>Ga0180437_10002938_pt1 | contig 26170 bp, 22 predicted proteins | sample SS_ome_4_FD_132410 | JGI IMG/M metagenome (GOLD analysis project Ga0180437, IMG submission 132410) | Hypersaline lake sediment archaeal communities from the Salton Sea, California, USA - SS_3_D_1 metaG | ecosystem: Environmental > Aquatic > Non-marine Saline and Alkaline > Hypersaline >... | reverse complement strand
TTGGAAACATCTGAGGGGGAGACCGTGAGGCGAAGGGTCCGAGCCTCCGGGCTCTTCTCCAAGAGCAAAGAGGGAAAGCGTTAAGAGAAAAAAATATCTTTTCATAATTAAAACTCATTTTTAGGGGATCATAGCACCTGTTTTGCGTTTTTAACGAGAGAAATTCGGCTTAATGCCCGACTTTAGTTGTTGTTGATATTAATTTTAATTCTTTGTAGTTAGGTCCTTTTGGCTATAATTTGAATTTAAGGTTTTATTTGTGGAAGATATTTCATTCGCCAGTTCTAATGGAGATGTTGTTTCATTATCAGGGGTAGACGGTGGAGTACAAAAAGGTACTCTTCGTATTAATTCGAAGAAGACTGTTGAGATAACAGGTCTTACTATAGTTAGCAAAAACCCTCCTGAAGGTGATAGGAAAGAGTTAAAATTTTTGGTAGTTCGCGTCACTAGAATGCAAGATCGCATCGATGGTGTGATTCAAGAGGGAGAGCATCTTAGGAAGATTTTTATCGACAAGAATGTTCTTGAAACATCTTTAAAGAAAAGTCAATCAGAAGAATTTCGTAATCTTGTAGGGGATATACAACAACTTTTCGGAGAGATTGTTGTTGCGTTGAATCCAGAAAGGCCTGTCTCTCCGGTTCGGGTAGACGGTGAATCCATTACAGCATCGCTTGCACGGAGTATGGATGAACATAAAGCAAAAAGTGCTTCTGAATGGATCCAAAGTCAGATTCCTGAAATCTTAACAGAGCTTTCCTGGAGTAAAGGAGATCGAATTAAGATAAAACATCCGGATTTAGAGGTTACTGTCCATTGTTTTAGAGATCCAGAGACAGGAAATGTCTCTATTCATATTCCTACTGGAAAGTTAGCAGAAGAAGAGAGTAGAGAGAAGAACATTAAATGGGTATCTGAGGTAAACCATTCTGGGGTTTCAGAAGTTGTGTGCGCTTCCCCAAAAAAGAGAAGAAAGACACCGGAAGAGGTGAAAATTGCTCGAGAGGAGCTACATAAGCAGGCACAGCTTTCCCAGCGGCTTGATCGAGCAGGTGTTCCTAATATTTTAGTAACCTCTATTCAAGAGAGTAAAGATGACGGAGGTTCCCTTCATAGGCGTTATATAATGGAGAAATATGACTGTCAGCTCTTTGATGTAGTAAAGGAGGCAATTACCGAAACGGGTATTGATGAAGCCAAGAAAAAGGAGTTTTTGCAAAGAGCTCTTTTAATTCTTGATGCTTTAAAGCATATGCACAGTCAGAAAATTGTTCATCTCGATATCAAACTTCCAAATATACTAGTAAGGGGTGAAAAGACTATTTTAGCTGATTTTGGCTCTGCTAAAGAGGCTAATCAAACGATTCTTGCTGAAGAATTTTGGGTTGGAACACCCAACTATATTGCTCCTGAGATGTTTAAGGATTTAGAAAAGAGAGTTAGTCCAAAGATGGACATGTGGTCTGTTGGTTCAATGCTCTATGAGCTAACAACAGGAATATCTGCCTTTGTTAAGCATCAAGAAAAGATACTACAAGAACATTCAAGCGGTGATTTTCAAGGATTTCTTGCTGCCCGAAGCTGTTTGGAAGAATATATTGTTAAAGTGCGAAAAGAGCTTTTTGAAACTGGTGATGAGCTTAACTCTTTAATTGCCTCTCTTCTTTCTCTTAAGCCTAATGAGCGCCCTTCTGCAAAAGAGGCGTATATACTCTTGGAAAAGTATCTTTCAAAAGCCTGAGCAAACGCCCCCCAAAGCTCTCACTTCTAAAGCACCGTAGTTGAGAAGGGCTTTAGCAGCTAAAGAGAGAGCTTGTCCAGACTCTGTAATACTATCGATGATCAAAACCCTTTTATTTACAATTTTTGACGGATCTTTAAGATAGATTGCCTCTGAAAGAGGCCTTTTGGGCTGCTTTTCAAGAGAAAGCAGGGGTTTTGGTAGATGAAAGCGGTCGATATAAAGCGGAAGATAGGGTTGTTGAAGTAGATGGGCAAAAGAGTGAGCAAGTGATTGTCTGCTTTTCCATTTTTTTCCTGAGAACCAGTCTCCAGGCGTTGCGAGAATGTAATCTGGCATTGGCCATCGTAACTGTTGCCACTGGAGAAGAAAAAAACTCGAGAGAGGGTGAGGTTTTTGCGCAGAGTTAAAAAGAGAACGTAGGGCTAAAGAGTCTTCAAAACAAAAGGCGACTCCTTTTATGCAGCTGTATCGTCGATAGCAGCGGTGGGAACTATTTTCAAGCTGTTGAAAACAAGAGGGGCAGCGATTATTAGGCTCGAGCAAAAAGAGGTAATCTAGGCAATTTTTACAAAGCAGAGTAAGCCCCGGATCGAGTCTATGATGGCACCATCTACAAAAAGGGGGAAAGAGGGCATCGATAAAAGGTGATAGTAGCTTTTTCATTTTCTATACGGTATGCTTGGGTTTTTAAAAAATTTTATGGAAATTGAGATGAAAAATCTACTGAGAAAATCATTAGATGCACAGCTTGCTGCAACCGAAGAGGGAAAGCCTTTAGCGCGACTTCGCCCTCTTGTTGAAGCAGTAGATCATTTTTTCTTCGAGGTAGTTGAAGAGACCCCCGGGCCCCCTCATATACGAGATGCGGTTAATACGAAGCGCTGGATGAGCTTGGTCGTGGTTTCCTTGATTCCTGTTATTTTGTGGGCGCTTTGGAATACAGGACTCCAAAAGTTGGTCTATACAAGCGGTGACAGGGAATTGATGCGAGATTTCTTTGCCAGCTCGCACTCTCTTTCGGCCTATTTTGATTTTGTCGCAAAAGAGGGACGGTGGTGGAGTGCTCTTTTATATGGTCTTGGCGCCTTTATTCCCATAATGCTGGTTTCATATGTTGTTGGTGGCATAGTAGAGGTCGTTTTTGCATGTGTGAGAAGACACCCTATTTCAGAGGGCTTTTTAGTTACTGGCATGCTCTACGCCCTTATCCTTCCACCGACATTGCCACTTTGGATGGCGGCCTTAGGGATTGCTACAGGTATTATTATTTCCAAAGAGCTTTTTGGTGGTGTGGGAAGAAATATCGTTAATCCAGCGCTCTGCTGTCGCCTGATTCTCTTTTTTGCCTTCCCTGCCCAGATGACAGGAGATATATGGGTAGGAACAAATCCATATGTTGTTCGAGAAGCTCTTTTGAAGGTAAATAAAGATATTCCTGCAGTCGACGGATATACTCAAGCAACACCTCTTAAAAGGGTTAATGTAGGAATTGATGTTGAACGCATTCATGTAGATGCGATTGCAGCCCAATTTCCTGGAGTACAAAAAGTTTCTACTCAAGATGTGCTAGAGCCTATGTGGGCAAAATGGGCAAAATCACACGATGTTGACGAGGAGCTAGGAGCGATTTCTCAAAAAAATCTGCGTCAATTTCTCATCACTCCAAAAGAGGCAGGTGGTCTTGGCCTTCTTGCAGAGGACTATGAGGGAGCATGGAAGCTTGCGAGTTTGCAATATGAGCAGGGAGTACTTACAGACTGGAACTTCTTTTTAGGAAATAAACTGGGTTGTTTTGGAGAGACATCGACACTTGCCTGTTTATTAGGAGCTATTTTTCTTGTTTGGACAGGTATTGGCTCTTGGAAGACAATGGCAGCGGTTTTGCTCGGAGCACTCTCTACTGCTTTTCTATTTGAACTACCATCGCTTTTTGCAGAGAATCAAGGCGCTTTTTCGCCTGCTCTTTTTGCTATTCCTGCCTACAAACACCTTCTGCTTGGGGGACTTGCTTTCGGGGCTGTTTTTATGGCAACAGATCCAGTTTCCTCACCAACACTTTCTGCATCAAAATGGATCTATGGGATATTGATAGGATTTTTGACGATCATCATCAGAACTGTTAACCCCGCCTTTCCAGAGGGAGTTATGTTAGCGATTATTTTGGGTAATGTCGCAGCACCACTAATCGATCATGGGGTTTCTCGTTGGTATAGGAGAAGACATTCATTTACTGCTCTTGGGACACTTGGCTTTATCGCTGCATTGAGTATTGTTGCTGCACTTGTCCTCTCATTGGTTTCAGGGATGCTGAAAGAGCGTCAAGAGTACGCTAAAGAGCTCGATAGAAGTCGTCAGCTTCTTCTTTCTGCGAGAATCTACTCTCCCAAAGGTTATCTACAGCTCTATCGAGATGGAGAATATCTACCCGCTCATCATGTAGGAGAGGGAAAATTACTGCTTGGCGAAAAGAGAGCAACAGATGCAGATATTTTTGCTGTTTATCAGCGCCATGTTCGCCCGATTCTTGTTGATCTAGGGGGGCGTAAAACTACGTATGAAAAGCAACAGATCTCTATGGAAAAGCATTTGAAAGAGTGGAAGAAAACAGGATCAGGAGAATTAGAATACCTTCCTCTTTTTGGCATTTTACCAGAGAGTGGCCAAGAGCCCTTTGTGTCATATGTTGTTCCGGTCTCAGGATATGGGCTTTGGGATCGCATCTATGGCTATATTTGTATTAACAACGATGGAAAAACGGTCTGTGGTATTGCGTGGTACGATCATCAAGAGACTCCAGGCTTAGGAGGAGAGATTGCTTCATACGACTGGCAAAAGCAGTTTTCTGGAAAACAGATCTTTCAATGTGACGAAGAGGGAAACATTGATATAGAGACGAGCCCATTGGGAATTAGTGTTGTGAAGGGAAAGGTGGAAGATGTATTGGGAGATAGCGAAAAGAGAAAAAGTGCTGTTGATGGTATTTCTGGAGCAACTTTGACAGGAAATGGTGTTATGAGAGCGTATAAGGATTCTTTAGAGCCCTATCGGCCCTTTTTTAAACGCCTTACTCAGGATGGTGAGTAATGGGTTTCAAAGAGCAGCTTTTTGAAAAGAATCAGATTTTAGTTGCGATCTTGGGTATCTGTTCTGCTCTTGGTGTCACAACACGGCTACATATAGCGCTTACCATGGGAGCCTCTGTTGTTTTTGTAACTGGCTTTAGCTCTCTTTTTATCTCGTTGCTTCGACGCCATATTCCCGATAGTGTTCGGATAATAACAGAGCTGACCATCATTTCCCTCTTTGTGATTATCGTCGATCAGTTTCTAAAAGCATATTTTTTGCCTCTTTCAAAGGTGTTGAGTGTTTTTGTTGGCCTTATTATCACAAACTGCCTTGTCATGGGGCGAGCGGAAGCTTTTGCAAAGAATAATCCTCCTCTTCCCTCTTTTCTCGATGGAGTTGGGGCGGGGCTTGGCTATGCGATTGTACTTGCTATTGTAGGCGGCATCAGAGAGCTCTTTGGTTTTGGAGAGCTTTTTGGATATCGCATAATACCGCTTTCTTGGTATGCCACAGCAGATCATCCTGATTTATATCGAAATATTGGCCTTATGTATATTCCTCCCTCTGCTTTTTTTATTCTCGCTATGCTGATTTGGGGTGTAAATCGTTATAAGATGAAAAGGGAGGGATAATGTATCTCTTTGGCCTTTTTATTCAGTCGGTCTTTATTGAGAACTTTTTGCTCTCAAATTTTCTTGGGATGTGCACCTATCTTGCCTGTTCTTCTAAACTGAAAACTGCCAATGGCCTTGGCCTTGCTGTTGTCTTTGTAATGACTGTTTCAGGGGTATTGAACTGGTCTGTTCACCATTTTATTACAAGCCCTGAAGCGCTCTCGTTTCTTGGGGTAGATCTCTCATTTTTAGAGTTTTTGCTCTTTATCTGTGTTATCGCTGCTTTTACACAAATTGCAGAGATCGTGATCGATAATAAATTTTTCTCTCTCTATAGATCCTTGGGGCTCTATCTCCCTCTTATTGCGGTCAACTGTGCTATTTTAGGCGCAAGTCTCTTCGCTGCAACACGAGAGCTTCCCTTTCTCCCAAACCTTGTCTATGTCTTTGGCTCGAGCCTTGGCTGGTGGCTTGCTATCTGTCTTATGGCCGCTATCAGAGAAAAGCTCTCTTACTCAAATCCTCCTCAAGGGCTCGAGGGAATGGGCATCACCTTCATCATGACCGGTATCATCTCTTTAGGCTTCATGGGCTTTACAGGCATGAATCTGGCTAAATCCACAAAGAAAAGCGAGCAGGTCAAGGTAGTTGAAAAGAAAAAGATTCAAAAATAAAGATGCTTTTTAAAAACTTTCGTTTTTAATAACATCTCTTCGATGTAATTGTCTGTTCTAATGTCGTGAGGAATAGTAAATGAGTTCCGTACAATGTTTGTCCAGTAAGGCGATGACTCAACTGCTCAAGTGGAGAAACCCAGACGGAGAGGAGTTGAATTGGCTTGCTTCTGATGGTTCTCTAAAGCAGGGGCGTCCTCTTGTAGGTAGGGCGATTGTAACAGAAATAGCTCTAGCATGCCTTGCTGTGACAGCAGTAGTAGAGAGTGTAGCGTATAGTGTACTGTTTTTGGCTGCCCCGTGCTGTTCTAATGTGAGAAATTGGGCTCACAAACGTTTACAAAGCAGCGCCTTTACTTGTCTGTGGGCTCTGTCTGATCTACTCATATATAACCTCTTTTACCGCAATATTTATACTCATGAATCCTTTGCGCGTTGTCCTACGAAATTGTCTCAGCAAGAAGATGGTGCTTATTGTGATCAAGTATCTAAAAAAACAAGGGAAGAAATCACCTCTACATTTCAAAAAGAGGGGAGTTCTATAGGGAAAGCAACAGGAGAGACAGCAGATCTAAGAAAGAGTTTGCAATGTGAGATGCAAAGGGATCTACAACTATCGGAGAAATTGCGTGAGAAGATAAGAGAGAACGATACGTTGTGGTTTAAGGTAGAGGAGGCAAAACCAGGAATAGAAAAAAATTTCTTTTCAAGGGTGTCAGTATCAATGCAAAAAGAGGCTCAAGTATGTTTTGAGGAGCTTTTAAAGCAAAGAGCTGAATGGAAACAGAGAGCAGAACGTTGCTTAGAGGGCTTTAACGAGCAAAGACTTTTTCGAGAAGGGCTAGAAAGCCAGTGTCAAGAGCTGTTAGATGTACAACAAGTAAAAGAATTAAGGCAAAAATGGATACATAGCCCTTGTGTAAACGAAGAATTGAAAGCGCTATTACAACAAGGGGAACAGCTTCGAAAAGAGGTAGAAGCTTCTTTTCAAACCCAAAGAGCACGAATGGAACAAGAGGTGCGAAGACAAGAAGCAGTAATAAGCCTCAAGCAGGTTTTACAAAATTTTTTGGGACAGCAAGAGAGTTCTGTTTTAGAGATGGCTTTAATGACAAAGATTGTGGAATTAGAGCAAAGGCTTAATCAAAAGGAAGAGCTTGATAGTGTGCTAACAAGAAAAGAGCTTCAACGAATAGAGGAGGGAGTTGACTTTCTTTGTAATTCTATTCTTGCCCGAACGACTCAAAAATTTGACGATCGATTTGAGGAGAGTGATATCGAGATGATCGAATATGTGTTAGCAAAGTCTATTTGGATTTATGTAGGAGGCGTTAAAAGGGATAAGGAGGTACTGGGGGCGTTTAAAGAAGAGACAAGGAAGGCGATAAACAACTTGAGGACGTTTATTAGGAAAGGAGAGCTTGATTCTGTTTTTGTAAATATGAAGGCTTTTATAGAGAGACCTACAACAAATATATCGAACTCTATGAAAATACTTCAAAATGCAGTTTTAGAGACAAAAAGCAGAGAGCTACAGGGTGGGATCTTTATTACAAAATGTTGGCAAAGAGCAATCAATCGACAGTTAGTTAAAAAGGGTGCGAACTTTTTACAAGAGCATATTTTCAATGGGGCGTCTTTGTCATTTCAGAACCGCTTTAAACAACTTGATGTAACAATCGCATTGTACATATTAGTAAAAGCTATTTGGATTTATTCATGTGGGACCAAACGAAAAGATCCCATAGGGCTATTTAGAGATGAGACCCGAATGAAGATAGAGAAATTTCGAGAAGCATTTAAAGAAAATGAGCTCAAAAATTTTTTTATAGATATAGAGTCGTTTGAAAAAGCTCGTTTAAATCTTTCTGTACAAGAGACAATGGAATTATTTTGTGTAGTAGCAGTGGAGGAGATGCAAGATGGTATTCTTGTCACTTCATGCTGGAAAAAGGCTGTTAGCGATTTAACACAAATCAAAAAACAATAAGATATTCTCAAGAAATCCCACCTTATACTAACTTCTTCTGCTGTAGTTTGTGTCATCTATTTTTTAAGGAGAATAATATGAGTTTGATAGTTTTGCCTGGTCAACCGATCAAAAATGTCCTGTGGACGACTTCAGGGGGAGTAGTACGTGGTCAAACAAAGAGAAATATACTAAGTTCTTTTGCGCTATCGATGCTGCAACAAAAGATAAAAGAAGCATATGTTCAAGAAAGAAAACAGCCCCTAAGTGTTGTTTCACAAAGAAATAAGAGAAAGAGAATAGAAAAAAGCCAAGAAAAACAGACACAGCTAGAAGAAAGGTGTAGGTCAACAAGAAAAAAATGTCGACAAGATGCTAGGGAAAGGCGGAATTTGGCAATATTTTGGCAAGATGAGATTAAATGGCAAAAGGATGAGAATGATTGCATAGAAGAAGAGATATGGGAAATTCGGTCAGAGCAGCAAGAAGCTTTAGAGAGATTTTCAACAGAGCTACAATTGATCAACAAGGGAGTTGATTTTCTTTGTGACCATATTCTTGAAGGCACTTCACGGGAATTTAAAGAACGGTTTCAATCATATGACCAATTTTTGATGCTATACGTGCTGACAAAATCTATTTGGATTTACGTGTGCGGTGCTAAAAGAAAAGAGCCTGTGTTAGGAGTATTTAAGCAAGAGACCCAGAGGGAAATAGAGCGATTAAGAGAGCAATTTGAAGAAAATGAGCTCGAAGAATCCTTTGCAAGTATAGAGAGTTTTGAAAGAGGAGTCACAAACCCTTCTATGCAGGGTGCGTGGAATAAGCTTCGTGCTCTGGGCAGCCGGGAGATACAGGGAGGAGGTCTTCTTAATGAATGTTGGAAGGGAGCGATCGATCGTTTAACGTAAGATACGAGTATTGCGACTTTAGATAAGGTTTTTTAACCAAAGCTGAGGAGTAACGAAAACCAAGATTGTTTCTTTCAGGGAAGCACTTGTGGGAGGACAGGTCATAATCAGGGGTTTAAGCACAAACTTCTCGTAAGCAATTGGAAAATTTGGTTACAATTACTCCTTTAAATTGGGGCAAATACTGCACACGAGGAAGAAGATTATGCTGCCTCTATTGCGCATAGAAAAGGGTGCGCTAGAAAAGCACTATTACCAGGAGCCGAGGCTTCTTGGTGAAAGAGGACTTGAAAGAGTCTTGGAAGAGGGAAAGAGATACAATATTGCCGAAACGTTGGCTTCTGGTGGCAGCGTGATCTTTCCCCATACCTTTATCAATAATTGTGGTTATCAGATTGCAGCAGTTGTTCATGCCTGTCTTGATAGTGGGTGTGATCAAGTCCTTGTCTTGGGAGTAATCCACAGACTTACAGAAGACTTAAAAAGATGTAGAGTCAGGGAAGTTAACGGAGAAGATGTCTCAAAAGAGCCTCTTCGGGGTATTTTAGGGCCTGGCATTGAACGGGATAATTGCTGGCAAAATGAATATTCCCTCTTTATGTTTGAAACCCTTTGGAATAGCGAAGTGAAAAGAAGGGGCATTACTCCGCCGCGACTAATCAAACGCTACCCTCATCTTGTTAATTGTTCCCCAGAAACATTGCCAGGAATCGATGAGCTGAAAGATCTGGCCAAAGACTCTCTTGTTGTCGCAACATCAGATTTCTGTCATCACGGAGTTGCGTATGGTGTGCCAAAAAGTACAGCTAAGTCATTTGGAGAAGAAGCGATTCGCTTTGCCCACGAGAAAATAAAAAGTTCCCTTGAGCTGCTCCAAAATGGATTTTATGATGAGTATTATAAATCATGTCTGCATCCAGAAGCCTATAGCGATTCTTTTGATGTTTCTCCTGTTTTACGATACCTTTTAGGTCCTAAGAAAGTTCATATTGAAGATATGAAGATCGTTGATACCTCTCCCCTTTTTGAGCAAGAGCCCACTCCCAGCTGGGTAGCAGCTTCACTGATCACACTTAACTAGTCAAAAAAACACAAGAGATCTCTTGACGCGTAATTATGTAATGATGTATCATTACATTGAATCACGAAAGGAGGTGCGTAATGAAAAGAGTAATTCTTATAGGGGTAGTTTTGATGATTGCATTTTTATCTATGCAGCAGTCGAAGAAAAAGAGCATTGGTCTTTTAGTTCCAATCGAGCATCGGGCAATGGAGGAGATGGTAAGAGGATTTAAAGAGGGAGCGTGTGGAATTGAGGTTGATGTTCAAAATGGTCAAGGTGATCTGACTATTCAACGGGCGATCATAGAGAACTTTGCTAAATATGAGGTGATAGCGGCTATTGGAACAGATGCAAGTCTCTTGGCTTTAAGTAGAGCAGGAAGAGTTGTTGCAGTAGATGTGACAGATCAAGTGAAACATACGGAAAATAGTACAGGAGTAAGAGAGAGCTCTATAGAGCCATCCTATCGATTTATAAAAGAGCTTCTTCCAGATCTTAAAAAAGTTGCCATGGTCTACAGCTCTTCTGACAAAAACTATCAGATGGTAGAGCGCTTTTCATCGTATGCCAAAGGCGATGGAATTGTTGTGCAGCCCGTTATGGTGCAATCTCTCTCGGAACTCTATCTGCTTGCCGAATCAATAGAAAAAGATGTGGATGCTATTTTTATTGCAAAAGACCACCTTGTTGCTAGTGGAGCACCAATTTTAGCAAAAATTGCAGAGAAGCTCAAAATCCCACTTATCTCTAGTGATGAGGGAACAGTTCATGCAGGCAGCTCGGTTGCACTCGGCAATCGAGAGTTTGATGTTGGAAAGCGATCTGGAGAGATTGCTGCAAAGATTTTGCAGGGGGTAAATGCGCAAGAGATTCCGATGGAGCCTGTGTCTAAAATGGTGATCTTTTTCAATGAAGAGGCCTGCCGTAAGCAAGGTCTTCAGATTGAAGAAGTGCAAAGAGTAGCTAAGGTGGAGAACTGTGATGTTTTTGCCTGTTGTTGAACAAAGCTGCACGTTTCTCCCATTTGCCTTAGGCGTCTTTTTGAGCTATGTGGTTTTGAATAGGGCTGATCTTACTGTTGAGGGAAGCTTTGTTTTAGGAGCTATAGTCTATGCTAAACTGCTGATTGTAGGGGCTCACCCTATGATAGCGGTATCAGTCGCTATTTTAGCTGGAATGTTGGCAGGTATGGCGGTTAGTCTCTTGCAATATCGCGACCGTATCTCATCTCTCATAGCAGGGATTTTAGCTCTATTTATCTTACAATCACTCAACCTTATTATCGCGGGGCGGCCCAATATTCCACTGCTTGACTATTCTGGAGAATTTCAGAGGGCCTTTTTGATCACAACAGCTCTTATTACTATTACAGTGATTTTTTGTTTGATGAAATCTCAATTGGGATTAATGCTCACGGCGTTTGGGGATAACGCTCTTTTAATGAGCTTAGTAGGACACAAAGCAGAAAAGTACCGAATGGTGGGATTGGCCATTGGTAATGGCTTGGCCGCTTTTAGTGGAGCTCTTACAGCAGAGCATCAGGGCTTTGCTGATATTGGCATGGGGGTTGGCCTTGCATTAGTCGGTATAGGCACTGTAATCATCGGACAGCAGATGGTTTCAGGTAGTAAGAAAAGAACATTCATACAGGTGCTCTCTTGCCTTCTTGGAGTTATGCTCTATTTTCTTGTTGTACATGGCTTGGCGCATTTTGGTATTAATCCTATTTACATGAAGCTCTCCATTGGTATCGCGATTGCCTCAATGCTCTACATTAGAACAGAAAGGGGGTTAGTACGATGTTAGAAGCTTTACTTGATATAAAAGGTGTCTCTTTTCGCCCGCCCTATCATGAGAAAAATGTTCTCGATGATTTTTGTTTAGAGATCTATAGGGGCGATTTTTTAGTGCTTCTTGGAAGCAATGGATCTGGGAAAAGCTCTCTTCTTAAATGTATTAATGGACTCAATACAGTCTGTTCTGGGTCGATTCACCTTGAAGGAAGCCCTATTCACCATTTAGGAGTAGAAAATGTTGCGAAGAAAGTTGCCACATTGCCGCAACAGGCTGATCTTTCAACTTTTGGGAATTTAACGGTTCAAGAGAATTTGGAGATGGTGGGTGTTCGATCTGCAAAAGAGTATTTAGAAGAGATCCTTCCTTCTTTTGTTAACAAAATGGAGATACCGACAAAAAGATTGTCTGGAGGAGAACGTCAGGCATTGGCCCTAGCTATGTGTACGTCTGGCACACCACGCCTTCTCATCTTAGATGAGCATACCAGCGCATTAGACCCAAAGACAGCTCTATACATTATGGAGCTAACACAGAATATAGCTCTTCGTCACTCTCAAATGGCTGTGATTATGGCAACGCATAGTCTTGATGTTGCGCTTTCCTATGGAAACAGATTGCTTGTTATGCAAAAAGGCCGACCTGTTTATTATTGCGATAAACGGGTAGAGAAGATGCCTTCCAAAGCGGCACTTCTTGATTTATATAGGTAGGACTCTCATATGAAAAAAGAATGGCAGGCGCTCGTTGAGCTATTTGCAGAGCACTCTTCCTTTAATGAGATGGACCAGCTCCTCCATCTCTTTCTCACTCCCAATGAAAGGGATTTTCTTATTCAAAGATTTAAAATCGTTAAAGCGCTTTTGACAACAGATTTTTCTCAGAGAAAAATTTCAGAAGAGGTACATGTCAGTATCGCCAATATTACAGCGGGTTCAAAAGAATTAAAGAGGACAAAGCCGGCATTTAAGCGGTTGTTAACAAAGCGGATAGAAGAGATAGCATGAAAAAAGAAGAGAGGACATTACGCTTTGCTATGGGGCTTTCTGTAGCCATTAGTATTTCCCTGATGATTTTGAAGTTTGTCGCCTTCTGGATGACAAACTCTACAGCGATCCTGTCCGATCTTGCTGAATCCATCATCCACCTTTTTGCTATTGGATTTGCGGCTTTTAGTATGCACATAAGCTTGAAGCCGGCAGATAAAAATCACCTCTATGGCCATGACAAGATCAATTTTTTTTCTGCTGGTTTTGAGGGGGCGATGATCGCTATCGCCTCTCTTGCAATTATTGCTACTTCTATAGAAAAACTCATCTTTGGATTTACTCTCGAACATCTCAATGCTGGTCTTTTTGTCACCGCTCTTGTTGTCGTTGTCAATGGTGTTTTGGGTTGGTGGTTGATTCAAAAGGGAAAAAAGCACCACTCTCTGATCCTAGAGGCGAATGGATACCATATTTTGACAGACGCTGTTACAAGTTGCGGTGTTCTTGTTGGCCTTGGGGCGGTTTTGCTAACAGGGAGAGTTTGGATAGATCCTGTTGTGGCTTGTATTGCTGCTTTAAACATATTGAGGACAGGCTCGAAATTGATGAAGAAATCTGTGAGTGGCCTTATGGATCAGGTCGATCTTCGTCTTGATAAAGAGCTTCGAAGGGTGTTATCGGCCCAAACCAAGCCCAAGGGTCTGCATTTTGCTCGGTTAAAACATCGCCATACAGGCGCAAAACTGCTTGTCGAGTACCATCTGCTCTTTGGAGGAGATCCCCACCTAAAGTATGCTCATACACTTGCAACTAATATCGAAGCTGTTCTTTGCCAAGAATTTGGCCCCAATATCGAGATCACAAGTCATCTAGAGCCTTTTGAAGATTCTCACCATCCACATGTAGTGCAAAAATAATCGCAATTACGAGAGAGCTCTCACTTGAGCTCGAGCGCTTTGTTGCCACAAAAGAGCAGAAAGTGCTGCGCACGTAAGGCAGATCAGGGTGCAAATAGAGAATGTATTGGTAAAGCCGATACTATCCACACGTGCTGCAAAAGTACCTGCCAGTTTTGCTCCTAAGCCTACAGACGTGTAGACGATAGCTGTAGAAAAAGTATGGTATTTACTTGGAACATAGCGGGTGACAGAAGAAAACAGGACGGGCCGTACATGTATATCGGCGATAAGAAAGAGTGCGTTAGCGAAAAGGAGGGCGAAGATAGAGGTAGCGAGATTTGCTTGATGTGCTGCAAGAAGACTTAAGCAGACAAAGCCAGAAGCAGAGAGAAGAAATCCAACACCTGTTTTAACGAATTCACAAAAGTCTAGGGAGGTTTCCCTGCTCCTCCACAATCTTCGATGTAGAGGAACAAAGAAGACCATTATGAGAGAACCAAGGGAGGCGAACCAGAGGGTTGGAATCGTGAAGCCTGCTATAGAGCGATCTACAGCTTGATGGATGAATAAAGAGATAGAGGTGTGGCATTGGTGTGAGACTAAAAAGAAGGGGATAGCTAAGAATATGAGGCCGCCTAAGACGAGAAAAAGCAGTCCTCGAGGCAGAGGGTGTATCGTCGTATTGGTCTCCTCTTTGTTCATAAATGGCGTGAAATATTGAAATCCGAGAAGAGCGCTTATAATGACCCCTCCAATAACAGTTCCGACGATGCCTTTGATCTTAAAAAGATCAAAAAGTGGATTAGCGACAAAATTCCCGACCACAAACCCCATACACATGCCTACATAGTAGTATTCATAGAGCTTTTGGCGGATATTTTGATCCATGGTAAGGGTGATAGTGCCAAGCGAAGACATGAGGCAGACTTTGACAAATCCCGTTCCTAAGGCAATAGAGAGAGTAGAGACTAAGATAGAATAGGAATCTCTACAAGAGGGTAGTAAGAGAATGCCACAAAGAGCCAGTATGTACCCAAAAGAGGCAACAATTCTTCTCCCACAGAAAAAATCAGCACAGAGACCTCCGAGAAACGGAGAGATGCAGGCAACAGCAACATAGGTGCCATACAAAGAAAAGGCTTCTGCTTTCGACCACTCTAGCCCCCCCTGAGCGCATGATTCAATGCAGTAGATAGGGAGAATAGATGTGATGATATAGTAGACACTCGAGATTAAAAATCCCGCTATGAAAAGAGGCCGAGGATGTGTAGTCACGTAGTATATAACCTAAGGTAAAAGAAAAGAGTATAACAAATAGAGTTAAAGTTGGCGAGATGATTATTCGAAATTAAACTCTGGTTTGTGTTATTATCTTTTAGTCTTAAATAATATTAGTTTTGTTGGCGAATAAATAGGGTAGATGTATGTCTATAACGATTCCTTCTAATAGTTGCGGATCCTTGTCTCAAGGGGATGTAAGAGGCTATTTTGAGGACATTTGCAACATCGCCCTTCAGGCAGGTAATAACAAAGAGACGATCTCAACATTGTTCGAAAGAGCAATTCAAAGAACCTTTACCACGCCTGAATCTCTACTGGGGAATCTCCCTCCAGAGTGTCGCGATCAGATATTTTGCTCTCTTGAAGGAGAGGGGCTAAATACCATTTCTAGAGCATGTAGAGAGTTTCATGATGAGAGCACTGGAATACAATATAGGCTGATAAATAGGTTTTATAGGGATGAGAGGCTTGCAGAGTTATTAGGCACTTTTGGGATTTCTCGCATAGATGAAAACCCTTCTTCAGACCAGATCCAGCAATTTTTTAAACTGCTTGTAGAACAGGTCATGCGTATTATTCAATATTTTCGTCCTCTTCCGCTGGATTTCAATAGAATCTCCCCTCTAGACATCTGTCACGATGCGGCTCTCTTAAAAAAGTTGTTGGAATATGTTTCTAATGCGCAGCTGATTTCTATTTTGGGGGGACATTGTAAGCTACCCGAGAAGGCTTCCCAGGAAGAAAGAGTCGAATTGATTGCGAGCTATTTGAAGCAAATAGGAGAATCGAACACACAGATTGACTTTTCTGAGAAGAGTCTAATCTGTCTCTCACCGGAACTTTTTCTGTTCGAGAATGCAGCGAGGATTCAGATCTTCAACCAACCTACACTCGTTGCTATATCTGACAAAATAGGCGCCCTCAAAAAATTGGAATGGCTACACATAGAAAATTGTGGTGCCATACGCTCGCTTCCTAGCTCAATAGGCGATCTACCAGAACTAAAAGTATGCAAAATTCAAGTAGATGAGATACATCTTGACTCATTGAAATTTCTCGTCAACTCTCCCAAGCTCAACTGCCTTGCTATGAGCTTTAAACGCCGCTATCATACCCTTCCCAAATGGTTGTCGCAGCTTGTCAACCTTAAAGAGCTTATGTTTGTTGAAGCTCTGCCCTCAATGCTACGTGAATTCGAATTTCCCCCGAATCTCGAAAGGCTTAGTATTATATGTTCTGAGCTTTCATCTGTGCCGCCTGCTATTTTTACTCTTAAGGAGATACGCCATCTCGACCTTTCTGGAAATTTGTTAGAATCTATCCCACAGGAGCTCATTGATAAACTGAATAAACTAGAATCATTGAATCTTTTCTGTAACCCTATAAGGGTCTTTCCGGACTCTCTTTTTAAGGGTCATTCTTTGCAGCAGATCTATATTTCCCAATATGTTCCCGTTAATGAGGATATTCGGTACAGAGCTTCTGTTGGGAGCATAGAGATTGTTCAGAGCTAACAATGAATGGCTAGGTTTTGCGGCGTCAGATGATAAATGGCACAAGTAGGCAAAAAGATGGGTAGCATCATGAAAACACTCTTCTTTGTTGTACTGCTTCTTGTTTTTCCAATAGAAGCATTTTGTTCATCTCCCCGTCTCCTCATCACCTTGGGGCCAGGATGTGACTTTGCTCCAGAGGCGCTGCAAGAGGAGATAGGGTGTCTCGTCGTGTCGGCTCCAGGAAGTGAGTTACGAGAGACTATCTTAAGTTTAGATAGATCACAATCTACTCACATAATTGTCTACACTTATCAAATAGATAATCTCGAGGCTTTTGCACGGGTGATCGGATACGAGAGTGTAATGCTGAACAACTCTCTAAAAGAGTCTTTGTGTGAGTTGAGAAGACTTATTCCGACGATTCCTTGTACAGATGCTGATCTTCCTAGAATGGATCCACATGATGTGGGGCGTTTTTACGATTTACTGATGAAGGTAGACCATCTTTTCAAAAAGGCTGGCATTTCGTATTGGGCCACAACAGGGACTTTGTTGGGCGCTGTTCGCCATCGAGGGGTGATTCCCTGGGATGATGATATCGATATTGCCATCTGTGCGGAAGATATTCCCTCTCTTAAAGCATTACAAGGAGCTCTTTCTGAGGAGGGACTTGGGATGGCCTACTATTCGGAGGCAAAATTTTACAAAATTTTTCCCTTAAATGGAGATCTGATCCAGAAAGACGGGGGCGTCTATGAGTGGAAGTACCCATTCATTGATATCTTTCCTCTTATTTGCGCAGGGGGTAAGAGACGGTATATGTATGAGGTATGGCGGGAGAAATACAAAAACGATTTTTTCTATGAAAAAGATCTCTGTTTTCCTCTAGCAAGGATTCCCTTTGGTCCTACAACAATTCCCGTGCCTAAGAGATCTGTTGATTATGTGAAGCGGGCCTATGATGAAGATTGGAATACTGTTACGTACGTACATTTCGATCACAAAAATGAGCGGTATAGGAAAAAGATCAGAGTAGATCTTGTTGACCGCTCTGCTCCACACTACATCCTTCCCGATTCTGCTCAATGAAGCGTTAGCAAAGCTAAAAGATCTAGTTTTTTTGCAATTACTCTATGTTGGTGAGTAGATCACAGTCAGCGGTTATAGTGATTGGTGTAAAAAAATAATTTTGTTATTGAAAAAGCATGATAGGTAAATTTTTTTTAGTATTCTTTTTGATTCTTCCTATAGAGCTTTTCTGTTCATCTCCCCGTCTTCTCATCACCTTGGGACCAAAATGTAACTTTACCCCAGAGGCGTTGCAAGAGGAGATAGAGTGTCTTATTGTATCGGATCCGGAAGAGGGGTTAGAAGAGAGGATTTTGGCTCTTGATAGAACAGAGTCTACCCACATCATTGTCTATACAGATCAGCTTCATAACCAAAGGAAATTTTCTCGGGCTATTAAATATGATACCGTGAGACTTAATGGTTCATTGAAGAGTTCTCTTCGTGAACTAAAAAAGCGTATCCCAACTATTCCCCAAACGGATGCAAGCCTTCCCAGGATAGAGCCTCGTGAGGCTGGCGCTTTGTATGATCTCATGATGAAGGTAGATTGTCTTTTCCGAGAGCACAGCCTTTCATACTGGGCTATATCTGGGACTTTGTTAGGAGCTGTTCGCCATAAAGGGCTGATTCCTTGGGATGATGATCTTGATGTTGCCATTTGTGCAGAGGATATTCCCGCTCTTGAAAAATTAGAGAGTCTGCTTGGCTGTATGGGCCTTGGAATGACCTACTGTTCAAAGGAACAGATTTACAAAGTTTTTTTGTTAGATGGGAAGCCAATTTTCAGAAAAGGGAAAAGGTGTTCATGGAAATATCCATTCATCGATATTTTTCTTTTTGTGCTTGTAGGTGATAAGAGAGTGCATATGTCTGACTTATGGAGAGAGAGGGAGCCAAACGAGTTTTTTTATTGCGACGATCTTGTTTCTTCAGCAATGAACCTTCCCTTTGGCCCTATGATGATTCCCTCTCCAGGAGGGTATCTCGATTATCTGAGACGACTGTATGGGGAAGACTGGAACAGTGTTGCCTATCTCCATTTTGATCACAAACATCACAAACATCGGAAAGAGATCAGAGTGGATCTTACCGATCGCTCTGCTCCACACTACGTTCTTCCCGGTTCTGATCAATAAAGCGCTGACAGAGCCAAAAGGTCTGTTTTTCTGCATTAAACTTAATTGGAGGGTCGTTTGGTCCAGGCTTCTTCAACTTGCCTGTAGCTACAAAAAGAACAATAAGATCTCTAACAATATGTTCCAAAGTATATCCTTTGGGAAGAGTGTATGTATGAGAGGTGATTGCGTGTTCGGCGATATCTTTCAGCATTTGTCGTATTTCTTCTGAGGTTTGAAGAAAAAGCTGGTTTTTTTCGGTCGAGCTCGTATTAGAAAAGCATTGCCAGCTTTTCTCACCAACATCATCTTTCTGATTGAGGCTACAGGTATGAATGACTTTGAAAGCTGAATAACAGTTATAGCATTCAGGAATAGCGCTCACGCTAATTTTTCTCCTTACTCTTTGAGAAGATAGGCATCTTGGAGCACTTTGAGCTCTCTATCTAGTTCATCGGGTGTCATGGTTCTGCATTCTGAAGAATTTTCAGGTCGAGCCTTAATTGTTAGAATTTCTCGCTCTGTAAGCAGATACTCTTTAAATTCATCGAGAGTTACGTCATCCTTTTTGGTTTTGTACATGTAGACTCGAAGCTCTTCTCCTATGACGCGGGCGAAAGAGGAGCTTGTTGTATAATCTGGGGTTAGATTTGGATCAAAGCCGCTTTTTTGTGCATCGACTTTTAGAGCATAATCAGAAAGAGCTCTATATTTTGCCTCAAAGCAGATCTCATCTGGGGGAAGTCCTTCTTCGAAGAATTCCTTGAGGCGATTCTCTTTTTTGGCCTTACGGTATTGGGTTGCAAACATCTCAACCATCTCTTCTATAGTCTTGGCAAGAGCTTTTTTGTCATTTAACATTGCATGAAAGATAAGGCCTGTCTTTTGTTGGAAAAATTTCGTTGGGTTATTGTTCGTTAGAAGCCTTTGTTGGATCTCTTTAAGATGGTGGTTCAAGCGTTCTATGGATTGTATGGTAGAATAGATGCTCTCGTATGGGGAGATGGGCCCTAATTTGTTGTTTAAGAATCTCCAGAAGAATTTTGGAAAGTAGTTACGCCTTACTGCTTTGCTTGCCAAATTTCGCATCGTTATAAGAGGAAATCCGAGCACCTTGCTTCCAAGTTGCAGGGCACCCTCTCCTTCTCCTTTTTTATTGTAGATGGTGTCGAGATCTTGTAGAGCCTCTTTATACAGCTTTTTAGGAGGAATCTTTTCTGGGGGCAGATCAGAGGTGATAGTAGTATCAAGGTCGATAAGATCGCTTTCTTGAATATCAATGTCAACCGGAGCATCTTCTGTTACTGCTTGAAAGAGCTTCTTTTCGACGTGACAATTGATAAGGAAGGCATTGAAATCCCTCTCATACTTTGCTTTTAAGTGAGAGCCTCGTATCCATCCGGTAGGAAGGGAACCTGTTTCGACAAAATTAACGATGTTGTCGACCACATGGTAACCACATTCCCACAGACCAATTTGGGTTCGGCAGGGTATAAGGGCCTGTTTGTATTCATCTGTTATATATCCATAGCGCATGAATTGGTGGGAAGTAGTCTCGACCTCTCTCTTGCTTGGAGAGACAAGAGCTGCTAGCCAATGTCCACCAGAGTCTATGTTGTAATATTTTTTCTCCTTTTTATCGATAATAAATGCTGTGTGGTGGCGTTTAGAGCCCGGAAAGGAGACGATATAACGAACTGATTGAGGAATTTCTACAGCAGGAAGAGAATCTGCTGCGCTATAGACAAAGGGAAGGATCAGCACATTCTCTTTTGTGCCAAGGCGTTGCATGAGCAGCGCCTGAATATGGGATTCATCTATTTTAGAAGGAGGAAGTGGTGTCTTTTTGGGAAAGAGGGCTCCTAGAAGAGCCTTTGTTTGAGCATAAAGATCGTCTTTTGAGATTTTTTCTGGAGCGGATCCTTGTGCTTTTCTCAATCGATGAACTACTTGCGCAATATCCTTTGGAGAAGAGATTCCCAGCTGCATGCAAAGCGCTCTATTTTCTTCGTAAAGACGCTTAATACTTGCCCTATTGACGAAATACTGCTTTCCATTGATTGCTACCGAACTGTCGAGGCCAAGTGCTTGGCGCACAATATCAACAACCCATTGTTGGGTAAAGCGTTGCGCGGTTTTTGGGCGGTACAGTGGTTGTGAATCGGGTGGAACACCGCACTCTAGTTTTTGCCAGCGTAGCTCAGAAAACATTTTTTAATTCCTTTTCTTATTATCTTTATTTTATTCTATACTTTTAATTTCTTGCAAAGATTCTAATTAGATAGAAATAAGAACTTAGCTTCGATGAGAATCGATATGGCGGCGGACCATATTGATCTGACGCTCTAACATCTCATCGTGGGAGATTTTATTTTCTATAGATTTACATGCGTGCAGAATTGTCGAATGGGTCTTTCCAAAAGAGGCTCCGAGCATCACCAGAGACTCGTTGATAAGCTCTTTTGCTAAAAACATGGCCACTTGCCTGGGAATAGCAATATCTTTGGTTCGAGCGTGACCGCGAAGATCGCTTACTCGTACCTGGAAGACAGAGGCGACACTTTTAAGGATTGTATCGACGGTAAGCTTTTCCTTTGGCACAAGATGAAAGAGGTCTTGCAAAGTTTGCGTGACAAACTCCTCTTCTATGGTTGCATTCATCAACCGTGCATGAGCACTTAATCTATTGAGCGCTCCTTCAAGCTGTCGGATGTTGTGAATGAGCTCTGCAATAGTAAAGGCGATTTTGTTTGGTATATGAAGGCCTTTTTGCTCTGCTTTAAATTGAAGAATGGCAACGCGTGTCTCGATATCAGGTACACCAATATGCGCAACCAACCCCCACTCCATACGAGCGACAATCCGTTCTGAGAGTTTAAGCTGCGTGGGGGGCTTATCACTTGTAATCACAATCTGTTTATGTTGGTTGATAAGGGTCTCAAAGGTGTTTGAGATCTCCTCTTCAAAGTTCGTTCGATTTTGTAGGAACTGAATATCGTCGACAAGCAGAACATCGACAGAGGAGCGGTAAAACCGCTTGAGCTTATCTATGGATTTACTGCGAAGAGAGTCGACAATCTGATTGATGAAGGCCTCTGTTGTAATACATTGGACACGCAATTTTTTGTGTTTTTCTCGCACATGGTGCCCAATACTGTGGAGAAGATGGGTTTTGCCCAATCCCACACCACCGTGTAAAAAAAGAGGGCTGTACGATTTACCTGGCCGTGTTGCAACACCAATGGCTGCTGATTTTACGAACTGGTTTGAGCTGCCCTCAATAAAGGTGGAGAATCGGTAATTATCATTGAGTTGGGATTGAAATGCTGCGGCTTCTTGATTTTCTCTTGTCTCTTCAGGCTCTTCTTCTTTTGGGGGAAGGAAAAAGGGGCGCGATTTTCGCTCCTGTTTTTCAATGATGAACTCAATGGACGGCTCTCCAGAATGGGTGAGAGGAAGAAACGAGGCGAGATCTTTCTTGAAATTGCTAAGCAGATACTCTTTAACAAAAATGTTGGGAACCTTGAGAACGATTGCCTCTGAAGAGTAGGAGGCAACTTCAATAGGGGCGATCCAATTGTTGTATGCAGAAAGAGTCATCTGTTTGCGTACATATTCGAGAAACTGTATCCAAGCTGGGCAAGTGCTACAGGTCTGTTGCATTTCTTTTCTCCTAAAGTGGGACTATCCCTTTCGATGTAGTTGAGTCAGAGACTAGCAGCCTATTTTTTAAGCCGGCAATATTTTTGTCCTGGCTATAGTGAAATCCCGACATATCTCTTTGATTATTAGTCAGTTACATCATCATTCAGTTCGACCCGTAAAGGCCTTTTTTTGTTTTTTAGACAACCTCTTTATAGTGAGGGGGTTAGGTTTTTTCCCGATAATCGGCAAAAATACAATCTCCTAAAAATAAATGAGATATGTTGTTGAAAATCGGACGATAACTTTTGGCCATGTCCTACAAAATACCGTATCCATCTAAGAAGGAGAGGTTGCTAAACGGCCCTTGACTTCGGATGATTTTGATTGCGCTTACTGGTGTTGGGGTTTGTAGGGAGGGTGTTGTCACCTGAAGTGTGTCAAGATGGAGTGTCATGCCTTCTTCAGCGGGTAGAAGAGAGGGATATTCTGTAGATAACTGCTCATATATATAGTGCAATACTTCTAGACGCGTATCTCCCTCAGAAAAATCTTGCTCTGCGAGAATCACGCTTTTGGGGCCATTCTCCCTATCAATCAATTTGATAACACCTTCATAGCCGAGTGAGTGGCTCTCCTCTTCAAAAGAGGTTTTGCCAATTCCGAGAATAAGTGTTTGGCAATCTTCGAAAAAATCGACTTGAGAATCGTGTGAGGGGCTATTAGTGAGAAAACCAATTCTGTTAAGCTCTTGACCTTCTGTATGCCGACGGATTCTGATCATCAGTGAACTTGAGCGCGATGGAGTTGACGTGCAAAAATCGAGTGAGACATTCTCGCTAAGCTCTACAGTTTCTGGCAAAAGAGAAAAGGTCTCTAGACAGTGTACGGTGGAGATTTCTTGGCGAGAGGTTGGACGTAGTCGGACCGCATACTGCTCATATGCTTTAGGGTGAAGGTGGTATGAGATAATGTGGGGCTCTAATTCCCATTGCTGCAACAAGCCATTGATCTCTCTATTAAAAGAGTAAATCTTTTCAAGCTCTGATGCGCTCGCCTTTTCTCCATCGGTAACGATAATATGGTCGATGTCCCATACGTGATAGGAAGCTTTGTGCATGCGCTCCAAAAAGCCAAGGCCTGGATTGATAGCGATTCCTACGCCTGCAATTTGAAGCCAATATCCTCCAGAACGGGTAATAGCCTCTATCTGATTGGGCACAAGCAGATGAAAAAGTTGAAGTGGCATTTGGGAGTAGGTGTTGTGATAGGTGTTTGACCAACCGTTGAGAGTGACCAGTCTATCGGTAACAACACTTTTTCTCTCTCGTTCTAAGTAATGGGAGAGTCCATCGGTTTTAAAACTTGAAAAGAGTCGGCGCTGACGGTCTATACGTTCAATAGCGTGCTCTTCTTTTTGTAGTTCTACACCTTCCTCAATCATCATAACATCCTTTTTAAAACTCAAGTTGCGCCCTATCTTTCATTAAGGGCTGGTTGTGGAAAATATACTACTTCGCGTTACTCCTCGACAAGGTAAAAACCTTGCCTTCCTCGCAACACTCGTATTCTATTTCCCTCACTCACCCCTAATGAAGGATAAAAGCGCAACTTGAGTTTTAGAGTTGGTTTTTTCTCTAGAGTACTCCACAATAGAGACCTATTCGGCCAATTCTTTATGTAGAAAGAGTTGCGCCATCTATATTTTGTATACTTGGCTTTACCAGTAAATGAAAATGACGAAATTTCTCCCCTTTGCTAAGCAGAGCATTGATGAACAAGACATCAATGCTGTTATTCAAGCTTTGAAACAAGACTATATCACGAGAGGCGCTACAGTCCAAGCTTTTGAGCGCGCGATTGCCGATCTTGTTGGAGCAGACTTTGCTGTTGCCTTCTCCAGCGGATCTTCCGCTCTTTATGCAGCCTATAAGGCGGCTAAGGTAACGAGCTTCGATAAGATAATCTCAACTCCGAACACTTTTATTGCGACCGTGGCAGGAGGAGCTGCTCGTGGTGCTACTGTGCATCTTGTCGATATTAATGAATATGGAAATATGGACATAGATCTTCTTGATGAAAAGGTTCTCGCCCCGATGTCTCGAGGAAAAACCTTTATTGTTCCTGTCCATTTTGCTGGTGTTGCTATTGATATGCAAAAACTTTCTTCGATGATTCGAGCGCAAGATGTTGTGATTATCGAAGATGCTGCGCACGCTTTAGGTTCACAATATCCTGATGGCACTTTTGTCGGAAGCTGCGCCTATAGTGACATGACGATCTTTAGTTTTCACGCTTCTAAAAATATTGCCTGTGGAGAGGGAGGGATGGTGACAACCAATGATCCCGACCTTTTTTCTCGTTTAAAACAGCTTCGAAATAGTGGAATAGAGAACTCCTCTTCATGGTACTATGAAGTCACAGATATCTCTTGTAATGGCCATATGACAGAGATGCAGGCAGCATTAGGGCTCTCTCAACTTCAGAACCTTTCTGAGTTTCAGAAAAAAAAGAACACTCTTATTTCTGTATATAGAGAGCTTCTAGAAAATGTTCCCGGTATAGAGCCCAATAATTGCGATGTGGATATGAGGACGCACTACCACCTTTTTGAGGTCCACATCGATTATGAGCTCTTTAATACCAGTAGAAGCGCGGTGATGGATACGCTTCTTGAAGAAGGGATTGGATCACAGTACCACTATGTTCCTCTATATAACCACCCTGTACTCAATTTTGTCTGTAAACAGAAAAAAGAGCTATTTCCTATAATGGAGGTTCATTTTCAAAAGGCGCTTTCGTTACCGCTTTCTGTTCGTATGGAAGAAGGCGATGTGGAAAGGGTTGTCACAGCTTTGAGAAAGGCTATTTTACAGTGATGCGTTTTAGCTAAAAATCTTTATTGATTCTTTTTGTTGTGCGGTGATAAGGTCCTCAAAAAATTGGAGAGATTAGAGGTAATAAGGTAGACGATGTCTTGGAAAAGTAGTTGCTATTTTCTCATTTGTCTTTTCGTTATCCAGATGGGTTGCGCATTTTCGGCTGAGAAAGAAAAATTTTGTTCTCCAACAGAAGAGCCGGTAGAAATCTTTATTCCTGGACGATTTTGTCTTTTTGGAGAACATAGCGACTGGGCTGCTATCTATAGGGAAGACAACGAGTTAATTGAAAAGGGAATGGTTATTGCAACGGGAACGGATCAAGGGCTATATGCCCGTGTAAAACACCATCCAGATAGATGTATCTTTAACGCAACAATACCATGCTTTTCCAATATTTCACGATGCGAAATTCCTATGACAAAGGAGGAGCTGCAGGAGCAGACACGCTGTGGAGGACACTTTAGCTATATTGCTGGTGTAGCGTTTCAGGTGCTTAGCAGATTTCCTGTAGGGGGAATAGAGATTGATAACTATAAGACAGATCTTCCTGTCAGATGCGGATACGGTGCAAGTGGTGCGGCCTGTCTGCTTGTGGTTCGTGCTTTTAACCGTCTCTACAATCTTGGGCTTAGCACTAAAGAGGAGCAAGAGCTAGCCTTTTTAGGGGAGACAGGAACACAATCTCGTTGTGGTCGTCTGGACTATGTTTGTGCCTATGGAAAGGGCCCTTTTAAACTCGTCTTTGATCGAAATAATGTTGAGGTAGAGCCGATCACCATTGGGAAAGATCTTTATTTTGTTGTTGTCGCTCTTACAACACAGAAAGACACAGTAAAAATTCTTAATTCCTTAAATCGTTGCTATCCATTTGCTAAAAATACAATTCAAGAAAATGTGCAAAAGTATTTAGGGCCAATAAATGTAAGGATAGTGACAGAAGCTATTAAAGCTATTGAA
>Ga0180437_10002936_pt1 | contig 26192 bp, 27 predicted proteins | sample SS_ome_4_FD_132410 | JGI IMG/M metagenome (GOLD analysis project Ga0180437, IMG submission 132410) | Hypersaline lake sediment archaeal communities from the Salton Sea, California, USA - SS_3_D_1 metaG | ecosystem: Environmental > Aquatic > Non-marine Saline and Alkaline > Hypersaline >... | reverse complement strand
GAGCAGCAACCCCATCGGTCTGCTTTAAAAGACCGAGCAAAAGGTGCTCTGTTCCTACATAGTTGTGGTTTAGGGCAGCAGCCTCTTCATTGGAATATTCAATGACCTTTTTGACTTTGCCAGTGAGAGCAGGATCCCCATAAAGCTGAATCTCTGGGCCAAAGCCTACCAATCGCTCGACCTCTTGTCGCACCAGATCGTAGTCGATGTTCATATTGCGCAAGACATTAACAGCAATACCTTGGCCGAGCTTTAACAGCCCTAAAAGGATGTGCTCTGTTCCTAAGTAGTTGTGATTTAGTCGCTGAGCCTCTTTTTTGGCCAGCTTGATCACTTGCTTTGCTCGATTGGTAAATTTGTCAAACATAAGAAGATACGTACACTATTTGCGGTTGATATAAAGGGTCCCTAGGTAGGGATTTTACTACCTTTGCTTACCTTAGCTGTGAGCGCTATTTTTTGCAAAAGGTGTTAGCGGCTTTCTTTTTGTTGCTTACTCCGAAGGGAACAAAAACTCCATTGCATTGCCAAAGGAGACGAAGGAATTATGCTCACCTTCTTGCAACTCAAAATGGACTTGATCTTGGTTTTGAACCGCTTTTTGGAGCTTTGTAGCAAAATTGTCAGGCGGAAAGGCGGGATTGCCCATGATTGTATCCTTTGTTGCGCCTAAGATATAAAACTTTGTGCGAGCAAATTTTTGATTGCGAGAGAGCTCGAAGAGCTTTTTCTCATTGTCGAGGCCGTCGCAGCCCTCATCTCTCTCTTCTTCAAGGGCAAATTTTCTTGTAAGGGATGAAGTAACTTTTGCCAGAAAAGAACTACGCAAGATATTCCGTAAGGTGTTTCCTGCTGCATCTGCCATATTGGTAAAGCTCTTTTCAAGGAAAACAAAGTCGAGAGAGAAATCTTTTGGGACGGCTTGAGCAAAGTTCATGGCCTGTGCACCGCCAAGAGAGCGGCCATGAGTAGCGACATTTTTGACCCCGAGCTCTTTGAGAAATTCAATGTCTGCCTGAGCATCTTCACGCATGACCTGTTCACTGCATTTTGTGGACTGTATCGTGTAGTCATCTCCAGTGCCTTGGACAACTGTGTCGCCAGCATAGGCAGCAAGGAGAACGTTATATCCTTGTTCGAGATACATACACGAGGTTCCCAGCATGTGATCCCGGTGTTCGCAGTTTCCGTGGTAGAGAACAACAGTTTTATTTGTAATATCTTTAGATCCTGTAGGAAAATACATGCTCGCATCGTGATAACGGACGAATTTATCTCCTTTCACTACGGGAATACGGACGAAAACCCTTTTTTCTGTTGAGTTGGTCAAGTGTTCTTTAGCTTTTTCAAGAGATGGAATCTTATCGTTTAAATAGCTCGTTTCTGCATGGCAGGTTATACAAAACTCGGGGCTTGGAAAGGAGGAATGATTTCGAAAGCCATAGACAAGTCTTGGTATGGTAAGACCTGTCTTTGCCCACAATCCTCCAAAAGCAGGGGCATCGACAAACCCTTTGAGGGAACCTGTCATTCGGTACTGGTTAGCAAGCTGAGCGCCTATGATAGGGACTAATTGAAGCAAGGCTATACGGGCTTCTTTCGCTGCCCATGAGGCGAAAGAGGTAAATATAGTTTTTTGTCTCTCAAGTAGCTTTATTTTTCGTGTGTCTCCAGTGAATTGTTGTTGTGTTTTTATCGCTCCTATGACCCATCCCATGGCAACGAGTGCACTACACGCTCGAGCTAATCTGGCAACACCCATGAGAAGTTCTGTTGGGGTAACGAGAACTCCTGTAAGTACGTGAAAGACTCGAGCTGCATATTTGGCTCTTCTTTGTCCTTTGCTCTCGCGAGGCAGTGTCTTGGCGATGTTGAGCTGATCTTGAAGGATTTGTTGAGAAACTTAGTTTGTTTTGTATTCCGTAGCGTCCTGAACAAGAGATGTTAATTCCTCTCTTTCTTTCCCTTTGGGAAAGATCTTTTTCTTTTGAACTTCTCTGATGTGTTTAGTGGCAAAAATGCGGTCAACTAAGATACCGTTCTTTTGTTCTTCGTATGGTATGTTAAAAGTGCTACCGTCTTGTAAAACGAAAGAGAGATTGTAAACATCAGAAAACCAATGGGATACATATTGTGAATAAATGGAATTAGAGGTCATTTGCTCTCCATTTTGTTTTGTTTTTTTAAACTTGTTTTAATTATAGCGTTTAAGTGGGGTTTTTTTGAAGCTTTTTGTTACAGTTGTCATTTTAACGCGATTAGGAGAGGGCTATGTCAGCAATATTAGGACAATTTTCAAACACCATACGAAATGCGGTTCAGACACCTGCTCTTGATGGTGAAATTAATCAGGTTTGTACTCAGGAGTATCAGACGGGGGAAGAGACGGGAGAAGTGTTTCAAAATCTTGAAAATTCTCTTGCCCAAAGCGTGCCCCAAGAAAGGGAAGCACAACTTGGTAGTCGTTTCAATGAGGTAATACCGATCATTGTACAGTATTGGCCATCAGAGATCCCTGTTCCTCCAATTTGTAAGGAATTTGTTGAGGGTTGCTACGGGGAAGATGTCCGGAGAGTTATTAATTTTTGTTTGAATACAGATCCTGTTCAGCGCTTTGAAGAATTTGGGTTTGACTTGAAACAATTCGAGATTAATCGGGAAGGAGAAGGGGCGGATGTAATTCATTCTAATAAGTTTCAAGAAAATGAAAAGTTACAGAAGATGTTACAATTTGCAGAAAAGACTCGTAACTGCTTTTCAGAGCAAGAAAAAGAACTTGTTGTCGGAGCAATTACCGTTGGTCGGGCAGCACGGATTTTTCAAATAGCCTCTGAGCTTTCTCTGATTCGTGTTTTTCAAGATGGGGCTAATGGTGCGCCTAATCTAACTGGAGATCGTGAACAAGATGTGAGGATTCTTCGAAAGTGGCTCAAGGATGATGGTAGAAAGATAACCGAGATCAATGCATCAGGAAGAGGGTTGCTTTGCTTTCCAAGGGAGTTGTTCTTTTGTTCTTGTCTTAGACGGCTTATTTTGTCAAACAATCCGATTCAAAGTCTTCCTCGCAAGATCGATCGGTTTCAACATCTTGAAGAGTTAGATGCCTGGGAAACAAGGATATCAAATTTCCCAAATAATTTGAATAGGGAGCGGATTCCCTCTTTAAGAAGAGTACCTCGTTTCGTATGCTGGCCTTATACAGATTGTTCCTCTTCTTGATTCCTGGGGTGTACAACGTGTTGATCTGAGCAATATGGTCATGTGGAAGAAAACCGCTAGACTCCATCCTTAGTTCATTAGAACAGCCAAGATCTATGACTCCTTTCTCAAAAGGCAATATTTTTCAATAGACCCTATTTTTAAATAGATTTGCCTGGTAGGGTACTACCGGTCTAAAAAAATAGGGAGGAAGATATGTCATTACAGCAATTTTCAAACGCAATACGTAGTGTAGTTCCTTTTCCTGGAGTCAACGATCAAATTAATCAGGTCTGTTCCCATGTATATCAGACGCAAGCTGAGGCGGGACAGGCTCTCAACACCCTTAGAGTTCATGTTTGTGAAAGCCTTTCCCAACAGCTTCAAGCTATTTTTGATGCTATTGCTGCACAAGCTCTTCAGGCAGCTCCTGCCAACGTATTGAAAAAAAGCATAATCGAACCATTGTCCAATGGACGGCAGATTCCTCAAGTCTGTAGATTGCTGTGTGATGGAGAAGGAGATGTTCTTCAAGCATCGCTTCTTGAAAGGTGTAGAAGTAGTGACCCAGTTCTTCTTTTCAGGGCCTTTGGTATCAAATTATCGGGAAAAGGAAATGAGATCCAAACCTTTGAGCAGAATGCACGGGCAGCTCGGAACTTACTTCCTCTTCACGATCAGGTTGCTCTGCAAGGAGAGATTACCATTAATCTGGCAATAGCTATTTTTCGAAAGGCTGATGAAATTGCTCAGAGTCCCTTTATCCAAAACATTCCCGATGGAATATTCGAATCTGCTGGGGCTCACGAGGCCAGAGCACAAGTTCTTCAAGGTTTGATAAATAGGGTGGGAGGTAATGTAGGCAATATAGAGTTCATTTTTGGTAGGGGAATTAGAGATTGTGCAATTGAGGTTCGAGGGCGCCTTCCAGAAGCAGATCAGGCGGCGTTAGCTGGTGAGATTACCATTGGAAAAGCTATCCAAATTTTTCGAGCAGCTAGTGATGAATCCCTCCTTCGTCTTTTTAGAGGCATGGATGGCGGTCCTCAGCTTACTGGAGCGCGTGAACAGGATGTATGGACCATTCGCGACTGGTTACGGGAAAGGGGAAATTATATACACGAGATCAACGGACGAGAGAAGGAATTGCTTCGATTTCCTCTAGAGATTCTTTTGTGTCCTCATCTTCGAGAACTCAATCTTTCCCATAATCATCTGCTCTCTCTTCCTGCGGAGATCGCCTTTTTGCGAGAGCTTGAGGTATTGAACGTAAGTAACAATGATTTAAAAGTTGTTCCAGATGGGGTGAATTGTCTTTCTTTATTAAGAACTTTAAATGCCTGCTATAACAACCTTGGTGGTGGAGATGGACATGTTCCTTCTTTTCTTCCCCTAACAAATCTGGCACATCTCGATTTGAGCGACAGTGGGCTTGAAGATCTCAACCATGACTTTTTCTCGCTTCCAAATCTGACTAAGGTCTATCTTGGTGGCAATTATCTAGACGAGAGTTACTTTCGAATTGATGATCCCGAGGTACGCGATAGAATTCGTAGCGGAGAGTTGGATGTGGATATCACTGAAGGCGGTGGTCCTCCACGTTCTCTTCGAGATGTGTATCTCGAAGAAGCTCCTGATTCATCCGATGATTCCGATTCAATGGATGAGGAGTTCATCTGAATATTGGTGAGCTAAAACTTTAGGTCTCTAGTACCTAGTGGCAGTCTAAAATAGGAGGAATCAGAACATGAAAATATTAGGTGAATTTACACGTCCAGTGTGTGGTGCGCTGCATGTATCTCATTTTAGCGCTCGAATCAATCGCGTTTGTGAAGGCGAATATTTTGCCAAAGAGAGTGTAACAAGGGCGTTTTATGGGCTAAGAGAGAGTCACAAAGCAGCAGTATGGAAGATTCGTCTTCCGATCTTGAGGGTTTGTGAGAAAGATTTTTTTTGAGATAAGGGCTGCTAGATGGTATAGGTAAGAGCCATATCCAAATTATAGAGGAGTTTGGTAATGGCGATACCTCCTACAAAAGAGACTTCAGGAGGCCCTGAAAAAGCACCTGAGCCCGAGGAGAAAGGAAAATGGGGTGGTCATGTTTTCCGAAAGGGCAAGGGTGTAAAAACCACTAAAATTCTTTCGAAAGAGGGTGCTGAAGCACTTCCAAAAATCAAACATCGATTTTCTGTTAGAGGATTCTGTGAGAAAATACGATCTATTGCACAGCAAATATACCGGTTTTTTTTGAGAAAGCCCTCTGAACAAGAACCCTCTGATTTCACAACAAACCCTCGGGCCGCTTTTGGTCAACTCGTAGACAAAGATAGAGCCTTATCTAGATCTGAATTTCTCTCGTCGGACCACAGATATCAAGCTGAAGAATATTTATTTAATGTTATTGGTGATAGGCAGTTGAATGGAAAATTGAGAGAGGAACAACTGTCTTTGAAGAAGCAGGGAAAAGAACTTGCTCCAAGTGATCAAGTTCTTTTGCAAATGAGTTATCTTACCAATGAGGATTTTGAAAAGGCTAGAGAGGCAACTGAAAAATTTGATAAGGCGTTTGAAGAATTAGAGTTAGGGGCTTTTTTGAACAAAAGTAAAAAGCTGTTAGACGAACAAGAAGAGCTTTTTTCGGCTTTAGGAAAAGAAATCAGTATAGGTCGTCAAACGAATACAGAGAGGCTTTTTTCAGAAGAAATAGTTTCTTTTTATGAAGAATTGAAAGAGATTTCAGGATTAGAGGATTCAGGGCTACAAGGTCGGTTGCAAGCTCATCTAGAAGATTACAAAGAGCTGCAGCAATTAAAGCAAGGGTATGATGAGAAAGTTAAAAAATATACAGCCCCACTCACAATAGCCGATATTCGGCAGATAGAAAAGATACAAAATCTTGCATCTTTGGTTCCTCTTTTAGCAGATGAAGGCATAGATGAGACTCTCGAGAAGTTGTTCGAGAAAGAAGGGCTTCGAAATACCTTTAAAATGGTATTAGAAGCTTCAGAAACATGGAAAACCCTGACAGAGCTTTTGTGCGCATTGCCCGGATATAGATCTGGAGATGTTTTTTTCGATCGTGAGGATAAAATATGGAAGTATACAAACAGGCGTGGAATCCCTCTTAGGTTACGGAGCAGGATAGATCCGAGAACATGGATTCGTGTAATAAGAACCTTGTTAAAGAACAAAGGAGATGTGCAGGGTTTTTTTGTTGGAAAGAATATACATGCTGGTCTGGTCGATGTAAATACCGATGGCTTTTTTATAATTCGAGAGCTTAGGACAGGAGGACTAAGAGTCTGTGATTTTAATATACGAAGGGCACTTTGTGCAGATGCATTTCGTTTAAAGCTTTCTTCTATGGTAAGTGACGAAAATCTAAAAAAGCTCAAGCAAAATGGAGATGATGCATATGTTGAAAGACTTTTGCAGCAAAAATATAGAGAAGGATTGTCTATATGTATGCAAAGACAAGGCTTTTTAGAGAAGGTGCAGTTTGTTTCCATTAGGGCGGCAAGGGCTCTTGTGAAAAGGGCACCAATGGTTGCTAAAAAGGATCAAAAAATAAAGTGGCAAGCAATTCCAGAAGATGCTGAAGAAATACAAAATCTGATTTGCTCAGAGTTTGTTGCCCGAGTGCAAGATTCGGTTTTTTTATGGGTGAATGAGTATTTCGAAAAGCACTTTCCGGATTTAAAACCACCTCTTTTCCCTGCTCTTGTCGAATCTGAAAAGGACTATTCTTTAATTTATCCTAAGAGGCTAAAACGATTGATTAAAGCTCAAGGCTATGAGGAGGTAGAAATACCAATGGCCGTGAAGCTTTTTGTACAAGAAACACAACCGTCTTCTAGGAGCGTTTAGTTTGTATCGGTTGCCAAAACAGTAGTGAGCATATGTGCTGAATGGATGCAGTTATTGACGGAGACACCACCGATTGCAGGGTTGATAGCAAATTGAGTGGCACATGGGCTTTGCAGAAATGGTGTTGGCCGAGAAGCCCCAACAGGTGGGTGGGGAATACAATTTTTAGCTCTGAGGACTTTGTATTCTGTGGGGGCCTTTGTAATGCCTGTCCACTTCAAGATTCTCGAAAGAGCAAGGTCAAAGAGCGTTTCATCTGATTCATCAACAGCTTCTGGCCATCTCGCACCGCCGATAAGAACGGTGAGACGGGTTTTCATGTACGTATTGTGTTCTGGGAAGAGGCAGGAGTCATAGATGATGCCGAGAACAGATGCGTCCTCTATTTCTGGAGCAAGCGTTCCAAAGCCTTTCTGTGAGAGCAGATCCTCTTCCCAACCCATTGTGACAGAGGCTATTGAGGTGTGAGGGAAGCTCTCTTTTGAAAACTGAGGAGCAAGCTTGTTTAGATCTTTTTCTGGAAGTGCAAAGACGATCTTTTCACTCTTTATCGGGCCAAGAGATGTGTGCAACGTGTTATTAGGGCCGATTTTGTCAATTATTGTATTTATGTGCATAGGAATTGAAAGCTTTTCTTGAAGAGCATCTACAAGCTGTGAGAGCCCCTTTTTAAAGGAACAGATACCGCGAATTTTTGGCTTCTCTTTTTTGGAAAAAGCTGCTCTGATGCCACCGATGAGGGTGGAGCCAAAAGAGAGTTCCCACTCTTTCATCTCAGGAAATGTGTGGTAGATAGAAAGATCATCTGCTCGTGCTGCCCAGATACCAGTGACAAGAGCATCAGCGAGTTTTGCAACAAGAGGCGAGGGAGCCCTTCTCGAGAAAAAGGAGGCAACACTCTCATCTTCTGGGGAGCCCTTTTTTCTAAATGGCTCTAAAAAGGAGAGACGGGCAAGTTCTCTGCCTGTCTTTGTGCAAAAGAGATCTGAGAAGCCTTCTGGAAGTGGTGTTGGAATTCCATCGAGAATTACATAGCGTGAGTGAGAGGTTTTAGCAGCCTTTATAACTTCATTTTCAAGTCCAAGTGATGTGATAAGCTTATTTGTGGAAAGAGCGCTCTCTCCTCGAAGGCGAAGGGTTCTAGGTCCTGTCTCATAGTTTTGGCCTGAGGGAAGTGTGATAGATTGAATCCATCCACCAAGAGAGGAGCGAGGTTCTAAAAGAAGAAGGTTCAACTTGGGGTTGCGTTGTTGCAAAAAATAGGCGCAGGAGAGGCCTGAGATGCCCCCGCCAAGAATTGTGATATCTATTTTCATATAGCTCCCGAGCAAATGGTGTGGGTATATGGGTCAAAACAGGAGGCAATATTTCTCAAAAGAAGAGAGCCCTTATCTGTTGCGCAAAGAGTGGTTTGCGTTTCTTTGAGTAGATCGTCTTGTATGAAAGAATCAAGATCGACATTTGCAAAATATTCATCAAAAGAGTGGTCCCACTTTGTTTTGAATTCACTTTTATCAATAGAGCCAAAACAGAGAATCTGCTCGATAACCCATCTTCTTATTAAATCATCATCAGAAAGAATGGAGCCTCGAGAGGTTGGTAAAGCATTGTTTTCGATGGAGGAAAGGTATGAGGAGAGATCCTTGGTGTTTTGAAAGTAAGCCGTTTCAAGAGAGCTTATCGAGGTAATCCCAAGACCGATAAGAGGACCAGTTTGCCCTGGAGTATAGCCCTGAAACCCTCTTCTCAGTGTTTTGTTTTTAAGGGCGTGAGAGAGGGAGTCTGAGGTTAAAGCAAAATGGTCGATTCCAATGGCAGCATACCCTTTTTTGAGAAGGTGTTCTCGAGACTGTTGGTAGATTGCGAACTTTTCTTCTGGGGAGGGGAGAAGGTTTTGAGGAATTGATCGTTGGTTAGGTTTGATCTCGGGCAGATACGCAAAGGAGAAGAGGGCGATACGCTCTGGCTGCCAAGCAGAAATCTCTTCGATTGTCGTTATAAAATTTTCAAGCGTTTGTCTGGGCAGGCCATAGACGAGGTCGATGTTGATATGAGAGAATCCAAGCTCTCGAGCTTGTAAAAAGACCCCTTTTGAAACGTTTGCCGGCTGAAATCTTCCGATTTCCTTTTGAACGGAGCTGTCCAAATCTTGAATGCCGAGGCTGAGTCTATTGAACCCTAGTTTTTTAAACTCTTCGAGTTTTTTTGTGTTGTAGACATTTCTAGGGTCGACCTCGATGGAAATTTCAGCGCTCTCTTCGAGGCAGAAAAGGGCTTTTATAGCTGAGAAAATCTGTTCAAAAGTAGAAGTAGAAAGTAAAGATGGGCTTCCTCCTCCAAAATGAATCTCTTTGATAGGGGCTCTTCCAATCTCTTTTTGTATAAGCTCTAGCTCTCGACAGAGCGCGTCGATATATCGAGCACTCTCTTCTTTACTTTGGAAGGAGATTGAAGAACAGCCACAGTAGAGACAGCGAGAAAAGCAAAAGGGGATGTGAATGTAGAGAGAGATGGGGCTTTGGATCGAAGAGAGGGCGTGAAGATAGTGTTGGTGGTCTAATTTTCCCCAACTAGATGCTGGAGGATAGCTTGTATAGCGGGGAATTGGAATATTGTATTTTTTTAGGTCAATCATAAGTTCTGCACAGTTTCAACGAGCTTTTTTATAGTCTCTTCTTTTGTTGTTGGAGGAATTCCCCCAGAGAGATTGAAGATAAACCCAGGGTCTTGTTGCATGCAAGCGCAGATTTCTTTGGCTGTAGAGATTGCCCTTTGAGGATCTTGAAGAAGAGAGGGGTCGAGGTTTCCTTGTAGGGCAATGTTCTTAGGAACTCGATCTCGAATATTTTCGAGAGGAACTGTGTGATCTAAAGAGAGGTGGGTAATAGTTGAAAGAGAGGAAGAATCCGCTTTAAAGTAAATGAGAGGCGCTTCTATTTGAGAGAGAATTCTTTTTAAGGGGGCTAGACAGAGCTCTTCAAAGTATTGCGGTGGCACAAGGCTGTTTTGTGAGTCGAAGAGCTGCAAGATAGAGCAGCCTGCTTGGAGCTGTAATTTGAGGTGGATTGTAACAAGAGGCTCTAATAGTAAAAGCAATGCTTTAACCTCTTCGAGGTTGTTTTGGAGCGCCTTTTTTGTTCGAGACCATTTTTTAGAAGAGCCTCCCTCAATCAAATAGGCGGCCAAAGTCCAAGGGGCTCCTGCAAAACCGATGAGTGGGCGATCTAAAGAGGTTGAAAGCAGTGTTGCAGCGGTGTAGGTAGCCCCGATCTTTTCTTGCAGAGCAGCTTCAATATCAGGAGGAGGGGAGAGTTGACCATCAATTGTCGGCCCTTTTTCGCCAAAGCGGACAGTATATCCTAAAGATGAAAGAGGTAGCAAAATGTCGGAAAAGAGAATGGCTGCATCAACATCAAAAGCATCTACCGGTTGCATAGTAACATCAAAGGCAAGCTCCGGAGTAAGGCAAAGCTCAATAAAGGAGTGCTTTTTTCGAAGTTTCTGGTAGCTTTTCATGTATCTACCAGCTTGGCGCATAAGCCAGATCGGGGGGCGAGAGCTATTTTTGCACGAAAGTGCGTCTAAGATACATGATCGCATCATGTGAAAGAGAACGAGCCTCGAGAGACTGTTTTCTCAAGTGGGTTTCGAAGTGATGGAACCTCCATTTTCTGCAAGCTTTCTGAAAGATCCTCCTTTTTACCCCTCTTTCCTATAGCGATCATAGCCTCCACTTTGTATTCATCAGGAATCTGCAGCCTCTCTTTAACCGCTTTATAGCTAAAGCCCTCCATAGCGTGAGCAATAATATTACGAGCTGCTCCTTCGAGAGCAAGAGCCATCCATGCAGCTCCTGTATCAAAGGAGGCCGTTTTCGAGGGTTTACCATTATGCTGTTGTTTTGAGATGACAACGACAAGGGTGTCGGCCTCTTTGCACCACTCTTTATTGAAGTCGACAAGGGTATCGAAAAGCATCTGCCACTCTTTATCCTCTCGAGAGACATAGATAAAACGCCATGGTTGACCGTTGTATGAAGAGGGGGCCCATCTAGCAGCTTCGAAAAGCGCCATGCGCTCTTCTTCAGAGAGTTTTTCTTTGCTAAACGATCTGTAGGAGACTCGTGAGAGAAAAAGCGGCTCTATTGGAAAATCACTTTCTCTATTTAGGAATGTTGTCACTCTAGCTCCTCCTTACATCAATACCCGATCTAGAATAGCGTCAACGGTAAATCCATACTCTTTTGCAATTATGCATGGAGGCGCTGATGTTCCAAATCCTTCGACACTTATGGCAATACCATCAGAGCCTATATATTTATGCCAGCCCTGTTCAGAGCCAGCTTCAATGGAGATTTTTTTCCCGCTCTCACTACCAAAAAGGCTCTTTTTGTAGCTTTCTGGTTGTTCTTCAAAAAGCTCCCAGGAGGGCATCGAGATAACGCGTACAGACTTTCCAATCTGCTCGAGAGCAGAGGCTACATCCATGGCAAGAGGAAGTTCTGAGCCTGTTGCGACAATAGTAAAATCTATTGCGTCCTTCCCAGGACGGATAATGTATGCTCCTCGTCCCAATCCCTTTTCAAAAGGAAGAACGGTCTCTGGAAGATCCCAGATATTTTGTCGCGAGAGAATGAGTGCTGTTGGCCCTTGATAGCGTAGTGCTGCAAGCCAGGCCATTTTTACTTCATGTGTGCCTGAGGGGCGGATAACGTGAAGGTTGGGGATAGCGCGAAGAGCGGCCAAATGTTCTACTGGTTGGTGTGTTGGGCCATCTTCACCGAGAAAGACGGAGTCATGGGTGAATTGGTAGATGATCTGCTCTTTCATAAGAGAGGCAAGTCGTATGGCGTTTCGCATATAGTCTGAAAAGGTCAAAAAGGTGCCGATAACAGGCTGAATCATTCTTGTCTGCTTCATTCCTGTGGCCATAGCTCCCATAGCAAATTCACGGACACCAAATTTAATGTTACGGCCTTTCATTTGCTCTTTTGAAACTATTGGATGCTGTTTTACGCTTGTCAGGTCTGAACATGAGAGATCGGCTGAGCCACAGTAGAGTTGGGGAAGGATGTCTGCGAGATAGCCAAGTATTGCGTGAGAGGCCTTTCTTCCCGATATTGACTGAGAGAGGGAAAGGTCGGAAAGAGATCTTTCTAGATCTTTTGGAATATCATTACGAAGCATGGCGTCAAACTCTTCCCTTTTTTCTGGAAAGCTTCTCGACCAGTTCTCAAACATGTTGGTCCAGTCATTTTCAAGTTGGATGTCTCTCTCTAATTTTTTCTGAAAGTAGGCTTGAACTGAGTTGGGGATGAAAAATTCCTCTTCGGAGACGCCAAGCGCCTTTTTAGCTTGCGCAATCTCCTCTTCTCCGAGGGGAGAGCCATGGCACTTGTGAGATCCGGCTTTTGAGGGGGCTCCTTTTCCAATAGTTGTTTTAGTGATAATGAGGAGAGGTTTTTCTTGGTTGTGAATTGCTTTTCGACAGACTGTATCTAACTCTTTGATATCATGGCCATTAACTTCAACAACATCCCATCCATACGATTGGTATCTCATTTTGGTGTTTTCTGAGCAGCTCTCACTTAAGGGGCCATCTAAAGAGATATCGTTGGCATCATAAAAGACAACGAGGTTGCTGAGGCCAAGATGGCCAGCTAAGGAGGAGGCCTCAGAGCTGATTCCTTCCATAATGCAACCATCACCAGCAACGACATAGACTTTAGAGTTGATCAGGGGGAAATCAGGAGTATTGAACCGATTTGCCAGAAGCTGTAGCCCGAGGGCTGTACCAACGCCATTTGCAAATCCCTGGCCTAATGGCCCTGTTGTTGTCTCAACACCAGGAGTGTCAAGGGATTCTGGGTGTCCTGGGGTTTTGGAGTGAAGTTGACGGAAGCTTTTAATGTCTTCTAAGGAGAGGTCGAAGCCAGACAGATGCAAGCATGAGTAGAGCCACATGGAGCCGTGTCCTGCAGAGAGAATGAGTCTGTCTCTATTAATCCAATTAGGAGAGTGGGGATTGTGTCGAAGCTGATGTCCGTAGAGGAAAGCACCGAGTTCTGCGCAGCCCAAAGGCATGCCTGGATGGCCAGAATTTGCCTTTTGTACAGCATCCATAGAGAGAACTCGGATGGTGTTTGCTGTTTTTGAGAGGAGTTTTATGTTCTCTTCTTCGAGAGGTGCGGAAGGTTCTGTAGGCATGATATAGACCCCTAAAAATTCAATGAAATAATGGTTGCCTCAACAAGTGTAGCGCTCAAGAACAAAAACTGAACAGAGTTTATTGATATTTTTTTGCGTTGTCAAAAAATATATTGACATTTGCACGAGCTTGTCTGACCATCTGTGGATATTTTTGGACGAAAAGACCGGCTTTGGTCCAAATTTTTTATTGAAACAATATAGGAGGCTCAGATGACAACTGCAATTGTTCTTTCTGGAGTTGGTGTTGGGATTATGGCACTGCAAAATAGTGAGGAGATTACAAAAGGCGTTAAGGCTGTTATAGCCCCATGCCGCTCTCAGTGGAACCTTCTCTCTCTCTTACCTATTCCTCGGGGGGTAGCGCTCTTTGTAAAAACGTCTCATATGGTTGCCTTTGCTGGTAGATCTCTTTGTCATGTGCGTAGACAGATGGAGCATCCCGTGCTTTCGGTTGGGGGAATTGTAGTTAATGAGCTTGTGGGTGGCAAAACCGTTGTGCAAATAACAGCTCGAGTTGTGGCTATTACGAGGATCGTATTAGAGACAACCAAGGTTGTAGAAGAGCTTAGCCTTGATACGAGTCGATTGCGATATGCCTCTTATTTCATAGGGGTGGCGACATCTGCCTATCTTTCATGTGTAGAGAGCGAGAAAAAGACGACAACTCCGTGGATTATACAACGCCTTTCGTTCTTTTCTGAGCGATTAGCAGAAGTGGTTAAGAAGATCGTTCGACTCAATATTCTCTTTTTTGAGCTCTATGATACGATTAATCCTGGTCCTCACACAAAGGCCGCTGTCGTTGATAATCTCTTTATTGAACTTCGTGAAATTGGCTGCCTGCTCACCAGCAGCGATCAAAAAGTGGTAGATCTTGTGGCAAAAAATAGTTCGTTAATCGATTCTATATTTTCTACTATCTCTTTGCCCTGGAGAGCCAAAGAAATAGTTCTCTTTATAGAAAAAGTAGAGCAAAAGACAGGACCATTGAGGGAGTTGGCGCGGGGTACTCGAGATGTTGTGTATGGAGCGCTGAGAGAGATCTCTGCGCAATTTGTCTATCGTGAAATAGAAGGAAATAGTGCATATGAAGCTGCTCTTGGTGCGCCACGGTCAACAGAAACCGGGTGATTTTAGCTATTCTGCCACACTTACTCCTGAGGGGAGATCTAATGTAGAAAAGACGATTTTTCATCTCGATACTCAAGGGTTTTCTCCTGATTCTGTCTATACCTCTCCGCTTAAAAGGGCTCTTGAAACAGCCGAGATGATTTCATCCCATTTTAGGTCCTCACTTAACATAGAAGAGGGGCTTGGGGATGATTTCGACCCCAATGCGCTCATAGAAATCCTCGGTAAAGCAAAGGAGGAGACCCTTTGTTTTGTCGGTCACGCCCCAACACTGCCCAATTTTGCACGATCTCTTTGCCCTGATGTCGCCTCTATTCCCCGAGGGTGCGCCCTCATCCTCGATATTACTCGTACAGATGGGGACATTGAAGGGAAGATAGTGGGTCTTGTAACGCCTGAGGGATAGTGATATAAGTTGCGCTGTTACCGTGTAATTATAGGAGGTATCTATGAGTAGTGCAATTTCAGGTAATCGTAATGCTCTGTTCGTTTTTTACGATAATGGAGGGATCGCTCCCTTTACAGAGGTTGTAAAAAAACTTCCGGAAATGGGGATTACTCCCTATACCCTTGCTATGGCAACAGCAGCAGAACGTGCAGAAGGATTGGGGTTTGATAAAAAGCAGATCATCTACCTTAAAGATGCGGGGGTTCAGACAGATGTGTCTGCAACAGGATGGCCACGAGCAAGAAAACTACCTGACAATGAGGTTGCTCTCGTTGTCAAAAAGGTCAAAGAGCTCAATCCAGAGCTTATCCTTACAGGGACCCATTCGTATGTCCAGTTTCAGCTGGTAGAAGCAATAGCCAATGCGTGTGATTTACAGGACAAAAAATTGGCCTATTACGACACGCTTCACACACTCTTTGAAAGGCATCCAGATGGCCTCATGACGCTATTTTCCCACAACAATTACCACCTTTTAGTGCCAAATGTTCCTATTGCAAGAGCTATTTCTGAAACCAAAGTAACGGTTGTAGGATCTTCTGGTTTAGAGAATGATGTCCGAAAGATTATCGCTGCACAGAAGGATAGAGCAGAGATTCTTCGAAAAATAGGTTTTTCAGAAGAGCATAAAAAGGCTGTCTACATAGGAGGCTATGCTGATGGCTATGAAGATTCTGTCTGTCTCTTCTTAGATATTGTTACATGGTTACGAGCAAATGGTGAGCCTGATCTACAAGTTGCCATCGCAATCCACCCTAAATTCGCAAAGGTTCCCATAGAAGGAGCGATAGAATATCAACTCGTCCAGAAAAGAAAAGTTCCTGATATCAAATTTCCTGTTGGAATAGCGACAACACATGAACTGATTGCTATTTCCGATTTTGCTCCCTCCTGCTTTTCTCTTCTTGTTCCTGCTGCTCTCGCTGCTGGAGTGCCTTCTGCTTTCATCAATGCCCATCCAGAAAAGCTTGCTGGAAATGTCTTGATAGAGGAAGGACTTTGCAAAAACCTGCAGACCCCAGAAGAAGTTAAGGCCGCTTTAGACGAGAAACTGCCAGAAAAGAACTTCTTCGAGCGCATCGGTATGCCAGGAGATGGTGCAACGAATCTTGCAAATGCCGTGAAAGAGGCGATAGATGCTATGACCGTCTAAGTATATCTCAGGGCTTAGATAATTCAATAAAACCCCGCTATTATGGCGGGGTTTTTTATTGCAAATAATTGCCATAATCGATAAAATGTCTATATTATTAGTAACCAAAGGGCTTTAAAATGAATAATGTATTAGACAGTGTAAGATCTGGTTTTCAGGACATGTGTCATGCAGTGTGTGACACTGCCAAAAAAATACCTGTCGGTGCTCAAAAAATACACAATAGAGTTCACAGTTGTTTTCAGGAAGTAAAAGCCTCCTCTTGCGAGATGTGCACGAAAGGTTGCGAAAAAGCTGCCTCTTTCTGGAAAAAACATGAACGGATTCTAGGTCCTCTTCTCCTAAGTGCGGTTTTCCTTGGTATTCCTGCGCTTGTTACAGCAGTTGCTATTCCTATCATCCTATTTGCTCCCACCGTTTTTGCTGGCGCTGCAGCTTGTACCTTAGTCACGACATTAGTGATAAATGCGGGGATTCTGTTCAATTTAACTAGGTAGTTCCAAAAATCGTAATTTATAATTTTTTTAATAGCTAGCGAGGTTTCAAATGTCTAATTTAATGCAAAATATAAAAAGTGCTGCTCACGATATAAACCACAAATTTCACGAGGTTGTTGACCCTGCGTTGGAAAAAGCTGGAACGGTTGTGAAGACAGCAGCATCTGCTACGAGCTCTGTTGTTACTAGGGCTATTGTAATAAGTACCTGCGCACTTGCAATCCTCGGGTTTGGCGCGGCTGTTGGCTGTGCTGCCGTTTTCTTTTTTGTCTCTGCCGTAGCTATTATTGCCTTGAAAGGTATGAGTTGGTGCTTCCAACCGTTATTTGAAGCATTTAAAAGCACAAATGAATCTGAAGGTCAAAATGGTCCCTCTACTGCAAAAAGCGAGCTGTAGATTAGAGGAGATAGGCCATAAGGCTCAAGATATGGCCGATTCTTTTTGGAAAAAACATGGTGAAGGTATTACGTGCGCTGCTGCTGTCAGCGCACTTGCCTTAGCTCTATTGGTCTCCATCGTTTGTTCGGTTGCTAGCGGTCCCACTGTTGGCTTGATCACTATTGGCACTATTGGTGCGCTGGGCTTAGTTGGTTTTGGGATTTCGTATAAGAATGAGATCGCTAATTTTGTTAATCGAAGTATTTCAAAGGTTAAAAATTTAATATCGGGGAAAAAAGATGTGTAGTCTAGTGCATGGTATTAAAACTGGTTGTCACGAGATAAAATCTGCGTGTCAAAATGGTGGTAGCAAGATCCAAGAGCTAGCAAAGGGTTTTTGGAACAAGCATAGCGATACGGTTATTGTGACAGCTATCATTGGTGGATACGGTTTAGCTGGTGTAGCAGCTGTTGGAGCTGTTGCTCTTGCTGTATTTGGCTTTCTCTCTCTTTGTGCAGCGAATCCACTCGCTGGTCTTATTACCGTGGGAGTTGGTGTTACTGTGGCAGCCAGCCTTCTCTGTGCCCCTATAGTTTATGATGTTATGGATTGCTTTTTTACTAAACTTGGTTGGTCTAGATCATAATCAAGCAAATATATTGGAGATAAAAAATGAGCATTATATCTGGAATGATTGAATCAGGTTGTCAAAAAGTTAGAGACGGGTTTCATGGACTACAAGAAAGAGCTCAAAAAGCAGGTAGTACAGTTCAAGAAAAAGCATGCTCTTTTTGGAAAAACTGGGGAAGAGAAATTACACTTCTTTCAGCAACTGCGGTAGGTTCTGCTCTTGCAGGTCCTGCTGTAGTAGTAGGTTCTCTAGCCTTAGGAATACTTACAGGGGCTGCTGCTGTTGCTCTTGCTACTTTATGTGTAACCAATCCTGTTGCTGGTAGTATCGTTATTGCTACCGGTGTAGTAGTTCTTGCCGCTTCACCTTTTATAGTACATTTGGCAGCACAAGCGATCTATGGTGAATAATTTTAAGGAGAATAATTATGAGTTGTTTAAGTAATATAAAAAATGCAGTTACTGAAAAGATCAATCAAGCAGAGGATGCAGTCTTTTCTAAGCTTTCAAAATTAGAAGATCTTCGCGAGGCTGCTAAAATCGGAAAACCCTTTTCTGTTGCTCTTATAGCTACAGGCGTTGTTCTTGGGATCTTGGGGATCGCGGTCTGCGCAAGCGGAGGATTTGCTGCAATCGTTGGTGCTACCGCCATTCTCGCTGGCCTTAGCGCTTGCTATTTTGGGTATAATGGCTACCAAGTGATGTCGAACCTATCGAGTCCTCTCAACCGTGCAATAGCAAATGGCGGTAAGACTTTTAGTATGGAAAGCATGACTGATAAAGTGTTGAAAAAGACCCTAGCAAAAAACACCTTCTGCTTTGACTGGGCTATAGATCTTGCTCTTTCGCTTCGTAAACAGTAAACATTGATTACCCCCTGATTGTACGTATCCTAACTTGGGTGCAATCGGGGGTATCTACTACCTTACTGTTAATGGGTACCACGTGCTTTCGAATCTATCGAGTATGACCAACCGTACACTGCTAGAGGGCACCGATGCGTTATCAGCGAAGAAAAATAGAGGTACCATTGAAAGTCTAGCCAGTGGGCTGATGGAAAATCAATTGAAAAGCAGATTGGCAAAAAACACCTTCTACTTTGACTGGGCTATAGATCTTGCTCTTTCTCATCAGTAAGAGCACTCCCCGTTTTTTCCCAAGGAGCGGGGGTTGGAAAGTATGATGTAAAAAAGCTAGAGAGCAGCTCGAGAGATTCAAGGCTTTCTTCTTCAGAGCTATCTTCTATACAAAAAAACTGTGGTCGTTGATCCAAGAGCTGTTGGGTCTTCTTTTTGTCATGAGCGATATCTTTTCCAAAATGGACCGTTTTATGTTCTGGAAAGTTTTTTTTTGCATCGCCATCGTGCATAGCGATGTAGGGGATAAGACCGTTTGTGATTGTATAGTCATTTAGAGAGCGGAATTTATGGGATGAAACAGCCGCAAAGATCTCGCTAAACTGCTTTTCAATGCGGGAGACGACACTCTTTCTAAATGCATGAGGAGTATGAGAGGGCTTGTTTCTTCGCTTTTTCCCTATCAGCTCATTGAGCAGTTGGTTTGTATTTTTACATGCTGCATCAAATCCATTGTCTTCAGGGGTTGGCATCCCTTTTTTTATTTTAGTCCTTGAGGGAAAGACCTGAATCTTTCCATCTTCTGTGAAAAAATCGGAGAAAGTTACAATGTTTCCCAAGAAGAAATCGTCATTGAAATAGATATAGTGCTCTTGCAGGTTAGAGATGCGATGAAGATGACATTCAATAGCCATTGAGTTGAATGTAGGTAGATGACTTTTGTCGAGAAAGATATCCTTGTGGTCAACAATAGTGATCTTAGGATGTTCTTTAAGCCAGCTCGGCTTTTGGTTGAGTGTGACGATATAGATGTGGCGAACCCACGGAGCAAATTGGTGGATAGAGCGAAGCGAATATTTGAGCTCATCGCGATTTCTAAATCTTTTTATCGCGGTAGCATCGGATCCGCGCTCCTGTACCCCAAACTCTTTTTCTATCTCTTTGGCTCGTGTCTCTTGCCAAAGAGGATCCGCACCATCAACCCATGTGTAGACAACATCTACAGGTTCATGTGAAAAGAGTAGAAAAGGAAAAATAAGAAAAAATAAAGCTTTTAACATGCTGTAATATTATTAGAAGGCGTAAATTTCTTTCAATGTTTAATGGACGTGTTTCCTATACGCCTTTAATCGCTCGACTCTTTGCAATGCTCGCATCGTGTGAACGCCGAGATGGACGTGGTCTGGCATATAGTTTTCAAAGATGTCTTCACTATTCTCTTTTGTTTTGGCTCCTCTTGGCGTGAGCGGCAAATCAGAGATAAGCAGCAGTGCTCCGAGAGGGAGTCTGTGGCTGTAACTTGCTGTAAAGAGGGTGGCGCACTCCATTTCAACAACTTGTGGCCTCGTTGCTTTTAATTTTTCTCGAAATTCGGTGTTAAACTCCCAAAACCGTTTGTTTGTGGTGTGGGTAATGCCTATGTGGTGAGGAATGTGTTCTTGTTCAAGTACTGCTGAAACCTCTTTTTGAACGGTGAAGTTTGCTAGTGCAGGCACTTCTGGGGGAAAATAAAAATCAGAGGTACCATCGCCCCGGATGCTTGCTACAGGCACGAAATACTCACCAATGCTGTAATCATTGCGAAGACCACCACACATGCCGAGAAGAAGCGTTGCATATACAGGGAGAAAAGAGCAAAGATCAACCACAAGAGCAGCAGCAGGAGAGCCGATCTTAAAATCGAGAATAGAGATGCCCATTTTGGGAGCGTGGGATACCTTGAACATTGCACCTTCATAGGTTGTGACATCGTCGTACTCATCAGCGAAAAAATCGACGTAATGGGGGAAATTTGTCAGTAGAAGGTATGATTGAAATTCTCCGATAGGGGAACCAGAATAGCGCTCTAGAGTGTCATAAGCAACTTGTTTTTGATGTTCAGCATCATCTGGGAAATCCTTTTGAGAAAAGCTCTGTAGGTCATTTTGTTCTTGCATATACGGCTCTTTTGGTTAACTTCGAAGTACTGCTAATATGTGATCGCAATGCGGTTTCCCACATGTGCATCCAATAGGATCGCCCAAAAAGACACGGTATTCTTCTTTGGGATCGAGTTTATTGGTAACCTTGTAGAGCTTTTCATCAATATTTTCTACATTCCATTGCGAAAACTCGAGTTCGGTCTCTTCAACAGGCTCTTCTGAAGAGAGAAGCTCAGGTTCCTCGAGGCGCCCTTCTTGACGCAAAATCCTGTTGATTTGGCAATACATGCAATTACAGCCTAGCTCTGCTGGCGGCATCTCCAAAATATCCTCTTGAGGAATAATGTTGAGCAGAAGTTGCACTTTTTTGACGATTTCGTCAGGAAGATTTGGCATCTCTGCATTGGTAGGATCATGTTCTAATACTTTTCCAAGCGATGTAATAGAGTTCTCTCCAAGCTTTGAAAAGAGGCCAAAAATGTCTTTGATTCCAGAGCGCATTCCTCCTACAAGTGCTGAAAGGTCTTCTTTTTCAGATTCGATCTTCTCTGAGACCTGGGCATGGGTTGCAAAGACAGTATTGATAGTCTCTTCAGGAAGGTCTGGGATGGAGCAGATGGTACCATCTACTAAAGAGACTAAGAGATTTCCATCTTCTACTCGTAGAGCTGTAACGTTCTCCCATCGAGTAGATAAATATGGGGGTATGGATAAAATCTTCGGTGTAATTTTCATTTTTCTATCGGCGAAAAGACTCGCTAGTGAGAGCGCGCCGCTCCTGTTATTTTTGTCTTGTTTGCATACGGTACCTATCATGTATCCCTATTGTCAAGTTTGTACTGTAAGAGGTTTTGACATTTTTAACCTTTTCCCGGCATAGAAGGAGATCTACAAGTAGGGAGAAAGTTGCGTGGAATCTTCAAAGAAAAAAGTCTTTGTCTTAGATACCAATGTCTTGGTTCATGATCCAGAAGCCATTTATGAGTTTCCACGCCATGAGGTGATCATTCCCTTCACCGTTTTAGAAGAGCTCGACAATCTTAAGAGAGCACCGGGAGAGCTTGGAAAAAACGCCAGAGGAGCTATACGAACGCTTTGCGAAACAACAATGGTTGGAAAGGGCGATCTCAACAGGGGCTTAGAATTAAAAAATGGATCCACTCTGGTAGTCGCCACTGAAATAAAGGGCACCTACAACGGATTGCTGGACCCTCAAGTCAATGACAATAAGATCATACTCGCAGCATTAGATAGAGTTGAAAAATACCGTGTGATCTTTGTTTCGAAAGATTTTGCTGTGCGCCTTAAAGCAGAAGCTATTGGCCTGGAAACAGAAGATTATGAAAAACTCAAAGTCTCTTATGAGGGGTTGACAAGAGGATGTAGAACCATACCTCTTGAAAAACCGACAATAGACCTCTTTTTTAAGGAGGGAAGTCTTGCTATTGAAGACGTTTCGGCAACACCAAATGAATATGTAGAGCTTACAGATGGCAAGCAGACAAATATTATGGCGCGCTTTGATGGAAAGACGAACCTTTTTCGAAAGATTATTCCATCGACGCTTATGTGGGGAATAAAGCCTCGCAATATCGAGCAGACCTGCGCGACCGATGCTCTGCTTCGCGATGATATTAAACTCGTTACCCTTGTAGGCCCTGCTGGCACAGGAAAGACCCTATTAGCGCTTGCCTCTGGCCTTCGAAAGGTGTTTGACGAAGGCGAGTACCGCAAAATTTTAGTCTCGCGCCCTATCGTTCCTCTGGGCCGAGATATCGGCTTTTTACCTGGAACAAAAGAGGAAAAACTTTTCCATTGGATGCAGCCAATCTTTGATAATTTAGAGCTTTTGTGTGCAACACATGGTGACGAATCGGATGATACACTCACCTGGGTCTTGGAGAATAAAAAGATAGAGCTCGAAGCTGTAACTTATATTAGGGGACGATCTCTTCCAAAAATGTTTTTTATCATCGATGAGGCCCAAAATCTCACTCCGCACGAAGTAAAGACAATCATCTCAAGAGCTGGTGAGGGAACAAAAGTTGTTCTTGCAGGCGATCCAACTCAGATAGACAACCCTTATCTTAACAAAGACTCCAATGGCCTTACCTACGCCTTTGCCAAATTCAAAGACCATCCAATCTCAGCATCTGTCTTCCTCGATAAGACGGAGCGCTCTGAGCTGGCATCTCTAGCTGCGGAGCTGTTGTAAGCCGTTAGGCTTTGCCCGACCTTCTTGGTCGTTTTCTCTTTGGAGTCTCGTAATACTTCTGACGCATATCAGGTGGAAGGAAGGAGTATGCTTTTTGTAAAAAGGATTCCAATTCCTGAAGGAATGGATAGCGGGGATTGAACTGAAAAATGCGGGTTTTTCCTTCTTGGAAAGAGACTATGACACCTCCCTTTTCAAGTCTTTTAAGGGCATTTTGAACACTATACAGATGAAGCTCGAAAGTGTTTTTGAGTTCAGAAGCATAGCATTTTTTGTTGGTTACTAAGAAAAATAAAATCTTCTCTATCACCACATTTCCAAAGAGAGACTCAAGCATAATACACCAACCTTTTTGGTTATATTACCAGCTTTTTTGGTTGATTGTCAAGATTTAAGCGTAATCCCAAGAAGCAATGTATACACCGGAATCGATAGCTTGAGTGAGCATGGAATAGGCGAGAGGTGGATTTTTCCAACAGTTTTGGAGTGTGGTAAATGGAATTTTTACCACAAAAGGGCCATCGGTACAACCAGCAACAGAATATGGTTGAAAGATAATAATCAAATGATGCGAGTCTATCACAAAGGTGCTAAGATCCTCGTCTTCTAATGTTGTGTGGAGAGGATTATCCCCTGAAAAATAAGACATCAAGTTGCTTCTGAGACTTTTTTCACAGAATGTTTTCAGAAACTCTTTTTGATTTTCGCTGTGAAAAAGATCATCTAATTGAACTTCTCTCCAGTGACCATTACTTTTGTAAAAAGTTTTTCCTTCATATTGCTTCCAGCCATGAGGTAGGCGGTCATGTACTGTTAGTTCACCAAAAAAACTAATTATCTCTTTAGAGAAGAAAACTGTTCGATAGCTGTAATTAAAATCAAAAGGGCCTTCTTCAATATTGCTAGAGGAGACTTTATTCAAAAACTCGCTTTTGAGACTGGAGAGATCATCTATTGCTCTCTTCTTGACTTCTCGCTGTTGGCAACTCGATAGCAGAACTGTTGTCAACAAACAAGCAGCTATTCTATTCATTTTCTTCCCCTAGGAGATCAACTGAAATGGCTTAGAACCACGCTTTGGGCGCAGATAAGAGGACTTATTTTTCATATGGACAACAGTAACGTGGAGCCTACGCTCGTGTGCTACGACATGGTGCCAATATTTTTGTTGACTGTCAAGCGATCCAAAAAAAACGCACATCCTGGGAAGGATGTGCGCAAGTAATGATGGAGGTGGAGAGAATCGAACTCTCGTCCTTAACAAGTCCAAAAAAAGCTGCCTCTACGTGCATAGTGTCTCAAGATTTTTTAAGGAAAGTGTTCCAATGTGAGACACCGCAGACAAACACCCACCTGCTTGAATTGCTCTTATTCTTCCGCCTTACAAGCTCAGAAACGGAAGAACGCACCAAGTGTATAAACGACAGTTGATGGGAAACCCTCGGTCCAATCTCCCACTGTCGGGCTAACTTTACGCTGTTAGGCGTTAAGCGGCCACCGTTGCTAATTCTCGTGGAAAAGCAACGACATTGCTGTTCTTTTCAGCATTTTTGTTTTGTCGGGTTTTTAGAAGGCTAACCGACATCCTTCGCACGCCACAACCCCTGGGCTTTCAAGTCGAAACCAGTACACCCCCAAAGATTGACACTAATATTATACCTTATTTTTTAAAGGGGGTCAATAGGCCCTTACTGGGTTGCCTCTTCCTGTATTTCTTCTTCTAATTCTTTTAGTTCTTCTCGATTGATCCTCTCTTCTGTTGGGCTTGTATCGAGAGGAATGGCGAAAACATCTGTCTTGTCAGCTCCGGTTTTTATCGGTTCTGGAGCTGGAGGTTGCTGTGTTCTTATGATCGATACGATGAAGTAGATAAGCAGAACAACGACGATAAAGACTAAAAATTTTTTCACTTGATAACTCCTTTGGGGTTGAACCTCAAGTTGCGCCCTATTCCTTTTGGGTGGCTGGCTGCGGCAAATAATCTACTTCGTGTTGTTCCTTGCTAAGGTAAAAACCTTAGCTTCGTCGCAACACTCGCATCTTATTTTCTTCGCTCAGCCCCTAAAAGGAATAGGGCACAACTTGAGTTTGAATTCTTTTTTCTTTTCATATCGTATAGCGCTTTTTTTCTACAGAGCTGTTTTTTTCGAACCTATCTACCTGCAAGGAAAGACAATACTAGGGAATACGAAGACATGATTTAAAAAAAATGTTATAGGTGGAGTTTTGATGGAGAATGTATGACAGATATTTTTGAGATTCAAGAGAGGGGATTTTCAACGAGTCCAGGAGAGAGAAAGGGCTCGAAGAAAACAGTATGGAAGAGCGAAGGGGGGAATACCCACAGCGTAACCTATTATACAGAAGAAGATCTCGAAAAATTAGGAGAGCATAATCTCGACCAGTTGGATCTAAAGGTTATAGAACATGGAGAAAACAAGCTCTATATCGATCAAAAACGCACCACAATCTCATCAAAACAGCAAAAAACGTTTGCTAAGCTTTTTTTCTCTTCTAGGGAAGATGTGAAGGGTCTTCGCTTTGACGTACATGCGCTGAAAGAACAAGGCGAGATGTTTAAATTTGCCGATGAGATAGAAAAGGTTTTTAAAAAAACACTTCCAGATCTTGTTATGGGGGCAAAATCTCAAAAGACCGGCGTCTCTAAGAAACAAGAATTTAAGGAAGGTAAAAAGATCTACACACTTGAATGTCGTATTAAAGAAGGTGATGTAGAGATCCTTGCAAAGAAATTTATAGCAAAGGGGAGGTTCAAGGCTGCAAAGAAGGTTGTGAGAATCGGGGCGAGTCAAACCATTGATTGCGTTAATAGAGTTCTCGTTTTCCTCAAGCCCCAGAAGAAAAAAAATCTGACACCAGAAGAGATCTCTGAGTTTGAGCAAGAGGCCAAAATACAGAAAGAGCTTACCGAGATGAAAATCCCACATATCGTTGGCCTACATAGTATATCGGAAAAAGACGGGAGGTTTCATGGAAGCTATGTTGATTCGTGCAGTGCTGGAGATTGCTCGATGTTTTCCTGTGTGCCGCCAAGCTCAGAGCCGGATAAGATCGTCCATCTTAAGGCATGTTTGTATATTGCCGAGGCCATTGAGGGTATGCACGGAAAAGGATATTGCCATAACGATGTAAAGCCAGATAATGCGATGGTTTCTTTCTCTTCTGGAGAGCTTGATGTTAAGTTAGGCGATTTTGGTTTGGCCAGAGAAGAGGGAGAGATTATTCCAACAATTGCTTGGCGCTATGCCCATTATGATACTATTCGCAGTAAGGTGGAAAACAACCAAATCGTGACAACAAAGAAAAATGATGTTTGGGCTCTCGCAGTTACTGTTTTTGAAATGTTAAAAGGAGAACAAAATAATTCTTTGAGAGGTCTTGCGACCTTTCCACCCTCGCCGAAAGAGTATTTTGGGGCAGTTCAAGAGCTTGTTTCACAACTCG
>Ga0180437_10002934_pt1 | contig 26197 bp, 17 predicted proteins | sample SS_ome_4_FD_132410 | JGI IMG/M metagenome (GOLD analysis project Ga0180437, IMG submission 132410) | Hypersaline lake sediment archaeal communities from the Salton Sea, California, USA - SS_3_D_1 metaG | ecosystem: Environmental > Aquatic > Non-marine Saline and Alkaline > Hypersaline >... | reverse complement strand
GGATTTCCTATCGAGACCATGAGCCATAAGATCATGAACCAGCTTCTTCTAGGTGGGATTGTTAAAATGAAAGAAGCGGGAGTTGCGGTTATCGGAGGCCACAGCATCAAGGACAACGAGATCAAGTTTGGGTTTGCCGTGACAGGTGAAATCAATCCCAAGAAGATTATCACCAATGACCGGGCGAAACCCGGTGACGCTCTTGTTCTGACCAAACCCCTTGGAACAGGAATAATCGGCTTTGCCAGTCAGATCGGAAGAGCCTCGGAATCCGAAATGGCAGAGATAAGCCAATCCATGGCTGAGCTCAACAAAGTATCCTCTGAGGTCATGCGGGAACTGCGAGTGACAACAGCGACAGATGTCACGGGATTCGGCCTGTTGGGCCATCTCAGCGAAATGGTCGTCCAGAGCGGCGTCACTGCCGAGGTGTATGCGTCACAGATTCCTGTTTTTGACGGAGTGCTGGACTGTATCAGGCAGGGGGTAATTTCCGGCGCTGTGGAGAGGAATAAGGAGTTTGCCTTTCAATACGTCAAAGTCAGAAAAGGCGTGAATAAGGAAATGGAAGAAGTCTTGTATGACCCCCAGACTTCTGGCGGTCTCCTCATCTCCATCAGCGGAAAAAAATGTGATAAATTAGTGTCTCTTCTCAAAAAAAGAGGCGCTGTCCATGCGGCAGTTATCGGCAAAATCGTCTCCAAATCCGCTGGCCAAATAGTCATTAAAAAATGAGTGCCGCGCCATCCGAGAGAAACCATGTGATCATCGGCACGGCCGGTCACATCGACCACGGGAAGACCCAGTTAGTCAAGGCCTTGACAGGAATTGATGCGGATACGCTTGCCGAGGAAAAGCGCCGGGGAATCACCATCGAACTGGGATTCGTCTTTATGGAAACTCCGCTGCCCGACAAGCAGATCGTGTTCATCGATGTCCCGGGTCACGAGAAGCTGATCAAGACCATGGTGGCTGGAGCCAGCCATATCGATGCCGCCCTTCTGGTCATTGCTGCTGATGAAGGAGTGAATCTCCAGACAAGAGAGCACTTTGATATTCTCCAACTCCTTGGGATTCAGAGGGGGATTATTGCCCTGACCAAAACAGACCTAGTGGACGGGGACCGGATTAAAAAGCTCGAATCCGAAGTGAGGAGTTTTGTAGAGGGAACATTCTTGAGCGATGCGTCGATAATCCCGGTTTCTTCTGTGACACGCACAGGATTAAAAGAATTAAAAGAAGCACTCGTGGAAGTCAGCCAGAAAGTCGAGGTCAGAGAGGACAGTGGCGTTTTCCGGATGCCTGTCGACAGAGTCTTCACAATGCGTGGCTTCGGGACAGTGATCGCCGGAACGGTTTTGTCGGGGGAAATCAAGGTAGGCGATAAAATCGAGATCTTTCCTGATGGCATCGTCTCCAAAGTGAGAGGCATCCACGTCCATCATAAGCAGACAGAGAGCTCCGGCCTCGGAAAGCGAACAGCCATTAATCTTCTGGGCGTGGACAAAGAGAAACTCCGGAGAGGTCAATGTGCGGGACAACCTGGCTCTCTCATCCCAACGAATAGGCTGGACGGAAAACTGCATTTACTCCAAAGCTATGGAAAGGAATTGACGAACAGAGTCAGGGTCAGACTTCACACAGGAACAGCGGAGATTATCTCGCGGCTGGTGTTCCTTGACAGAGATAAACTCAAGCCAGGAGAGGATGCTTTTGTCCAGTTTATCCTTGAAGCGCCAACTGTCGCGCTTCCACAGGACCGCTTTGTCCTCCGCACATTTTCACCGCTGATGACTATCGGAGGCGGCTCTATCCTGGATTCTTTTCCTGTCAAGCACAAGCGGTTTGATCCCCTTACAGAAGAGGGGTTGAAAAAACTGGACGGGACGATTGACGAAGTGGTTGAACAGATGTTCCTCAAGGGTTCTTTTGCTCCTCAGGGTGCATCAGAGATTGCACTCAAAATTGGAAAGAAGGATAAAGCGGTGACAGATGCTGTAGGAAAACTGATCAAAGAAGGAAAGCTCGTGGAGATTGTAGCGGATAAGGCATCTTTCGAAAAAGATAAAAAATATCTGCATAGGGAATCTTATGATGATTTAGCCCAGAAACTCCTTTCGCTCCTGAAAAATTTCCTGAAAAAGAATACCCATTTGATATCCATGCCGTTGGGGGAGCTGCAGTCCTCTTTTCTGAAGATCACTGATTCCCAGACTTTCTACTCCATCGTCGCTGACCTCATCAAGAAGGAAACCATTTCCAGGAAAGGCTCCAAAGTGAGCCTTGTGGGATATGAGCTGAAGATGAAACCGCATGAGCAAAAGATGGCGGATGCGGTCGAAAGACTCTTTAAGGAGGCGGGCCTAAAGGCTCCTCTTGAAGAAGAAGCGCGCAAAGAGCTGGATATCGGGGCCATTGAATTCAAGAAAATAATGGACGGCTTCATCGAGCGAGACACCTTGGTTCGGCTCAGTGATAAAGTCACCTACCACAAGGAAACAGTCAACACAGCTCAGGAGGCTGTGATGACGGAGCTCAGGGAAAAAAATGCTATCACAATAGCTGACCTTCGTGATAAACTTATGCTTTCACGAAAATATGCCCAGGCCATCCTGGAGTATTTTGATAATATCGGCCTGACAAAAAGAGAAGAAGACAGACACGTGATAAGATAGCTCGCGGGAAGGTATAGGTCCCGGTGGGCCTTCTGGACTTCAAACCCAGTATGGGGTCGTGAAAAGCCCTGGGTGGGTTCGACTCCCACACCTTCCCGCCATCTACTTTCCCCTTAGAAATTCGTTTTTGAGTCTTTACTTTCACTTGGGCATGCTTAGTCAAATTAAGGCGAGCGTAGCCAAGCTTAGTGAAAATTGAGTGACATAGGAAAAGGGAGATGTCCATTTTGAAATAGAGCGTCTGACTCCGAATCAGAGGGTCAGGGATTCAAATCCATCCGCGCGTTCCATGCTTTTTTTTATATCCGATTATGCTGCTAAATCCTTCTGCTATTTTTTCAATCTAGGGAATCCTCCATTTTTCCCTTTGAAGATTACTCAATTAACCTGTTTCAAAAAGCTGCTTGACATTCAACTCTCAGACTTATATATTGTCGCTTCCTAAAACTAAATAGAGGGGAAAAGGAGGAAGAATTTACTCCACACCATTAACAATAAAATCATTCTATTATCTTACTTACTGCGATAGCAGTTTATATAAGAAAGGAGGTGAGAGCCTGGAACAGACAGAGAGAATCATAAGTTTTAATTCAATAATACAGGAGGATATAAGTGATGAAAAGAACAAAAGGCTTTGTGTCGATATTCCCTAAGGAGCAAGGTATGAGAAAAGTTTTTATGTCTCTAATTTTTCCGGTTTCGTTGGTAGTTTTTCTTTCATTCTCTGGAACAGCTTCCGGGGCCACGTTGTATGTCGGGCCAGGAGAAACTTACACCGAAATTCAACCGGCGATAAATGCAGCAACTAATGGCGACACGATTATCGTGCGCGATGGGACTTATACTGGCGCCAACAACAAGAACCTTGATTTTGGAGGCAAATCAATTACTCTGAAGTCAGAAAATGGACCTCAAAATACCATTATCGACTGCCAAGGAAGCGGTCGAGGATTCTACATCTATGGCGGCAGCCCGGTAGTGGATGGTTTTACGATTAGAGGAGGGAACGTTAGAGAATTAAACCCTAGCAGCCCTGAACCTTATGAATGGGGAGGAGGTTTTCTTTGCTGGAGTGCTTCACCGACTATCACCAACTGTATTATCACGAACAATTACGCCCATAGAGGTGGCGGGATTGATTGTTATCACGCCTCACCACTTATCTCCAACTGCACCATCAGCGGTAACGTAGCAGAATCGGGATATGGTGGAGGGATTAACGTTTCCTATGGATCACCATCAATCAAAAATTGTATGATCACCAATAACACAGCTACTTGGCTATCCTTGGGAGGTGGGATAGCTTTATATGAGAGCTCTTCGCAAATTATCAACTGCACTATCAGCGGAAACGTTGCCGGAACTCACGGCTACGAAAATTATGGTTCAGGTGGAGCGATTTTTGTGATAAATAGCAATATTACCATAACCAACTGCATCCTGTGGGACAATTCAGCATTTTATGGGCCAGAGATGCGTGTTAGGTGGGCTACTGCAACGATTCAGTACAGCGATATCAACCCGGCGTATGTTTCTATTTTACCTGGAACTGTAAACTGGGGAGATGGCAACATAAATGCTGATCCTCTCTTTGTTGGAGGAGGCGACTACCATTTACAGGAACTCTCGCCCTGTGTTGATGCAGGCACTGATGCCGGAGTGGACACAGATATCGATGGCGATGCCCGCCCCTATGACGTACCGAACTGGAACAAGGACGGCACTGGCGATGAGTTCGATATGGGCGCGGATGAATTTGCACCTCCGTGCTTATACGAATTCTACGGCTTTATCGAACCCTTACCCTTTGAGGAAAGCGGAGAAGTGAGGACATATAAGAGCAATAGAGTCATCCCGGTCAAGTTCAAACTCTATGATTCTTTCGGGACGGAGATAACAAGCCTTTCAGAACCTCCTGTCATATCTATTTTATACGCAGGCTCAGGCGATGCCGGTGGAAATCCCACCGAGTATGACGTTACCGGGCAGGCTGATGACGGCAATACCTTCAGGTATTCTGAGGAGAACTGGATTTTTAACCTGAGTATGCGGAGCTTTACTATCAACTGTGATTACGACATCATTGTGACCATTCCGGAGACAGGATGCACTCACCAGGTGAGAATACATCTGGTTAAATAGATTCCCGAACTCTATTCAAGGCCCGGATAATATATTGAAACCGCTCTGAGGAGGGCTGTTAAACAACTAATTTCTTAATTCAAGCACGAGAATTTTTTCGCCCCGCGTTCATCAAGTAGCTATCTTATCAAGCGCACGTTCCCCAGAGTACTACACCTTTATTTTATCTACTGGAATAATCATGCATGATGAAAGACAGGAATTTTCTTGTTGTGGTTGCTGGCCATCGGGAGAAATATGAGGCTCAAATTCGAAACAGTCATAGGAAAATGGAGCTAATTTCGGTTTTGTCGGTTTGTTGTTCTCAAACTTGACATGATATATGAAGCAGAATCGAATGACACTGCCCTTGAATTTGGATTTTTTTAAACCGCTTCTGGATGAAATTCTGGCGATTCTCCAGTAATGGAATCCCTTAATTTCTCCAGTGTGTTTGACTCATACGCTCTCTTTATGAGTTCGAAAGCTGTCACGTCTGGTGTAGCATGTTTTTTTAGATTTTCGAGTGATGTCTGAGTGACCGAAATTGACTAAAACTGCCTACTTTTGCCTTTGCTGAACATTCTCTAAGAAGCTCACACTGTCTTGCCCTTAGGCTGCCATTTTGCTATCCTAACAGAACATTGGAGCTTCGATTAGGATTGCTTTTAATTAATTAAACAACATGATCCATTTGGAGTCATCATGGGTAAAGACAAACGGATTGCTCTTGTGACCGGAGCCGGCCAGGGGATTGGCCGGGGGATTTCTGTTGAACTGGCCAAAAATAGATTTGACATTGTGGGAGTGGACATCGTTTTTGAACCTGAGAATAAACAAAAGGGGCTTTTTGAGGTCAAGGAACGGGTGGAAGAGCTGGGTTCGACTTTCTTGCCGCTTCAAGCGGATGTGTCCTCCCTCAAAGATCATGAGACAATCCTCAAACAGGTTCTGGACAGGTTCGGGAAAATTGATGTGCTTGTCAACAATGCCGGAGTGGCGCCAGAGAAAAGACTGGATGTGCTGGAGACGACTCCTGAGAGCTATGACAGGCTCCTGTCCGTCAATGCCAGAGGTCCGTTTTTCTTGACTCAGAAGATCGCGAAGCAGATGGTGAAGCAGGTCGAGATGAATCCTGATGTGAAGCCCTGTATCGTCTTTATATCTTCCATATCCGCTTCTGTGTCTTCCCCATCGAGGGCAGAATACTGTGTTTCCAAAGCAGCTTTGAGCCAGGCAGCACGCGTATTCGCCGACAGGCTGAGCGTACACGGCATCAATGTCTATGAAGTACGGCCAGGAATAATCCAGACGGATATGACTGCTCCTGTCCGGGAAAAATACGATAGACTCATCGACCAGGGCCTTGTGCCCCAGAAGCGGTGGGGATTTCCGGAAGATGTGGGAAAAGCTGTTGCTGCTCTGGCCAAAGGAGACTTCGGCTATTCCACAGGATTGGTTATCGAGGTCAGCGGCGGGATGAATATCCGACACCTGTGAGATGGAGCCTGGATAAAAAATGAATAAGTCGCGGAAGGCTTTCAGGAATATCCAGAAAAGCCGGTTGATCGCCCTTTTGACTCCTCAGAGCCAAACCGAATGCGTGAAAGCCTATGAGATGCTGCGCCCGTTTAATGTCGTTCTCGAAGTCGCCATGCGCTCGGAACACGCGGTTGACGGAATCAAAGCAATAGTGAAGAAATTCCCGGATGCATGTGTCTTGGCAGGAACGGTGATGACCCGAAAGCAGGCTGAAGAAGCCATTCAGGCTGGGGCCGCAGGCATTGTCTCGGCGGATTACATTCCTGCTGTTGTTGACGCCTGCGTGGAAAAGGATGTGATGTGCGTTCCAGGCGGGCTGTCCGATGTGGGAAAACAGCTGGTCCGGAAAGCAGACGGTTACGGATGTTCTCTGGAGGAACTTTGGGATAAATATCCCTATCAATGGATCTATAAACTGTTCCCCGCTTTCTCAGGGAAACTTTCCAACATGGACCTCTCCCATTCCTGGAAGGGTCCGTATAAGAATCTGACAGTGATTTACACCGGAGGAATCACTCTGGACACTTTGAGGGAGGCCATCAGAAAAGATCCGGGTGGAATATTCTGCGCCTCCGCTCTGACAAAGTATATAGGTGAACCGGCACGGATGAAGCAGGAAGTTCAGGATTGGAAAGATGTGCTTAAGCCTCCTCTGCCAAAAGCAAAAAAGATCGCTCAGACAAAAAGGGGAGAGGAACCTCCTGCGACCAGAGTGGTCACTTTCGGAGAGATGATGATTCGTCTCTCTCCACCGCCAGGGATTCGGCTGCAGAATGCGCGGAATTTCGACTTGAATTTTGGTGGAGCTGAAGCGAATGTCGCTGTTTCCCTGGCCCGGCATGGAATCAACACGTCCTATGTCACAGTTCTTCCTCCGAATGACCTGGGTGATCATGCACTCCGCACCTTGAGAATGCACGGAGTGGACACCCGGTTCATCCTTCAAAAAGGGAAGAGAATCGGTGTCTATTATCTGGAGCATGGTTCTGGACCCAGACCTTCGAAGGTCATCTATGACCGCGCGCATTCAGCGTTTTCTGAGATAGAGTCCTCTGACCTGGACTGGGAACGGATACTGGAAGATGCCCAGTGGTTTCACTGGACAGGGATCACTCCGGCCCTGGGGGATTCAGCGGCATCCAGTCTGCGCCAAGGATTAGAGGTGGCGAAAAAGAGAGCAATAACGGTCAGTGCGGATCTGAACTACCGGAAGATGCTATGGAGTGAGGATAAAGCCAAAGAGGTGATGACAGGCCTGATGGAGTATGTCGATGTTCTTTTCGGGAATGAGGAAGATCCCACGCGGGTGTTCGGTGTTCGGCCGAAAAGAACGGATGTGGCTGCAGGGAAACTGAACGTGGAGGACTACCGGGAGTTAGCGAAGATTCTGCTTAAGCGGTTCGGATTGAAGAAGGTCGCCATCTCCCTCCGGGAAAGCCTCTCTGCTTCGGAAAACATCTGGTCAGCCTGTCTTTTGAGCGGAAACAAATTTATAAAGAGCCAGAAGTACCGAGTCTGGATAGTGGACCGGGTGGGCACAGGCGATGCCTTTGCCGCTGGATTGATATATAAATTTCTGAAGGGGAAGACTGACCAGGAGGCTCTTAATTTTGGTGTTGCGGCTGCCTGCCTGAAGCACTCGATTTGCGGCGATTTCAACCTTGTCAGTGTCGAGGAAGTGGAACGAATGGTTGGCGGTGAGACGAGCGGACGCGTGCAGCGCTGAAAGAGCTACTCGGACCGCTGAATGAAGTCTAATCTTATTAGAGAAAAGGTAAAGAACTAGATGAACGTCAATTTCATGAGAACGATCGACCGAAGAGTGGGAATCCCGATTTGTTTTTTTCTTTCCATTATTCATGGGATTGGCAAAATATTCAGTCCACCCAAAATCATTAAAAAGCCCCGAAAAATCTTATTCATCGAGTTGTCTGAGATGGGAAGCATGGTCCTTGCCTATTCTCTTTTCAAGAAGACAAAAGAGTTGTTTCCAGGGGCTGAACTGCATTTTCTGACTTTCAAAGAGAACCGCCATGCTGTGGATATTCTGGGTATCATCCCGAAAAAGAATGTTGTGACCGTGAGCAGCCGCAATATCTTCAGTTTTATATTGTCATCCATCAGTGCAACATGGAAACTCAGATGGAAAAAAATAAGTGTGGCTGTTGATATGGAGCTGTTTGCCAGGCTCACGGCCATAATCAGTTTTATGAGTGGCGCAAAGAACAGGGTCGGCTACTATAGGTATCGCAATGAGGGATTATACAGAGGAAATTTACTGACACATAGAGTGGCATTCAATCCCCATATCCATATGGCTCAAAATTTCCTCAACCTGATCTATGCGGTCCATTCCTCTCAAAAAGATCTTCCTTTGACAAAAAAACCAGTGGCAGAAAAGGACATCGTTCTTCCGAAAATTCGATTATCCGAAGCGGCAAAAATGAAGATGATAAAGAGACTCCAGGAAGAGAACAAAAACATCATTCATGCTAAGAAGGTCATTCTCCTCAATCCGAATGCGAGTGACATCGTTCCTATGAGGCGATGGCCTCTAATGAATTATATCGAGTTGGCCAGGAAGCTCCTCAAGCATGATGGAGTATACATCATCAGCACAGGCGTTAAGTCAGAAAAAAAATATGGGGATGTCCTGCATCAAGCCTTAGGTTCGATGAGATGTATCAATATGGTTGGAAGAACCTCTTTTTCTGAATTAATCAGTCTCTATGATATAGCCGACATTTTAATCACGAATGACAGCGGACCCGTGCATTTTTCTGCGCTGACAGATATCAAGACTTTTGCCTTTTTCGGGCCTGAAACTCCGAAGCTCTACGGGCCGCTTGGAGATAATTGTTTCGTATTCTACACGAATTACAGCTGCAGTCCCTGCATATCCGCTTTTAACCAGAGGAGGTCTCCCTGCAACGATAATAAATGTCTCAAAGCCATCACGGTGGAAGAAGTCTACAGGAAAGTGAAGCTGTTCATTGGCTGATTCGATCCAATCGCACTCAATGATTCTCCTTTTAAACTTGAAAATCCTTTAAATCGAGCCAGGATTGAGAGCAACAAGCTGCTTGTGAGTGTCATGCGTTTGAGAAAAAAGACATATATATTCATCTTGATCGCCCTCGTCCTCCTCATTTCAATTTTTCTCCTCAAGATCCAGGAGCATATGAGAGATTTTGAAGTGAATTACACCGCAGGAAAAAGGTTGAGAGCGGGAGAGAATCTTTACCAGAAAAAAGATGGGCACTATATGTTCAAATACCTTCCCAGTTCCGCGCTCTTTTATATCCCTCTCTCCTTCTTCCCCTTAAATGTGGCGAAAGCCATCTGGTATGTTCTTGTGGTCTTCAGCATTTGTTCACTTGTCTATATTTCTTACAGGATATTGCCCCAGAAGGCGGGGAAATCATTCTATCTGCTTTTCTTCACTTCTTTGATCTTAGTCAGGTACTTCTTAAGAGAGCTCCAGTTGGGGCAGATCAATGCGGTTGTCGGCATGGTCTTGCTTTTTATGGTCTGGCTTTTGATTTCTGAAAAAGACAAGAAGCCCGCCCCGAATGAAATAGGTGCGGGGCTCCTCTGGGGGCTTGCCCTTTCACTCAAGCCTCATTCTCTGATCTTCCTGCCCTATTTTCTTATCAAGAAAAAATGGAAAGCCCTGTTGAGCGGGCTGGGCTTTTTATCTCTGGCTCTTTTTGTCGCCTCACTTTTTTATGGTTTTAAGGGGTACACAGCTGTTCTTAAAGAATGGCTTGCCTCACTTTCTCGCTCAACGCCCGGTTTATTCGCTTCTCAGGATAACATATCATTTGTGGCCCTGTTTATGAAATGGACGGGTGAGCGAAACCTTGCTCTTATCCTGGCCGGAGCCGTGGTCATCCTTTCAGCCTTTCTAGTTCTGGCTATCGTCCTTAAGGGCAGGGGAGTTGAAAAGGCTCCGGTCCTGGAATGTTCTGTTCTTCTCATTCTTACTCCGCTCGTCTCTCCTTTGGGCTGGGATTACACTCTTCTTGTTTCTGTATTGGGCGTGATGATACTCATCCAGAATTTTTTCGAGTTTTCGAAGTTCTGGAGAGCGGTTCTTGTTGCGGATTTCTTTATCATTACGTTTTCCCTTTTCGATATATTGGGAAGAGACCTGTATGCCCGATTCATGTCCTGGTCTGTGATCACTCTAAATTTTGTGATCCTTATCGGGTATCTCTCGTATCTCCGGTTGAGGAAAATCTGTTAGGGAGAAAAAAGAGGATTCTCTGCATATTGTGTGTGTAATGGTGTATTGAAGCGACAGGGAAATCGCTTCGCTCTAGAGGATAACACGGGGTAAAGGGATTAAAACTTGAGAATATACATTGCCCGCACAGCCGGCTTGGTGCTCTTGACTCTTTCAGCCTCGAATGAAGCATGCCGCAAGTAGTAATCATACCCCACGCTGAGCTGCGATCTTTTTGAGATATCACAATTGAGGTTTAAAGTCAGGATTCCCAGGAATTCATTAACACTGGTGAATATGGAATGGACCCAGTACTGGGAAAAGCCAGTATCGATACTGCCCAGCCCTCTTTTTCCGAACTCGAACTTGACTCTGCCGAGCAATCCGGGTCCGAAGTAATACGGGTCGTCAATTTTCGTCCCGAAATGGGCGTCCGGGGACTCGATCGAGGGGCTGGAGCCTCCGAATATTAAATACAGAATCCCGGAACTGTTTAAATAATAAAGGGAATCTGATTCAGAGATTGTGACCAGGCCGGGTCCGACTCCGAGGGCAGACATTATCTCGCTTGTCTGAGTGTCCATGTAATCAAAAACGCCGAATAGTCCGGCAATGCCTCCTTTGATTTTTTTCCCGGCGAGGATTCCCGTCGTGAGTATTTCCGTATCGAGGAGCTTATAATCTTGGAGTCCGATCCTTATACTAAAGGAGAACCAATCATAAGAATGGAGTGTAGAAGTCTCTCCTTTTAAGTGATCTTTATACTCCAGGCCTAAAGCCATTAGAAAAGTGGGCTGGCCTGAACGCGTCTTATAGGCTCCAAAAGGAAACTTTAGGTCGAAATAATGCTTATCTGGCGGACTTCCGACTCTAAACGCATCGCCGGAGACAACTCTGAATACGTTTCCCGGGTTGACAACAAAGGCCATGGTTTCGCGGAGGACTCTTTCAAATCCGACTGCACTTTCATCAATGAACAGATTGGCTGCCTTGAACAAGAGCTCACCTATAACGAGACCTCCAAGAGTATTCGTAATGAGATCGTTTCTGGAGGGGGGATTATCTTTATCACCTCTCGATTCGAGGAATAACTCCCAAGTGGCACTCCCGAACAAAGTAAAAAGCGTGGATTCCAAGACGTTTAAATTGTTCGCTCTGGCAACAGTATAATTGATACCTCCATGATAAGGGTGGCCGAGAAGGTTTGTCCAGTAGGTGTCTTTATCCCAGCTGAAGCCGGATTTAAGGTTATTCCGCCAGGAATCCCATGAGACGTAAGCCCACTTTTCTTTTATGACATATCTGTTAAAAAGCCATATGGTCAAGTTGAGTGATGTCATTTCAATGGCTGCTTTGAAGTATCTTTTTTTACTTTTCTGAGAGAGTTCCTTTTCCAATGGTGTTTTCAGCGAAAAGATTCCAGGATTGTTTGTTCCCAGCCTGAATGTGGCGATAAATTCTCTTCGTTTTTGAAAGTCGTTTTTTATGAAGGCAGTCGTGTCACTCAAGGGAGTTAAAATTTCAAAAGAGCGGGTGTGACTCTCCGGTGAATACAGAGCCAATGAATATCTTTGACTGTTGAACAGAGAGCTTTTCGCTGGAAGGGATTCTTTATTCAGAGAGTTTTTTTGTTCCTCGGCAAACAGATTAGAAAAACAAAGTAAATTTATAGCGAAAACGATTATTATGGCTCGAATCTTCATTTAAATGTCCTGTGCTTCTACTCTCTCCCATTTTTAAAATATCTAAAATTGGAGTTTGTGAGGGAAGTTGTATTTATTTTAAATTAAAGAACATAATAAGAAAGCTGCCCGTAAAAGTCAAATAGAGAGGACAAGGATCAGACTCTTTAAGCCTGGAAATGGAGAAAAAATCCCTGTTTTTGCTTTATTGTTTTTCCTTCCAGGGGCTCGATTTCCAGGGATCAATGGCTTTTTGCCAGAAAGTTCCTGTGCCTGACTTGCGGATGACAATAATAGCCCAAACCAGAAAGAAGATCTCCACAATTGCCGAGGCAGGTGTGGTGAAATATCTGTACCAGTCATAAAGAATTGATGTATCGGACCAGGGCCAGATCCCGATAGAATACTTCGTGTTGGTGAAAGGCCAGAAAAGCATGACTCCTATTTCGTCGAATGCATCGGTCAAAACATGAAGCCAACTCCCGATGAGAAAACAGAGTCCTGGCATCCTTCCGAATATCCACCAGACGAGGAGTGAACAGGCGAGAGGAACAATCAGCGTATGCAAATGACCGAAGAGGTAGTCGCGGTGCATCTTTGTATCGACCAGGAACATGAAAATGCGGTCGATGAGGAAAAAATTAGGAAAAACAGAACCGACGATCAACCAGCGGAAGTTCAATTGAGGGAGGAGAGATTTCAACACGTACTGCTCGGTATAATGGGCAGTGATGCTCATTTTCTATTCAGGAAGTTCTGTTTTAAGAAAATCTGCCTCCTACGTTGGCTTCAAAATGAAGATTAGATTCATGGCCGTCGATCAATATTTGAGACAGACGGAAATGAAATCGCTGTCAGAATGCCCTCCTATTCGATGTGTAATTTTTAGTGTAAAACCTCGAGTCTATGATAGGATTGTCAGTGTCTATTTGTCAATTTTTTTGCTTGAGTTTGACTTTCATTTTAGCCTGGTTTTGAATTTCGCAATTCTCTTCATTCTTGTGTGGATTGAACGTAACCTAAACAGCTTGGAAGAGTATTCAGGGATGGATTAAGCAACAGCGGAAGATTTTAAGTTGCGTTTGACATCTAATTTAATACAATTTAAGTTAATATTCGCATTCTGAAATTCCAAGATTGTCTAGGAGGAGGTGAATCGATATGGCTTATGCTGGAGGAGCATCAGCGGCTGTTGTTGCGGCGGCTGCGGTTGCTCAGGCCATCAGAGCTTCCGGTGCGATTGTGCGCGTGGAGGCGAATGATTTTATGACTATCCTCTCAAAGGCCGATAAGCCTGCGGTTGTCTGTGCGATCAGCGGCTTTCGGAAAAAGAAGCATGAATATTTAACCGGGTATAAAGGTCTGGTTTTTTACACAAAATCAAATGTTCCCCTGCAGCTCCCGTCCGAGGCAGAGCTCATCGTGGCTAAAAGAATCTGGATTCCGGGTTAAGATTTCTTAATTTATCAATGATTGATGTTCAGGAGCATTTCTACGACGATGATCCGACCAAAGGTCATCCTGATGTCCGGACGAGACTAAGGGACGTTTCCTATTTTTTCCTTGGTAACGGCTTCATCCAGGCTGTTGTTCAGGTGGCCCCAGCGGGAGAGGGAACTCCTGTAGGCCTTCTGGTTATGGACCCGGAGCAGTTTGGAAAGAAGAGAGATGCTCTGACAATGGATTCCCATTCCGGACTCGAGAACACGATGATTCGGATTACGGCTGGAGCATCAGTGCACATTCCGAAAGGAAAATCTTTAGAGGCTGGCTGGATATTCGAGTATCCGGTGCCTGCTGTCGCTGTGCAGTGGAAAACCAGGGAAGTTCATGTGAGTGAGATTTTTTATTGTCCGGATGTCTTCCAACCCATGCTTATCCGCGAGGTTCGGATAAAAAATTTGCTAAAGGGCGGAGTTCAAGCTCTGATCCAGACAGGAATCCTCGATAAGGTCACAGAGCAGGATCTCTCGTTTGGCCCCCAGGAAGAATTAACAGTTTTTCTCCGTTACACTCTTGACCGTTCAAGCAATGTGGTCACAGTCGACTTGGCTGACAGGGCTGGGCCGAGCGAGGAAACACTCGAATACTGGGAGAAAGTCACCTCTGTCTCTTTTGGCCTGCCCCTCCTGGATCATTACTTCAATGCCTGTCGCGCCCAACTGTCTGCAGTCATCTCAAACAGAGGAAAAGTCGACGGCAGCGTCTGGCAGTACAACCGGGAGTGGGTTCGGGATCAGGCAATGATGACGATCGGGTTGACGCTATCGGGGCACCATGAGATAGCCTGCCGGATGCTCAACCGTTTACTGAACGAGTTTGTTACGGATGACGGGGACACCATCGATTCCAGCGAAAAAAGGGATCCTGATGATGTCGAACTGGACCAGAACGGTGTGCTTCTCTATGCGCTAAGGAACTATGTCCTGTGGTCCGGTGACCATGATATTGTGGCTCAACACTGGGACAAGATCGTTTCCACGGCTGAATTTCCTTTGAAGGATGTTTTTCGACATCAGCCTTCGGGCCTGCTCGTCAATCAGAGAGAGTACTGGGAACGTCACAAAGCCCATGGTGTGGAGAAGGGAATGGAGCTGACTCATCAACTCTGGACTTCACTAGGTCTTTCCTCTGCAGCGGAGCTTGCCCGCCTGATCTCACACGAGGCCGCGGCGAATCTTTGGGAAAGGCGGTCCGAGTGGATCAAACAGTCGATGCTGGACCACGCGCAGTACGGTCTGGTTGATAAACGCGGCTTTATCAAGCGCCGCAAAGTCGATGGTTCTGTTCAAGAAACTCTGGACCCTTTACCCGATGCCGGTCTTCCAGAGGAGGCCCCTTTGTCTTCCACTGAAGCCCACTTTCTCAATCCCGATGCCTCCGCTTCTTTACCGATTGCTTTCGGATTCATTTCTCCTGGTTCTCCATTGGCTTCTTTAACCATGGCACATCTTGAGACACTCTGGAACCAGTCCTGGAAAGACGGAGGATACGGCCGCTATCATGCCAGCTCTGAGCCTGACTCGCTCGGCCCCTGGCCTTTTCCATCGCTGTTCATCGCCCGCGCTTACATGGAGACCGGAGACCTGGAGAAAGTGTGGCGTGTGCTCAAATGGATGGATACTCTTTCCGGGGCCAAGGCTGGCTCCTGGTTTGAATTCTACGGTCCCCGGCAATCCCCTCCCTTTCCTCAGGTGGGGATAACGCCCTGGACATGGGCCGAGATGCTCATCTTGTTCTGCCACCATATTATCGGTATCCAACCCGAGATGAATCACCTCAAGATACGGCCAAGACTCCTTCCGGGCATAAAAAGAATCAGGGCTTTGTTTCCTCTCCGAAACGGAAGGATTAACCTTGATATACAGAGGGCTTCAAAAGGAAAGCCGCATGGTTTCTGCTCGAACGGAGCTATCATCCAATCCTCGGATAAAGAAGCCCTCATTTTCTATTCAAAAAAGGACCTTTGGGTGGAAGTTTCTTTGCCTTGACGAATTCTTAGAGTGGAGGAGGAAATGTCATCCAAGACTTTGTATCTCATCTGCAATGCGCATCTTGACCCTGTCTGGCTGTGGGAATGGGAAGAGGGAGCCGGCGAAACTCTTTCGACTTTTCGGACCGCAGCTCAGTTGTGCGAGGAGTTCGATGAATTCGTGTTCAACCACAATGAAGCCGTTCTGTATAGATGGGTTGAGATGTTTGAGCCCGAGCTTTTTTCCCGAATCCAGCAGTTAGTGAAGAAACGGAAATGGCATGTCCTGGGCGGTTGGTATCTCCAGTCCGACTGCAACATGCCATGCGGAGAATCTTTTGTCCGCCAGATTCTTATAGGGAAATCTTACTTTAAGGAAAAATTTGACGTGGAACCCAGAACAGCCATGAACTTTGACCCATTCGGGCACACCAGAGGACTGGTGCAGATACTGAAAAAATCGGGGTACACGTCTTATCTCTTCTGCCGGCCTGATGCCAAACATATCACCCTCCCAGCCGATGACTTCGTCTGGGTCGGGTACGATGGGTCGGAGATTCTCGCTCACCGGGCACGGTATCACTACAATTCAGCAAGAGGAAAGGCCCGGCAGCGGGTGGAACAATGGATAAAGGAGAATGAAGAACAGAATCAGGGAATGCTGCTCTGGGGGATTGGCAATCATGGTGGCGGAGCCTCCCGTGAGGACCTTGAACAGCTCCGGACGCTCAGCGAGGAAATATCCGGATGGGAAGTGCGTCACGGAATTCCAGAAGACTATTTCGAGACTATCAGCCAAAAAGCGGATGAACTGCCCCGCCACACTCAAGACCTTAATCCCTGGGCAGTGGGCTGCTACACCACCATGGCGCTCATCAAGCAAAAGCACCGTCACCTCGAAAACATCTATTATTTAACCGAGAAAATAACAGCCCATGCTTCATTACTAGGCTTAATGGATTATCCCAGGGATGAACTTCACCGATCGCTGGAAGACCTGTTGTTCTGTGAATTCCATGATATACTTCCAGGTTCCTCAATTCCCGAAGTTGAAGTATTCGCGCTCCAGAGGATGGACCATGCGCTGGAAATCCTCTCCCGTCTTAAAGCCCGGGCATTCTTTGCTCTGTCGAGAGGGGAAAAGAGGGCGGAAGAAGAGGAATTTCCGATATTTGTCTACAATCCCCATCCTTATCCGGTGAACGAGACGGTTTCCTGTGAATTCCAGCCTCAAGAGCCAAATTTTGACCCGAAGACTTTCTGGCTTCCTGAGGTTAAAGACAGCAGTGGAAAAGTTATTCCTCATCAACTCGAGAAAGAAAGCAGCAACATTTCTGTTGACCAGCGGAAAAGAGTCGTCTTCCATGCTGAGCTCAAGCCTGCGCAGATGAATCGCTTTTCCTGTTTTTTGAAAGAGGTCAAGCCGATTCCTGAAAGAAATGAGAGGAAGGAGACGTCACTGGCTTTTAAATCAGGTCAGATCGAGCTCTCCATCAATGACAAAACGGGCTGGGTAGACAGCTACCGCGTCGACGGAAAGGATTTTCTCCCCCCTGGTTCTTTCCGCTGCCTTGTTGTCGAGGACTATCCGGATCCCTGGGGAATGATGGTTCGCTCATTCCGGAATGTCCTGGGCAGTTTTAATCTCATGACGAAGAAGGAGGCGGCCCGTTTTGCCGCTGTGTCAGGATCCGAGCTTGACCCTGTTCGGATCATCGAAGATGGCGAGGTGAGGACAGTCGTCGAGGCACTCTTTAAATACAGCCATTCGTCGATATGTCAGAGATATATGATTCCAAAAAAAGGCAGTGAGCTTGGAGTGGAAGTCCGCGTGCTCTGGGCCGAGAAGGATCGCATGCTCAAATTCTCTGTGCCGACCTCATTCCAGAAAGGAAACTGCAGAGGACAAGTGGCCTATGGTGTCGAGAAGTTCACTAGGGAAGAAGAGGAGCTGGTCGCTCAGAAATGGGTCGGAGTTGTCTCTTCAGATAAAAAATATGCCCTGACTGTTATCAATAATGGGACATATGGCTTTGACTTTTCAACCGGCGAGCTTCGTCTTTCTCTGCTGCGTTCTGCCGCCTATGCGGGCCATCCTGTGGATGGGAAGAGGCCGATCGTTCCCCCAGACCGGTTTGAGCCGCGGATTGACCAGGGCGAGAGGGTATTCCGTTTCTGGATCAACGGGGGAGAGGCTCAGGACCGGCTTTCTCGGGTAGACCGCGAGGCTCTTATCAAGAATGAGTGTCCGATAGCGCTTTCCTGGTTTCCTCCAGGAATAGGGGAGAATATCCCGCCTTCAGTATCAGTGAGTGAGTATGCAGTCCAGGTCACTTCCGTCAAAATGGCAGAGAATAATAATTGGCTTATCCTCCGCCTGTTCGAACCCACGGGTGAAAAGCGAAAAACCGGTGTATCGGTTCCCTGTTTAGACCTGTCTTTTGAGGTCAATCTTCAAGGCTTTGAGATAAAAACCATGGCCGTGGACCTTGATTCGAAGGAAGTATTCGAGCTGGACTTGATGGAAAAAAGACTGTGACTGGATTCCCGTGATATAATCGAAGGGATAATGGCCGTTTAAGGTCAACTGGCAAAAAATGGGCGGCACTCAAAAAGAGAGAATGAAAAGTAATAATGAAGGGCCAAAGCCTCCTCCGGTCTCTGTAGTCATGGTTGGAATCAGTGGAATGGGTCTCCATTACCTTATGACTCTACTTGAAGAATTTTCTCCCGGAGAGATCGAGCTTCGTGCCGCTGTGGACCCTTTCCCGGAGAAGTCTGAACGCTACCCCGAACTGAAAGAAAAGGGGATTCCTGTGTTCGATTCCCTCAGTGAGTTCTACGGAAGCGGTCAGACCGCTGAGTTGATTGTTATTTCGTCTCCGACTCAACACCATGTTCCCCAGAGCTGTGAGGCGCTCCGCCACGGCAGCCATGTGCTGTGCGAGAAGCCCATCGGCGCCACGATCCAGGATGCGGACCAGTTGATCCGGGTCAAAGATGAGTCGAACCACTGGGTCATGATCGGCTACCAGTGGTCCTATTCGAAGGCGATTCAATGTCTGAAACGCGATATTCTCAAGGGAATGTTCGGCAGACCTGTCCGGCTGAAATCCCTGTGTTTCTGGCCCAGGGCAGAGGATTATTACGGGAAAAGCTCCTGGCTGGGGAGAAAAAAAGATAAAGCGGGCCGTTGGGTGCTGGACAGCCCGGCCAACAACGCGATGGCTCATTTTCTGCACAACCTGTTTTATGTCTTGGGTGACCATGCGGATACGAGCGCTCGACCCACAGCGATTACAGCCGAGCTCTACAGAGCTTATCCAATCCAGAATTTTGACACCGTCGCTTGTCGCGCATTCACACAGGACGGCACGGAGCTTCTGTTTTATGCGTCCCATGTGACACGGCCAGACCAGGGACCCATATTTAGCTTCGAGTTCGAGCAGGCCACAATCAACTACGGAGAGATATCTGAAGAGATTATCGCCATCGACCGCAAAAAGAAAGAAAAACATTACGGCTCCCCTGAGGCTGCCCATCATTTCCTGAAACTGTTTGATGCGGTGGCCTGTGTCCGGGAGCCCAAGCCTGTGGTTTGTGGTCCGGAAGCGGCCCGCTCCCAGACTCTGTGTGTCAACGGCATTCAGGAGTCCTTCCAGGAGATTGTGGAGTTTCCGGAGTCAATGGTTCACAAGGAAGAAAAAGAAAAGAGGTGGTGGATCGAAGGCTTGGCTGAGGAATTTTATGACTGCTACAAAAAAGGAATCCTGCCCAGTGAAGGGAATATTCCCTGGGCCCGCGCCGGAATACCCGTGGATGTGCGGGATTACCGGTATTTCCCGGGCGGAATTCCCCCGGCTGATAAAGCGGATAAGCGAAAGGAGTGATATTCATGGATTCGCGCGAGCTTGTCCGCCGAACACTCGCCTTTGAATCCCCGGAGCGCATTCCCCGCCAGTGCTGGATTTTACCCTGGGCTGAGGAAAAATACCCGGATATCGTTAAGAGACTTCACAGAGAATTTCCGGATGATATCGTAGATGCACCGGCAGTCTATAAAAAGCCGTTGGGAATTGAAGGAGACCGGTACAGTCCTGGGAATTATGTGGACGAATGGGGATGCACTTTTGACAACCTCCAGAGCGGCACGATCGGGATTGTTCGTCAACCTCTCATTCAAGACTGGAAGGACCTGGATGATTTCACGACTCCAGATGCAGTCCTCAGCCTTGACCAAGATGTGGTGAATGCATTTTGTAAAAATACGGATAAGTTTGTGCTTTCCGGGACGGTCGTTCGACCTTTTGAGCGGCTGCAGTTCATCCGGACCATGGAGCAGGCGCTCGTCGATCTCATCGAAAAGCCTTCCGAACTCTTCGAGCTTCTGGACCGAATTCACGAACATTACTGCCGGGAGGTTGAAGCTTGGGCCAGCACAGATGTGGATGGGGTGGCCCTGATGGATGATTGGGGGACGCAGCGAGCGCTCATCGCGTCCCCAGAGATTTTCCGGCAGACCTTTAAGCCGATGTACCGGGATTATGCGGAGATTGCCCGCCAGCACGGGAAGTCCGTCTTTATGCATTCGGATGGGTATATCACTGATATCATTCCCGGTTTAATCGAAGTCGGAATCGATGCCCTGAACAGTCAGATCTCCTGCATGGGAGTGAAGGAATTGAGTGAGAGGTTTCGCGGAAAGATTACTTTCTGGGGAGAGATTGACCGCCAGCAGCTTCTTCCCCAAGGGTCTCGAGAGGAGATTGAGCAGGCCGTTCAAGAGATATGGACTCATTTGTACGCAGATGGGGGAGTCATCGCCCAGTGCGAGTTTGGCCTTGAAGCCCAGCCAGATAATGTGCTGGCAGTGTTCGAAACCTGGGACTCCATCAGTCAGACAAAATTAAAACATCAATAACTTTCAATTCTGTCTTGGATTATTCGAGAAAATGCCGAGAGACTGTTTTTACTCCTGATTTCTCTTGCTTCCTCAGAAGAGAAAGGACTGTTTCGGCCCTGACCCGATAGGAAAAATATAACTTGACTTGTCATATTTGATTTTTGATATTATAAAGATAAAATTTTAGGATAGGAGGGAAAAGTGGGTAACAAAAAAGAGTCTAATGCTTATGTATTATTGGCTGAAATTATGGCGTATGCCCCAAATCTGCCGGAGGAAGATCGTGATGAATTTCTGAGGAAAGGAACAACTCTTTATAGGACACTCGCAAAAGTCTGTGAGAGTTTGCAGCCAATCATGATTCCAGAACTTTTGCATTGTCCGGTGCAGGGTTGTCCTTTCTGTCCCCCCGAATGTGATTTTAAGAATAGTCCCTTTGAAGTTAAAGAAGCTACCTAATTAAAGTTGAAGAATATCTGGTATTGAATTTCTGACAGGAAAGCCCAAAAAAAGTCCAAGGGCAGTAATCGTAACCGTTTTTTTCGTAATAAAATTTAAAAGTGAAAGGGATGGAATTCTCGAGTTTTACCTTTATCCTGACTGATTCATGTAATTTCAATTGTTCATATTGTTACCAGAAAAAGGGACAAAGACAAGTGGACGTTTCTGCCCTCAAGAAAGCTCTCGATTTTTTCTTTCCATTTCTGGATGATGAGTCTTACATCAATTTTACGGGCGGAGAACCGCTCCTTGCTTTTGAGCAAGTACGCCAAGCTGTTGACTACACCAAGAAGAAGAACAAAAAAGAAAAGAAACAGATAGGCTTTTCTCTAACTACGAACGGATTTCTCATGGATGATGAGATGTTAAGATTCCTGGACCGGAATAAATTCTCTCTGATGTTGAGTTATGATGGTTTGGCTCAGGATCTAACCAGAAAAAAAAGCAGTTCACAAAAAATCGTATCCCTCATTGAGAAGATTAAAAAAATCCAGAGTATTGATTTTATGACAAACAGTGTTTTTGTACCGGCGACTGTCAGTCTTTTCTCAAAATCGATTCAGCACATTGTCGAACTCGGTGTTCCAGAAGTTATATTCGGCCTTTCCAATGTTCCGCCCTGGGATTCGTCCTCCTTGCTCAGGCTAGAACAAGAAATGTCACAGTTGCGGGAATTTGCTGTCTCTCACTATAAGAATACTGGAAGAATTCCGATTTCTAATTTTCGAAAAAGAAGTAAGACAGGAGAGTTCGGGTGTAAAGCAGGGATAAATCGGATGACTCTGGCTGCAGACGGAATGCTTTGGGGATGTTATATCTTTGCGGATTATTTCAAAGAAAAAGAAGGAACCTCAGAGTATGAGGAATATTGTTTTGGAACGCTTGACTCATTCATTGAAGACCATGAGAGGTTCTACTCAAAGACTCGCCCCAACTATTCAGGTCTCCTGATGGGCTGCTTTTACACTCCTGAAACTAGCTGTATGATTTGCGATAATATCAAGGAGTGTGTGGTGTGTCCTGTGGAGGCAGCGTATTCAAGTTCCAAGATCGGAAAGATTCCTCCCTGGACCTGCAAAATCAGAAAGATTTTGATTAATGAGCGCCGTTTTTTCTGGGAAGAAGTGGAAAGTCAGAATCCGGGTCTTAAAGTCGCAAGCAGTCGACAGTCGTTCTAATCCTGAGAAGTCTCCGTTAATTCCTGGAGTTGCTTTCTGGCATCCGTGATTTCTGGAATATCAGAGTCAGCACTCTTCCAGAGTTCAAGAAATTTTTCATACTGTTCAATAGCCTTGTCTTCCCAACCTTTTTCTTGGTAAATTTTTCCCAGCCAGTAAAGACTTCTGGCAGAGATGTCTCCCCACTCCAGTTTACTTATCGTTAAAGACGCGATTCGTTCGAACTGGTTTTGTGCCTTTTCGATATCTCGAGTCATGTAGTAAGTTCTGGCGAGTGAATCCAGGTATAAAGCATGATCTCTCAAATGGAACACCTGTGAGGGAAGTAATGAGATGGCTTGCTCGAAATAGTGTTGCGCATCAGTGATTTTGACAGTTTTTAAAGCAATGACTCCCATCAGGTGATAGTAATGCCTCATGTGTTTTTCATTATCTGTTTTTTCGATCAATTCCTTGAGTTGCGCTGCATTCTTTTCCGCTTCATCCAGTCTGTTCATATCGACATAAATCATCCCCCGCAGATGATGAGTCAATTTTTGATGAGCTGTCAGATTAATTTGCAAAGCGATTTCTATGGCTTTATTTGCTGCATCCAATGCTTGTGTTAGATTTCCAGATAGGGAACTCAGATAAGCATTGAGCAGGAAAAATTCTAGTTCATATTCCATAAGACCTGAATTTTGTGAATTCTTAATTCCCTGCATGATCTCTTTTTCGCATTGCTCGTACAGCCCCTGCATTAAAAACAATTGCGCTATCCAGAGATGAGCCTCTGATTGGATGAGTGGATTATCTCTGCGAGAGAGTTCCCTATAGATCTTCTCGGCTTCGAGTAAATCTCCCTTGGCATGATATAAATTTCCCTTCAGCCTGATGGAGTCAGGATTATCCGGATCTAAAGCGAGAAGATTTTCGACTTCCAGGAAGGCACGGTCATATTCTCCCTTCCCAAAGAAAGCATAACATTTGAATTTAGGTATGAAGGCCTGATTCGTGAAATACTCCTTATGAGAATCCATAACTTCAAACGCTTCATCATACAAACCTTTAGCTGTGTAGGCCAACGATAGGTTGTTGTAAGCGACTTCATTATTTGGGTTTATAAAAAGAGCTTTTTCACAGTTTTCGATCGCCAGGTCCCATTCCTCAATATTTCGATACACTGCAGCCACGAGCAAATAGGTCTCGTCGTCATTAGGGTAGAGCGCCAGTATTTTTTTATAATTTTCGAGTGCTTTTTTTGGAGATTTGAAAAGTGTATCCAGAACATATCCTTGTAATAGATAGTGTTCTTTATCTGGCAACCTGTCTGAATAGTCCAGGCTTTTGAGAAGATATTTTTCTGATAGGTTCGGTTGGGCTAAATAGGAGTAATTTGTTGACATTTCAAAATAAGCCATGGCGAACTCAGGATCGAGATTAACAGCTTTTTCCAGAAGTGCAATGCTTTGCTCGTATTTCCTTTCAAATTTAAGACGGCGAGCATCAACATAGTATCTGTAAGCTTCTGTGGAATCGGTTAGAATTTTCCCAATATCCCTGTCTACATCTCCAGCGATTTCTGTTTCAGTAAAGCCAAATATTGGTTTAATCTTTCGTGTCAGCTCATCCACCATTGGAGATAAACTTTCTTCTCCACTGCCTTTGACTTCCATAGTACTGATTATCTCGTGCGTCCCTGCATCTTGAACTCTTGCGTTGATCCAGAAGTTCTCCCCGGCTTTCGCATAACCTCCGAGAATGAAATATCCCACTTTTGTTTCAAAGGCGATCCTGTCGAGAAGTTCTGATGTATACTGGCCGCTTTCAGACTGTTTCATCCTCTGGAGAATCTGGAAGATTCGGTCATCAGACAGAACCTTTATAAATTTCGACTGATGAAGGTCCCTGATCATAAAATTATGAAGCATTCTCTGTATGTGTATTAAATTGACATCTCCAGTGTTGTTTTCAAATGGCATAACTGCGATTGATACTCTTGAGTCTGCTTGCGGATTTGGCCTGACCAAGCGTTCTCTTCCTATCCATAAATAAGCGACTAACATGAAAATAAGAGCCAGAATAACGGCATAGGCAGATTTCCGGAATTTTTTCACTCGGATTCTCGGAAAAATTGGACGTGTTGCGACTTTTTCGGATTCAATATCACTGATAATTTGCTGAGCTTCCTGATAGCGGTGTTCTTTATTTTTTTCCAGACATTTAAGAATGATCTTTTCAAGGTAGACAGGAATATTCGGGTTGATTTTTGAGGGAAGCGGTGGCTTTTCGTGGATATGCTTTTGGATATAACCTGTGTATGTTTCTGCCTTGAAGGGTTTTTCTCCTGTCAACATCTCATAGATGATGATACCGAGGGAATACAGGTCAGAACGAGGGTCCGCTTTTTCTCCCTTGGCTTGCTCTGGTGATATATACTGGATGGTTCCAATAATAATGCCAGGCGCGCTGTCTTCCATGACTTCTACTGATTTGGCCACGCCAAAATCTGTGACATACACTTTGCCACTGCTATCAACCAGGATGTTTTGAGGTTTGAGGTCTCTGTGAATCACTCCTTTTTGATGCGCGACTTTGAGGGCCTCGCTTATTTGCTTAGTAATGCTTATGGCTGTTTCAACAGATAATATCCCTGAAGTGAGAATCAGCTCTTTTAGACTCTGCCCCTTGATGTAATCCATAGAGATAAACTTGATTTTATCCACCTCTCCCAGGTCGTAGATGCGGATCACATTCTCATGGGAGATAGACCTGGCCAGTAGCGTTTCTTTTTTGAAACGTTCGATGATATGGCGTTTTGATGAGTATTCAGGGTGGATCATCTTCAGGGCGACTGTAATCCCTAGTTCTTTATCCTCGGCCTTGTAAACTCGTCCCATTCCCCCCCGGCCAACTTCTTCAATGATCTTGTAGCGCGGACCGAAGCTGTCTCCCGGAGTAAAGTAAAGAGTATCCTCTCCAGAAGGCGGAGTAGAGGGCGTGTGAGTTAGAGTATCATCGATTTCACCAAGAGAGGTCCCGCACTTACTGCAGTACTGGCTGTCGTCTGGATTAATAGTATTGCAACTCGGACACTGCATTCCTTACTCAGCCCTCCATGTTGTAGTAATAATAAGAGTAATAACAATCTAAGTCAAATCTTTGACACGCAAATGTTTGATATAGTTTAAGTCAGGGCTTGGACACCTAATTCTATTTATTTAGTTCATGATTATTTTGTTCCATATGAAGAAAAATATTTTTCCTAGCTTTTGACATCAGCGTTTCTCTGTGTTATAGCATCAAGACGCCTAAACTGTGAATTCAGATAAGGAGAAGAAATCATGCCAAAAAGAATAGCTTTGGTCATCGTTCTCATCAGCCTAGTCTGGACAAGCTGCAGCCCTGTCGCCAATAACGGCAACATTAGATGGGTGACTCTTAGAGACATTGAAAAGAGTCTGGAAAATGAGCCGGTTATGAGCGTGGGATTTGATATCGATGACACTGTGTTGTTCTCGAGTCCGGGATTTTATTATGGCCAGCAGAAGTATTCACCGGGAAACGATGCTTACCTAGTCAAAGAGGAATTCTGGAAGGAGATGAATAACGGCCTTGACCGATTCAGTATCCCTAAAGATTGCGCACGGAATCTGATCGAGTTCCATAGAAAGAGAGGCGATTCCATTTATTTCATCACCGCAAGGACCGGGACCGATACTGAGACAGTCACAGAGCTTCTTACGGTGATTTTCGGTTTGGAAAATCCGAACAAAGTCATATTCACAGGGTTCAAAATCCTGGAGAATCTTAAAATCAGACCCATCCGGGAAAACAACATTCAAATATTTTATGGAGATTCAGATGGTGACATCCAGGCCGCTCAAGCCGCGGGTGCCCGTCCTATCCGAATCCT
>Ga0180437_10002933_pt1 | contig 26203 bp, 19 predicted proteins | sample SS_ome_4_FD_132410 | JGI IMG/M metagenome (GOLD analysis project Ga0180437, IMG submission 132410) | Hypersaline lake sediment archaeal communities from the Salton Sea, California, USA - SS_3_D_1 metaG | ecosystem: Environmental > Aquatic > Non-marine Saline and Alkaline > Hypersaline >... | reverse complement strand
GTATTGGTCAGAAGAGAAGATCGGGTTTTAGAATTTGCGGTACAGGCTTGGGATGGAATGGGTGTCATCGGCCAGGGAACGCACCGCAGACATCTCATCGATGAAGAAAAGTTCATGGCTTCGCTCGAGGGGAAAACTCCTTGACCCGGATGACACCAGGCATGATGGAGGAGGTAGACAATTGATCAATATTCTCATCGGAAGCGGGAGCACCATCGTCGTGCTCTGGCTCATGCGTCTTGCCGAGAGGCGAAAATTGAGCGTGACCGGCTGGCAGTGGCTGCTGGTCTTCATGGAAACCCTATATGTCATCTTTGTGTTGGAAGTCATCGTGAGCTTTCTGGAGGAAGGAGCGCGCAAGGGAGCGCTCGTTATGGGGACGATCCTGGGATTTGGAGCTCTGATCGGGGCCTTTGGATTGGCCCGCTGGATCTTTATCCGACCGCGCGATGATAGAGGTGGACAATGATCAAGAACGCTCTTGACCGTCGTGACTTTCTCAAGATCCTGGCCCTGGGAGGGTCCGCTTTCGGATTGGGAATGTCGGCTCCAAGAATCGTGGATCGGACGAATCGAGGATTTCTGATCAGTTCACCGGAGGAATACGGTGAATTCGTGGTGGAGAAAAGCCGGGAAAAAGCTTTCCCTTACCTTATCGACCCCGACATTCTCAAGCCCATGAGCGAGAAATACACCACATTCAGCCGCAACGTGTGGGCACCGGACCGGCGCCAAGCGCTGGCCGAGGCTGACGACATCACCCATCGCAATCTGATCGAGGGGCAGGGGAAGATTCCCGATCAAACCCGCTTGGATTACGCCCTGATGGCGGCCGCATGGACTTACGCCCACTCCGATGGCGTGACCTATCACTGGGACGGCCCGGCCGGGATGGTGCGCGGCAGCGGGCTCGGAGATTTGGGCCCTTGGGATCCTGCCGACATCGGCATGTCCTGGGAAGAGGCGACGTGGGCCGTTAAGCATGCGGCCTTGTTTTTCGGAGCATCACTGGCCGGAGCGGCGGAGCTGAATCCGCTCTGGATGTATGCCGATCACTTCGCTCCGCGGTGGGATGATCGGGAGCGTACTATTCCGGTGTTGTCGGAGGGCGAACGATACGAGCAGACAGATGAAGCCTGGTACATACCGCGCACTCTGAACCGCGTCATCGCCCTGGCCTTCGAAGAAGACTACCGCGCTATCGCCAATTCTCCGGGAAGATTGGCCTCGGCCGCCACCGGTGACGGCTATTCACGCACGGCGGTCACGGCCACCACCTTGGCCGAGTTCATACGCGGTCTGGGTTATCGTGCCCTCCCGGCGGGAAACGGGGTCGGATTAAGCATCCCCATGGCCATCGATGCCGGACTGGGCGAACTCGGACGCATGGGATTGCTGGTGACTCCCCGGTATGGGCCGCGCATTCGCCTGGCTAAGGTCCTGACCGACATGCCGCTGATCCCGGATTCCCCCATACGGTTCGGAGTGACCGAATTCTGTGCCAACTGCATGCTGTGCGCTGAAGACTGCCCCAGTCGGTCCATATCCAGTGGGGCGCGCACTTGGGAAGGTCGTTCGCCGGCCAACAATCCAGGTACCCTGAAATGGTACGTCACACCCGAGGGCTGCTACGATTTCAACGGCTTCAGCTGTTCCAACTGCAAACGGGTCTGCCCCTTCACCAAGCCGAACAACTCGTGGCTGCATCGGATGATCCGGACCATCATCGAAGGCCGAATCACGCCGCTGAACCGAGCGATGGTGACGCTGGATCAAGCCAGTGGATACGGTAGGCAGCTGGCAGCCAGAGAGTTTTGGGGAATCTAGGGGACGCCCCCAAAGGTGCCACCCTAGGTTGGATCCAGGGTAGCACCTTTGGGGGCGTCCCCTAGGGCTAAAATTCAACCAGCCCGGCGAGCTTAAGAATTTCCAGGTAATTGATCACCGACTGCAGATCCGAAGCCCGCTGATACTGCGCATCGAGCATGTGTTTGATATCCAACGCGCTGTTGGATCCGTTGACGAGCAGCTGGAGTTCCTGCGTGTTAGCGATACCGCCCCGACCGTAGGGATAGAGCTTCTTCTGTTCTGCGGGAACCTTGGTGATGTGCTCTTGGTATCCGCGGTATCCGTTCTGAGTCACCAGGGGAGTGGGCTTGGGAACGATCTTACGGGCCTTAAGATCGAGCTCCGACCATTCGATAGAGATCGGGGCGACCCCCCATGAAACGGCGATTTGCCGCATATGGGCATCCAACACGGACAGATCGGCCGCTCCCTGCGCCTCGACGCTTTTTTTCAGCTCAGCCACATGCGCACCCAACCGCTTTTTATCCGAAGCCAGCTCGAGCACCGTATTCAGGGTCGCTTTTTCGTTGATGACCGCGGCCTCGATATACGTCCGAGCCGTCCGATAGGTCTGTCCGAGATCGGCGGCAGAGGCCTGATTGAGCGCCTCCAAACCGCGTACCAGCTGATGTCCCAGGCGGCGGGCGCCGTTGCTGGCGGTCTCGCTGGCGATCTTGACGGCCATGGCATCGTCGGCGCTGGCCACGGTATAGGCGGCCGCCGCCCCGATCACGGCCACCCGCTTCAACTGCGTGGGATCGGACTTGTCCACCCGGTCGCCGGAGGTGTGGTACCATCGATCCGGCCAAACGATCATCATAATCCCCGGAACCTGCACCCCCCAGTCATTGAACACCTCGTGATCCGAGGCCCCGTAATGGGTCTCGATACTGTAATAGAGCGGCTCCTCCGCTCCGGTCGGGGCCACGATGCGGCGCAGCATCGTAATGCTGCCCCGGGTCTGAATCCGCTCCCGGCTGCCCTCGCCCACGTAGCGGTAGTAGTTCTCCATCACGTCGTTGATGTAGTGGGGATTCCCGTAGGAGGTGCGCATCAAGCAGAAATATGATTTGTTGAGACTCAGCCATTCCCCGACCATATCCATGTTGATGTTGCACAGGGTTTTGGCCATGAGCTCTTTGTTCGCCTTAACCCACGGCCCGGTCCCGGAGAACTCCGGCCCCCACAGGAATCGGATGGTCCGCCTGGGTTTCGGCAGCCGGCCTTCCTCGATCAGGGTGTGCAGCACCCGCGCCACTTCCAGGATTCCCGCGCTGCCCGATTTATTGTCATTGGCCCCCTGTTTGATGTAGCCTTCGAACAGGTGGGCCGAAAAGATGATCTCTCCGGCCTCAGGATCGATTCCCGGGATGTGGCATACGACATTCTGCAGCTCATAGGGCTCCATCTTGGCCTCAACCTGGGCATGGACCAGAATCTTCTGCCTCCTCAGCAGCCGCTCTTTGAGAAAGGCCCCCTCCCGTGCCGGAAGATAAAAGGCGAATTTTGCCTGGGGACCCTCCTCCTGACCGCGCCGCCTGCGGTATATGCCCCGCCATGGGATCTGGATGGGATCGAAATGTTCCCTCGAAGTGCTGATGGCGACAACCCCCTCGGCACCCATCTTCAAGCACGCCATCGAATGTACCGATGCAGGATTGCCGTCGGTGACCACGATCTTGCCGGCGACATCCAGGCCCTGCAAATCCCTCATGGTCCCGCTTCCCACCCAGATCAACTCGGCGGTCACATCGGCGCTTTGGCTGCCGCTGGCCAGCATGGCGGTCATATCATGGTAGGAGGCCAGCTTCTGGCGGTTCGGCTTGACTTCCCAAAGCTCGCCTTTGATTCCGTCCCACACCGTACCACCCGGATACCGCACCAGCTCCACCCCCGCCAGGCCGTAAAGCTTGAGTTGGTCATAGATGTACTGGGATTCGTAAAAGGTTCCGGCATATTCCTCCGATAAACGGTTCTTGTTGTAGCCGCCCGTCTCCATGATGGTGTTGAAGGCGGTCTCACCGGAGGCCTCGCCGATGATCTCGTCCATATGGGCCTGCGGCAGCAGGCTCCAGATCATCCAGGGGGTGTGCTGCGCTGTCACCGGTACCGCTGGGCCGAGACACATCACGATCATCAGATAAAATCCATGCTTACGCATATGCTTACGCATATCTTTCTCCCTTCTTTTCATCGCGCCGATTTCTCGCATATCAATGCATTTCTCTCCTCATATCACACCCGAATCAGTCAGTCAAAGAAAATCATGCCCGCTTCCCAGAATTTACCCAATGTGGTAGGATGCAGCGCATACACCAGGCTCATGCCGACACTCGATAATGTTCTTTTACTGGTCATTTTGACCGGCGCTGCGGCGCTCTTCGTAACCGAGAAACTGCGGCCGGACGTGATCGCCCTATCCGTGTGGGCTCTCTTGCTCGCCTCAGGTCTGCTCCCTCCCGGAGACGCCTTATACGGATTCGCCAATTCCGCCACCGCCGTCATCGGCTCCATGTTCGTGATCAGTGCCGGCCTGGTGCGCACCGGGCTGGTGGATTGGCTGGCCCGGCGCATGGACCGTTGGGCGGGAGAATCGAACGCCCGTCTTCTGCTGGTTCTGTGTTTGACCGCAGCCGCGCTCTCAATGTTCATCGTGAACTCGGCCATCGTGGCGGCCTTCATCCCCATCGCCGTGATCCTGACCGAGAGGCGCAAGATCCCGGTCTCCCGGATCCTGATCCCCATGGCTTTCGCCAGCCAGCTGGGAGGGGTGTGCACGCTGGTGGGTAGTTCCACCAATATCTTGATGAATTCCATCGCTGTGGAGCACCGGCTGGGGCCTTTCGCGATGTTCGAATTCGCATCGCTGGGCGGCGTCATCGTCGCTGTGGGCATCCTGTATCTGGTCCTGCTGGCGGGAAAACTTCTTCCCCGTCGGGCAAGTCAATACCAAAAGATCGACAAATACCGCCTATCCGATTTTTTGGGGGAATTCACCATACCCCCCAAGGCCACGCTGACGGGAAAGCGCTGGACGGAACTCACAGACCGGGCGGCGGAGGACATTCAGATCATCAAGCTGATCCGCCGGAACAAGGCCGTTTGGCGGCCCTCCAGGACCATTCTGCGGGCGGACGATGTGCTGCTGGTGTACGGCGATGCAAAGAAACTCCTCCGGTTCAAAGACACATTCCGGCTGCAGACCAAGGCCGATATCAAGATCGACGACAAGGCCATGAGTACGGCGGATCATAGACTCATCGAAGCCGTGGTCCCTCCCCGCTCCAGCCTGGTCGACAGGACTCTGGAAAGCTCCGAATTCAAACGCCGCTTCGGCGGGCTGGTGTTGGCGGTCCAGCGCCGGGGCCGTGTCCTGCGGCAGCGCCTGCACAGCATCCGGCTTCAGGGAGGCGATGCCCTGCTGCTGCAATGCGACTCGGAAGAGATCGGCAGAATCAAGCAATCCCAGGACCTGATCATGACCGAAGAATGGAGCGCTCTCCAGCTGCGCAAAAGCCATGCCGTCATTTCCCTGGGACTTTTGGGCCTCTTCATCGCTTTGGCCGCTTTCCAAATCCTCCCGGTTCTAACGGCGGCCGTGTTGGGGGCCGTGGGAATGATCGTGACCGGTTGTCTGACCGCGGAAGAGGCCTATAGGGCCATCGACTGGTCGGTGATCTTCCTTTTATGCGGCATCCTGCCCCTGGGATTGGCCATGCAGGAGAGCGGCACCGCCGCATGGCTGGCGGATACGATTCTCAGCCCGCTCACGGATTTCGGTCCCTACGCAGCCCTGGCCGCCTTTTATGTTTTGACCGCGTTATTCACCGAAGGCATGTCCAATATGGCCGCCGCCGTCCTGCTCGCCCCCATCGCCCTATCCACCGCCGCCGCCCTCGGTATCAGCCCGCGCCCCCTGCTGGTCGCGATCACCTTCGCCGCCTCCACCAGCTTCGCCACCCCCATCGGCTATCAGACCAACACCATGATTTACGCTCCGGGAGGCTACCGTTTCACCGATTTCACCCGGGTGGGGCTGCCCCTGAACATGATCTTTGGAATCGTCTCAACCTTGCTCATTCCCTTATTTTGGCCTTTTTAGTCAGCTTCACGGCCGGCGGATAATGATGGCCGCAAGCATCACCGCTCCTCCCTCCGGGATCACGAATATCCCCCTTGTCCAAAGCAATCGAGGCGGCAGCCTGGAAGAGTACTTAAGCCGGCTCGGGGAGCGGCCTCCGGCCCTATCGACGAGCCAGTACGTAGCCGATCACGAAGCCCACCACCATCAGGCCGGCGATCATGATGATGCGGTTCATGCTGATGCTCCAGAAAAAGAGCCGGATGGTCACGATCGCGGAATTTTGCAGGACGAAGATGACGGCCAGGGCCGCGAGAACCAGGATTAAGACATGTTGGGTTTTCATTTTATCTCCTTCACCTCCCCTTAAAACCAGCGCTTTCTCCTGAAATACAACACCATGAATCCCGCCAGCAGCAGCATCACGAACCAGACCGCCGGATAGGCCCACGGCCACTTGAGTTCAGGCATGAACTCGAAATTCATTCCGTAGATCCCGGCTATGAAGGTCAAAGGGATGAATATGGTGGCGATGATGGTCAAAACCTTCATGATCTCGTTCATGCGGTTGCTGATGCCGGAGAGATAGGTGTCGTGCATTCCGGACAGCATGTCCCGGAACGTCTCCACCGTATCGATCACCTGGATGGTATGGTCATAGGCATCGCGCAAATAGCGCAAGGTGGGCTTGGTCACCAGCGACGACTCCTCGCGTTCCAGGCCGTTCACCAGCTCCCGCAGCGGCCAGATCGATTTGCGCAAAAAGATCATCTCCCGCTTGAGTTTGTGGATCTCATGCAGGGTCTCCGGTCGGGGATCGGAGACCACCGCCTCCTCCAGCTCTTCGATGTGCTCCCCTACTTTCTCCAGGATCACAAAGTACTGATCCACGATGGTATCCAGCAACGCATAGACCAGATAATCCGGGCCCATGCGGCGGATGCGGCCCTTGCCGGTGCGTATCCGCTCGCGCACCGGCTCAAAGATGTCGCCCGGGCGCTCTTGGAACGAGAGCACGACGTGTTTTCCCAGGATAAAGGAGACCTGCTCCCCTGTCACCTCCCGGTTGGGCTCGTCATAAGAAAGCATCTTGACCACCACATACAAAAAATGATCGTAGCTCTCCATCTTGGGCCGCTGCCAGGAATTGGCGATGTCTTCCATGACCAGGGGATGGAGGTCGAAATGCAGCCCCAGGTTCTCGATCAGGGACGTGTCATGGATGCCGTCGAGATTGATCCAGCTCACAGAAGACGAATCCCGGCAAACGAAGCAGTCCTCTGCGGCGGAGATTTCTTTTTCCAGGAATTGATCCGCATTATAATCGATCAGCGTTATCCTAACCTTTTCTTCCTTTTCTTCGCCGGTGTACAGCGGAGTCCCGGGTGTCAGTCCAATGGCCTTCCCCCGCTTTCGGAAATACTTCTGAAGACGGATCATGCTCCCCTCCCACATAGTCTAATCTACCCAAGAAAAATGTCCGTACGGGCATTTTGCTTGGTTTCATTTCTTAGAGATCCTGACGCGCCGCACGCTTTTGGCGTCAGCATCCAGCACCAGCATCCTGAGATTCCCCACCGTCAGGCTCTCGCCCTTGCGCGGGATGCGCTGCAGTTTTTCGATCACCAGACCGGCGATGGTGTTGTAATCACCTTCCGGAATAGAAAGATCGAAATCATGATTCAGGATCTGGATCTCGGTCTTGCCGTCGCAGTCCAGGACTCGGTCGCTGATCCTCTGTACGGCATCGACTTCCTCTCTGTCCTTTTCATCCCAGATCTCACCCATGACCTCTTCCACCAGATCTTCGATCGTGACCAAACCGACGACTCCCCCGTACTCATCCACCACAAACACCATGGGGCTGCGGCTGCGGGCCAATTCGCGGAGCAGGGGAAAAACCCGCCGGGATTCAGGTTCATGTCGGATGTCTTCCCGAATGAACGGCCGGAGCGTCTCAGGGGGAGAGGAGGCCGCCAACACGTCCAAAACGTTGACCAAGCCCACGATATTATCGATGCGCTCCCGATAGACCGGAATCCGGGTGAAGCCGGTTTCGGCGGTCTTGTCGAGTAGAGCCTGAGAATCGATGCCCTCCGGAAGAGCGGTCATATCGATCAGAGGAGTCATGATCTTCCCGATGGTCCTTTCTTCCAGATCAAGAATCCCGTGGATCATACGGATCTGGGCCTTCTTCAAGGCTCCCTCTTTCCGTCCCATATCAGCCAGTAATTTGAGTTCCTCCCGCATGATGCGCGATCTTTCATCCTTGTCTTCCTGCCCGCTGAATTTGACCACCAGGTTGGATGCCTTGGTCATCAACAAGACCACGGGGCGCAATACCGCATCGGAATACCGGAGCACGGCGGCGCTGCGTAAAGCCATAGAATCCGCTTTAGCCCGGAAGACGGTTTTGGGAACGATCTCACAGAACAGCAGGATCACAAACGTCATGACCAAGGTGTTGACCAGCTCCTGCACGCCCTCTCGCCCGGGCAGCACCCAGCGGATCAGACTCAATCCCGCCACTCCGGCGGACGTGCCCATCAGATTTGTGCCCACCAGGACCGTCCCCAGCATGCGCTCCGGTTCCTGCATCAGACGCTTGATGAACGCAGCCCTCCGGTCGAGCTGCTGGGCCAAAACCTCCATCCTGGCCATGGAGGCGGAGACCACCGCGGTTTCCGAGCCCGCGAAGAAGCCCATCATGAAGAGGGAAGAGACCAAGAGCAAAAGGAATACGGCCGCCATCCAGCCCGAGGGCGTCGCCATGGCTCCGGATGACGAGGACGATGACATGGAGGACATCCCGGAAAACAATGACAAACCTAAACCCAGGCCCACCAAAAGCAGGGGATTTCCGGACCGCTTCGGTTTGAGCTGCACCCGCACCGATCCAATGCGATTTCCGGCCATTTCAAGGACCTCGAACCTTATGTCATGGGTCTCATCCCGCAGCAGGTCTCCTTCCTGCGGCAGCGTCCCGGCCAGGTTCGTCACATACCCCCCCACGGTATCGGCCCGGCTGATATCCAATGAGAGTTTCAGGCGGCGGTTGAGCGTGCGCAGGCTCAAGGCCCCGGGAATTTGATAGCTGTTGGCACGTCCCGGCTCGGGGATCACATCCTGTCCCGGGGCGGCATCGTACTCGTCCTCGATCTCGCCCACCACCTCCTCTACGATATCCTCGGCCGTCGCCAAGCCCACCACTCCTCCGAATTCATCGAGCAGGATGGCCATCTGCTGCTTCCTGTGCGTCATTTCCCTCATCAAGGCGCCGATGTTCCGGGTCTTGAACACAAAAAAAGGAGGACGGATCAGCGTGTTCTCATGACCCGGATTCAGCGCGTTCAATATCGGCACATGGGTAAGAAACTCGTCGATGGTCAGATCTTCGAGCTGCCTCTTGCCCAAACGTTCGGTGTTCAAATCCTTCCAGCGCGGGAGATCCTTGACATAAAAGATGCCGCAGATATTGTCGAGGCTCTGACGGTACACCGGGATCCTGGAATAGCCCTCCCGGATGGCCCGCTGGAACGCCTCCCGAATGGTGGCCGAAACCTCCACGCAAGTCATTTTGGTGCGCGGGATCATGATCTCTTTGGCCTTTGTGTCCTGGAGCTCGAAGATGTTGGATAGGATCTCCCCCTCACGCTCGTCTATGTCACCCTCTTCCGTCCTAACCTGCACCGTAGCCCGGATCTCTTCGCTGGTTACCGGCACAGTGTCGAGCATGCTGTGCACACCGAAGACGGGCAGCAGGCGATCGGTGAAAAAGCGCAGGACCCGGCGGAAGGGAAAGATCAACCGGGAAAACACCCAGAGCGGTGAAGCGACCCAGCGCGACATTCTTTCCGCGTTCCGGATGGCAAAGGTCTTGGGCGTGATCTCACCCAGGAGCAGCAGGACACCGGTCTCGATTAAAATGGCCACCACATAAGCCGCCCCTGGATTTCGTCCCTGGAAGAGGTCGTCATAGATCAAGGCACCGGTGACGGTGATGAAGGCCATGTTGACCAGCGTATTGCCGAACAGGACCGTGATGAACAACCGGCGGGGATCGTCCAAGAAGCGCACCACCGCGGAGCTGCGCTTTTTCCTCTCCCGCCGCATCCGCTGGATCTGGGTCCTGGTCAGGGCCGAAAGCGCGGTCTCCGACCCGGAAAAGAAGGCGGAACAGAGCATAAGCAGTCCCAGCCCCACTAGATATGAAGCGAGTCGCTGGATCTCCATGGACGGACAACTAACCTCACATATAGCACACGGCAAACCCGCGGTCAAATGACTCGAAATTCATAGGCCGGTTCTCCAGCCTTATATTATCTCGGATGCGACGGACGAACCGAGAGTCGATTTAAGAGACAGTGAGGTCCGAGCTTTAAACGATGGGCACGAAGCGATCCAAGCTCGGCCGCAAACCGGCGATGAAGACATGAATTTACTGATTTTCATGCGGATTTGCATTATAATGCATGTTTCAAGCGTTAATAGGATCGTGATGACAAACACACACAATGTGGTGACCATTATCATGGCCGGTGGTCAAGGCAGCCGACTGTTCCCTTTGACCAAGGTCCGCAGCAAGCCCGCCGTGCCCATTGCGGGGCGATTCCGGCTGATCGATTTCCCGATCAGCAACTGCATCCACTCGGGGATAAAGAAGATCTTCGTGCTCACCCAATTCAGTTCCGAGTCTCTGCACCGGCACATCTTCCTGACCTACCGCTTCGACAACTTCACCCGGGATTTCGTGACCATCCTCTCGGCCCAGCAAACCTTGGAAAACCGGGACTGGTACCAGGGGACCGCCGATGCCGTGCGGCAGAACCTGGGCTTTTTGCGGAGCAACGTGGATCTGGTTCTGATCCTGTCGGGCGATCACCTCTACCGCATGAATTACCACCGCTTTATCGACTTTCACATCCGGAAGAAGGCCGACATCAGCATCTCGGTCTACCCCGTGCACAGCCGTCAGGCATCGCAGTTCGGCATAATGAAGGTGGGGACCAGCGGAAAGATCATCGATTTCAAAGAAAAACCCGAGGACCCGCAAATGCTCGAGAAAATGCGGGTGCCGGAGGAGCTCTTCAAAGGCTTTCACATGGATGCGGACGGGCGGACGCATCTGGCTTCCATGGGCGTCTATGTGTTCAACCGCGCGGTGCTGCAGGAGCTTTTGGAGAATACCGAATTCGAGGACTTCGGCCGGGAGGTCATCCCCTACGCCATCCGCCGCAAACGCGTCTTGGGCTACTTCTTCGATGGATATTGGGAGGACATCGGGACCATCCGCAGCTTTTTTGATGCCCATATGGATCTGCTCAGCCCCCTTCCCAAATTCAACCTCTATGACGAGGCCAGGCCCATCTTCAGCCGCGCCCGCTTCCTCCCCGGCTCCAAAATCCTGTCCTCCGAGGTCAACCATTCCATGATCTGCGAGGGGAGCATCATCGATCAGGCACGCATCGATCATTCCGTCATCGGCATTCGTTCGCGGATCGGCAGGAACTCGACGCTGGAGAGGACCGTTCTCATGGGAGCCAACCTGTTCGAATCGCCTCAGGAAAGAGCCGCCGCCCAAGAACAAGGCCACCCCAACATCGGTGTCGGTGACAATTGTATCATCCGCAACGCCATCATCGACCAAAACGCCCGCATCGGCCATGATGTCCGGCTGATCAATACCCGAGACGCCAAGCAGCATCTATGTGATACCTGTTCCATCGTGGACGGCATCACCGTCGTACCCAAAAACGCCGTCATTCCCAACGGGACCGTGATTTGATGACGCTGAACCTTTCCGCCAAGCCTTCGAGATCCTTGTCTATCGCTTATTTTTCCATGGAAGTGGGGCTGGAGTCGAGCATGCCCACCTACAGCGGCGGTTTGGGAGTCCTGGCCGGCGATACTTTGAAGGCCGCCGCCGACCTCTCCATCCCTCTGGTGGGAGTGACCCTGCTGCACCGAAAGGGCTACTTCCGACAGTATCTCGACCAACACGGCAATCAAACCGAAAAGCCGTACGACTGGAATCCCAAGGATTTCTTAGAGCTGCTGGCCCCCAAAGTCACGATCTTCATCGAAGGCCGGGCGGTCCGCATCCAGGCCTGGCGCTACCTCATCAAAAGTCCTTCCGGTCACAGCGTCCCGGTGCATTTCTTAGACACCCAGGTGCGCGGAAACAGCGAGTGGGACCAGAGTCTCACCGACCACCTTTACGGAGGCGACGAACATTACCGCCTCTGCCAGGAGACCGTTTTGGGGGTGGGCGGTGTGGCCATGCTGAGGGCCCTGGGCTACAGGGAGATCAAGGCTTACCATATGAACGAAGGGCACTCGGCCCTGTTGGCCCTCGCCCTGCTGAAGGAGCATTTGAATCATGAGGACCTCAGCCGGGCCACGCCGGAAGACGTGGATCGCGTGAGGCGCAGGTGTGTTTTCACCACCCACACCCCCGTTCCCGCCGGTCACGACCGCTTTCCAATCGAACTGGTCGAACGGGTGCTGGGCCGGGAATGGTCGGAATTTCTTGCGGCCAGCCGCGCCAACCATCACCAGACGCTCAACATGACCTCGCTGGCGCTCATGTTCTCCTGGTATGTCAACGGCGTTTCCTTTCAGCACGAAAAGATCTCCCAGGATATGTTCCCCGGTTACCCGATCAATTCCATAACCAACGGCGTCCACGCCGCCACCTGGACCTCCCCCCCCTTTCAGAGGCTTTATGACAGCACCATGGAGGAATGGCGGACGGACAGCCTCTACCTGCGCTACGCTATCAACATCCCGCCGCAGGAGATCCGGGAAGCGCATCGCGAAGCCAAACTGCGGCTCCTGGGCGAGGTGCAGAGGCGGACCGGCCGCAAGCTGGATCCCGGGGTCATGACCCTGGGTTTCGCGCGGCGCGCTACGGCGTACAAGCGGGCGGATTTGGTCTTCACCGACCTCGACCGCCTGAGGCACATCGCCCGGACCGTGGGACCCCTTCAGATCATCCTTGCCGGTAAGGCCCATCCCAGAGATGAGGGGGGGAAAGAGCTCATCCGACGGATCTTCCAAGCCGGTGCAGCCGTGGAACCGGACATCCCGGTGGTCTACCTCCAAGGATACAAAATGGGGATGGCTCTTTACCTGTGCTCGGGCGTTGATCTCTGGCTCAACACACCGATGAAGCCGCGCGAAGCCTCCGGGACCAGCGGGATGAAGGCCGCGCTCAACGGCGTTCCCAGCCTGAGCGTGTGCGACGGATGGTGGATGGAGGGACACGTGGAGGGTGTCACCGGGTGGTCGATCGACGATGCCGGAGCTCAGCCGGGCGATTCGGCGGCCGAGGCGGCCTCACTGTATCACAAGCTGGAAACCCGCGTCGTTCCCATGTACTACCACAATCCCGAAGCATATTCCCGTATCATGCAGTCGGCCATCGCATTGAACGGATCGTTTTTTACGGCCCAGCGCATGATGTACCAGTATCTGAACAACGCCTATCATCCCACCCACAACAACGACGACCGCTGAGATGGCGGGGAGAAGGAAAGTATGTCCGAGATCCGGTACGATCCACTTCAGGACCGCTGGGTGATTATCGCGCCGCATCGTTCCGAGCGGCCATCGGACTTTGCCGCGGAAACCGGGACGGAAAAGACGATCCCGTGTCCGTTCTGCCCCGGCAGGGAGCACGAAACGCCCCCAGAGCTCTGGGCGGTCCGTGAGGCCGGTTCGCGTCCGGATGGCCCGGGCTGGTCGGTGCGTGTCATCCCCAACCGCTTCCCGGCCTTGAATCGGGAGAAGGATTACGCAGAATCCCGAAACGATATCCTGAAATGCCTGAACGGCTACGGAGCGCACGAGGTCATTATCGAATCCCCCCGGCACGGCGACGGCCTGGCCGACCTGTCTCCATCACATCTGGTCGCCGTCCTAACCGCCTTCCGGATCCGTCTCCGGGTCTTGGGGCAGGATCCCCGATTGAAGTATGCATTGATTTTCAAGAACTACCGTGACCAGGCCGGTGCCTCGCTGGCTCATCCCCACTCGCAGCTGATCGCGACCCCCGTGATTCCCCAAAGCATACGGCGCAAACTCGAAGCCGCCCGGCGGCATTACCGAGAATCCGGCCGCTGTCTGGTCTGTTCACTGCTTCAAGCGGAACGCGGACAAGAGATCCGCGTCATAGGGGAGAAGTCCGGCTTCATTGCCCTGTCTCCCTATGCCGCGCGCTTCCCCTTCGAGATTTTCATCGCTCCGGACGTGCATACCCATGATTTCGCAGACTCGACCGATAGACAACTGGAGAACCTGGCGGAAATCCTCCAGGACATGCTGCAGCGGCTCAAACGAACGGCCGATGATCCGCCCTATAACCTCTTCCTGAACACGAGCCCCTTCGCTCCTCACTCACCCCGAGGCATGAACCCGGATCACGGGTCTGCCACCCATGGCTTTCATTGGCATCTGGAGATCCTGCCGCGCCAAACGGCGGTGGCCGGATTCGAGTGGGGAAGCGGTTTCCACATCAACACCAGCTCACCGGAGCAGTGCGCCCGAGTGCTGCGCCGGGCCCACGATCCTTGATCACAGTCGGATCACAGTCGACCATCCCGCCTGCTGCCGGTCACGGCATCCGCGATGCGGTGAATAAGCGCGTCCGTGAAAGCCCGACGCCCGAGGCGCCAACGCCAATTGCCCCGCCTGCGGGCCGGACGATTCATCCTGGCCCGAGACCCCAAGCTCAGGTAGTCCTGCATGGGTACGACCGCCAAGGCCGCTGGGGATGACAACAGCCGATGGATAAATTCCCAGGCGATCTCTCGGCTCGATACCGGATTCCCCAAGAACCGGTTCACACGTTGCTTGACCAAAGGTCCGGCCTCCCGTTCGAACCAGCCGCGAACGGTATTGTTGTCATGGGTTCCGGTGTAGGCCACACAGCGGGCGGGATAATTGGCAGGCAGATAGGGGTGTCGGGGATCGTCGCTGCCGAAGGCGAAAAGCAGGACCTTCATTCCGGGAAGGTCGAACCGGCGCATGACGTCTCTCACATCGGGTGTGATGGTTCCCAGGTCCTCGGCGATGAACGGCAGGTCCGGAAAGGCCTGCCGGACCCGCCCCAGGAAATCGACGGCCGGCGCCGGCATCCAGCGGCCGTTGCTTGCGGTCCTCTCCCCCGCCGGCACCTGCCAGTATCCCACCAGACCCCGGAAGTGGTCGATTCGCACCAGATCAAAGAGCCGCAGGGAATGCTGGAGGCGGCGCATCCACCAGTCGTAGCCGCGCTGTTGCAGAACCTCCCAGCGGTACAGCGGATTTCCCCACAGCTGGCCCGTACGGCTGAAGTAGTCGGGAGGAACACCCGCCACATGGGTAGGCAGGCGCCGGTCGTCCAGCTGGAAGAGGTCCGGGTCCAGCCAGATATCGGCGCTCTCATAGGTCACATAGATCGGCAAATCCCCCATGATGCGGACCCCCTTGTGATGGGCATAGGCCTTGAGGTCCGCCCATTGACGGAAAAAGACAAACTGCAGGAATCGGGTCTTTTGCATCTCCCGCCGGAATTTCCGCTTCAGTGCCCCGATGACGGCTGCCTCGCGATCCCTCTGCGCCTCCGGCCAGTCTCCCCACGACAGCTGAGGACAGTGCGCCTTGAGCGCCGAAAACAAGGCGTAGCCTTCCAGCCAGGATGAATGGGCATGGCAAAACTCCTGAAATTCCGGGGAGGCGGCATTTTGACTGAAGCGTCGAAAGGCCCGGTCGAACAGCCGGCGCCTAAAGGCTGCCACGCGTGCGTAGTCGATCCGGTCAGCGGGAAATTCCGGTTGGGGAGCAAGTTCCGATTTCTTCAGCCAGCCGGCCTCCGCCATCCCTTCAGGGCTCAGGAGTTGAATGTTGCCGGCAAAAGCGGATGGGCTGTGATAGGGAGAGCAGCCGTACAGCAGATCCGTGGGATTGAGGGGCAGGATCTGCCACCAGCTCAAGCCCGCAGCCGCCGCCCGGTCTACAAAAGCGTAGGCCGCAGGCCCCAGATCGCCGATGCCGAAGCGAGACGGCAGCGACGTGACGGGTAGCAGGACGCCGGCGGACCGCGGCAGATCCGCCATTCAGGAACCCAGCCTCACGTTCAGGAACTCTCCGATCCGGCGCACACAATCCAGCCAGATCCGGGCCCGGTCATCGCCGGCCGCGACACAGCCCTGCATCTCGGGGATCCATTGTTTTCCAAGATAGAAATAACGATTCTGGCTCTTCCACAGGTTGAGATTAAGAGGTAATTTCCCGATGACCTTCAAGAATCCATCCAGTTTCTGAAGCCGAAAAACATCATCCGGCCGGTGAGTGATCCGCTCCATCAACCTCTCGATCGTGCGGCTGACGACCGCCCCTAAGGTTTTTTCATCCAGCGAAAAGGCAAGTTCACGGACTTGGCGGATAAAAACATTGAGGTCTTCCAAGTCCGGGTCATCGGACTCCAGCATCCGATACACATCCCGATGGCGGAGGAAGCCCATGGTTTCGGAAAGCACCGGGGGGAGAGGAACGTTCATGCTGCGGGCTGCGGCTACAAACGGAAATTCCTTAATATACCAAGGCTCTAAGGCCGCTTCGAGGCCTTCCAAGGTGACATCCAGCAGCCGATGTACGGTCTCACGTTTGGTATCCTTGAACAGGTGCGGCAATCCGAATTCGGCGGCGCCCCCTAGATATTCCGCCTGCAGCGCGCCGATACGGTTCCAATCCTCTCCCTCGAACGCCTTCCGCAAGGATTTCACGGCCTCTTCCCACCGGTGATCATCTATGGCCCCACCGACGGCGGCACGGATATCATGGCCGCCCAGGTAGAGCGAGATGAAACTCAATTCCTGCTCCTCTTCCGTCCGGCGTGAATGCAAAAAGCACCGGCCCCATGACAGCGTCCGTCCCGCCCTCTCGAGCCGATCCCGATCCCGGCACCGCAGGCCGTATCCCGGCTTATCCATCCGATCTTTTTGGTCCTGGAACACCGACTCGACGGCATGGTGGACTCCGATGCGGTGCAGGTTCAACACCGACGGTCGTATCCGATCCCGATAAACCTGGGCGCCGTCTCTGAAATACGATCGGTTGGAGGGGGCATCCTCCAGGGCCTCCAGAAACGCCGGCTCGGGATCGCCCAACCCCAGTTCCCGAGCCAGCTGCATGGCCCGCGCCGCATGACCCAGGACCAGCAGGGTTTCGATTCCCGAGATCTCGTCAAAAAACCAGCCGCAGCTGGTGTACATGAGCTGGGCGGCGCGCTGCGATTCCATCCACTTCCATATACGGATCCTTTGTGCGGAGTCGGATCGCTCCAATCCGAATCCAGCCAGATAGGCGTCCCGGCTTTCTTTCGACCCGTCGATGATGACACGGATGTATTCATCCCGCAGCAGCCAGGGATCCGGTCCCAGGGCCCGAATGGCTTTTTCATATGGGGCGGCCAAGGCATCGCGCAGATCATCCATGGCTTTGCGCAGCGGAGACCGCCAAGCCTGGGTCCAGTCGGGATGGGCGCCGCTGTGGCACCCGCAGTCCGCCCGCCACCGTTCGACCCCATGCGCGCAGCTCCACGATGTGTTTTCTTGGATCTCGACCTCATCTTCCGGCGGGTGTGCCTCCAGGAAGGCGGCGTAGTTGGTCAAAGCGGAACGGCCCCGCTTTTCTATCTGATAGAGGGCGTAGGCCAGTGCCATTTCGCCGAAGCGGTGATGATGTCCAAAGGTCTCGCCGTCGGTGGCGATATGCCTGAGCTGCGGAATATCCGCAGAGCGGTCGAATCCCTGTCCGAGACGTTCGGCCAGCGCCTGGCCGGTTCTCAAGATGTCGCCGAAGGCCACCTCCCGGGCCAAGGCTCCGTCATAGAAGAACAAAGAAATCCGCCGCCCCGAGGGCAGCCGGCAGGTGTAGGGGCGGAGGGTATCGATCCGGCCGCCGGCCGCGGTTTTCCAGGCTTTTTGCCCCACGCCCCGGGTGCGTTTCGCCTGATGGGGAGCCAGGACGGTGAATTTGAGGCCCAGCTCCGCCATGATATCGAGGGTCTCAAGGTCCACCGCGGTTTCGGGCAGCCACATGCCTTCGGGTTCCCGCCCGAACCGGTGCTGGAAATCACGGATTCCCCAAAGGACCTGCGTGCGCTTGTCGCGGGATACGGCCAGGGGCAGGATGATATGATTGTAGGCCTGAGCCAGGGCCGAACCGTGCCCGCCGAAGCGCTCCCGGCTTTCCCGGTCCGCTTCCAGCACCGCCCGGTACACCTCCGGCTCACGGGCTTCCAGCCAGGAAAGCAGGGTCGGCCCGAAATCGAAGCTGATCCGGGCGTAATTGTTGACGATGTCGATGATGCGGTTCTCGGGATCCAGGATGCGGGAGGCCGTATTGGGCGCGTAGCACTCGGCCGTGATGCGTTGGTTCCAGTCGTGATAGGGATAGGCCGAATCCTCGACCTCGATCTCTCCCAGCCAGGGATTTTCCCTCGGCGGCTGGTAAAAATGACCGTGAATACAGATGAAGCCGCTCATGCTTCCGCGCCGCCTTCCGGCACGATCCGGGGCGCATCCGGACCGAAAACCAGGATGCTCAAGGGCGGCAGGATCAGGGAGAGCGAATGGCTTTTTCCGTGGCAGGGCACGGGCTCGGCAGCGACAACGCCCAGGTTTCCCCAGCCGGATCCGCCGTACTCCAACGCATCGCTGTTGAGGATTTCCCGCCATCGTCCGCTTCGGGGCGCGCCCATGCGGTAGGCCGTCCGCGCGACCGGGGTGAAATTGCACACCACCAGGAGATTCGAGTCACCGGAGCGGCTGTGGCGCAGGAATCCCAAGACACTGCTGGCGTGATCGCTGTGGGAAACCCATTCGAATCCTTGGGGGGAAAAATCCACTCCATGCAGTGCCGGCTCACTCCGATACAACCGGTTGAGATCCTTGACCCATAGGTGGATTCCCCCATGGCCGGCCGAATCCAACAGGTGCCATTCCAGGCCCCGTTCATGATCCCACTCCCGCGGCTGGCCGAACTCACCCCCCATGAAGAGCAGTTTCTTTCCGGGATGCGTGAACATCCACCCCAGGAGCAGCCGCAGGCCGGCGCATTTCCGCCAGGCATCCCCCGGCATCTTTCCCCACAGCGAGGCCTTGCGGTGCACCACCTCATCATGCGAAAGGGGCAGCACGAAATTCTCGTGAAAGGCATACCAGAGGCTGAAGGTCAGGCGGTTCTGATGATATTTCCGATGCACCGGCTCTTTGCTGAAATAGTCCAGAGTATCGTGCATCCACCCCATGTTCCATTTTCCGCCGAAACCCAGCCCGCCCACATAGGTCGGCCGGGTGACCATTGGCCAGGCGGTGGATTCTTCGGCAAAGGTCTGGACATCGGGGTAAGACCGATAGACCTCCGTATTCAGGGATTTCAGAAAATCTATGGCCTCCAGATTTTCCCGCCCGCCGTAGCGGTTGGGGATCCATTCGCCCGGCCGGCGCGAATAATCGAGGTAAAGCATGGAGGCCACCGCGTCCACCCGCAGGCCGTCGGCATGGTAGCAATCCAGCCAGAACAGGGCGCTGCTGGTGAGGAAGCTGCGCACCTCATTGCGGCCGTAATTGAACACGAGGCTCTTCCAGTCGGGATGGAATCCCTGACGCGGATCGGCGTGTTCATAGAGGTGGGAACCGTCGAATGCAGCCAGGGCAAATTCATCCGCCGGGAAGTGAGACGGTACCCAATCCAGGATGACACCGATCCGGTTGCGGTGGAGGCGATCGATCAGATACATCAGATCCTCAGGATCGCCGTAACGGCGGGTGGGGGCGAAGTATCCCGTAGTCTGGTAGCCCCAGGAACCATAAAAAGGGTGCTCCATGACCGGAAGAAACTCGACGTGCGTGAATCCCATCTGCTTGATATAGGATACCAGGAGGTCCGCCAGCTCCCGGTAGGTCAGCCAGCCGCCGTCTTCTCTGCGCCGCCAAGATCCCAGGTGGAGTTCGTAAATGGAGAGGGGCCCATCCAGGGCGTTGGCTCGGGCACGCTGTTTCATCCAGGCGCCGTCCCGCCATCGGTGGCGCAGCGGCCACACCCGCGAGGCCGTCCGGGGCGGCTCTTCCCAGCTGAAAGCGAAGGGATCCCCTTTCTCCCTGCCCTTCCGGTCCTTACTCGAGACGATGTGGTATTTATACAGGGCCCCCTTGACGACTCCGGGGATAAAACCCTCCCAGATTCCGGAACCGTCCCAACGCGCTTCCAGGGGATGACCTCCCGGCTCCCAGCCGTTGAAATCGCCGATGACCGATACCCGTTCGGCATTCGGGGCCCAGACCGCGAACAATGTGCCGCGCATTCCCTGGTGGCGGAGGGAATGGGAGCCCAGCTTGCGGTACAGGCGGGCGTGGCTTCCCTCCTTGAACAGATAGATATCGTGCTCGGTCAGGAGGCTGGGGCCGTGAATGACCGGCTGGTCGGCGGGCGGGGAGGCCGCCCGGGTTTTCGATCTTGTAGGCTTGCGTGACATGGTGTTTTCAATGCCGGACAGCCGGCAGCGGCGACGGCGGAGAGGAGAGCGCATGTTCATAGAGCCGGAGGAAGCGGCGGGCCGGCTTGATCCAGGAAAAATCGGCCCGCATGGCGTTCCCGATCATCCGCTCCCATTGATCCCTGCGGCGAAAAAGCTTCGCCGCCCTCCGGACCTCCCCCACCAGCGCGGGAACGGAATAGGAGGCGAATTTGAACCCATTGCCCTTTCCCGTCTCGGGATCGAAGGCCTTGATGGTGTCGTCCAGCCCTCCCACGGCATGCACGATGGGAATGGTGCCGTACTTGAGGCTGTACATCTGATTCAGCCCGCACGGCTCGAACCGGGACGGCATAAGGAACAGGTCGGCGCCGGCTTCGATCTTATGGGCCAAGACGGGATCGAAATCGAGCCGGACCGCAATCCTCCCCGGGAAGCGGCGGGCAAGGGACTTCACGGCGATCTCATAGCGCTCATCGCCGCGGCCCAATATGATCATCCGCATGCCGATGCCCGCGATGTCCCCCGCCGCCTCCACCAGAAGGTCCAGCCCCTTCTGCTCAGCCAGTCGAGTCACCATCCCGATAACCGGGATCTCGGGCCGATCGCTGAGTCCGAACCGGGACAAAAGATCGCGCTTGCATACGGATTTTCCGGACAGGTCGCGAGGTGTATAGCGGCGCTCGATGTGCGGATCGGAGGCCGGATTCCAGTCGGTGTAATCCACCCCGTTCAGGATCCCGGACAGGCGGGCCTTGTGCCGCAGCAGCGCCCCGTCCAGCCCGTGTCCGAATTCGGGCGTGAGGATCTCCCGGGCATACCGGGGGCTGACCGTGGTGATGCGGTCGGAACATACGATCCCCCCCTTGAGGAAATTCATGAAGCCGTAGAATTCCAGCCCCTCAAAATGGAAAAGCTCCGGAGGAAGGCCGCTGAGCGTCATATATTCGGGCGGAAAAATTCCCTGATATGCCAGGTTGTGAATGGTGAACACCGTCCGCGCCTTTCGCCAGTAGGGATCCCGCATCTGCGCGCTTTTCATCAAGGCCGGGATGAGCCCGGTCTGCCAATCATGGCAGTGGATGATGTCGGGTCGAAATCTGACCGCCCGGCAGGCCTGCAGCGCGGCGTGATTCAAAAACAAGAAGCGGTCGGCATTGTCGAAATAGTCTCCCACCGACGTTCCGTACAGGTGGCTGCGGTCATAGAATTCGTCCCGTTCCACAAAATGGAAAGACAGCCCGGGCCGGATCCGGTGATGATAGAGGCGGGCCTCCAATTCTCCCTGTCGGCTGGAAAGGCGCAAACGGCGCTTCACGCTCCCCAGGTCAGGTGCGGCCTTTCTAACGCAGGCGTAGAGCGGCGACAGGACCTTGACCTGGATGCCGAGATCGGACAGCGCCGACGGCAGCCCGGCGGCGACATCGGCCAGCCCCCCGGTCTTGGAATAAGGGGCGACTTCCGACGCCACATGGAGGACTTTCATGTCAATCCGACGGTTCCCAGTGTGCGAGCAGGTAGGGCTTGAGTCCTTCGAATACCGCGGCCTGGCGGTCGATAACGCCTTCGGCTTGCTCGGTATTCATGTCCTTGGTCTCGTTGATGAACGATGCGACACGGGCATAATACAACGGGCGCATGATCTCCACAAGCTTTTCCCGGTGCGTACCCCACCGGTGGAAGGTCACCAAAAAATCATAGACCACATGCGCCCAATTCTCGCAGGGCATGTGGAACTCGGATTCCGGCCCGGGGGCCGCCAACCGCTCCAGGACCGAGAAGGCGGCGGGATTGACCACCTCCCGCCATAAGGACGCAAAATTCTTGAAGCCCTCCCGGAAATTGGTGATCATCCCGGCAAGATCCACGGAAAAGGCCTCCGGCTCCTGGATTTGGGATTCTCCGTAGGTCGGAATGGCCCGACTCCCCTCAATACCCCGCCACTTGGGATAATAACGCTCGATCAGCTGAAAAAGCGGGAAGACCACCTGCCGGAACATGGGGCCCAGGTTCTCCACCGGGTCTTTGGCATCATGGATCTTGACTCCCAGGTAGGACTGGGCCACAGAGACATCGTTGAGCACGGCGGTCAGGGTCATCCATATGTCGATGCCGAACCGGGCGACATCCGTCATCCAGATGTCCGGCTCGCTGTTGTGGTAATAATCGACCATCTTTTCCGAAAGGGCGAAATCCCCCCCGATCGGCTGACGCACCCGCTTGCCGAAAAGCGCCCGGGTCAGGTTGTAGGCGATGTTGTTGGTGATGGTGGCGTCATATTTGTAGCGGGAATAGACCGGCGCCACAAAATCGTGTCCGTGGGAGAGCACGGGATCAGCCAGATTTTTGATCCAATCCGGCGTGATGCTGCGCAGGTCGGCATCGAAGAGGACCGTAACCGGCGCACGCAGGAATGCGGATGCTTCAAATATCATACGCAGGGCGCTTCCTTTCCCTGGTAAACCCCGGTAGATCGTTACCAGCTTTTCCAGGAAAGGGTGCACGGTCTTTTCCTGGGCCACCTCGCGGGTGTCGTCGGTGGATCCTCCGTCGGAGATGATGAGCACCACCTTGCGGTCGGCATAGAACTCGGCCGCTCCCTCGCTGGCCATATCGATCACATGGGCGATGGTGGCATCGTTGTTGAAACACGGAATTCCGATCACCATTTCCGCCGACCCGATCTTTTCGAGCCGGCGGTTGGCCCAAGGTCTCAATCCGGTCCGAAACTTCATGTTATCTCATCCTTCCCGATGATTCGTTGCACGCTGCAACTTTAAATCCTTTATCTTCCATCATCTTTCTATTGAATTATTGTGACGCACGTATTATATAACAGACCAAGAATACCGCAAAGCATCCTGAATGATCGCCGCACGATTGAAACGCACCGATATCAAGGGCAGGATACTCATCCTCCCGCATGACAATCCCGATCCAGACTCCCTGGCCGCAGCCTGGGGTCTGTCCTTTTTCCTGAAAAAAGTCCTGGGGGCGGACAGCGATATCGGCTATGCCGGACTCATCGGCCGGGCCGAGAACCGGGCCCTGGTCAGGGTGCTGGGGATGCCCATCAAAAAGCTTAGACCGAATGCATTTGGTCAGTATGGAACCATTTTTATGGTCGACTGCCAGCCCCATACCGGCAACAGTTCTCTGCCGGAGGAGATGGATCCGGATGTGGTCATCGACCACCACCCCGCCCGGGAGAGCACCCGGTTCAAGCAATGGGCCCACATCAACGAATCGATGGGGGCGACCAGTACCATCGTGGCCTCCACCCTCCTTCACCAAGGGATAACCCTGCCCAGGGACCTGTCCACGGCCCTGTTCTATGCCATCCGCTCCGAAACCAAGGATCTGGGTTGGGAAGGCACCCGTCAGGATTACAGGACCTATCTCGCTTTGCTCCCCCGGGTCGATTTCGCCGCACTCTACCAGATCGAACATCCCCGGTTATCTCCCGAGTATTACCGTATGCTCAAAGAGGCCATCAACCGCTGCCGCATCTATCATTTTCTGGCCGTTTGTCCCCTGGGCGAGGTGCCCTATCCGGAACTGCCGGCCGAGATCGCGGATTTCCTGATCTTTCGCGAGAACGTCGCCATAAGCCTGGTGATGGGACGATATGAGCGGGAGCTGTACGTCAGCGTGCGTTCCCTCCACCGTAACCGGAATTCCGCGGACATCATGCAGGAATTGGTTCAGGGACTGGGCTCGGGCGGCGGACACGAGATCATGGCGGGCGGAAAAGTGCCCGATATCTCGGCCGCCGCGGCCAAGGATATCGAAAAGACGATATTAAATAAGATTCTGAAAAAATTTTCTTTGTCCCGGATCCGGCCCGTCAAACTCTACTCCCTCCCCGAGACAAAGGCGGCGGGCCATCAAAAGGGAAACAAATAATGAATCTTGAGACCTTTTCACAATCGTGGCTGTATCTCTGGGTACTGCTGCCGCTGCTGATTTTCGGAGCCAGGGTCCTGGACGTTTCCCTAGGAACCCTGCGCATCGTATTCGTATCCCGGGGATTGAAGTATTTGGCCCCGCTGGTCGGATTCTTCGAGGTCATCATCTGGCTGCTGGCAATCCGAGTGATCATGCAGAACCTGAATAACGCAGCCTGTTACGTCGCTTACGGGGCCGGATTCGCCATGGGGAATTATGCCGGGATCTATCTGGAAAAAAAGCTCGCTCTGGGAAGGGCCATCCTGCGCATCATCACCCGCAAGGATGCCGCCGAACTGATCCAGGTTCTCAGGGAGGAGGGATTCGGGGTCACTGCTGTGAAGGCCCAAGGAAGTGACGGCGATGTCAACCTCATCTTCATGGTCATCCGCCGCAGCGATTTTATAACCGTCCGTGATTTGATCCGCAACTACAATCCCCGTGCTTTCTATACCCTAGAGGACGTCCGCTTTGTCTCCGAAGGCACTTTCCCCGAAAAGGAGCCTTTTTTCTTTAAGAACGGACTGACTCCCTTCAAATATTTCCGGAAGGGGAAATAGCCGAGGCAAACGATGTGCGAACAACAACCCGAATACGACACCTTGATATCCCGCATCGGTTTGAATATCCCCCTTATCGGGGTTTATGATGCGCCCGACCCGGAGGCTTTTGTCCCATTGAATACACCCCGGCCGAACGAGTGCGTATTCGCCTTTTATCGTGAGTGGCTGTCGGGGAGGATGCTGCATTTGACCGCGGATCGTTTCGGCTGCGGCGGCTGCGGCCGGTGGATGTTCGGAGCCCGGACCCGGCGGCGGGAGGATTTCATCAAATTTCTGGTGGATGAGGAGGGGCTGAAGGCATCCCGAGAACTCATGGAACGATGGATCGAGGCCTCGCGTCCGTACTCGAGATTCCATCCCCACATCCTGATCGGGCCGCTCAAACCGAACCAATGGGAATTTCTCAAGACCGTCACCTTTTTTGTCGATCCCGATCAACTCTCGGCCTTGGTTTACGGCACTCAATACCACAGCGCCCCGGAAGACCCGGCACCGCTGATAGCGCCGTTCGGCTCAGGGTGCATGCAGCTCATCCCCTTTGAGAATCTGGAGATCCCGCAGGCCTCTCTAGGAGCGACAGACGTCGCCATGCGTCAGTATCTTCCCCCCGATATCCTGGCGATAACGGTAACCCGGCCCATGTTTCACCGGCTCTGCGCCTTGGATGAAAGAAGTTTTTTATACAAGCCGTTCATGAAAAACCTGTGGCAAGGCCGCGGTCGGACCTGAGGGATCAAAACGGAGGTCTCCGTAAAATCAATCCGCCCGATCAACTGAAATCATGGAGGGCGGAGGCTTCATCGTCGAACACCTCGATGATGTTGCCCAGGCTGGTGTATTCCAGGATGAGCATGATCTTTTCCGGCACGCGGGCGATCCTGAGCCTTCCTCCGGCATTTTTTACCGAGATATAGCTGCTCACCAGCTCCCCGATGCCGGAGCTGTCGATAAATTCCAGATCCGCGAAATTGAGCAGGACTTTCTTTTTGCCCTTTTCCATCTGACGCTTCACCTGATCCCGCAGAACGGGCTCGGGATGCTCGCTGAGCCTGATCTCTCCCTGGACGTCCAGGATGACGACGTCGTCTTTTTCTCGAACCGTGATTCGCATCTCCCTACCCTAGGGTTCGCTGAAAAAAGCATTTAGGTTCATTTTCTTATATTGTTCGTTTCAGAGATTTTATCATCTTTGATTCTGTTTTTCTGCCTATCTCATTTTGTTCATGCCTTGTTGACCGCTGC
>Ga0180437_10002932_pt1 | contig 26206 bp, 16 predicted proteins | sample SS_ome_4_FD_132410 | JGI IMG/M metagenome (GOLD analysis project Ga0180437, IMG submission 132410) | Hypersaline lake sediment archaeal communities from the Salton Sea, California, USA - SS_3_D_1 metaG | ecosystem: Environmental > Aquatic > Non-marine Saline and Alkaline > Hypersaline >... | reverse complement strand
CCGAGCAGGCAGTAGAGATCGCCCTGCACAACCTCGATACTGATGACAAGGAACAGCTCGCGCCCATCACCCATCGCCTCATCATTCTGAACACCGGTTCATTCCCCGATCTCGAGCCCAAGCTGGGCCAGAAGAACCGCCTGGCATGGCGCATTGAGATCTTTGTCTGGGTCTATTTCATAGATGCACGCGATGGCTCTGTTCTTTTCACCTACGAGAACGCACAGGACGCCCGCAACCGCCAGACCTACTCCACCACCAACTGCCGTGAGCTGCCCGGCACGCTGTGGATCGCGGAGGACGGACCGGTTGCTGGCCAGCCGGTGGACGACATTGCCTGGAGTGCACACAACCACGTCGGCACTGTCTACGACTACTACTACGAGCGCTTTGGGCTGGACAGCTTTGACGGCATGGGCCAGAAGATGGTGTCCACCGTACACGGCGGCGTCCCTGGCATCTTCGGCTGCACGCAGAACAACGCCGCATTCATTCCCAGCTTGCTGCAGATCGTCTACGGCGACGGTGATGGCGAGCAATTCGGTCCCTTCTCCCACGCGCTGGACGTGGTGGCCCATGAGTGGCAGCATGCTATCACCTACTTTGCCATCACCTGGTCCGATGGCCGGCCGCGAGGGCTGGACTATCGTGACCAGTCAGGCGCCTTGAACGAGTCCTATTCTGACGTCTTTGGGGCGCTCGTCGAGAACAAGAACTGGCTATTGGGCGAGGATTGCTACACGCCCAAGGTGCCCGGCGATGCGCTGCGGGACATGGAGGATCCCACCAAATTCGGCCAGCCGGATCACTTCAGCAAGTACACCGACAGCGGCACACAGGGCTGGAAGGTGCACCACAACAGTGGCATCATGAACAAGTGCGGCTACCAGATGGTCGAGGGTGGGACGCACTATGGCATCACTGTCAAAGGCATGGGGCGTGAAGCGACTGCGGGGGTGTGGTTCCGAGCCTTGAAGCACCATCTGCATGGCGCGTCGACCTTCCGTGAAGCACGCCCCGCCATGCTTCAGGCCTGCGAAGAGCTGTTCCCTGGCGACACGGCCAAGTACCGCACGGTGCAGAATGCCTTCGCCGCCGTCGGTCTTGGCGACCCAGCTCCCCCACCCAGCATCACGGTCGAGCCTGCCCAGCTGGACTTTGAGACCGTTACTCTGGGCGAGTCCGCCGAGCGCACCGTGACCGTGCGCAACGATGGCAGCGACGCGCGCACTGTCTCCAGCGTCCAGAGCAGCCATCCGGCCTATGCTGTCATCGGCGATACCGCCTTCTCGCTGGCACCGGGCACTTCCAAGACGCTGACCGTGCGCTTTGCACCCACTGAAGCGGGCCCGCAGGATGCCACCCTGACCATCGAGTCCAATGACGTCGAACAGCCGATCACGACGGTCGCCCTTTACGGGGCAGGGCTGGGTGTGGTCAGCATCGCCGTTGAGCCGTCGGCGATCGACTTTGGCGGCGTAACGCTCGGCCAGTCCGCGGAGCAGGCACTCACCATTCGCAACAACGGCACCCTAGAACTGACCGTGTCCAAGATCGAGAGCAGCGAACCCGTCTTCAGCACCGATGGGGATGGGTCCTTTGCCCTGGCACCCGGCGCCACTCAGGCCTTGGCCGTGCGCTTTGCGCCTGTGGCCGTGGGATCACAGGATGCAGCGCTGCGCATCGAGTCCAACGACGCTGACGAACCCGTGGTGACTGTGGACTTGGCGGGGAGGGGCGTAGGGCTGCCCACCATCGGCGTGGAACCTGCAGAGCTCGCCTTTGGTTCGGTTCTGATCGGCCAGTCGGCTGACCAGTCGCTGACGGTGCGCAACACCGGCAGCGCTGAGCTTGTCGTCTCAGACGTACAGAGCAGCGATCCCGCCTTTGCAGCGGTTGGGGAGACCGCCTTCCAGCTGGCTCCGGGCGTCTCCCAGGTGCTCACCGTTCGCTTCTCGCCTGCGGGCAGCGCGGAACATCAAGGTATACTGACCATCGCCTCCAACGACAGCGAGCAGCCCGCGCTCACAGTCGCGCTTTCCGGCACGGGCTATGGTGTGGCCGAGATAGGCATTGAGCCGGCCAGCTTGGAGTTCGGCCAGCTCACCGTGGGCCGCACTGCCGAAAGAGGCCTTACCGTGCGCAACCAGGGCAGCGCCGAGCTCGTTGTTTCAAAGGTGGAAAGCGATGCAGCGGCCTTTGCCGTTGCCGGCGAGACTGCCTTTCAACTGAACCCGGGTGCGTTCAAGGCACTGACTGTCCGTTTTGCGCCCGCGGAGGTTGGCCTACAAGAGGCAACCCTGACCATCGAGTCGAACGCTGCACAGCAACCCAGTTCGAACGTTGCCCTCAGCGGCGAGGGACTGGGCGTGCCCATCATCGGTGTCGAGCCAGCACAGATCGACTTTGGCACGGTTACTCTCGGCCAGTCCGCGGAGCGCACGCTCACGGTTCGCAACGATGGCAGCGCGGCCCTGGCCGTGTCGGCGATCAAGAGCAGCCATCCTGCCTTTTCGGTCCTGGGAGAGACTGCCTTTGAGCTGGCACCCAACGCCTCGCAGGAGCTCAACGTGCAGTTCCTGCCAACCGGCTCAGGAGAGCGTCAGGCAGCGCTGACCATCGAGTCTAGCGATGCCAACTTGCCCACTGTGACTGTTGGCCTATCGGGTATCGGCTTCGGCATGCCCGGTATCGTGGTGCAGCCGGAGGCGATTGACTTTGCCCCCGTCGCCCTTGGGCAGTCCTCCGAACAGGCAATAACGGTGCGAAACGAGGGCAGTGCAGATCTCCAAGTGTCTGCGGTGCGAGTCGATGATCCCTCCTTTGCTGTTCTGGGCGATACCATGTTTCAGCTTGCGCCGGGCGCTTCACAAGAGCTCACCCTGCGCTTCTCACCCAGCCAGGCGGGTGTGTTTGAAACGACGTTGAGTGTGCAATCCAATGACACCAACCAGCCCACTGTCTCCGTAGCCTTGTCAGGCACCGCACTGGGCGTGGCGGTGATTGCGGTTGAGCCAGACGCCCTGGACTTTGGCACGCTCTCGCTGGGCGACTCTACCGAACGCGCGCTGACGGTGGGCAACGAGGGCACCGCAGCGCTGGCTGTGGCCGCTGTGCAGTGCAGCGACCCGGCTTTCACGGTGGTCGAGGAGGCCAGCTTCGAGCTGCCTCCTGGTCAGTCCAGGGCGCTCAGCATTCGCTTTGCGCCGTCGGCGGCGGGCGAGTTGCAGGCCACTCTGAGCATCGAGTCAAACGACACCGACCAACCCACGGTGACGGTTGGCCTTTCGGGTAAGGCGCTGGGCGTGCCCGGCATCTCGGTGATACCGTCTGAGATCGACTTTGGCACGCTGGTCCTCGGCCAGTCCTCGGAGCGGATCCTGACGGTGCGCAATACGGGCAGCGCAGAGCTCAATGTATCGTCGCTCAAGGTCAACGACCCCGCTTTCACCGTCAGTGGTGAGACGGCCTTTACTCTGACCTCTGGTGCTTCCAAGAGGGTGACCATCCGCTTCCTGCCCACTACGGTAGGGCAGCGCCAGGTCAACCTGATCATCGAGTCCAACGACACCAACCAGCCAACCTTGTCTGTTGTGCTGTCCGGCCGGGCGGTAGGGGTGTCCAGCATCGTGGTGGAGCCCACCAGCATCGATTTCGGCGCAGTGCGCCTGGGACAGTCTGCCGACGAAGCTGTTACGGTACGCAATACTGGCAGCGCCAATCTGGGTGTATCACAGGTGCAGAGCAGTGAGCTGGCTTTTGTGATCATCGGTGAGACTGCCTTTGAGTTGGCGCCCAACACTTCCAAGGCGCTCGTCATTCAGTTCTCGCCCACGCTTTCCGGCCAGGTACAGGGCAGCCTGATCATCGAGTCCAACGACAGCAGTCGGCCGCAGGTGACAGTGCCGCTGTCGGGCGCTGGGGTGAGCGCCCCGGCGATTGCGGTGCAGCCCGCTCGCCTCGATTTCGGCACGGCTACCGTTGGCGAAAGCATCGAACTGACCTTGACCATTAGCAACGGCGGCGGCAGCCCACTGCTGGTGTCCGACGTGCAGTCCAGTGATCCCGCCTTTGCCACGGAGGGGGATACAGAGTTCGAGGTTGAGCCCGGCACGGCAAAGGTGGTCGTGGTGCGTTTCACTCCGCTGGTCGAGGGGCCTGTGGAGGGCACCCTGTCGATTCTCTCCGATGCCCAGTCACCCACCGTCGAGGTGGCTCTGGCTGGCACAGGGCGGCCTGAACTGGTCGAGGGGCCGCATCTGTTGTTGGAGCCGCAACAGCTCAGTTTTGGCTCGGTGCCTGTGGGCCAGACGCCAAGGATCCTGCTCACCGTGAAGAACCACGGCACTGAGGTGCTGACGGTGCACGATGTCAAGATCCCGCTGGCGGTATTCGGGATAATGGGTGATGCTTCCTTTGAGGTGCAGCCTTCAAACGAGCGCCAGATGGCGGTGCGCTACCGGCCGACAAGCGAGGGTGTCCATTCCACCCGCCTATCAGTGCTCAGCAATGACCCGCGCCAGCCAGAGGTGTCCGTCCCCGTATTCGGAACGGGCACACGCTGCGTGGTTTCCACCGCAGCGTACGGCACGCCTGTTCAGAAGGATGTCCGCACGCTGCGCGTCTTCCGCGACGAATCGCTTCTCAACTCGTCCTTCGGTCGCAAGCTGGTGAGCTGGTACTATCGCTGGAACGACTCGGTGGCCGACCTGATTGCGCACAGCGAGACGGGCCGTAGCATCGTTCGGGCGCTGCTGCGTCCCTTGATTGCCGTCGCTCGCAGCCTAAGCAAGCCAAACAGAGAATAGCGCACCAAGGCACCGCAAACCCACATCTGTGCCAAGAAGCAAGCCCACCCGCGACACACCGTCCCGGGTGGGCTTGATGGTGCAAGCGCCTCAACGGAGGCGCACATCACTAGCCGCACATCGCTACTGGTTGTAGCTCCTGACGATGACCGGCAGGAACATGCGGTACTGCACGATCTCGTTGTAGTAGATGGTCAGACGGTCGACAATAGGCGTGCTGAGGCCGTTTCCACTCAGCACCGCACGCCAGCGCAGATCCGAGCCTACGGACGGGAACTCGTGCTTGACGCCCGATTGCACGCTCGCCCATGTCTGGCCACCGTTGTTGGACAGCGAGTAACTCACCGAGCCATCGCGCAGAGACTGCTGCACGTACAGCAGCGCTTCATGGATTTGCTGGCCGGGCTGGCTTACCTTCAGTGACCGAGCCGTTGCCGACAGCGGGTAGGTGAACTGCAAGACACCGATGCTGAGGACTGGCTGCACGCGGCTTCCCACACCACCTAGGAGATAGGCCACGCCGGTTTCGGGCACATAGGCCACGGCCTCGCCAGCACGTCCCTCGGCCAGCGACAGGCTGGCCAACGTGATCTCATTCTGTACCGTGTCAAAGCGGTAGATCTCGCCAAAGCTGCCCCCAAGCAACCTGCCGCCGACCACGAACACGTTGCTCTCGCCGGGGATGGCCAGCGCCGCAGCGCGGTACAGGAACTGCGGCATACGGACCGGGACGAGCGCCGCCGTTTCTGTGGCCACATCAAAAGCCACGATCTGGTTCAGATACGCCTCGTCGTAACCGTCGCCGTTGCGCAGCCAACCGCCAAACAGGTAGACCTTGCCCGTCGTGGCATCATAGGCTGCAGCGGCATATGCCGTTGCACTCGGCAGTGTAGACGCAAGCGTGGTGAGCTGGTTCTGCCCCGGGTCGTAAGCCAGGATCTCGTCCACGGTCCCGGCTTCACCCACGCCGCCGAAAAGGTAGACCTTGCCGCGCTCTGGCACATAGATGGCAGACATGCCCGCCCGAGCGCTGGGCAGCATCACCCCGGACGCGCTCAGGCTCTGGCTAGCGACGTCAAAGCGCTGCACATCAGCGTAGTAGACATCGCTCCCCCCTGCCGGTTGCCGGCCACCAAAGACGTAGATCTGGTTCGTGGTGGGGACATGGGCTGCTGCGGCATCGCGTCGGGAACTGGGCAGCGTGGCCGAAAGCGTGCTGACTGCCCCGGAAGCCGCATCAAAGGCTACGATGCTCTGCGACGAAGCATCCATGGGCCCCGATTGCCCGCCGAACAGATAGACCCGCCGGTCGGCCGGCACGTATGCCGCGGCTGCCCCGGCGCGCCCCTCCCATGCTACCGTTAGGTCAGTTGCCGTCTGGGTGTTGAGATCAAAAGCCGCGACGTCCGGGAGCACGTACGGCCCGTACTGCCCACCGAGAATGAACGCCTTGTTCAGCGTGGGAACATATGCTGCTCCCGCGCCCGCGCGCTCGCTCGGCAGCTCTGCCGCCAGGGCTGTGACAGTCTGGCTGCTGATGTCAAACTCCACGATCTGCTTCAGTGGCGTATCGGTGCTGACCATCCCCCCGAAGACATAGGCCTTGTCCGGTGGAGCATAGACCGCGGCGGTGCCGCTGCAGGTCACGGGCAGCGTGGCGGTTGTGGTGATGGTCTGAGTTGCCACATCGAACTTCCACACACTGGGCTGAGCAAAGCCTAGCGACTCGCCGCCAAAAAGGTACGCGCTGTTTGTCAGTGGGTCATATAGGCCCGATACTTTGGTTGCTGGCGAGGGCAGTGTGACTGGCAAGGTCATGGCCGTATTGGCGGTCAGATCATACTGCAGAATGGTATTCCTCGACGTCCCTGCCCCGTCCGCGCCGCCAAAGATGTAGGCCTTGTCCTGAGGTGGCACATAGACCGCTGCGGCATATGCGAACGGCGCGGGCAGCTTGTCCTCCAGCACAGTAGCCGTCATCTGCTCCAGGTTGACGACCACGACGTCCTGATGGGAGCCGCCGCCAAAAAGATAGATGGAGCGACGTGACGGCACATACACGCCGGCCGTGCCCTGCAATTGCACAGGCAGCTCCACGGTTAGCTTGGCAGTCATATTGGCTGCAGGATCGTAGGCCTGGATGGCCTGTGATGCGCCCGAACCGCCGAGCAGGTATATCAGGTCGTCCTCTGGTACGTACAGCGCCGCGCCCCACGACGTGTTCTGATAAAGTTGAGCCCAGACCGCCTCGGAGCTGGGAGCCGGAGGAGGCAGGCGCAGCTCCCCAGCCACGGTATCCCACAAGGCGGTGGTGTTCGAGGCGTCTCGGTATGTGGTGGTCTCGAAAGCCTCGACGTAGTTGTAGACGTCCGGTTCTGCTCTGAGTTGGGTGGGCATCCAAGCGGCGACGCAGGCACACGCCGCGACGAGCAGCAGGGCATAGGCAAAGCGCTTTATCATGGTGGGCAAGTGGACTCCTTTCGTGTTGGTGGTCGCAGAAAAACGCCCCCAATCGAGCTGATCAGGGGGGCCATTGGTCTTTTCATCAGAAGCGAGCACCTGACAAGCCATGCGAAAGCGGGCTCGCTACGCCCACAAGATATCACAAGCATTCTGCCTTGTCAAACGCTGTCGGTAATGGGCCTGGTGCTCGGGCTGGTGCAGAGTCTGACCTGCCGCCGGAGGAGGGTAGCTCGTGATTCTGCTCCTCGGACTGCCATCAGCCTCCCGTGGGATTGGCGCCAGCTGCCAAAGTGGCTACAATCCTGGGCCAGAGACGATGCTCAGAATCACCAAAGGTTCGGGTGCCTTGCCATACTCACAAGAGAAGAAGCTGGCCGCTTCCACCGTTGTCCAGGCCGCAGCGCTGTGCCGTGCAGTGCAACAGGAGGCGCTGCTGGAAGCCATGGAAAAGGGGGATCGCAGCCCGGTCACCGTAGCCGACTATGGTTCGCAGGCATTGATCTGCCAGCAGCTTGCGGCCGCTTTTCCTCAGGACCCCATCGTAGCCGAAGAGGATTCGGGTGCGCTGCGGCGGCCGAGCTCCAAGGTGCAGCTGGCACAAGTGGTGCGCCACGTCAGGCGTTTCTTGCCCGATGCCAGTTCCGAGCGCGTCTGCGCTTGGATCGACGCAGGCCGTGGATGCGTTGCCCAACGGTTCTGGACGCTGGATCCGATCGACGGCACCAAGGGCTTTATGCGGCGAGAGCAGTACGCCATCGCCCTGGCGCTCATCGAGCATGGCCAGGTTCAGGTTGCGGCGCTGGGCTGTCCGGCCCTACCAATGAAGTGGCAGGGGACAAGCAGTGACGTGGGGACCCTGTTTGTCGCCGTGCGCGGGCAGGGTGCCGCCATGGCTGCGTTGGGCAACGCGAATTCCGTGCCCATCCATGTGGCACAAGGTGATGACCCGAGCCGGCTGCGCCTGGTGGAAAGCGTCGAGGAGGCACACGGCAACGCCGCGCTGCAGGAGGCTGTTGCACGCTCGGTGGGGATTCGGCAGCCGGCGCTGCGCTTGGACAGCCAAGCCAAGTACGGCGTGCTGGCTCGTGGGGAGGCAGCGTTGTACCTGCGCCTGCCTTCGCCGGACAGTCGCCGGTACGGCGAAAAGATCTGGGACCATGCTGCCGGCGCCCTGATCGTCGAAGAGGCGGGTGGACGGGTGACCGATATGCGCGGCCGGACGCTTGATCTCGCGACCAATGAGACGATGCGGGCCAACCGTGGCGTCGTGGCCAGCAACGGTACGCTGCATGGTGCTGTGCTGCGTGCGTTGGCCGAGCCCAACGACGCCGGGAATGTGACATGAGGGAGGACAGATGACCGCTCAACGGCGCACCGTTGTGGTTTCCGGTTTGCCCCGTTCGGGCACGTCGATGATGATGGCCATGCTGCAGGCAGGTGGCCTGGCTGTTCTGACAGACGCGATCCGCCAAGCCGATGCGGACAATCCCAAGGGCTACTACGAGTTTGAAAGGGTCAAGCAACTCGAGCATGACGCATCGTGGTTGGACGACGCCGACGGCAAAGCGGTGAAGGTGATCTCGCAACTGGTGCAGCACCTGCCGGGACAACACGACTACAAGGTCGTCTTCATGCTGCGCAACATGGACGAGGTTCTGGCATCGCAGCGCCAGATGCTGATCCGCAGGGGCCGGCCTACGGACGCGGCCAGCGATGAGACGCTTGCGCAGGTCTTTGACCAGCATCTGGTACAGGTGCGGGAATGGATCGAGGCCCAGCCAAACATGCAGGTTCTCTACATCGACTATGGTGAGGTTCTGGACCAACCGGTCGAGCTGGCACAACGCGTCAATGACTTTCTGGGCGGAGGGCTTGACGTGACGGCCATGGCCAGCGTGGTGGACAAGCGCCTGCACCGTCAGAGGCAATAGCCGGGCACAGAAAAGCCACAGCTGACAAGCTGGGGCATGGACTGCGGCCCCAATCGGCATTTGACAGCCGTGGGGCCGTTGATTAGAATGATTAGTGAAAAACCTTTTCAATAAGGAAGCGGAGATGAAGGACTGGGAGCGGCGCTTTGCTGAGGCTGGCCTGCGCATCACGGCACCGCGGCGCGCGGTGATGCAGGTGTTGGTCGAGGCGCAGGCTTCTCTCTCGCCGCAGGAGATCTGCGAGCAGGGGCGATGCCTGCATCGCAGCTTGGGCCTAGTGACAGTGTACCGCACATTGGAACTGCTGTCGGAGATGGACCTTGTGCGGCGCGTGCACCGTGAAGGCGGCTGTCACGGCTATTTGCCCATCTCTCCGGGCCACCGTCACACGCTGATCTGCCGGAGATGTGGGCAGGGGGTGGATTTTGCCGGGGGTGACGATTTGCAGGCTATGATTGTAGCGGTCGAAACCCGGACTGGCTATCGCGTCGACGGGCACCTGCTGCAGCTGTCGGGTCTCTGCCCACAGTGCCAGCAATTGCCGGGCTGAGCGGCCGACGTGGAAGGAAGGTGGAGGATGTGTGGAAAACTGGGCACGGCGCTGGCTCTGTTGTCGCTTGTCGCCGCCATGTTGTGTGGTTGTGCACAGCGGCCGGCGAAGCCAGCAAACGTGATCCATGCGACAGTGAGCGTTGTGCCGCAGCAGTACTTTGTGCAGCGCATTGGCGGGGAGCACGTAGAGGTTAACGTGATGGTGCTGCCCGGCGCCAGCCCTGCGACGTATGAGCCCAAGCCCGCGCAGCTCACCGCACTGGCCCAGGCTGAAGTTTACTTCAGCATTGGTGTGCCCTTTGAGGATGCCTGGCTGGCCAAGATCGCCAGTGCCAACAAGGACATGATGCTGGTGGACACCATCGCCGGCATCGACCGTCTACCGATGGAAGCACATCACCATGACGAGGCAGAGGCGGAAGCGCAAGCGGGAAGCGAGCACGGCGGGGGTGCCCCCAATCCCCACGTCTGGCTCTCACCTGAGCTGGTCAAGGTGCAGTCGCAGGCGATCTACGAGGCGCTGGCCCAGCTTGATCCAGCACACAAAGGCGTGTTCGAGGCCAACCTGGAGGCGTTCATCGCTGACATCGACGCCCTGGAGGCGGAGATTGAGACCACGCTTTCGGGTCTGAGCAGCGGCAAGTTCATGGTCTTTCACCCGGCATGGGGCTATTTTGCCCGCGACTTTGGGCTGGAACAGATCCCCGTCGAGGTCGGGGGCCAGGAACCGAGCCCACGGGAGCTGGCCCTCCTGATCGAGACCGCGAGACAAGAGGGCATCCAGGTCATCTTTGCACAGCCCGAGTTCAGTACGGAAGATGCCGAGACCATCGCCCAGGAAATCGGTGGCCAGGTACTGCTGATCAGCCCGCTGGCGCCCGATTGGCTGCAGAACCTGCGAAACGTGGCCCAGACCTTTGCCGACGTGCTGAAGCGTGAGAGTTGATGAGGTGATTCGTGCAGAGTTCTGAAGAACGGCGAGAGGTGATCACAGTCCGCCACCTGTGGGCCGGGTACGATGGTGAGCAGGTGCTGGAGGACGTCAATCTCTCGGTGTACGAGGGGGATTTCATCGGTCTGATCGGGCCTAACGGTGGCGGCAAGACCACACTGCTGCGGGTGCTGTTGGGGCTGCTGCCGCCAACACGCGGGCGCGTGGAGATCATGGGCCGGCCGGTCCGGGAGGGGCGGCGCATGGTCGGCTATGTGCCGCAGGTGGTCGAGTTCGACCGTGAGTTTCCGATCAGCGTATGGGACGTGGCGCGCATGGGCCGCCTTGGAGAGCGTCGCTTGCTGCAGCCGTACACAGCCGAGGATGACGAGCTTGTGGCCGAGGCGCTGCGCGAGGTAGAGCTCTACGACATGCGCCAGCGCCCCATTGGCGAGCTGTCGGGAGGGCAGCGCCAGCGTGCCTACATCGCCCGTGCGCTGGCCACCCAGCCCAAGGTCTTGCTTCTGGATGAACCGACCTCAAGCGTTGATCCTCAGGTGAGCACCGGCATCTATGAGCTGTTGCGGGGGTTGAACGAGAAGGTAACCATCCTTCTGGTCTCGCACGACATGAATGTCATCTCGTCGTACGTCAAGACAGTCGGCTGTCTGAACCGCCACCTGTTCTACCACGGTGAAAAAGAGATTACCGCCGACATGCTTGAGCTGGCCTACCAATGCCCCGTCGACCTGATCGCGCATGGCGTGCCGCACCGGGTCTTTGCACAGCACGCGCATGACGGGTCGCAGGAGGGTGAAGGATGATCGAGGCCCTGTTGGAGGCGCTGCAGTTCTCGTTCATGCGCCATGCCCTGGCGGCAGGGGTGCTGGTCAGCGTAGCCTGCGGTATTGTCGGCACGTTCGTGGTCATCAAGCGCATCGTATTCATCAGCGGTGGCATCGCGCATGCGGCCTATGGGGGAATCGGGCTGGGTTACTTTTTCAGGTATTCGCTGCTACCCGTTCTGTTTGCAGAAAGCGCGGCAACCGCGGATCAGCGCCCAGGATCTTGGCCGCTGCTGGGGGCGATTCTGTTCAGCCTGCTGGCTGCGGTCATCATGGGGCTGATCCAGCGCCGTACACGCCAGCGTGTCGATACGATCATCGGTGTTGTCTGGGCGATTGGCATGGCAATAGGGATCATCTTCGTCGATCTGAGCGCGGGCTACAAGGTTGATCTGATGAGCTACCTCTTTGGCAGCATCCTTGCCGTCGAACGCAGCGAACTGTGGGTCATCCTGGGTTTGGATGTGGTGATCGCGGCCTTGGTCGCGCTCTTTTACAAGGAATTGCTGGCCATCTCCTTTGACGAGACCTTTGCTACCGTCGAGAACGTGCCGGTCGATGCGCTCTACGTGGGCCTGCTGTGCTTGATCGCGCTGACAGTGGTGATGATGATGCGCGTGGTAGGCTTGATCATGGTCATTGCCATGCTGACCATGCCCGCGGCGATTGCCGCTCGCTTTGTGAAGGACATGAAACGGATGATGGTCGTCTCCATCGTCTTGGGGATGGCCTTTATCGTCGTCGGCCTGTGGCTCTCGTACGTCTGGAACCTGACCTCAGGGGCGAGCATCATCCTCGTGTCGGGGGTTGCCTACCTGCTCAGTCTGGCCGCAGGGCCGCTGAGGCAGTGGGCACTGCGACGGGTGCCGGGAACCTGATTCTGCCGAGTATCCTGTCGGAACGAGGGGCGTACTCCACTCCACCTCAGGGCGAGTGACTCCTCCGCCAGCGTGTGGTCGGTCCGTGTTTCAACCAGGCCCTGCCGTCCTCTTCGCCGCGCCAGCTCCCGTCAGCGTCGGTCATCCCCAGCAACGTGGCTGACTCACACAACAGCGGTGGCGCCATTGAGGCCCATTACCCCCATCGTTTGCTTCGCGCCCCACATTTCTCTATAATGGGGATGAACGAGTATGCTGTTCCGTGTGTTCCTCTAGGGATCGGCTCCAAAGTCGCGGCATCCACCATTCGAGCAGCGATGTAGCCTCACCAGCCGTCCTATCTGTTCTGGCTCACCAGAGTGCGGTGGTCGCCAGATCTGGCGCTCCCACCATTGGAAAGACATCATGTCCTACAAGCTAGATCGGTTCACAAAAAGAGCTCGCCAAGTGCTGTTCCTGGCCCAGTCCGAGGCCCAGCAGCTGGGCCATCGTTTCATCGGCACTGAGCACCTGCTGCTCGGCCTGCTGCAAGAGGGCGAGGGAGGGGCTGCACGCGTCCTGGCGCGCAGCGGTGTCACGCTGAAACAGGTGCGGGACATGATCGAGGAGAGCATGGGCCGCGCAGAACCGGTAACCTCCGCCGCGTCGATCCAGCTCAATCCCGGCACCAAGCGCGTTGTGGAGTTGGCCTTTGACGAAGCTCGCCGTCTGGATCACCAGTTTGTCGCTACTGAGCACTTGCTCTCGGCGCTCGTACGGGAGGGGCGCGGGGTTGCGGTCGGCATGCTGCAGGCGCTGGGCGTAGACCTCGAAGCGCTGCGCGAACAGGCGCTGCGCGAGGTGCAGATGAGCTCCCATCCCGTTACGCACGCCAAGGAGAAGAAGCAGCCGCGCTCCGTGGTGGAGGAGCTTGGCATGGATCTAACCGAAGCCGCGCGGCGTGGTGAGCTGGATCCCGTCATTGGCCGCCAGAAGGAGATCGAGCGCGTTGTGCAAATCCTGTCGCGGCGGACCAAGAACAACCCTGCGCTGATCGGCGAGCCAGGCGTGGGCAAGACGGCGATCGTCGAAGGCCTTGCCCAGCGCATCGTGACCGGCGAAGTCCCGGAGCGGCTGATGGACAAGCGTGTGGTGATGCTCGACGTCGGTTCGCTCGTTGCCGGTACGATGTACCGCGGGCAGTTCGAAGAGCGCATGAAAAAGGTCATTGACGAGATTCGCAAGAGCGAGACCATTCTGTTCATCGATGAGCTGCACATGCTTGTCGGTGCCGGAGCGGCCGGGACCTCGGTGGATGCGGCCAATATCCTCAAGCCCGCCCTGGCCCGTGGCGAATTGCAGTGCGTCGGCGCGACAACTATGGAGGAGTACCGCAAGCGCATCGAGAGCGATCCGGCTCTTGAGCGGCGCCTTCAACCGGTGTTGGTCGAGGAGCCGACCATCGAGGAGACTGTGGCGATCCTGCGCGGCATCAAGGCGCGCTATGAAGACTACCACCATGTTGTGATCTCCGATGAAGCCATTCTGGCCGCGGCCAACCTGGCCGCGCGCTACGTGCCTGATCGTTTTCTGCCCGACAAGGCAATTGACCTGATTGATGAAGCGGCTTCCCGTGTGCGCACCTACAAAGCCTTTGAACCTGCCGTGGCCAAGACGGCCTTCTTGCGATTGCGGCAGGTGCAGAGGGAGAAAGGGGCGGCGCTGCGTGAGGGCAAGTTCGCAGAGGCCGCTGAACTGCGCGAGCAGGAGCGCCAGCTGCGCGACAGCATGCAGCAGTTGCGGCTAGGTATGGAAGAGCCGGCTACAGAAGAAGAGGAAACGCTGCGCGTCTCGCGAGAGGACATTGCCGAAATCGTATCCATGTGGACGGGTGTGCCCGTTATGCAGATCGCTGAGGCTGAGTCCACGCGCTTGCTCAACATGGAAGAAGCGCTTCACCAGCGCGTCGTCAGCCAGGATGAGGCGGTCTCGACCTTGGCCAAGGCTGTTCGCCGGGCGCGCGCCGGTCTGAAGGACCCTCAACGACCCATCGGCTCCTTCCTGTTCCTGGGCCCCACAGGCGTTGGCAAGACCGAGCTGGCCAAGGCACTGGCAGAGTTCCTGTTTGGCAGCCAAGAGGCCCTGCTGCAGTTTGACATGTCCGAGTTCATGGAGCGCCACACCGTTGCCCGTCTGGTGGGTGCGCCACCTGGCTATGTGGGCTACGAGGATGCCGGTCAGCTCACCGAGTCTGTACGGCGACGCCCCTACTGTGTCATTTGCTTTGACGAGATCGAAAAAGCACACAACGACGCGCTCAACATCCTGCTGCAGATTATGGAGGATGGCCATCTGTCCGATGCCCGCGGGCGTCGGGTGGATTTCCGCAACGCGGTTGTGATCATGACTTCGAACATCGGTGCCGAGATGCTGATCAAGGGCACATCGCTCGGCTTTTCGACATCGCGCGATCAAGTCCAAGCCGCGCAGGACGAGTACGACAAGATGAAGGACAAGCTGCTCAGCCAGCTGAAGCACACGCTGCGCCCCGAGTTCCTCAATCGCGTGGACAATGTGATCGTGTTCCACTCCCTGAGCCGTGAGGACATCCAGCGGATTGTTGAGATACAGATCGACGAGGTCGCCGAGCGGCTGCAGGATCGCGAGCTGCGCCTTGAGCTGACACCCGAGGCACGCGACCTGCTGGCCGAAGAAGGGTATGATGCCAAGTATGGCGCGCGCCCGCTGCGCCAGACTATTCGACGCTTAGTCGAAGACCCATTGTGTGAGGACTTGCTGGCTGACAAGTTTGCCTCTGGTGAGACGGTTGTGATCGATCGCGATGGCGACGAGATCGCACTGCGGGCCAAGGAGCTGAACGAAGGACCCGCTGTGCAGGTCGCAGAGGCACAGTAGCACAGCGCTCCGGAAAGAGTCGTCGTGCCCAAGACACGGACCAAGTTCGTCTGTCAAGAGTGTGGCTATGAGGCACCGCGATGGTCAGGGCGCTGCCCCGAATGCCAGCAGTGGAACACGCTCGTAGAGACCGTCGACCAGCGACCGGGCCCCACTGCAGCCCGCTCGGTCTCGCTAGCGGTTCCTGAGTCGATCAGCCGCATCCCCACAGAAGGATTCGCACGCCTCCCCGTGCCAGTGGATGAGTTCAACCGCACCCTGGGCGGGGGGATTGTGCCCGGGTCCGTCATCTTGATCGGTGGCGATCCGGGTATCGGCAAGTCCACCCTGCTGCTACAGATCTCAGGCCTGCTGGCTGGCAATGGCAAACCTACGCTGTACGTATCCGGCGAGGAATCCACCCAGCAGATCAAGATGCGCGCGCGCAGGCTCAACATCGCCCAGGAGCAGCTCTACATCCTCTCGGAGACCAGCCTCAACCACATCCTGGACCAAGTGGACCGTCTGCAGCCCCAGCTCGTTGTGGTGGATTCGATCCAGTCGGTCTACCTGGATGAACTGGATTCTTCAGCAGGCAGCATCAGCCAGGTCAGGGAGTGTGGGGCGGCGCTGCTGCGAATGGCCAAGGCTGACAACGTGCCGGTGTTCATTGTGGGGCACGTGACCAAGCAGGGGGCCATCGCTGGCCCGCGTGTGCTGGAGCACATGGTGGACACCGTGTTGTACCTGGAAGGCGAACGTTTCCACCTCTATCGCATCCTGCGCAGCGTGAAGAACCGCTTCGGGTCGACGAACGAAGTCGGCATCTTCGAGATGCAGGAGCAGGGCCTGGTGGAAGTGAAGAACCCATCCGAGGCCTTTCTTTCGGAGAGGTTGCCATCAGCCGCCGGTTCGGTGGTGGCTGTGACGATGGAAGGCACCAGACCGCTGCTGGTCGAAATACAAGCCTTGACCAGTGCGACCAGTTCGGGACTGCCGCGGCGGACGGCAAACGGGATTGACTTTAACCGGTTGCTGCTACTGGTTGCCGTGCTGAGCAAACGCGTTGGGCTCAAGCTAGGCTCTCAGGACGTGTTTGTCAATGTGGTGGGTGGTATGCGCATCAACGAGCCCGCTGCCGATCTGGGAGTGGCTGCTGCCATCGCTTCAAGTTTCCGTGGCGTCCCAATCCCAGATGACTGCGTCATGATTGGCGAGATCGGCCTGTCAGGGGAGCTTCGCTCCGTTGGCCAGGCGGAGAAGCGTCTCCGCGAGGCTGAGAAGCTGGGGTTCCGGCGCTGCATTGTTCCGCGATCGCTGCGCCTGGGGCGCCGTACAGCGGGGCAGGCCGGTGAGGGCCGGTCGGAGCTGGGGGTCGAATTGCTCCGTGCGCGCTCCCTTGGCGAAGCGTTGGACATTGCCTTCCAACCGTAGGCGGGCTGCGGTGGCACTCAGCGGAGGCTCTTGCGGCTCGCTCTTCGGCAATCCCCACCTGGCTGTTCCTGTGATCTAGCTGCACCTTCCCTGCACGCGATCCCATACGTCGCGAGTCCGGTGCCGACTAGCTTGACGGTTTCCAGCGGCCGCCTGGTCGTCTCCAGCCACAAGTCTGTGTGCTTTGACAATCGGGTTAGCCTGTGCTATTATTGGTCTATCATCATTCTGATCATTCAAGTTATCGGTACGTAACGTCGTGATTGTCATCTCGTATCCTGAAGCTCCGTATCACACATAATCAAATAGCACTTATACCCGTACCCAAAAGAAGCATCAACCGAATCTCAAAGCTACCGGGGGGCCGCGCAGCTGCAGCTCTCGGCCAGACCCGGTTTTGTCAAAGAGTGTGCTTGCTTTGCGGTGCACACTCTTTTTTTCTCAGTCTCTCGCCCAGTTGAGGAGGCAAGCTAGGAGGGAGGTGAAGGAGTTTTCCCGCGGGAGGCATCTGCTGCACTCCCTACACGGGGGGGAGACGATACGCAAGGAGGAATCATCGTGAGAATCGAACTCATCGCGCGCATTATCGGTGCATTTGTCATCGGGTTTCTTGGCTGGCGTCTTGGATACTCGCTCAGCACTCTGGGCGAGCCCGCCTATATCTATGCTTTGCTCAGTCTGCTGGATGCTGCCATCATCCCCTTCGTTCCATATGCCTTTGCTGCTGTTGGCGCCGTCCTTGGCCTCGCTCTAGCTCCCCATCTGAGCACGCGACCCTTCTTCTGGCTGCGGAGCCGTGCCAGCCAGGTCCCGGTGGAAACGCTCGCGGCGGCGCTGGTGGGCTTTGTCGTTGGCCTCATCATCTCCGCACTGCTGGCTCTGCCCCTATCGGTTCTGCCCTCGCCGCTGGGCGAGGTGCTGCCTTTCGTCTCTGCGCTGATCTTCAGCTACCTTGGCGTTCTGATCATGGTAACCAGGCAGAAGGAGATCTTTGGGGCGCTTGGGGTGCGGCTGACCAGGGACAAGGAGGAGCACAAGGAGGAGCGCGTCATCCTCGATACCAGTGTGATAATCGACGGCCGCATTGCCGACATCAGCCAGACGGGCTTTATCGGGGGTGACATTCTGGTTCCAAGGTTTGTGCTGAACGAACTCCAGCATATCGCGGACTCGCCGGATACACTGCGGCGCAATCGCGGCCGCCGTGGGCTGGACATCCTGAACAAGCTGCAGAAGGACTCGCTGGTTCCGATACGCATTCTGGAGAAGGACTATCGGGAAACCAACGAGGTGGATGAGAAGCTGGTCAGATTGGCCAAGGAGCTGGGCTGTGCCATCGTCACCAACGACTACAACCTGAACCGCGTGGCAGAGCTGCAGGGCATCAAAGTGCTCAACATCAACGAGCTGGCCAATGCCGTCAAGACAGTGGTGCTGCCGGGTGAGAGCATCACTGTGCACATCATCCAGGAAGGTAAGGAGCTTGGCCAGGGGGTCGGATACCTGGACGATGGCACCATGGTCGTTGTGGAAGATGGTCGCCGTTTGATCGGCGATACGGTCGAAGTCAATGTCACGAGAACGCTGCAGACCGTCGCGGGTCGCATGATCTTCGCACAGCCAGCCTCCAGGGGCAGGCGCTGATCCCAGCTTAGGATTGCGGGCGCTCCGATGGCAATCGTAACGGTGTCAAGACAAATGGGCGCCGGCGGCTCTGAACTCGCCGCGGGCGTGGCCAAGGCTTTGGGCCTGCGCATCATCAACCGTCAGGCCATTGACCGTGCTGCCATGGAAGCAGGTGTGCCCGAGATTGCCTTGCACGAGCTAGGCTACGAAGGCCGGCGCGGACTGATGCAGCGCATTCTGGATGCCCTCAAGGCCTCTCCAGCCATGCCGAGTTCCATGGAAACACAGCATCGCGAAGCACTGGCATCCCTCACCAGGCCCCCGCGGGGCATCTTCACGCCGACCATGCCGCTTCTAAGCGCAGAAATGGAGGACTATGTGCGGATGGTCGACATGGTCCTGCTGAACATGGCCGAAGAGGGCAATGTCCTGATCGTGGGACGTGGCAGCCAAGTGGTACTACGTGAGAAGCTTGAGGCACTCCATGTGCAAGTGGTCGCACCGCTGGCGAGCCGCAAGGAGAAGCTGATGCGCCAGCAGGGGCTGACCCAGGCAGAGGCCACGCGGCGCCTTCTAGCCAGCGATCAGGCGCGTGCAGAGTACCTGCGCCGTTATCACAGTGTGAACTGGCTGGACCCGCAGCTGTATGACATTGTGATCAACACGGGGCGCATATCCATCAGCACTGCCGTCCAGTTGGTGGTTCTGACGCAGGTACAGCGCGTCATTCCGAGCGGCGAGGCTGGCGTCCCTTAGCTCCGTGGCGGTGATCTTTTGGCGATGGATGTCATGGCTTCAGACTATCTCTTGATTCCGAGCGTTGCGGCTTGCACCTGTTCGTGGGGGCACTGCAGCAGCACGTGCCCCAGCCTGATTGGATTTGCCACATCCGTGCACTCGGAAAGGAGATCAAGCCGATGAGCCTGAAGGTTTTCAACACCCTAAGCCGCAAGAAACAAGACTTTGAGACTGTCGAGCCTGGCGAGGTCAGGATGTACGTGTGCGGGCCGAACCTCTACGGGCCAGCGCATGTTGGCCACGCCATGTCCTACATTGTCTTTGATGTCATCAAGCGCTATCTCAAGTATGCCGGCTACGATGTCAAGTCTGTGCAGAACTTTACCGACATCGAGGACCGCATCATTGAGACCGCCAAGGCGCAGGGCACCACCATTCGCGATCTGGCCGACCAGTACATCGCCCGCTTCCATGCGGAGATGGATGCCCTGAACGTGGAACGCGCCGGCCACCACCCTCGTGCCACCGACGTGATCCCTCAGATCATCCAGATGGTGCAGGGGTTGATCGACAAGGGCTTTGCCTACGAGGTCGAGGGCGATGTCTACTTCCGCGTTGGTGCTTTCCCGGCCTATGGCAAGCTTTCGGGGCGCTCGCTTGATCAGATGGAGGCTGGCGCACGTGTGGAGGTCGACCTGCGCAAGGAGCACCCCATGGACTTTGCGCTGTGGAAGGCGGCCAAAGAGGGCGAGCCGTCGTGGGACAGCCCCTGGGGTCCGGGGCGTCCGGGCTGGCACATCGAATGCTCGGCCATGTCCATGGCCTTTCTTGGGGAGCAGCTAGACATTCACGGTGGGGGGCACGATGTCATCTTCCCCCATCATGAGAACGAGATCGCCCAGTCAGAGGCCTACACGGGCAAGTCGCCCTTTGTCAGGTACTGGATGCACAACGCGCTGCTACGCCTTGGCGAAGACGAAGAGAAGATGACCCGCCACCTGGGCAACATCGTCAGCGTGGAAGAGGCCCTGCAAAAGTACAGCGCCGATGCCATTCGCTTGTTCATTCTCTCGTCGCACTATCGCAGCCCACTGACCTGGAAGGAAGAGAATGTGCTGGCTGCGGAACGCGGCGCTGAGAGGCTGCGCGTGGCGCTGAAGGACTATTCAGGAGAACCGGCAGACAGCCCCGGCGATGCCCTGGGCCAGGCGGCAGACGATGCGCGTCGCCAGTTTGTTGCTGCGATGGACGATGACTTTAACACGCCCCAGGCCCTGGCGCAGGTCTTTGATCTGGCACGCATGATCAACCAGGCCCGAGACGCTGGCGACGCTGGAGAATCCCTGCGCTATGCCCAAGGTGTTCTGAAGGAACTGACCGAGGTCTTGGGCCTGACGATGAAGGGCCTCGCCGGGCCCTCCGATGCCGAACCCTTTATCTCGCTGTTGGTGGACATCCGCAGCGAGTTGCGAAAGGCGAAGCAGTGGGCCCTAGCTGATGTCATCCGCGGTCGTCTTGCTGAGCAGGGGGTGGTCCTCGAAGATGGAGCGGATGGGACCACTTGGAGGTTCACTGCAACTTGACGCCATCGGAGCCCCGGTCGCCAGTAGGCACCGGGGCTCTTGGTATCTGCAGGAGAGTGACTGGGCTGATGGAGACGCTCTACGGCCGTAATGCTGTGCTGGAGGCCCTGCTGGCTGCGCGGCGCCGCTTTCGGCATGTCATTGTGGCGCAGGGGATCCGCCGTAGCGATGTGGTGGTCGATATCCAGCGCCTGGCCGAGGAACGCGGCATTCCGATCCAGCAGGTAGAACGGCAGCGCTTGGACCGGCTGGGCAATGTCAACCACCAAGGTGTCGCTGCCGACGTCGATGCCTACCCGTACGCTGAGCTCGATGCCATGCTAGAACGGGCGCGTAACCGAGATGAGCTGCCACTACTGCTGTTGCTCGATTGCCTGCAGGATCCGCAGAATCTGGGGACACTGCTGCGCACGGCCGAAGCCGTCGGTGTGCACGGTGCGCTGATTCCTGATCGCCGCGCGGCGCAGATCACACCTGCAGTGAGCAATGCCTCGGCAGGTGCCGTGGAGCACTTGCTTGTCGGGCAAGTGACGAATCTGGTGCGGGCCATGGAAGAGCTCCAGTCGCAGGGAGTCTGGATCGTGGGGCTGGAACAGGGACCGCAGGCGGGGGACTATCGCGCCACCGACCTGAACATGCCGCTGGCCCTGGTTGTCGGCAGTGAAGGGCAGGGCCTGCGCCGCCTGGTGCGGGAGCGCTGCGATCTGCTGATCGAGCTGCCGATGCGCGGCAGCATCAACTCGCTGAACGCCTCTGTGGCTGGATCTATCGCACTCTACGAAGCGTGGCAGCAGCGGCGCAACACATAAGCTGCACTAAACCCAAAAGGGGACGCACCCAGACGCGCCCCCTTTTTGCTTGAGCCAAGATGGTCTATTTCTCGTAAGGTATGCCCTCGGCAGCGGGTGGGGTCGTACGTCCGATAAAACCGCCCAGCACGATCATGGTGGCGATGTAGGGCGCCATGCCCAGGAACTGGTAGGGCAGCGGAACGTTCAGTATCTGCAGCTTGATCTGCAGCGCGTCGGCAAAGCCGAAAAGCAATGCACCCAGGAAGGCGCCGATGGGATTCCAATTGCCAAAGATCATCGCTGCCAGCGCGATAAAGCCCTTGCCGCCCGTCATCAGGTCCTCGAAACTGCCCACCGTCTCCAGCGAGAACCACGCTCCGGCCAGACCGGCAATACACCCTGCGGCGATCACGTTGATGTAGCGGGTCCTCAGCACGTTGACACCCACCGTGTCGGCCGCGAGGGGGTGCTCGCCCACTGCTCGGGTGCGAAGCCCCCATGGGGTGTAGAACAGCACGATGTGCACAACAGCCAGCAGGATGAGCATCATGTAGACGATAGGCTGGTTTCGGAACAGGATCGTGCCCAGCACCGGCACCTGCGATAGCAGGGGAATCTTGATGCTGGTCAGCGTCTTTCCGACAAAGTAGGCCTGCACCAGATAGGCGCGTCGCAGAAAGCCTGAGGCGCCCACCGCCAGGATGTTGATGGCCGTACCGCTGATGATCTGGTCGGTCTTGAAACGGATGGACATAACCGCGTGCAGTGTAGCCATCAGACCGCCGACCAGCATGGCGGCCAGCACTCCGATCCACAGGTTCTCGAAGTACAGATTGGCTCCAAAGCCAAAGGCAGCAGCAGCCAGCATCATGCCCTCGATGGCGATGTTCACAATGCCTGCCCGCTCGCAGAGGATGCCTGCCAGCGCTCCCAGCGCAATGGGCGTGCTCATTCGCAGGCTCGATGCCAGCATTCCGACCAGATCAATGCTGGCACCCTGCGCCAGCGCCGTCAGCAGTCCCAGCAGCGCGGCGAAAAAGGCCAACATCAGCAGCCCGCCCCGTCCTCGCTTCATCACGTAGGTTGCCGCACCCAGCGCTGCACAGACCGCGCCCAGCGCCGACACCGTCAACTGTGTAGGCACCTTGCGGCGGCCCAGCTTCTCAAAGCCGAGCGTTGATACCTGGTCGGGGTCTATCCGCAATTGAGCCACCGCAAGCAGTGCCAGGCCGAGCAGGACGAACAGCAAGGCATAGACCTGCCACCGGGATAAGCGCAATCCAGTCGTTGTCATTGTTCATCCACTCCTTAGCGGCCCCAGCCCCGGGTGAAGACCACCTCTCGGATTTCTTCCTTGGGACGCCTGATGCGATAGAGCCAGCGGATGATCTCGTCGGCGGCGATGAACACAATGACCAGTGCCTGCACGATGTTGATCAAATCAATCGAAACGCCCGCTCGGACCTGCATCAGTCCGGCGCCCTGGCGCAGGCCCGCCCACAGCAGCGCTGCGGGCAGGATGCCAAAGGGGTGTGACTTGGCCAGCAGCGCAATGGCAATGCTGTCAAAGCCGTAGCCGGAGACAAAAGCCGCTGGGAGGGTGCGGTTGGTGCCCAGCACCTCACTGGTCCCGGCCAAACCGGCCAGCGCGCCGCTAAGCACCATGGCCAGCACAAAGTTGCGGGTGACGCTCATGCCAGCGTACTTGGCCGCGTCCGGATTGGCGCCGACCGTCCGTATCTCAAAGCCGAGCGTCGTCTTCCACAAGAACCAATAGACGACGAAGATAGCTGCTACCGCGATGAGAAAGCCGAGGTGCAGGCGGTAGGGCGATAGAAGCTGCGGCAGCGTAGCCGTCGCCTCGATGTAGGGCGTGCGAGGGACGGTCGAGGTCGCGTCGCGCATCGGGTTCTTGACCAAGTAGTCGACGGTTTTGACAGCGATATAGTTCAGCATGATGGTGTTGATGACCTCGTGCGCTCCCAGCCTGGCCTTGAGAAAGCCGGGAATGGCGCCCCATAGCCCGCCGCCGAGGGCTCCCACCAGCAATGCCAGGGGCAAGTGCACGAAGATCGGAAGCCCCTTGAATGCATACGCGACATAGACGGAACACAGCGCGCCCATGTAGAACTGCCCCTCAGCGCCGATGTTGAACAGGCCGCAGCGAAAGCCCAGCGCTACAGCCAGGCCAGCGAGGGTGTATGGTGTAGCCAGGACCAGCGTCTCGGTGATGCCGCGCAGGCTTCCCAGCGCGCCTTCTAGCAGGCCTTGATAAGCCGCCACTACATCCGCCCCACTGGCCCAGATGACGAGGGCGCCAATGGCCAGCGCGGTCAGCACGGCTAGGACGGGAACTGCCATGTCGGCCAATGCGCGCAGCCAGGGGGCAGTGCGCTCGGCCGTCTTCGCCTCAGACTGTGAGGTCACTGCTGCGCCTCCTTTTGCACGCCGGCCATCAGCAGCCCCAGCCTCTCTCGGGTGGCTTGCGATGCGGGCAGAGTCTCGATGATCTTGCCCTGGTACAACACGGCAATGCGATCGGATAAGGACATGATCTCATCCAGCTCCACGGATACCAGCAAGATGCCGCTGCCAGCGTCTCGCTGCTCGACGAGCCTTTGGTGGATGAACTCGATGGAGCCAACATCCAGGCCACGCGTCGGCTGTGCGGCGACCACCAGCTTGCTGATGCGTGAGAACTCGCGCGCAACGATGAGTTTCTGCTGGTTGCCGCCGGAGAGTTTGGCAGCCAGAACATATTCGCTCGGCGTGCGCACATCGTATTCAGCGATGGCTTTGCGTCCGAACTCGTCCACCGCCTGGTCGTCCATCACCAGACCCTCGGCAAAGGGCGGGCGATAGTACGTCGACAGCACCAGATTGTCGACCAGGGGGTAGCTCAATACCAGGCCGTGCTTCTGACGATCCTCTGGCACATGGGCCACGCCGGCTTCGATGATTTCACGTGGAGAAGCGTGCGTGGTGTCTTTGCCCAAGATCTCTATCCTGCCGCTTGAGGCGGGACGGAGTCCAGTGATGGCCTCCACCAGCTCGGTCTGGCCATTGCCCTGTACGCCGGCCACGCCGAGGATCTCACCTGCTTGGACCTGGAGGCTCACACCGTCCACCGCTTGGACCCCGCGGTCATCGAGTACGATCAGGTTCTCAACATCGAGCACGACATCGCCCAGCTTGGGTGGGCCCTTGTCTACGGTGAGGATGACCTCTCGCCCTACCATCATCTCGGCGAGCATGGCCTCTGTGGCCTCGGCAGGAGTTGTGGTGCCTACGACGCGGCCGTTGCGCAGCACGGTGATGCGGTCGGCAACAGCAAAGACCTCCTTCAGTTTATGGGTGATGAAGATGATGGACTTGCCTTGTGCTGCGAGGGAGCGCATCACTTCAAAGAGCTCATTCGCCTCTTGAGGCGTCAAGACGGCGGTAGGCTCGTCCAGGATCAGGATGTCGGCCTTGCGGTACAGCGCTTTGATGATCTCGACGCGCTGCTGGATTCCCACCGGCAGGTCCTTGACGTAGGCGTTGGGATCGACGTCCAGCCCGAACTGATGCGAAAAGTCGCGAATCTGTTTAGCTGCGCTCTTTTCATCCAAAAGGCCGTTCTTGGTGGTCTCCATGCCCAGCATGATGTTCTCGGCCACGGTAAAGACCGGGATCAGCATAAAGTGCTGGTGTACCATTCCAATGCCGCGTGAAATGGCGTCGCTGGGCTGCCTGATGTCGACCTGTTCGCCGTTGAGGAACACCTCTCCTTCGTCTTCGTCGTACAGACCGTAGACGATGTTCATCAAGGTTGTCTTGCCGGCCCCGTTCTCGCCCAGCACGGCGTGGATCTCACCCTTTTCGAGTTGAAGGTCAATCTGGTCGCAGGCGAGCACACCGGGGAAGGCTTTGCTGCACCCGCGAATCTCGAGGGCCAGGGTCATTCCTATCTCCTTGGTGAGTGTCGAGGGGTATCTATGGAGATGGGTGCTGCACCGCAAAGCAGTACAGCACCCATCCAGGTACTGAGCCTAGTGGTGAGGGTTACTCAAGCACTACGCCGGTCGTGATGGAGCCGTCCTTCATACCAGCGGCGATGTCTTCGAGTTGGTGCTGGATGTCAGCTGAGATGGCATCCGCGGCGTCGTGCCACGGCGCCAGGCCGACACCGTCGTTGCTGGCATCGAACAGCAGGTTGCCGCCCTGCCACAGGTCGATCACGGCATTGCGGATCGCGGTGTAGACAGAGACGTCGACTCTCTTCATGGCACTGGAGAGCAGCATGTCGGCTCCCTCTACACTGCCGTTGCCAAAGGTGGTCAGGTACTCGTCCTGGTCCACACCGATGACGTACACGCCCTCCGCGGCAGCGCCCATGATGCCACCGGAGCCGGTGGGGCCGCCAGCGCCAAAGATCACGTCAGCGCCTTCGGCGATCTGCGACAGCGCCGCTTCCTTGCCACGGGCGGGATCGGTAAAGCTGTCGATGTACACCCCGAGCACGGTGGCGTCAGGGTTGACGTAGGCCACGCCGTTCTCATAGCCCTTGCGGAACTTGATCACCGGCGGGATCTCCATGCCTGCGACGATGCCCACCACGTCGCTCTCGGTCATCAGTCCTGCCAGACAGCCAGCCAAAAAGCCCGACTGATCCTCGGAGAAGATCAGGCCGGCCAGGTTGGGGATGTCCTCTGGCATGAACTGGTCGACGCCAGCGAACTTGATGTCCGGGTACTTTTGCGCGGCGGCGAT
>Ga0180437_10002930_pt1 | contig 26228 bp, 20 predicted proteins | sample SS_ome_4_FD_132410 | JGI IMG/M metagenome (GOLD analysis project Ga0180437, IMG submission 132410) | Hypersaline lake sediment archaeal communities from the Salton Sea, California, USA - SS_3_D_1 metaG | ecosystem: Environmental > Aquatic > Non-marine Saline and Alkaline > Hypersaline >... | reverse complement strand
GCCCGTCCAGCCAGACCTCCCAACCCAGGCCCCAGGCTCCCAGCATAGGCTGCTCCCAGTTATCCTCCACGAAGCGGATGTCGTGCCGCTGCGGGTCGATTCCCAAAGCCTGCAGCGACTGCAGGTACAGAACCTGGGGGTTTCCCGGATCGGGCTTCAGGATAACCTGGAACTGGTAGTGCATCTGCATCCGGTTGGGGTTCTGGCCGTAGCGGCCATCATCCGGGCGGATGGAAGGCTCAACGTACGCTACATTCCAGGGTTCCGGGCCGAGCACCCGCAGATAGGTTCCCGGGTTCATCGTGCCGGCCCCGACCTGGGTGTAATAAGGCTGCCAGATCAGGCAGCCTCTCTCCGCCCAGAAGGACTGCAGCTTCATGCTGATCGACTGAAAATTGATGGTTTCTTTCATAGCAAGTTTTCCTTAAAATATTTCGGACGCCAGACATTATACCCAAAGCTCACCCTGATAAAGGAAGAAAAAACAGGGAATTCCGGCATCAAACCCCGGAATTCCCTGTCCTGCTATTCTGTCGGATTGAGGAAATTTTTAGAAATATTTGATGACCTAGGGAAGTTCCCCGGCCAGTTCCCGCTCGATCACATCTTTAAAGACTTCGTATGGCTGGGCTCCGATCAAAGGAATACCGTTTAAAAAGAAGGTCGGGGTGGACTGTATACCAAGCTGGGCAGCGTACTGGTAGTCGTCTTCCACCTCCTGGCTGTAACGGCCTTCCTGGAAGCATTTCTCGAACTCTTCAGTATCCAAATCCAGCTGGTTCGCATATTCAAGATACGCTTCCGGGCTTAGCCCTAGTTCTCCGTCGAACAGTTTAGCATTGTACTCCCAGAAGGCGTCCTGTTCGTTGGCGCAGTTGGCCGCTTCAGCTGCCGGGACCGCGTTGGGATGGATCGACTTCAGCGGAAAATCCCGGTAAACAAACCGAATCTCGTCGGGAAAATCCTCCCGGATCCGGTCGAACACTTCTGTATGCCATCTTGTGCAATAAGGGCATTCGTAATCGCTGAACTCGATTAGTGTTATGGCTGCATCGTCAGGGCCGAGCACCGGGTCGTCATCCTCCGATACGTCATAGCGCTGGTATTCCTGCTGCCCGGCATCGCCTTCGACCGGTTGGCTGTCCAGCTGGTCATCCGCCTGCGCGACCTGCTCATTCACGCTGTCCGTTTCAGCCACTACCGGCTCTGGTGTGCCTGTCTCTCCGAATGGCTGGAGCCCCCAGAACACATACCCGGCTGCCAGACCCAGCACAAATGTTATCGGCAGCAGCGCCAGGAAAAAATAGGATCGTTTAAATGTAATGCTTTCTTCAGTTGTCACTATCGGCACTAGCTCCTTTATTCGGATAAAATCGACGGGTTTTCTCTAGTTGTTTCCGGCGATTATAACACGCTCATTCAGAAACGAGCGGCGACTCATTTTGTTCTTATATTATGGATTTCACAAAAAATCTTGGGGAATGACCTAAACTATATATTCGGCAGGCTTGGAAACCTACCCTGCTCAAATCTTGCTTCCACTTTAACATGTCTTGGTCAATCTTAGGGAGTTCCCACTGCTGGCAAGTTTGGAATCAGGCTTGTTTAAACCTGCGTCCGGCCTGGCGCTTACCCATCCAATTTTTCAGGCATTAAAAGGACATTCGCGTCCCTCCGGTCCGGGCGAAAGCAGGATAACAAATCCAGATAAGGTTTAATGTTCGTTTATCAACCACGAATTAGTATAAGCAATTTATTCCCCTGTAGTTTCCTCAACGCCCCAGAGCTTCAGGATTAAACTTAATCAGGGATAGTTTTCAGCCAGCAGTTCCTGGATCGCAGCCTCGGTCTTATCGTATGCCCCTTCGCCGATGTGGACGTAGCGGATATGCCCCTTCTTATCAATCAGGTATAGGGTTGGCCAGTAACGGTTGCGGTATGCCCGCCAGTTCTCTCCGTCGTTGTCCTGCACAACTGCATAAGATATCTGTAATTCGTTTACCGCATTTTTTAAGTTGTCGAAATCATCTTCATAGGCAAATTCAGGGTAGTGGTTGCCAATAATTACCAGTCCTGCCGGGGAATATTTTTGATGCCAGTCCCTCAACGAGAGAATCACATTGCGGCAGTTAATTCAACCGAAAGTCCACATCTCCAGCAGCACAACTTTGCCACCCAGATCAGCTAGGCGCAGCGGTCCCTCGACATTCAGCCAGATATCATTCTTAATCTCGGGCGCAGGGCCATAGTCTTCCAGGCTGGATTTGTTTACCTGGGTGGCGGTCGGTAACAGAGCGGTTTGGGTTGGTACCACATCAATGGTCCTTACTGTAATTTCAAGTGTATTTTCCGGTGCCTGCTGGGTTTCGACTGGGTTTAATAGAGCCGGATTATTTTCCAGAACAACGCATCCGCTTGCAAGCATTGCCAATAAAACCGGGATTAAAATCCGCATTGTTTTAGATCTATCCATATTCACCTTCAGGCTTAAGTATTCAAGGGCAGCATTATAACGTTCAATAATTACAAAAACCTTACACTCAAATTAACCAAAAAACCTCCAGGCATTATAAGCTGGAGGTTGTTCGGTCTGCGGCCCACGGCCGTTTAGATTGGTATCCCTCAGGTGCTGCCTGTGCTGCAGGCGGCCGCGCTGCTGAATGAGGCGGAACTGTTTCCGTCTCCCCTGGATGCAAACAGGGAGATTTTCTTCTTGACTTCAACGCTGCTGCATTCCGGGCAGGTCACATTGCCAGCGCCGTTTGAGCCAAAAACCAGCTCTTCAAACTCCCGGCCGCAGGTTTCACAAATATACTCAAAAATCGGCATTTTTACTCCTGGGATCAATCTCCCGATTAATTAAGTTGACCCTATTATAAAACACTATCTTACTCGTCACAAATTAGATGCATGCTTTATAAAAAGGTTGCAGTAATTTCAGGGAAAAATTTTTACTTTGCTTCTCTTATCGGAATTGGCACAAAAGATCAATTCCCTGGTAGTGTTGTTTTCAAATTATATTTGTATATAAATTCTTTTACTTTCTCCCTGGTTTTTGGGTTTGCATTATTAATCTTCTTGCAGTTTCTAACACAACTACGCCCTGTTGAAAATTTCTCGTCGTTGATACGGGCAAAACAATCACCCTTAATTATTTCAAAGAATTCCTCTTCGTCCAGCGCCAACCCCACGAAATTATCTACTTCAATATCTTTATTTTATTAATAAGTTCTGAATTGTTCATTTCCATATAGCCCGTTTAATGAATTTTGCCTGTTTGGTTCCTCGCTCTTATATCCTTTGCCCATCTCTGGTATATTATAAATAAACGGGTGTGGATATATAAATTGTCTTCATTCTAACCAGACCAGAGACGGGGTATTCCGGAAAATACAAATGATAAAAAATGAAACCATTACCTTAATGCTAAACCGCAAATCCATCCGCCGCTACACAGGCAAGATGCCATCCCGGGAAATAATCACAACCATTGTGCGCGCCGGGCAGCAGGCGCCTTTTGCATCCCAGCTCACCAGCCTGCTCCTGCGCCGCGATCCTGAGCGCAATAAATTCAACGCCCCTCTGCTTTTTACAGTATGCATTGATGCCCATAAGTGGGAATTGATTATGGAACAGCGCAACTGGCAGATGATGGGGGACGATTCCCAGCTGGTTCTACTTGGCATGCAGGACGCATCCCTGATGGCTGAAAACATAGTGATCGCCGGGGAAAGTCTCGGAATGGGAAGTTGTTTTTTGGGAAACACGCCCTATATCGCCGAAGAAATTGTCGCCGAATATAATCTACCAGCTAGGGTTTTTCCAATGGTGCAGCTCACCATGGGCTACCCGGCTGAAGATCCCCCTGCCAGGCCGCGCTACCCGCTGGAATTTGTGCTCTTTGAGGGTTCCTATCCGGAATTTTCGGTTTCTGAAATCCAGGCTGCCATGGCGCAGATGGATGAAGGTTACCTTGCCCAGGATTACTACCGGCTGAATAAAGCCATGATTCCCCTTAAAATTGACCGCCAGGAAACTTTTACGCTCGAAAATTACAGCTGGACTGAGCACATCTGCCGTAAATGGGGACAGTGGTCTTTTGAAGAAAACTTCCTGGATCAGCTCCAGAAATGCGGCTTCCATATCAGCCTGAATTCGACCCGCCAATCAGTCTAGCTATACCTACTTTTCGTTCAGGATCCCGGCTTTGTTGATTCTGATACCTCTCCCAAGAATGAAATCCAGTGTAATTTTTCTTCTTCTGTTAGCAGTTTTAATACCGCTGAACGCGTGCCATCAGGTTCAGGTTACACCAACCCCAAATACAGTCACTGTCCTGTACACCAATGACGAACACGGCTGGATTTCTGGAGTCGAAGAGGATAAAGGCGCAGCAAACCTGGCCGGTCTCTGGGACGAAGCGGGTTACGCCAAAGATGAACGGCTGCTGATCCTAAGCGGCGGCGATAACTGGACCGGGCCAGCGGTCTCCACCTGGCACATGGGCGAGAGTACGGTGGAGGTCATGAACGCTTTAGGATATGACGCCGCCGCACTGGGCAACCATGAATTCGACTTCGGAATGGAAACGCTTGAGGAACGCATCGCACAGGCTGATTTTCCTTACTTAAGCGCCAACATGCGCTACAGGTCAAACGGGCAGGTACCGGCCGATCTGGGTATTCTGCCATATACAATCATCCAGCTGGCTGGCCTCAAAATCGGAATTATTGGTCTGTCAACCATCCACACCCCGGAGGTCACAAACCCGGAATATGTCGCTGATTTTGAATTTTTGCCTTACCGGGAGACGCTGGAAGAGTACCTCCCCCGCATGCGCCAGGAAGGAGCGCAGATCATATTTGTCATCGCCCATATCTGCTCCGATGAACTGACCCGGCTTGCCTTGCAGTTAAAAAGCCACGAAATTGTTTTTTTAGGAGGCGGTCACTGCCATGAATACTTCGCCCGCGGGGTAGCCGGTTCGGTCCTGATGTCAGCCGGATCAAGGCTGGAAGGATACGGCCTGGCCCGGTTTGAATTTAATCCAAGAACCGGACAGACCCGGGTTATAAACTATGCCAATCTTGTAAATACAAACGGCCGTCCCAACCCGGAAATTGCACGCATCATCAACCGCTGGGAGGCACAGATTGAGGCTGAACTTGGAGAAGTGATTGGTTACCTGAAAGAAGGAATACCCCGCCAGAGCCGGTTGATGGAAGGGATGATCACCCACGCCTGGCTGGAGGGCTATCCAGAGGCGGATGCAGCCATTACAAATAGGGGCGGCATCCGGGAGGGTTTACCCCCTGGTGAAATAACCCCTGCACACATCATTAACGTACTGCCTTTCAATGACACCCTGGTCGCTGTCCGTTTGAACGGTGACCAGCTCACCCGTATCCTGGAACGCAGCAAGAGCCCGGCATACGGCGGCGTAAAGCCCGCCGGCGCAGGATGGGTCATGGCTGGGACCGGTGAGCCGTTATCCGCGGATAAACTTTATACAGTGCTGGTCAATGACTTTATGTACGCCGGCGGGGATAGCTACGAAGAACTGGCTGAATACGATCCGGATGCAGTTTTTACATCCATTGGCTGGCGTGAGCCTCTTATCGAGTGGATTAAAAACCAGCATTCTTCCCAACAAAACCCACTCGATTCAGCGCTTGAAAAGCTGGTTCAGTAGCCATTTTCTAAAAAGAATACCACTGACCTCAAACACCATGCTTTATAAGAATATGCTCAAGACGCTTTCTATCCCGTGGCAGAGGACGCTATATATCATGCTGTTTGCCCAGGTCATCACCGCGGTCGGATTCTCAAGCATGTTCCCATTTCTGCCGCTTTACGTGGAATCGCTCGGGACAGAAACAAACCTGAGCATTGAAGCCCTGGCCGGCCTGGTTTATTCCGCCCAATCCTTCGCCATGATGATCGCCTCCCCATTCTGGGGCGCGGTCGCCGACCGCTATGGGCGAAAATTGATGGTCGAAAGGGCCATGTTCGGCGGATCACTTATTTTATTGATGATGGCTTTTGTCACCACTGCCGAACAGCTGGTCCTGTTGCGTACAATCCAGGGTCTGATCACAGGCACAATCGCAGCAGCCAATGCCCTGGTTGCCTCTGAAACACCCCGCCAAAGGACCGGCTATGCGATGGGCCTCATGCAGGTTGGGATGGGCGCCGGAGTAGCCCTTGGACCGCTGATCGGCGGCCTGATCGCTGACACGATCGGTTACAGCGCCACCTTTTACGTCACCGCCGGGCTGCTTTTTACAGCCGGAATCCTGGTTTTCTTCGGTGTAAAGGAGGATTTTAGCCCCTCCGCCAATCACAAACAATCAGGCTTTAAAAGCCTTTTCTCCGAATGGGGTCTTATTCTTTCCGCCCCGGGGATCAAATCCACCTACGGGATGCGTTTCATCAGCCAGCTGGGCCGCATAATCATACTGCCAATCGCGCCGCTCTTCATCCAGACCCTTTCTGTAAACTCAACCCGGTTGAACACATTCACCGGCCTGGTAATTGGGATAGCATCTGCCACCACAACAATAAGCGCGGTTTTTCTAGGGCCTCTGGGTGACCGCACCGGTCACCGCCGGATTGTGATTTTGAGTTCGTGCGGGGCTGCTTTTTTCTACTTCCTGCAGAGCCGGGTCACTGCTGGCTGGCAGCTGCTTCTATTACAGGCGCTAATCGGTGTCGCGCTGGGAGGCATCATCCCCGCCATCAGCGCGCTGCTGGCCCAATTGACCCAATCTGGAGAGGAAGGCACCGTTTACGGACTGGATAATTCGATCACAGCCGCAAGCCGCGCCCTGGCGCCTCTGCTCGGGGCTGCCGTTGCGGCTGCTTTCAGCCTGCGTTCAGTGTTCACCTTCACCGGTGTGCTGTTTGCCTTTACCGCGGTTATGGGCCTGTTCCTGCTCCCTTCCCGGGAACCCGTTAATGCAGATCGCCCGCCGGAGCGTGAAGGCTGAAGTCTATTCCCCCGTCCGAGGTATCCAGATTCGGAGCACGCCATCCTGGCGCCCAACACCCGGGACAATCCTGCCATCATCCAGAGTCACAGCCGCCAGATTGGTGCTTATTATCCCTCCTGCCGGGATGCTCCAGACAGCCTGTGCCCCGTCCTCGGTTCTTCGAATCCCTGCCAGCTCAGTTCTTTCCTGGTTAGGCAGCAGGGCTTCGATCAACCCGTCGCCATCAAAATCTCCCAGCAAACCCATATCCAGATTTCGGCTTCCGATCACATGGGAGGTATAACCCTCTAATTGGGCGGAAAGCACCAGCCTGTCGCCATCCAAACGGAAGAATTCAACCCTCCCGGTCAGATGCGGGGTTAAAACATCCACCACTTCCATTTCCCCTTCCGCCCCAGTCGGGACTGCTCCAAGCTGGTTGCGCCAGCGGTAGCCCGTCCCGACAGCCGGTCCGCTGGAAAGCTGTTCTCCAGCCTGGTTGTAAACCACAAGTCTGGCTCCATTTTCGCGGTCGCTCTGGGTGAGGATAATTTCCCGCTCACCATCAGCGTTTAAATCCACCCAGATTGGCGCGATGCCTTCAAAAACTGCCGGCGAGGCAGCCGAAATCTTGGCTATTACCTGCGGTGCCGGATTAATGGCGACCAGGGTGGCGCTTTCCGCCTCCAGCCCATCGCCCAAAACGCCGTGATCGTACCTCTCGCTGGGGTCGCTCAAAAACAGGATGTTCTCGTTCCCATCTGTGATCAAGCGCGCATCCGGCAGCGCATTTACCGCCAGGCGGGCTGTCTCCTGCCCGTCTTCCCAGAAAACCAGGTCGCCGTCCGCGGCTATAAACGCCATTCTGCCTATTAGATGACCCAGGATAACCGGGTGGCTGTAAGGGGAAGCCTGCCCAGCGGGTAGGGTTAATATCGTCGCGACTCCATCATTAAAAATCAGCGCAGGTGGTTGACCCGGCTGGATTCGGGTTGGCGCGACCTCAACCTCACGATATCCGGTATCCTCAAGCTTGAACGCCCGGGTGCGCCCGTCTTCCAACACAGCAGCCCAGATGCTGCTTTTCCCGTCCGGCACAGAAACCAGCCATTCGGCTGTCCCGCCCAGAGGGATGTCCACAGGAGATGCCCCGGGCAGCGAGCCGCGGCCTGAAACATACCGGTTCCCATCCGGCCGGTGATAAGTGTACCCGGCGATATCCTCACCGGCGGGTGTTTCTACTTCAAGTACAGGTTCCGGCGAAATATTTCCGGTCTCGTTTCCGCTGGTATTATCTTCGCCCCGCTCTTCTTGCCCCCTATTTAATATTACAACTGTCACCTCTGGAGGGGCTGGTTTTTGATCATTGCCAGCACAGCCCCATAACAAACCGGCTGCGATCCCTGCCACCAGCAATATCCGAATCCTTTCAATTTTAAACGCTTCATTAATTATTAACATATTGATTTTCATGCCGGTTTTGAGTATAGTCGTAATAGAAAGCTGGAATTTGCCCATTATATAATACCCGCAATTGAATCTGAGGCTGAAATATACCGGTATTTTATGGTGAAAGGTGTGGAAAAACAAATGAATAAATATGGGCCATAAAAAGGCCTGGAGCGCCTGATGCCCGTCGATAGTTTTAAATTTTTACCAAGGTTAATTGCCCGGATATATGAACTCCAGGAACCGGAATTGCGGATTCCAATTCCCTGGACTTCTTTGCCGGGGCCGCTCTCGGAATGTAAATTTGGCCTGGTTACAACGGGCGGTTTGTTTCACAAGATTCTGGACCCGCCCTTTGACCTCGCTCGCGAGCAAGTTGAACCGGCCTGGGGCGATCCAACCTACCGCACAATCCCTTCAAACATAACCCAGGAGCAGGTTGGTGTCAGCCACCTGCATATAAACACCAGTTATGCGGAAGCAGACTTTAATGTGCTCCTTCCGGTTCAACGCTTCCAGGAGCTCGAAAGCCAGGGAATCATCGGCAGCCTAGCGCGGGATCACTACTCTTTTATGGGCTACCAGGGTTACCCTCCTGACACAAATGCCTGGCATCGCAGGTATGGCCCCCGGGTCGCAAAAAAATTTAAAGACAATAAGGTCAATTGCGTTCTGCTTACCCCCAGCTGACCGGACTGCTGTATCAACGTGCCCGTGCTGGCGCGCACCTTGGAGATTCATGGGCTATCAACAGTTATCGTGACCCAGATGCCATACTGGGCTGAAAAAATCGGCGTTCCACGCGCCCTGGGGGTTGAATTTCCCTTCGCCCAGACCTTGGGGATGCCTTATGATGTCTCTTTTCAGAACGCAGTTATCCAGCAGGCGCTGGAGGTGCTGGAAACTGCGCCCGCACCCGGGACGGTTATCCATTCCCCATTAAAATGGCCTGAACCAGCCCCCGAGGCCCTGGCAGACTGGCAGCCTGCCTTTCCTTCGCCAATTGTGAAAGAACTGGCGCCCAATATTCGCGACCTCATTCGCCAGAAACGTCTCTCAAGCCGCTAATTTTTCGCTCGGATTGAATAAGGGGAGCATGGGGACTTGCTGGAAAGATGGCAGAACAAAACGGTACGATATTTGCACCCCTTAAAAAGATTTTTAAGTAGAGAGATATTATGCCGCAGTACCAGGAAACTTTATTCGCCAAATCATTCCACAAAAAAGCCATCCTGGCTAAACCCAATGTGGTTGGTCTGGGCGTCGGCTATAAAACCATCCAGGGAGAGCAAACGGATGAGTTAAGCATTATCACCCTGGTGCGGGAGAAGGTGCCGCTCCCCGGGTTGCTCCCCGAAGCCCTCGTACCTGGAACCCTGGATGGAATAAGGACAGATGTGATTGAAGTTGGCGAGTTGAGGCCGCTCCAATCGCGCAGCGACCGCTGGCGCCCCGCTCCCCCAGGGGTCAGCATCGGCCATTACCAGATAACAGCCGGCACGTTCGGCGCGGTGGTGCGCGATAAGACCACCGGCCGGCGCCTGATCTTGTCCAACAACCATGTCCTGGCAAACAGTAACGCCGCCAAATCCGGCGACCCGATTCTTCAGCCAGGTCCGGTCGACGGCGGCCGGGTTGAAAATGATACAATCGCCCGCCTGGAACGATTTTACCCGCTTGATTTTGGCCTTTCTCCTCCCACCTGCAGTTTAGCCCAGATTTATGCGGATTTTGGCAACCGGATCGCAAGGATGGCAGGTTCAGCGCACAAACTTGAAATAATTAAATCAAATCCCGATGCGATAAATTTAATTGATGCCGCCCTCGCCCGACCGGTTGAAAACAGCCTGATAAGCGATGAGATCCTGGGTATCGGCGAGATCACCGGCGTTCAGGAGGCTTCTCTTTCGCTTCTGGTGCGCAAGTCCGGTCGCACCACCGGGCTGCGCAGCGGCGAAGTCCGGGTGCTTGATACAACCGTTCACATCGAGTACGGGGCTGGCCGTACTGCGGTTTTTGAAGGCCAGATTCTCACCAGCCCGATCTCACAGGGCGGCGACTCGGGGTCGCTGCTCGTGACAGCCGATTCCAATCTTGCGGTTGGGTTGCTCTTCGCAGGTTCCAGCCAGGCGACTCTCCACAACCCGATACAGGCTGTTATGGACGGTTTGAATATCGACTTTGTCAGCCAGAAGGAAATCAGCAAAAAACTTGAAGTGCAATCAGAAATTGAAAAAGCCCGCGCCGTCAAAGCCGCTCACAAGGATATGCTGCTTGCTAAAGCCAATGTGGTTGGTGTTGGAGTGGGTTTTCGCCAGATCGACGGCCAGCCCACCTCAACTGTCGCATTAATTGTTACAGTCAAAGAGAAAGTCCCCCAGGTTCTGCTTGCCCCAGATGATCTGATCCCGGGCGAGATTGAGGGGGTTCCCGTGGATGTTGTGGAAGTTGGCGAGCTAAAAGCACAGTAATCAATCCCATAAAATTCCCGGCTTATTCCAAACTGCCCGCTTTCCATACATGGCGTCCCTATCCTGGGGTAAAATCTGAGCCATGGCTGATGTGACCGTGTTTGGTGACATTAATGTGGATGTGCTTATGCCGGTCGCCTGCTACCCGGAATCCGGGGAGGATGCAATGGCTTCCAGCCTGACCATCCGCCAGGGCGGCTCTGGAGCCAATACCGCTATTGTGCTTTCCAAACTCGGCCTGCCCGTCCAGATGGTTGGTCGCACCGGGGACGACCACTGGGGTGAGATCGCTCGCCAATCGCTTCAAAAGTTTGGGGTTGATACCCGTGCAGTTTCCCGCGACCCGGAACTCTCAACCGGGTTGATCTTTATCCCTGTGGCTGAAAGCGGCGAGCGCACCCTGTTCTCATATCGCGGCGCAAATGCCAGCATCGCCGTCGATCATATCCAATCCGCATTGATCGAACCGGGGCATTTTCTGCATTTATCAGGTTATGCATTTCTGCGCTCACCTCAACGGGAGGCGGCCTGGCGGCTGGTTGAACTCGCCCGGCAGGCTGGAGCCAGGATCTCCCTTGACAGCGGAATTGCGCCTGCTGTCCAGGCGCAGCCTGAACTGGTTAAACTGCTCCCGCAGCTGAATTTGCTGGTCCTCGGAACTCCTGAGGCAAAATCGTTGACAGGCGCTATTACTCAGGATGAAGCCATCCAGGCGCTGCTTGAACTGGGAGTGGACCTGGTTGGCCTCAAGCTCGGAAGCCGCGGCTGCCTGATTGCTAATTCAGACCATTCAATCATTCTCCCGTCTTTCCCCGTTCAGGCAGTAGATACGACCGGGGCGGGCGACGCTTTCAGCGCCAGCTTGATCTATTCCCAGCTGAAATCTTTCAATTTACCCTGCGCCGGGATTTTTGCAAATGCCCTCGGCGGGCTGGCCACCACTGTAATTGGGGGCGGGGGGGCTTTCCCCGATATCTCGGCAGTGATTCACTTCCTTGGACAGAACGCCGCCTCCTATCCATACTCCGGATCGCAGGCATTATTTAACGATATTCTCAGCGCTCTGAGGGGGGCAGAATAATGGCATCCAATCCAATTTTCGCTGAGATTACCAGCGTGCCTGAACTTATCCGTCAGGAATTGGCAAACCTGGATGATGCTGTCAGGCAGGTTTTTAGTCCGGATTTATGCCGCTCGATTGGGCGTGTTTACCTTTGCGGGTGCGGAGATTCGCACCACGCGGCTCTTTGCAGCCAGCTTGCCTTCGAGTCGCTCGCTGGTACTCCGGCGGAAGCCCAAACCTCGCTGCAGTTTGCCCGTTATTCAGTCGACTTTTTACCCGTACAGGCCTCATCCAGCCTGGTAATCGGTATTTCTGTTTCAGGCGAGGTCGCCCGTACAATTGAAGCGCTGCGGCGTGCCAATGCCTGCAACCTGCACACAATAGCGCTTACAGCCAGCCCAAACAGCCGGCTTGCAGGGTCAGCCCGACAAACCCTTGTCGCCAGCGCGCCCCCCATTCACAGCCAGCCGGACCTTGTCGTTCCAGGAATCCGATCCTATGTTCTCAATTTGTTGGCCCTGTACCTTTCTGCGATCCTTACAGGCGAGAGACTGGGAAAGCTCACCTCCAAACAGGCTGGTTCCCTGCGCAACGACCTGCTCGCTCTTTCAGATGCTGTCGAAAATGGAATCTCAACAAACCTGGAGTTAATAAACCGGCATCTCCCGGAATGGCAGGAAGAAAACCTGTTCTTATTCGCCGGTGGGGGCCCAAACTTCGGCACCTCTTCGTACTGCGCGGCAAAGATGCTGGAAGCCAGCGGGGATTTTGCTTCTCCTGTCGACCTGGAAGAATGGGCCCACCTGCAGTATTTTGCTCGCCATCCAACCACACCCACCTTTATCATAAGCGCAGGAGAGCGCGACCGCTCAAGGGCATTAGAGATTGCCAGGGCTGGGATCGGTATCGGCCGGCGGGTGGCCCTTGTCGCGCCCCAAAGTTACAGCCGCCTGCTGGAAGGCGATTACCTCCACCTTCCTTTTGCGGATGGTGTTCCGGAAGTGTTCTCTCCATTAATCGCCTGGATTCCGGGAGCGCTGGCTGCAGCCCGGCGTGCAGAGTTGCTGGGGGAACCCTATTTCAGGGCTTTTGGCGGCGGGCGCAATCCAGAGGCTGGCGGCGGGTTAAGCCGTATCCAGACCAGCCAGATGCTTGATGATACAGAATTTAAACATCAGGAGTGAGAACGTATGGCTCAAAAAATTATCCTGGACGTCGATACCGGCGGGGATGACGCCGTGGCGATTTTGCTGGCGGGACACCATCCCAGAATTGAATTGGTTGCGGTGACTGTTTGCCATGGAAATGGGCCGCTGGAGCTGACCCTGGACAATACCCTGCGCGTCCTCCAGGCCGGTCATTTGGAAAAGACGCCGGTATATGCCGGTTCAGAATGTCCGCTCATCGGCGACCTGATCCAGACTCACCCCATCCAGAAATCAACCCTGCCCCTTCCCCCCGCAGGTATCACACCCACGGCGGGACGGGCGGTCGATTTTATCGTCGATTATTACCTCGGACCCGGTGGTCCCGAGACCATTTACACCCCCATTGGACCGCAAACCAACCTGGCGCTTGCCCTGCGCCTGGAGCCAGCAATTGCAGAACGTATTCCGCGCATCGTTACGATGGCTGGGGCTTTCACGGAAGGAAACATGACCCCTTCGGCTGAATTTAACATCCTGGCTGATCCGGAAGCGGCCCACATTGTGTTCAACTCCGGCATACCCATTACGATGGTTGGGCTGGAGGTGACCTCCAGAGCGCTTGTCAGCCTGGAAGATGCAGACCGGCTCAGGAAGATAAATACCCCCCAGGCCCAGGCTGCCTCAGGCATCATCCGGGATGAAGTTAACTGGTTCATCGACAACCTCGGGTTGGAAGGCGGTCAGATCTTCGATGCATGTGCGGTCGCTGCGATCATTGACCCGCAAATTGTCCAGACCAGAAAGATGCACGTCAATATTGAACTGCACGGGAATCTCACCCGCGGCCGCACGGTTGCAGACATCTCCGGATACCATCCGGTTGAACAAAATGTGGATGTCGGAATTGACATCGACCGGGCAAAGTTCCTGGATATTATATTCGAAGGGCTGAGCTGAGCCAGGCCGATGCCCAGCCTGAACAGAGGCAATGCTCTTAAAATCACCGGGTCCGTCCTTGGTGGAAGCCTTATTGCGGTTACCGGCTTTCTTGCCTTAAACAATGAATCCAGCCAGATTTCAGTGTCAAGAATCAACCTGCCGGTTAAGAATCTGCACCCTGCTCTGGAAGGCTATAAGATCGCCCAGTTGTCAGACTTCCACATTTATCCCTACACCAAACCGGAACTGATCAAAAAGGCAGTGGAAGTGACCAACATGCTCGATCCGGACCTTATAGTGCTTACCGGAGACTATGTCTGGCGCAATTTGGGGGCTGTCGCTATCCTGGCGCCCATCCTGGCCGGGTTAAACGCTTCCCATGGAGTTTTTTCTGTGATCGGCAATCACGATATCTGGACCAACCTTGATGTTGTCCGGGGGACTTTGCGCAATGCAGGTCTGCCGGTATTGGAAAACGAAGGTGTTATGATCTCTAGGGGCAAAGGGAACATGTATCTGGCCGGTTTGGAGGATGCCTGGAGCGGACGCCCCAATCTCAAAACAGCCCTTGCGGGCTGCCCTCCAGAAGTGCCAGCAGTAGTTCTGGTTCATGAACCGGATGTGGCTGACGTAATATGCCTGGATCCCAGAGTTACCCTCCAGTTATCCGGGCATTCGCACGGCGGACAGGTCCGGCTGCCCGGTTTTGGCGCATTTGTACTTCCTCACCTCGGGAAAAAGTATGATTTTAGCCTCTACCGGGTAAGGGATATGTGGCTCTACACCAATCGCGGCATCGGAAACATCAGCGTCCCATTTCGTTACAATTGTGCCCCGGAGGTAACCCTGTTCAGCCTCCATACTCCTTAAAGCGCCTCTACTAAGGATATATTTTATTGCTCCAAATGATATATAATCTGATAGTACATATAATTTGTCTAAAAAATACAAACTCTGCACAAATATCGATATAAATTAAATAATGAATTGCTCTCCCTTCCACACCAGAGGAGCTACAGGCGGTGCCCGTTAGCGATGAACTGAAGATCACCACACTGGGGGGATTTTCTATCACGCTCAATAATAAGCCGCTAAGTGGCCTGGCTTCCAGAAAAGTTGAAGCCCTGCTGGTTTATCTTGCCTGCACCCGGGTCCCGCATGCGCGCGAATTTCTGGCTGAATTCCTTTGGGAAGAACGCCCTCAAGGCAGGTCGCTTTCCAACCTAAGGGTTGTGCTGGCCAGCCTGAACAAACACCTGCCTGGATTTTTTTCAATCTCCAGAGATAGCGTCACTTTTGAACTGGATTCGAATACCCGCTTGGATGTGTGGGAATTGGAGAATCACCTCCAGGCTGGCTCCCTTGAAGAAGCCGTCTCGATCTACAAAGGCGACTTCTTGAAAGGTTTTTACCTGCGCGGCGCGGGCGGGTTCGAACGCTGGGTTGACTCTGAACGAATAAGACTGCACCAATCCATTCTCGAGGCGCTGCACCAGCTGGTCGACCGCCTGCTGGAAGAAAATCGCTGGGAAGAGGGGCTCAATTACACAAACAGGCTGCTTCAGATGGAACCTCTCGATGAGAGTGCCCACCGCAAATTAATGCGTTTGCTCTATTTCTCGGGTCAGCGCTCAGCCGCCCTGGCTCATTTCGAATACTGCCGTGGGTTGTTGGAAAATGAATTGGGGGTTACGCCCGAGCAGGGCACAGTAGCAATATACCAGGGGATCCAGTCCGGCACTCTGCCCGCTCCCTGCCCTGAAACAGCCCGGTTTCTCAGCAAACCCTCCCGCATTCCGCCTTTTCTGGAAAGAGGCCTGCCGGCGATAGCGGCCCGCCATCCGCTGTTTGTCGCCCGGGAAAACGAACTTACAGCCCTGCGTGAATCCCTTGATTGTCTTTCAGAACGGGTGGGTGGATTGGTCTTTATCACCGGCGGCGCCGGACGCGGTAAGACCGCATTGATGAATCAATTTGCCATCCAGGCTTCCCAATCTGTCCCCGGGTTACTGGTGGTCAAAGGAAGCTGCAATGCCCTTTCGGGGATGAGTGACCCGTATCTTCCCTTCCGCGAAGTAATAAACCTGTTAACTGGCGAGCTTGAACCATCCTGGAGGTCCGCTGTCATCACACCCGACCAGGCACTCCGGTTGTGGAGCGCCCTGCCCGAAGTGATTTTTGCGCTGTTGGACCACTGTCCGGACCTGATCGGCTCCTTTGTTAACCGAGAAAGGCTGCTGTCCTACCAACCATTTATGGAAGCCGGCAGGGAGGGATGGGTTGACCGGCTGGCAAGTATCCCTGAAAAAAAAGGGGGGCAGGAGGTCTCCGAGCCATCCAGCCTGCAGCATGGGTTTACGACCCTGCTCCAGTATATTTCGAATTCTTTTCCATTGCTGGTCTTTCTGGACGACATGCAGTGGGCAGACCGCGCTTCCATTGACCTGTTTTTCCACCTCAGCCGCCGTCTTGCGGGTTACCGCATCCTTGTAGTATGCGCATACCGCCCTGATGAGATCGCCTCTGGCAGGGATGGCTCCCGCCATCCGCTTGAAAAAGTCCTGGGCGAATTAAAACGCCTGTACGGAGATATCTGGATTGACCTGGGACAAACAGGGGATGAAGAGGACCGGCAGTTCATCGAAAAATACCTCGACGCCAGCCCCAACAGGCTGGGATCTGACTTCCGCCGATCCCTTTTCGAACATACCAGGGGCCACCCGCTGTTCACCATTGAACTGCTCAGGGAGATGGAAGCCCGTGAACACCTGATCCAACAGGACGGCTTCTGGCAGGAAGGGCCCTCCCTGGATTGGGAGCTGCTGCCCCCAAAAATCGAGGGGATTATTGAAGAACGGGTTAACCGGCTGGATAACAGGCTGGCGGAATTGTTGCGGGTTGCCAGCGTTGAAGGCGAGCAATTCACATCGCAGGTGGTCGCCCGCGTCCAGAATCTGGAAGAACGTACCGTTGAGAACTGGTTGTCTAAAGAGCTTGGCAGGAACCACAGGCTGGTTCGAGAAATTGGGCTCATCCAGGTCGGTGAACTTTATCTGAACCAGTACCAATTTACGCATACCATGTTTCACGCCTATATATACGAAAGCCTTGGAAACCGGGAACGGATGCTGCTGCACAATGATGTTGGCGAATCTCTGGAGATTCTATACTGGGCTAACACCAAACAGATTGCCGTGCAGCTGGCGCGCCATTTTCAGCAGGCCGGCAAGCCCGAACAGGCTCTGCCTTATTTAATCCAGGCTGGCGACAATGCCCGCGCCCTTTATGCCCTCCAGGAAGCGGAAAATTATTACCAGCAGGCCTGCCAGATTCAATTGAAAGGAGGTTTTATAGAAGAAACTGCCCGGACTTATCTCAAATTGGGTCTGGTATATACCGCCGCATTCGAACCCCAAAAAGCCCAGGAATCATACCAGCAGGCTTTTCGCCTCTGGGAACCACTGCAGGACTCGCCGGAACTGCCGCCGCACTTCCAGCCTCTCGCCACTCTGCGTTTTGCGATTGAAGAACCGCGCACCCTCGACCCCGGAAAGGCGGAAGATGATGTCTCTGCGTTTATCGTCTCCCAGATTTTTGAGGGCCTGGTGAGAATCGGGCATGACTATAACGTCCTCCCCGCGGCGGCTGAGCGCTGGGACGTCAACGATGACGGTTCCAGATATACTTTTTATTTAAGAGAAGGCGCTCTCTGGAATGATGACTCTTATGTCAGAGCCGCCGATTTTGTCAACGCCTGGAAACATAACCTGCGCTCAGAAGAGGAAACCGCCGCAGCCAGCTTGATGTATGCCATAAAAAACGGGCGTGCTCTCCGGGAGAACCGCCTCGAGGATCCCGACCAGCTGGGAGCCCATGCCCGGGGTGATTTCCTGCTCGAAGTTGAACTGGAAGAACCAACGCCCTACCTCCCTTACCTCTTAGCCCATCCAGTCTTCTACCCGCTGCCCCTCTGGATGCAGGCCATTCACGGCGACCGGTGGGCGCTGCCGGAAAATATCGTCACCAACGGGCCGTATGAAATATCAGGGGCAAAAGCTGGCGAGTGGATAACGCTGGAGAAGAACCCGCTTTACCGGGCTGAACGGGGCGGTAATGTCCAGCGTGTGGATATCCTTACCTTTGAAACAATCTGGACCGCCCTGGAAATCTACCAGGCGGGTGACCTGGATGCTCTGGCTTTGTTTAATGCCGACCCGGCCACTATCATCCAGGCTATGAACGCAAGCCCTGCCGAAATTGTCTCGATTCCGCGCCCATCAACCCTCTATTTAAGCTTTCGCTCCGATATACCCCCCTTTGATGACCACCTCGTCCGGCGGGCATTCATCCACGCGGTCGACCGCGCCGAACTTGCCCGCAGCGCCAGCCAGGGCTTGTATGCCCAGGCTTCAGGCGGGTTTGTCCCACCCGGGATGGTCGGCCATACACCCGGGATCGGGCTGGAATATAACCCGGACCTGGCCCGCCAGCTCCTCTCGCAGGCCGGATATTCGGACGGTAGGGGTTTCCCAGAGATCACCTGGCTTCAGCCGACCGCCTCGCGTGAAGACCGCATCGTTCCCTTTTTGCAGAGCGCCTGGAACGAAAATTTAGGTTTGGAACTGAAAACAGAGAGCCTTGAATGGCCCGAGTACTACCAGCGTTTTACCAGCGATCCGGCCCAGCTTATGACCGTCGGCTGGAGCGCCGACTACCCCGACCCTGACAATATGCTGCGGGTTACGTTTCACAGTTTAGAGGGCTTGAACGTCCCCCGCTGGTTTAATCCCCGCTTTGACACCCTGGTAGAATCGGCAAAAAGGATCACCGATCACGCCAACCGCATGCAATTGTACAGCCAGGCTGACCGGATCCTGGTCGCCGAACAGGCTGTGATAATGCCGCTTGGATACAGCAGCGGGTGGATGCTGGCAAAACCCTGGGTAAGATTGCCCGGCGAACGGTCGCTCCAGATGCCCTTCAGCCGGTTTGTCGTGGAAAGGGAGTGGCGCTGATTATTTTGGCTTGCGCGCTTCCAACCCGGGTATTTTTATCCGCTTTTTTGGAAAGGAGAGTGCCATAGCAGAAACGATTCTAAAATCTAATTGTTTTCGATTCGTTATTGGAATTCAGTCTCAGATATATTCACACAAAAGGAGGAAACCAAAAATGGGTAATCCAGCAGCAAGACCTCGCAAACGGGCCTGGTTCTTTCTCCAGATCGCGGAAGGATACAGCCCCCATGAAATTGCGTTAAATTTATACAAACAGTATAAGGACCAGCCCGAGGGCGATTTAGACCGTTTTGTTGTTATCCGCGCCTGCCTGATAAAGGGATTCGAAAGGTTCAGGATAGTGGTGCCAGTCGACGCGATCGTCCTGGAAGATAAACCGGAAGAATATGTGTTGGACGAAGTCGAACCGCTCTTCAAAGCGATCGATGGGGTCAATTGTGTACTTCGTTTTGTAGTTGAGAGCCAGGTCCCCGAACCCCCGCACCTCACCCAAGCATACATCACAGAAACGGAGTTTGCTCTCGGCATGGAACTGGGTATTACGGATGTTGCCCACTCAGGGCGCCAGTACCCCAAGAGCCCCGGCTCGAATAAGTGGGGTTGATTTTTTTTAGACTGCCCCTGGAAATCGAGAAAGCCTGAGCTGGAGAACGGCTCAGGCTTTCTTATATGGAGGAGAAAAGGGATAAAACAAGGTCTTTAATCCAGGTCCCACAGGAGTATGGTGCCGTCCCAGGCCGCGGTAGCAAGCACAGCGCCGTCCGGAGATATGGAGACGCCCCTGATATCAAAGGTGTGCCCTGTGAAACTTTCCAGAATCTCGCCCGTTTTTGGATCCCATAGCAGCGCCGATCTTAGCTCACCATCCACACCAGTGATCAGATACCTGCCGTCAGGGCTGAACTCGGACGGAAATACCACATCATTGCTCCCGTTGAAACTCCGGCACGGAATCTCGTTGGTTGTATCCCACATAACCACATGTCCGTCCCATTCGCCCATGGCGATAAACTCCTCGTCCGGGGAGAGGACCATGCTGGTCATGCCGGGGAAATACTTCTGATCCACCGGCTCAGTGTCCTCCAAATCCCAGTAGAGAAGCCTTCCGTCCATGCTCATCGAAACCAGCCGCTCCCCGCCATTGATGAAGTCAACCCCGATAATCTCCCAGGTATGCCCATTAAGTGTATTCTCTCTTTCCCCGCTTTCCAGGTCCCAGATATACACCCGGGTGTCTTTACCGCCCAGTGCCAGGAACCTGTCGTCCGGGGAGAAGGAAACGTCATAAGCATTTACCTCCATTTCGGATTCGAGCGGGCTGCCATCAGGCATGAGGACTGCTCCTTCGGGCACTTTGATCCTCTGCTCGATTTTTAGTAAGATTTCTCCCTGCTCCACATCCCAGACCAGGGCGGTTGTCTCTGATGACAGCGAGGCCAGCATTGCGCTGTTGTTTGACCAAACCAGCCGCTCGATCGCCTCCTGGTGCCCTTCCAGCTTCTGAAAAATAATTCCCGTGGCTGCCTGCCAGATAGTAATATTCCCATCCATCCCACCCCCCGCAATCCAGTTTCCATCAGGCGACCAGGCAACCTCGTTCACCGCATCCGTGTAACCATCATAAATCTGGATCCCCTCTCCGGATCCCACATCCCAGATGGCTATCCGCCCGTCAAGTCCGGCTGAAAGCAGCTGCTGTCCGTCCAGCAGGAAAGCCACCCTGGCCACCCTGCTCTGGTGAGCAGGGATGGACTTTTTTATCTCGCCGGACCGCCCATCCCAGAATACAATCCTCCCGTCCTTTCCGCCGGAGGCGACCAGGTTTGATTCCGGAGAGACATCCAGACTGCTGACCCATAGATCGTGCCCTGATTCAGTTACAAGCGTTTCGCCAGAATCGATGTTCCAGATTTCCAGCCCTCCACTCGCCAGCCCGGCTACTACCAGGCTCGCTTCCTGTGACCAGACCAGATCGGTAATAGTGCCCTCCATGCCGGTTTCTGAAGCTTCAACCGCCTCTCCCCAGGGATCCCACACCAGTACCTGACTGTCGCCGATCGCAAGCCGGTCCCCATCCCCTGACCAGGCGATCGCGCTGATCCCGCTCTCATGGAGATATTTATTGACCAGTTCAGCCCTGGCCAAGCTCCATAAACTGACCGTGTAATCCGACTGCACAGCCAGGTGAGCACTCCCGGGGTCAAAAACAACCGCTCTGATCTCGATTTCACCCGCTTTGAAGGTTGATATGTGCTCCCCCGTTTTTGCCTCCAGGATCCGAACCTGGTTGTTAATAAAGTAAGCCAGAAAATTCCCGTCCGGGGAGACATTCAGCCCGCCGACCGGTTCATCTGTTATAACTTTCCAGGCTTCGCTGAAATCCCCCACCCTGTGGGCAAATACCCCAATGCTACCTGCAACGTAAAGGTATTCAGCGTTCTCGGAGAGCACCGCATCTCTGAGAGTCCCCCTGCCCAGTCTCGCCCGAGCCCCATCCGGCAGGTAAAATGGATCTCCGCCCACCACTGATACACTCCACGCAGCCTGCCGTATCCTGTCAACCGGCCTTGAATTTACTCCTGCCGTGCCGCCGGTAACTGCCAGGTTTAGCGCTGGGGAGGACTCCTTGTTGCTCTTCATTGCAGTTTTACCTGCCTCCCCAGCCTGGACAACCACCCTGGATGGCTCTTCAGCCTGCTGGAGAGCACCCGAAGGATTATCTAGATTTGAACCCAAATAGCCGGCTGCCAGCAGGGCCAGGACGGCAACTGTTTGCCAGAACCTGCTTCTTCTCAACCCGGTTGTATCCGTGTATACCCAGTTTCTTATCATCACTTTCTCCACCATAATGGTGGGGTCACACACCGGACAGATCGATCTGTAACCCCGCTGCGAGAGCATCTTTCTTTTTTTTATTCAATTACATATCCACTTCTAGGACTTTGTTCTGTTCTCGCCAGCTTGCCTTTCAGGTTGAAAGATTTCAATACCGCAAGAATCCTTGCCCTCAACGGCTCATGCCGACCCGGTTGCGGTTCAACCGCATCTACGTTTTTATATGTCCTTTGTGTTGTGGCAATCCGGGCCTGCTCCCTGGCTGTTCTCATCCGGGTTGAGCCATACTCCCTGTAAACAACTTCGTTATGCATCCTTTTCTCCTTATCAAATTGTGTGCTGGCAAAAACTCAACGTAAATTACAATCCAAATCTGCTCCCATCTTAGCTTGTAAACGTTCAGAAATAGCTCAGGAATCGTTAATTAAACGTTACCGGGCAATCCAATTGAATGTCATCCTGATTGAAGATTTTCCACAGGAAATGGAGCAAAGGGACTTAAGAAAATTTCCCCCTCTAAACTGGTCAGAAACCTTATAATATTTGTAAACTGTCCCCTGGTTAAATATCCCCGGAAATCAGCTTGAGCTTGCGGTTGCGAGCCAGGTTTTTAATCGCCCTCTCCCTTTTCATCGCTTCACCACGAGAGGGAGCATTTTCCTGGTAAACCAGCTCAAACGGGCGGCGTGTTTTGAGATAACGGGCTGCTTTCGAGTCAACCTGGTTGTGCTCATGTAGCCTGCGCTCAACATCGGTTGTGATGCCGGTATACAGGGTGCCGTCGCTGCAGCGCAGGATGTAAACGGTCCACTCCCTGGAGTAGGCCTCCTCGTTGTTCATTCAGCGGGCTCCAGCATTAAGAGATCATACCCCCTCTTTTCGATATCCGCCCGCTCCCAGTTGGAGGGGTGGTACTCAAAATAACGCCAGGGGTCTACAAAGTGGTCGTAATAGGGGTGGCCCGGGTGCCCGCTCTGGCCCAGGCTGTGGATCATTTTTGAATCCCCGAGCTCCCCCAGGTCGATCACTTGGCGCAGGGCCGGGATGCAGTTCACCTGGTACGGGTCGTTGGCAGACCAGCAGGTCTTCTGGATCACCGACTCGCTTCCGCCTGTGGAGTACGGGCCCCGGTTGAATATGTTTTCAATTACGCCGATCCCGCTGCTGCCCAGAGTCGGGCTGCGGAAGGTGATGGTGTGCAGGTCGCCCCAGCGCCAGTCCCCCGGGTACTCTCCAAACGTCTCAGACCCTTCCTGCCATGCCTTGAGAAACGCCGCCTCAAGGATGTCGTCCCGCCTTTCCACCACATCCGGGGTCCTAACATCGTCCCACCAGGGGTTGTCCGGTTCCTGCAGCAGGAAATAGATAATATCAGAGGCGGCATGGCCCCCGTAGGGGGCAATCTCCGGAGATAACTGGTCGTGGAAAACCGATTCCAGCAGGCGCCGCCAAAAAATGTTGAACAATGCCGCCTGGGGGCTGTCCATGCCCATCTGGGCCTCCCAGTCCAGCAGGCTGTCGCGCCCCGCCGCGGCAGCCTGGTCGTTGAAATCGATCCCCTCTAGATAGGGGATAATCTCCAGGGCTGACAGGGATTTGTTATCGGTCTGGAAAACTGCCAGATCTTCCAGCGAAATGCCGTCTGTATCCGCGTTTACCAGGTCTTTCAGGCGCTGGGCGCGCTGGCCGCGGTCCTGCTCGCGTGCGATCAGATAGGGGTAGTCTCCTTCCCGGAACTGGGGGTTGTTGGCGACAATAATGTGCCCTCCAGGGGGGTTAAACAACCGCGGCGCTTCTTCGAATGGAATCGATCCTGTCCACTGGTAGTCGTCGTTCCAGCCCGGCACCGGCAGGGTTCCGTCGCCTCCAGCCCGCACCGGAACAATGCCCGGCATGACGTAGCCGATATTACCTTCAACATCCGCGTACAACCAGTTCTGCTTGCCTGCTTCAAAATTTTCCACTGCCGTCAGGAACTCATCCCAGTTTTGAGCCCGCAGCACACCCAGGACCGCATCAAGCGAATCGACCGGCTGCAGGGCCGGCCAGGCGTACGACAGCCCAAAAAGGTCGGGCTCGCCTTCCCGGTAAGAAAACGGGGCACCTTCCACCATACGATCCGAGGCGACTAGCCCGTTGCGGGTGCTCCGCACCCGTATAGTGACCGGCTCTTCTCTTCCCTGCACTCTGATCCGCTCGGTTCTGACCTCCATATCGTCCCACTCCCCGTTTACTTCGTACTGGTCCGGATTTTCGGGGTTGATACGCTCGATGAAAACGTCTTCTGCGTCAAAAGCGGCATTGGTCAGCCCCCAGGCGATCCGGTCAGTATGCCCTATCAGGATACCCGGGACCCCCGGCAGCGAAAAACCGCGGATTTCGTAAATGCAGTCTGGCGATTTTTCCACGCAGTGCAGGCCGACCTCGTACCACAGCGCCGGCATGTTAACGCTCATGTGCGGGTCGTTTGCCAGCATAGCGTTTCCGGTGCTGGTCTCTGAACCTGATAAGGCGATGCTGTTCGAGCCGCCAACCGCGCCTGAATTCGCGACAGCCGGGACTTTAAGCTCAGCGCCTGCCAGCTGTTTCCCGAAATTTTCCAGGAACTGCCTATCTCCTCCCTGGATTTGCGCGGGGCTGAGCGCCGCGGCATTCGCTCCACCCAGGATGATCACCGGCCGGTCATCGCGATACTCCGGATGCAGGTCAGAGTACAGTTCCCAGCCCACCGCCCCGAGCTGCTGGATGTTGGCCAGTTCGCTGCGCAGCTGGTCGGACTGGTCGAACATCAGCATGTATGCCCACACAATCGAGTCCGCCGGCTGCCATTCTTCAATTTGGATCTCGGTTCCCTGCAACTCCAGAAAGGCGAACTCCAGACCCAGCTCTGATGGGGTGCGTTCCTTTATATAAGCGTTGACGCCCTCGGTGTATGCATCGACAGCCAAGCGCGATTCGTCGCCCAGCATCCTGTACGATTCCCGGCTGAGTTCGTCGAAATTAAAGTGGCGCAGGTAAATATCGGTCTCCAAGGTCGCTTCCCCGAATAGTTCCGAGAGGCGCCCCATACCCAACCGGCGCTGGAATTCCATCTGCCAGAAGCGCTCCTGGGCGTGCACGTACCCCTCGGCGAAGAACAGGTCGTGCGGCGTCTGGGCATAGATATGGGCTACCCCGGATTCATCGCGCAGCACTTGCACCGGGAATTCCAGGCCGGGCGCCTGGAGCGTTCCGCTGGTCTGGGGATATGCCCTTGTGCTGAACCATTGCCAAAAACCGTACAAAATCAGAGCGGTCAAAAGAATAATTAAAAGGACAATACCGAGTATCTTCCATCCCTTCCCATTCGCCATGGTTTCTCCTCATATAGGTGCTTTAATTAAAGTTAACAACACTTACCCCGCCCAATCGTTGCCCGATCAAAAAGCTTTCCAGAAGGATTCCAGCCTTTTGGCTGGGAAAACTCCCATGAAACCATACGACCGCGTTCCAAAATATGCCGCACCGAGCCAAACCTCTCAACCAGGGATTTGCAGGGAAAGCGAATTATGATCCAAAAACCAGATGCTTCGCGGGCCTGCGACATCCCGCAGGCCGCTCAGCATGACAGTTAATGGGTATAGGAAACCTTACTATAAAAAACTATTTTCTCGCATGTCATTGCGAGACGGATGCCAGGCTGGCAGAGCAATCTAAATGCACCCAGCCCATGTCTTTGCGAGACTGCCGCCAGGTCGTCGTGGCAATCTACCCACACCCAAACCATGTAACTACGAGACGGTTGCCAGGTCGTCGCAGCAATCTGCCTTAACCCCTCACCTGTCATTGCGAGACGACCGCCAGGTCTTCGTGGCAATCTAATCCCTTCCTAAACCTAGAACCCAGAGAGCCGCTTCGTTTGAGGAACGAACACAATTCCAGCGATATCTTTCTCTTCAAAACAGACCATATAGTGGAAAGATTCGGGTCAATAACGAACCAGTGTGAATAGCTGGCGTCTGAAATTTCGGGATAGGAAAACATCGGGGGATTATTGGGAAAAATCTTCACAAGAAATGCCGGCGCCGATATGCACCTGGGCAGTTCCCGGCAAAAAAGACCAGTTGACAGGATAACAAAATTGTAAGTTAGGGTATGTTAAAAAATTTTCCAAAAATATGATATTAAGGCGCTTTCTTCACCAATACTCTCCGGGCTGACTTATGAACATCCGGAAAAAACGGTCCCCAAAAAACCTCCTGTGCGCAGGCCCCCCGAGGTTGTGTGTTAACCATTTTATCCGCCTAAGCACGGCATTACTTGTCCCAATCCTGCTGGCGGGTTTATTCCTGCTGGCG
>Ga0180437_10002927_pt1 | contig 26240 bp, 48 predicted proteins | sample SS_ome_4_FD_132410 | JGI IMG/M metagenome (GOLD analysis project Ga0180437, IMG submission 132410) | Hypersaline lake sediment archaeal communities from the Salton Sea, California, USA - SS_3_D_1 metaG | ecosystem: Environmental > Aquatic > Non-marine Saline and Alkaline > Hypersaline >... | reverse complement strand
GCATCTTGGCCATCTCGCCCTTGAAGCCGCGCCAGAGAGCGGGGGCATGCTTGTGTCGAGCCCTGCTAGCAGCAGCCCTGATCTGGTCTGCAGCCGCCCCACCCTCGGCACGAAGTTGGGCTGCAGCGCCGCGCGCATAGGGGGCAGCGGCCGCCCTGGCCCTACTGAGGGCGGCACGGGCCTTAGCTCCTGCCTCTGCCCGGCGAGCCCAGAGGTTCCGGATCGCGCCGCCCTGCTTCTCCATCTCATCGATGAAGGCGGCCATGAAAATTGCGTTGTCCATGTGGCGTCCCTACTTCTTCTTGACGGTCTTCAGGATCTTGTCGACGACGACTGGGAAGTATTCCTTGGCGATCCACTTGGCCAGGTCGATGCCTTGCGCCAGCAGATCTTCCTTGGTCATGTTCCAGGCATCTTCGAGGGCCTTCTTCATCTCCTCCTTGGAGAGCTTGCCGTCCTCGTTCTTCAGCTTCGCTTCGCGAACGAACTCGACATAGATGGTATTGACAGCCTTCTCCACGGACTGGATGATCTTGCCCCACTTCTTTTTCTTCCAGCCAAACTTGGTAGCCAGGAAGCCGAGGACGACGAGCACGATGAGCCAGACAGCTTCCCAGAGACTCGGGTTGCGCCAGAACGAGCCCTTCTGCTTCGACGCTTCAGCCAGGTCGGTGATGATCTTCGTGATGGTCTCACCGTCCAGGTCTTTCCCGATCTTCCAGTCGTCGGTCTTCTTGGCGTCATCGGCAGCGGGCTTCTCGGCGGGGGCCTCAGCGGCAGGCTTGTCGGCAGGAGGGGCCGCAGCGGGCTCTTCGGCCAGAACGGGGGTAACGAACAGCAGCAGGGCGATGATGAGTGCGAAAAACTTATTCATTTTGACGTCTCCTTCTTTCCAACGATCTCTTCTTTGAACTTGGCGTTGTGCTTCTCGCGGGCCGCCTTGTACGCATCGAGCGAGGCTTCCAAACTCGCGATATATGTCGCCATCTTCGTGATGTCCTCGATGAGGACTTTCTTCTTCTCCTGCCCGAGAGGATCGAGCTCGCTCATGCGGAGGCTGATCTTCTTGTGGACGTTCTTGGTGCGGTAGATCCGTGGCCACGGGCTGTTGACGTAGACGTAGGATTGGCAGCTACACAGGAACGCTGTCAACAGAAGGAAGCTCAGGAGCAAAAATGTCCTCCGGCTTGACCCCTTCATGCTCCACCTCCAGCACGTGATCCATGATGTCGCGCTCGACGTCAGTGGTCTCCAGGACCGCCTCGGTCTCTTTCTTGCGCGCTGCTGCCTCGGTCTTGGCGCTGTTGTCCATGCTCAAGCCGATGACGCCAAAGAGCCCTTTGATCAGGGCTCCTATGATAGCGATGAGAATTTCCATGGTTACCCCGGAAGATTCACGTAGCCAGGAACAGCGCCCGGGGACTCACGGCGACCCAGGCCGGCTGCTCGCAAAGCGGGAGGGAGAAGAGCCGCGCCAGCCAGACCGGCCAGAGGAAGCCCGAGAGCCGGTGCCGCGTTGATGCCGGAGCCGATCCCCTTGATGCCGCCCCAGAGGCCACCACCTGCGTAGCCTGCCCTGATCGGGTCTGTGAGACCGGCCCACTGCTGGCCAAGCCACCCGGGTTCAGCCGGAGGCGCGGCTGGAGCAGCTGCGGCAGCAGCGGCCTGATCAGCGGCAGCAGCCTGTTGGGCAGCGGCAGCCTGATCAGCTGCAGCGGCATCTGCAGCGCCCGGGGCTGCAGGCTGTGGCAGAGCGTCTGCAGGCGCTGCCTGGCCACGGTCTCTCACGTTCTTGGTGCGCTGGATGTCGGAGCCCTTGTTGACGTCCTTGACGGTTTTGGCACGACCTTCGAGAGCGCCGCCTCTGGTGGCACGTGCGGCCGAACGCCGATTGCGAACCCAGTTGAGCGGGTTCAGCTTGCTCCCGGCGCTAACGCGACGCTCAGCATCTGCGCTGGCTTGCTGTGCACGAAGAAGGTCCTCACCGCTACCGGTCCGCGCAGCGCGAGCTTCTGCAGCACGGGTGGTCTTCACCTTCCCCTTGAGCCGTCCTCTGCCGTAGGCCCTACTTGCTCTGGTAGGCTTTGCGCCCTTCGCCAGAGCTGTCCTGCGGCGAAGTATGTCCATCGGACCGGCCTCTTTCTCCAGTTCGTCGAGGAAAGAGTCGATCAGCACGTCGCCCAAAGTCCCTTCCTCGGAGGCACTTGCAAGCTTGCTGAGCTCGTCGGTGAATGCTGCGAGCATCGCTTCCTTCATATTCCCTTCTCCCACGAATATCTCTTCAGTGGCCTCGTCCCCAGCCTTGGAGCTGGTGAGATCCGTCATCATCCTGGACAGGCCATCGGACTGATCAACACGGGCCTGACGCTCATCCCATTCGGACTGCTCGTCGCCCTGCTCCACAGAAGCTGGAGACATGACCGAAGCATAGCCCCGGTCCACAGACCGAGCCTTATGAGGACCTGCTTCCTCCATGAAGGCTTCGGAGAACGTCAGGCCTAGTTTCTTTCTCTTGCGGTAGGACAACCGCCGGGATGTCTCAGACATTGGTCCCTCCTGATCAAGTAAATATTAAGGCTGCTGTGTCATAAGTAAAGCGAACGGAAGTTTTCTTTTTAGTGGGAGGCAATCTATGCCAGTAATTATGAAGGACGAGGGAAACGGCCTGGAGGTACTCCCGTCCCTGGAAGAGGAGCCGCCAGACGTGCTCCCTTGCATCGAGAGAGTGCTTGTAGTTTTACGATTCTTCTCCGAGCGCGTATACCGCCTGACCTGGTCCGCTTCGAGCGAACCGGTCGATACGCGGCGCGTTAATCGGCGCAAGGTCGTGGTGACAGGGGAGTGCCAGCAACTACCCGACGGGTACGCCAAGGACTTCGAGTGGGAGCTGTCGTGCTTCGTCCCAGTTCAGCACCAAGAGGCAACTCTACTGGGGTCCGCCAAGCGCCTGACAGCATACCCACCAACTGGCCCAACACATCTCAGGGCCGTGCTCAACGTGCTCAACACGATCAAGTGGGGATGCTCGGCCTCTGGTACGTCCCCTATGCTGGTGCTTCGTCCGGAGATCTGCGAAACAGACCTGTCGGACGACGATTGTGATGAGCGCTACTGGCCGTCAGACTCGTCAGACCCGTCTGTCGTGCTTACGGCCCGAAAGGCCTCTGTCTTCCGCGCTGTCTATGCCCGAAACGGGGCACTGCACTACTGCGACGAAGAGGTAACAGGAGAGGTCCGGCCTCCGCTGGGTGAAGAGTACCGACTCACGCCTGTCCAAACTTTCCTGGAGGAAGAATTCTGCAAACTACGCAGAGAGGAGAATTCATGATCAAACTCACCTTCTCGGGCGAGGAGCACGCGCCCCAAGCCCGCAACATCATGACGAACCCTATCACGCGGAGAATACTCAATCTTCTCCGCAAGATCTCACAGACGCTGAACTGGCCCCTGCTCTGGGACATCGCCCCTGGCTCTGACAACCATATTCACGTCTACCTGCGATGCTACCCGTTCTGGAACAGACAGCGCCGCGCCTCCGTGTATCTGTTGCGACTGCCTCTGCACCACGCGGCCTACGTAAACCTTCTGTCGACTTCACTGACAAAGGTGATACAGGCGTGTGCCGACCGCAAGGGAAACGCATATCGGCCACGGCACAGCTTTGCGCTGCCTGTGGCGGAAAAGGAGGCCAACGCTATCCTCGGTGCGTCCAATGCCCTCGCATATTTCACGGAAGTTCTCCCCACCCACTTCAGCGGCCACTGCACGGTGACACTCGTGCGGAGCGGCAACAAGATCGAGAACTTGCATCCTGAGTGTACCGTCGTCATGATACATCCAGGAGGATCCTCCACATACAGCGCATGTCCGCTGCACACGGGCGGATCGGGGCTGCAGAGCGCGATCAGCAGAGTTTTCCAAGGAACGCTAGGAGCGCTGCTCAGCAAGTGGGATTATGCCTTCGAAGACCCAGGACCAGACAGAATACTCAGTGAGGTGCCCATTGAACGAGGACCTGCTTTCCGACCTATGGTCGGAGGACCCGAAACCGGAAACGAAGAAGACTACGAAGAGGAAGAAGCCTGAACACGCACGGCACAGGACCCCTGCACTGGACCTGAACGGGTTCACCTGCACCCTCGGCACTGCGCGCCGACTGGTTCGCAAAAGCAAAAAGGACGCGCAGAAGGTGCTGAAGGAGGTGCCTGTCACACTTTCCAAAGACTCTCGATGCTGGATCCTAAGGATCGGCAACGAGACGACGTATCCGGCCTCGCTCACAAGTGTCTTCTTCTCACTGGCCCGTGAGGAGATGGACCTGAATGGCATCACCACGCACGAAGAAGTCATCGGCATGCTCGAAGACGTGCGAGACAGCATCATCGAGCGGGTTGCCAACCTGGAAGAGAAGGTGGAAGCATGGGACAGGACAAAATACCACAAGGAGACGCTCCTCTAGAGAGCTTCACATACGCCTGGACGGGGACGCGCTACTGCGACCTCCAGATGTCTGAAGCCAACCTCCGGCTCATCCAGGACGACCTGGCCGCCGGGTACGACAAGGAAGACTACATTGCCGTGACGGCTCTACTGATTGATCGAGCGTCTCGGCAGGTAGTTCTGAGCAAGGATCTCTGCCTCGACAACCCGTATCCGCTCCGTCGAGTCGTCAGCCGGGTAGACCTCTGGTTCCATGCTACCATCGACGAAATGGAAAAGGAGGAGGCGAAGAACGTCGTCGAGGTTAAGGTAGAGGTAAAAAACAAGGAGGAGCCATGCCAGGAATGAAGGAGATGTCACTGGAGCGCGCGTGGAAGATCTTTCGGAAACGCAAACAGTACGACGACGTCCACGGGAAGTACGCCCTGGATCGACTGGTCCGCGAGATCGAAGCCCACATGGGCGGCGCTGTGTGTCCGGACATCGAGCTCATCCGGCTCAACGGGCAATGGTATGGCTCCTGGGAAGACCGCATGATGCCGCTCCAGCGAGTGCTAGATGAGCTGGAAGCGATGAAGAAGCCCGACGGCTCGATCATGCGGATTCGTGTAACGAAACCGAAGGAGGGATGATGGAGGGTTTCCCGTTCAAGGCACTCGAAGCAGTGCTGGAGTACAACTGGGAGGACGAGAAGGCAGACTACGAGCGTCACGTCGAAGAGAACGGTGACGGGTCTGGGCATGTCTTCGAGCACCTCCAGAAACTAGACGCTTGGCTCCGGGCAAACCTGCCTGGCCTGAAAAAGAAGGAGACGTCATGAGCAAACAATACAGAGAACCTGTGGAGCCGGAAGAGTACACCCAGTGCGACATCTGTGGAGGAGAGATCGCCGGAGATGGGATGGACCACCCCTTCGCCGAGGACATCAATTTCCACGAGGAGTGCTGGAACAACGCCCCGGAGTGGGTAGCGGAATGCCCTCCGTCGCTCTTCAATGGGGAGCATTCCTACGGCGAGTACATCGAGGCTGTGCGCAGCGGGAAGTGCATCCTGTTCATCGAAGGAGAGGATCGCTACCCGGTCATCTGCGACAACCGCGAGGACGCAGAAGAAATGCTCTGCGAGGTGGACATGGCCAACGAGGGCATCGACGGCATCGTGATCAACGGCGAGTACCACGCAGCCTACATGGTCGCGAAGCTCCACATCTCCGGTCTAGACGAGGACTGACAACTCCCAGAGTCGTCACCACCCAAAATCCTCGCCCCTTTTGTCAGAAGAAGAGTGTTCGGAAAGTTTTGTCTTTCCACCTCGGAATCTTCTGACAATTTTTACCGGGAGGAGCGATGGCTCACATGTTTGAATCGGGGTTTGTCGTAAGGGACAAGGCGTGGCACGGCCTCGCCACCGTCCTGAAAGACGCACCCACCATCGAGGCGGGCATCAAGGAAGCGGGGCTGGACTGGGACGTCCTGACCTGCCCCATCCAGGTGCTCGTCCCGCAAGAGAAGGGGAAGCCCAAGGGTAAGGAAGCCCAGGGCTACAAGGCCACGGTTCGATCCAGTGACGGATCGATCCTGGGGATCGTGAGCGACCGCTATGCTCCGATCCAGAACAAGGACTGCTTCGGGTTCTTCCAGAAGTTCCTGGACGACGGCTCATGCCGGCTCGAAGCTGCGGGATCCCTGCGCAAGGGAAAGAACGTCTGGGTCCTCGCCAAGGTCATCGGCAAGGAGAACGAGATCAGCCCTGGAGACACGGTCGAACCGTACCTGCTGCTGGCCACAGGCCACGACGGCATGATGTCGGGCTGGGTCTCTTTTACGGGCGTGAGGGTGGTCTGCTGGAACACCCAAGAGATCGCCATCCGGCAAGCCGAGCAGGCAGAGGCGCGGGGCACAGGGAAATCTGTGCGCATCCTGCACGTCGGCGACACCAAGAAGAACCTGCTCGCGGTCCAGGCCGAGATCGACATCGCTGCCCGACGGGTGGGCGACATCGTCCAACAGGCCCGCATCATGAAGAAGGTGCAGATGGGGCCGCGAGAATACTACAAGTTTCTCGAATCGGTCTACCAGCCGGAACGCGACGCCATGCGTGAAGAGCTGGACAAGGTCCGCGCCTTCCTGAAAGAGAAGGGCCACTCCGACGAGGCGAAGGCCGAAGCGTTCGAAAGAATGCAGACGCTGGAAGAGAAGATCGCCAAGCCCTTCCGCCGCGAGAGCACCATCCAGAAGCTCGTCGCGCTCTTCGAGCACGGGCCTGGCGCGGAACTCGCGGGCCAGACCTTGTGGGGCGCTGTGTCCGCTGTCACGCACTACGAAGAACATCTTCGTGCGGGCGGCAACGAGAAGCGCCTCTACTCTTCGTGGTTCAACGGGTCCACAGCCAAAACCCGTGAACGTGTCTACCAACTGGCTGCCGACATGGTGGTCTAGGTAAAAAGAATCTGGCGTCACCAGAGCGCTGCTATCGGCGCTGCGGAGTCTCACTGGGACAGACAATCAAGGAGAGGAAAACGAAGATCTCTCGCGCCCAGCGATTCATCGCCGTCTTCAGGCGGCGTCCCTCCGCTTTTTCCCGCACCTCACCAGCAACACCCGCCACAGCTGCCGGCGTACTGCGTACGCCCGGCATGGTGGCGGAGTTGCGTGAGGAGCGGGGCTCCAGGCACGAATTCTCTTACCGAAACACTGGTAAGAAATCACGAGACCAAAGGTCCCGAGAAATCTTACCAGGTTTCGGCCGCGCCGGGCAGGAAGCCGCGACATGCTAGAGCTCATCGGGGGATGAGCTCTAGACATGCGCGCTTCCTTGGCGCTAAGAGAATTCTCGCCGCTCAGCACGCAACGCTGCAGCTCTGCTGCATCATCGCGTGCCTGTTCCTCGACGGCGATGATTCGCCTGAGGCGCACAAGATCTTCGTTTTCTCGTAGCAGATTCTTTTCTTTCGGTATCTCGCGCGATCATAAGCTTCATGAGTCCGGCCAGACTCCTGCTGTGAGTGATCAAGCAGATTTGGGCTAGCGCTATTTGGGCGGCGTACCGCCGTCGTCTCCAAGAAAACCAGGGACCAATAGGGAGAGCTCCGTTTCTTTGTGCAATAAAACCCCTCGCCCCAGGTTCAAAATTTCTGGGACGCTCGTCCGGCTGCGCCGGACACCCTTGCTGAGTCTTCGCCGGACCCTACGCCTCAGCTGCGGTTTCGCTTACCCAGAAATCCAGCACCTGTAGGCTCGGGCGTTTTATACCACAAAGAAACATCACTCATTAGTAGCCCACACCTGACGCAGACGGGCGGCGATAACGCCGCTATAGGAAATCGGTTGGCCAGCGCAATCCAAGGGGGTTGCAGCCCTGGCCGCCCGCTTCCGGGCTGACACCCGGAGCCGGCGGCCTGGCTTACACCGCAGACAGGTGTCAAAAAGAAGACTAGGCGTATTAGAGCTGGTGCAACGCCAGCAGGACGCGGCAGTGCGTTCACCGCTTGGCGGGGACCCCGGCCGGTGCCTTCCCCGACAAGCGTCCATGAAGAGAAGACTTTCTTCGCCCGCGCATCAGGCGGGTACGTCAACCTCGGTTTATCGCCATGAGCCACGCGCCCTATACGGGCACGCGCCTCTCGCGATGAACCGCTCGGTCACACACCTAACCGCTGCACCAGCGCTTCGCTGTGTTGCAGCTGACTGCGCAGTCGCGCAAGCGCTCCTGTGCTCGTCTTAGGTGCGCGCCCCGAGACGGTTGACTCTCACACCGCGTAAACGCGGGGCGAGCCCCGCCTTCCCGCGCTCCACGGAAAGTCCCCTTTGCTAGTCTCACACTCAGCGCTGAGTGATCTGGTGTTTATGGCGGCGTAACGCCGTCGCTCGCACGATAGTGGGTATCTCGTGCCGGCGCTCACGCGCTTCAGCCCTGCTGAAGCTGTCGACTGGGCTTGCCCAGTCGAGTTCGCGCCGACACTCTCACCGGGGCCACGCCGACGGCGGCGTAACCCCAGGGAGGGACTCGACGGCTTCTTACACGGCGCATCGCTGCTACCGCTGCTGCTGCGCCGCGACGAAGCACGCCGTGCCCTAAGAATCCGGGCGTACCCGCGCACTTCGCGCCCGCGTACTTCGGATTGCAGATCACCAGCGCACATTAACAGACCTGGAGATGTCAGGCGGCGTATCGCCGTCACTGTCTCCCAATGAGGAGGCGCGCAGACGTGACTCTCTGTCCTCCCGGTTGGAGGACTCACGCGTCACGCTGCGCAATAAGGCCGCCGCTGAACTGCGACGGCTGGAAGCAGGTCTCCACAAAATATTTTGCCAGGCGCTAAAGGGCGGTGCAACGCCGCCACAGGCTCGTAAAGTATTTCTTGATGAGGGAGCATCCGAGCTCTGCCGCAGCTCGTGATTGCCCCTCTTCAGACACTCTGCTGCTCCCATACTCGCCTCTCACCGGGAAACATCCTTGCTGAGTCCCAGACTCACAAGGATGTCCACCGGATCGTGGCTCGTGGGAGCAGTGTCGTGTCTTCCGGGTCGGGCAGCGATGCTGCGCGCAATCGCTCCCTGGCCCTCACGAGCTGAAGCAGACCTCACACCTATGCTGGCAGTTCCGTCAGGCGTCTAATGGCGGTGCACCGCCGCCGCGAAGTCACACTGGGCCTCGTGATACAGAGGAAGCCCCGCGCACCCGCTACGCACGCGACGCGGAGTAAATCTTTTTCGAGACAAGCACGAAAAACGGGCCGCTAATAACAACTCGCCTTCGATTCGTTGCACGACTCGAAGTCGCTTTGTTATTAGCAACCCTAGATTTACATCCGCGTCGCAGCTCCGCTCTTGCGCAGGTTTCCGTGCTGACGTGAATCATGAAGCAGGCTGCAAAGGCTGCTTCTTTTTTAGTCAGAAGAAGAATAGAGACGACGTTTCAGTTTCCCTTTTTTGGAGGAAGAAAGATGAAAGAAGCAAGAGACGTTGTAGTCCACGGTGGAATGTGCCACCGAGACGATTTCATGGCAATCGGTCTGCTCAGGCTGATCGGTGTCATCGGCCCCAATACCCTGGTGCATCGGACGAATCCGACACCGAGCGATCTGATGAATCCGGACATCCCCGTGGTCGACGTGGGAGGGCAATTCGACCCGGCACTCAACAACTGGGACCATCACCAGCACGAAGAGAACGTGAAGGACGAATGCGCCTTCTCGCTCCTGTGCAAGAACACCCAGGTGCCGAGCAAATTCGGCTTCGAGGGGACATTCCACGATCTGTGGCAGGCCGCCCCCTGGTACAGAGCTGTCAACCTCAGGGACAACATGGGGCCTGATGGTCTGGCCAAGAAGTTCGGCCTCCCTTTCATGCCGCACGAGGTGACGAGTCCCTTGGAGGGATTCATCCTCGGCAGTATCGGAGACACCGACATCTTCGACCACCGCTGGATCGAGCTCTCGGCAGAGCTTCTGGAAAGCCAGGCCAAGCGTGCCTTGGAGTTCCGTGAGAAGGAGGAGTGGCTCAAGGAGAACGCTAAGTTCTTCATGCTGCCGCACATCCCGAAACACGGGCCTCTCTGCATGCTTCTGGCTGACCAGAAGGGAGCCTTCGGCATCAACCCGTACGCGGCCAAGAACGGCCCCAACGGGGTCAAGGTCATCCTCACAGCCACGCGAGACCAACGCAGCCCCCAATGGGCGCTGTTCCGTCTCGACGCGGGCGTGGGGATCGTAGACCTCACCAAGCTGAAGGACCACCCGGCAACAACCTTTGTTCACCCGAAGGGCTTCCTGGCCATCATCGATCAGGAGTTCACAGGGGAGGAGTTGAGGGAGGTGGCAGCCCAAGCAATCGTCTAGGGACGGAGAAACGCCGGGGTAAAACCCGGCTTTCTTTTTAGTCATAAGCATAGTGCAGAGAAGCTACGTGGCCCTCTGCAGAGACGTTCAACCAATCGTTTTATGGGGGAAAGCATGTACCAAGGAGAGACGAAGACCGGCGAGGCGGCGAAGAAGTTCGCGGCTGAGCAGTACCCGTTCGGGCCGGGCTTCAGCGACGGCGTGGTGGAGAAAACCCACACCGTGGAGGTGTGGCACTCGTCGTTCGAGGACTCGGGACCGGACTACAGCCTATTCAAGGCGCTCGACGCCGATGGCAACCTCGTCGCCGAGAAGAAGATGGGAGGCTATTGATGGGAGCAATCGCAGCAGCAACTGAATTGGCCCTCGAACAGATGAAGCTGGTCCGGGGGCGCTTCACCGACGACACGAACTTGGCCCACGTGTCGCAGGTGGCAACGAAACACCTCACGGGGCTGCCGTACAGGGTAGTCTCGGGGATCGACTGGAGAGAGGACTTCTCGGTCTGGGAACTCCAGCTGGGCCGCGAACTGGCCAAGACCCTCAACGAAATCATTCCCGAGAGAGTCCAGGCGATCCGGGAGATGCCGATCGGGGAGATGCCGGCGCGGGACGAGGAGCCGGACGAAGGCACGATCCAGACGCTCGTCCCCATCCTCAAGGAGATCTTCTGGCTGGCGTGGCAGGCGTGCGGAGCGCCCGAAGGAATGGGGTTTCTACAAGACAGGCCCAACGCCACCAAGGAAGAAGTGTGGGCCACTGTCATGGCCGGGGGCCACGACGCGAGCAGGATGTTCCAGGTCCTGCCGCAACAGGGCGGCGAGTTCGATGCCGACTACATCTTCGGCAGGATGATGAAGCTCCACGTCGAAGTGAAGCCCGGCGGCGAGATCGTGATGCCCCTGGGGCATCCGTCGCCCGACTACCAGAGTTGGGCTGTACGTTACAAGAGCTACAGCGATCTCTTGGCCGCCGCCATCAACAACCTGGAATAGGAGATCCCATGCGCATCAAAAAGATCATCAGCCAATATCGCAGGGACTTCACCGCCATCTTCGAGTGCGAGCACTGCGGGCACGAAGAAGAGATCGGCGGGTACGACGACTCCTTCTACCACAAAAAGGTGGTGCCCAAGATGGAGTGCAAGAGCTGTGGCAAGACGGCGGGAAGCGACTACGAGCCCCGCGCCACGAAATACCCGGACACCATGACTGTATAGGTAAAAAGAAAGGGGGTCATAACGACCCCTTTTCTTTTAGCTCGCGTATCTCTTCACAGATCTTTGCCTGGGTGGCCGTCTGTAGAGCGGAGACTTCGCTGAGCTTGATGATGGCGTGGACCACAGGATCAGGCTTGCCCACTCTTGTCATGTTGAGCAGCCTGTCGGAAAGAGCCAGCAGTTTACGCTGCAGAGCGATCTGCTCGTCGAGCATCCCCTCAAGCGTCTGTGGCATCTCGTCCATGGGGTCCATAGAATCGGGTACCTCGTTCATGACGTCTCCTCGGAGATCTCTATGGGGATCCCTCTCTTGGGCCATGTATCGTGCCAGTTGTCCTCCTCAACTAGATGGACCTTCTGGCCACACTTATCGAATGTAGTGCACAGCCACCAGCCATACTCTATTGGTATGAGGCCGATGTACTGTTTGCCATCTGACGTGATCACAAAGCCTCTCACAGAACCCCCCTGGATAGCAGCTCCCAAAGAATGATCAGGACGCGCTCGGTAACCGGGCACTCGGGCGGAGCGACAGAGAGCCCATGGCGCTCCATCTCCAACGCCGCCGCGCATTCGGCCCGGGCTGGACAATGGTGGCCGAGGCAAGCCGATAGCTTTCCGGTATGCGCCTCGGTTGAGTTTTCTACAAGCGTGGTGAGGATAGCATGCACTCCTTGTTATATCTCGTGGTGCTTCACATATCTAGGATCGAACACTGTGCCGCACTCCTCACAGGTCAGAAGCTCGACAACCTCCTTGACCATGGTGTGCAACCGAAGCCGAACCACATCGAGAGGTACATGTTTCTCTGCTTCTCCGCAGGAGGGACAGCACGGTTTCTTTTTACTCATCGCTTCTCCTTGAGCGTGACAACTCCGGGTGTGGTCACCAGTCCATCTTGGTTGTGTTGATGCTGATCATGCCGTGCAGACAAGCCACAGCGACATCCTGGAGCTCGCCGTAGAAATCGTCCTCGTCGTTGCTCCGCAACGCATCGAGGAGCTCGTTCCACTCCTCCGCAATAAGACCTACGATTTCATGACGAGACACGGCGATGCCCTGGCCCTTCTCTCCATACCGCTTGATCAGCTGGAGGAGTAGCCTCTTGTGCTCCTCTAGAATCTGATCCTTGCGGATCTGGTGCCTGTGTTCCGTCATCTCATTCGGCATCGCTTTCCTCCTCTATGTCATCCAGTACCAGAGCCACGTCCTGGTTGAGCCACACAAGATAGCGGCCCATGAAATCCTTGGAATCCTCTTTGGGGGCGGGGACGGGTCGCTTACGCAATACGGCCGCGAGCCGTGCCCCTCTGCTCACCTCCTGAAGCATCTTCTTCTTCGGATGCGGGGACGCAGCATACTCAGGCGCGAGCGGCATACGTCCCGTCACATCCCAGGCCTCGGCGTGGCGACCCGTGACGCTGCACTCCTTGGAGCCGTAGGTGTCGACCACATCGAGACGCTTCAGCTCAGAGAGCCGTTTGTGTCCACTCACGGTCTCCAGCCTCTGATTCACTTCACGACCCGTGAGGGGGCCGTAGACAAACAGCAGCTTGTACACATTCAGCCGCTGCTTGGAGAGCAACCCTTCGTCGATGATCGCACGAAAGGTCGCCTTGGACGTCCGCTTCACACGGGGCGACGCGAGCTGCGGATGGAACTCGTTGTCTGGCATGAGGTCGTCGACGATATGGACCTGTTCGCTACCCATCCTCTCCTCCTTTCAGGTGCTCCCTGATCCCAGCCCAGTCGGTCCAGCCCGAACCGACGAGATAGTCCAGCTGAGACCAGTAACCTTCGTTGTTGATGGCGCTCGCCTCGTGGCCCTTGGCATCATGCACCATCTCGTCCAGCTCGCCGCCATCACACTCCAGCATCACGAGAATATCCTGGGGCACGTCCTGTCGCTTCGGTCGAGGCTCAGCCGGGATGTTGCCCCCCGGCTGCTCCACGATCGTCATGATGAGCTCAGTGCCCTCCTGGCGGAAGGACATATTGTAGTCCCTGTCCGGGTGCATCATCATGGCGATCTTCGCTGCCTCCAGCTCGAAGGCATTTTTCAGGTCTAGCTCCTTCTCGTCTGTCATGTTCACCATCCTATCTTCTTGGAGACCGCCGGGCTGAAACCGCCGAGCTCCTTGAACCGCTTGTCGAAATACTCCTGGAGTTCGGTGCCCGACACGAAGTACGGATGCCCGGACGGAGCGAATCTCCAGAGGCTGCACATCTCCTCACGGCTCATCTGGTCGATCTTCTCTTTGTGTTTCTGGATCTTCTCTGCCGTCATCACACTTCCTCCATATATCCGTAGTCCACGCAGTTCGGCATCATGGACCCCAGATCACTGCCGGGAAAACCCGGAGGGTCAGTTGAGAGGAGCTCTCGAAGAGTCTCCCATTCCGCATCGTCAGGATGCACCGTTTCGGCACCTCGGGGCGCATCTGCTGCCGGAAAGAATCCCCACGAGCCATTCCCAGTTAGGAACCTCCACTTGCGGGCCTTGCAGAAAGGCTTCACCTTGGACTGGAAGATATACCGAACCAGCTGATCAACACGAGATTCGTACACGTCGAAATGTCTTTGAAGCTCCCGCTCCACTTCGTTCTTCTCATTAACGAGTGCCACTTATCTTCTCCTACTACAGGTCATACCTCCTCCACTTCGTCGATGTACCACTCGGCACACTCCATGAACTCCTTCTCGAACTCTTCGTCGACGTCCTCGGATGCCTCCACAGCCTCGCGGGCCTCTTCGGCCGACCCTGCGTACACCGAATACCTGAGGGTGCTGCGGTCCTTCACGTACACGTAGAACTTCTTGTTGACGGTCGCGAAGTCGTCGCCGAACTTGTCCAGAAAAACCTTCAGACAGTCCTCACACAGCGACATGCTGCCGATCTTGCCGTCCTCGCCCGGCTGATTCTCCGTGATGATGCACGACGGCTTGTTCTTGCACCTCTCTGGGGTTCGCGGACCCAGTGTCATGAAAGACCCGGGCGTGATCTCGGCTTGACATCTCGCTCGATCTGGAGGGGTGAGCTCATTCGGCGCTTTGTCATCCTCGGGGAAAAGCTTGGCGGTATCGATCTCCTCGCCGCAGTTGGGGCAGTTGAACGTGAAGTCAGCATCGACCACGCCATCAAGATAGGTGGCGTCGACCCCGAAATGGTAGCCGCAGTCGCACTCGCCGACTTCCAAGAGTACCTGCCCGTTCTCGACGCCTCTCAGCCTCTTCATAGAATCCTCCAGCTCTTCTTGCGACGCAGCATCCCTTTCGTACAAGGAAAGGTCGCCTTGCCGTCTTCCCACTTAACACCCAGCCGCATCCCCATGCAGCCCGACATCTGGCAGCGATAACCGCCTCCAGTAGTCTTGCCCTTCTTCTTTGCGTCTCGGCTGTACACCGTAACGCCCTTTTCGATCTTTGGGCGCGAGATGCCGAGCATCGTCTCTACAACTTCCTTTGACAAATAGGGATTGTGAGGCGCGGGCACCAGAACCTTTACCTCCTCGTGTTTCTTGTCCTCTGGTCCATAGCAATATCCGTGCAAGGGAACGCCGTTGTACCAGTAGTCCTTCCTGCCGCACTTAGGGCACGGCGGCATGATCGCGTCCAGCTTGGTTGCGTGCGATCCTTTTTCTTCCTCTGCGTCCATGCTTTACTCCAATTCCTCGGCGTACACTTCTACGTAGCTGCCGTCTTCTACCTCGATGGAAATGATCGTGTCTCCCTCCCAGGGCGTACCTGGTTCTTCCAGGATCACGATCTGTTTGATCTTGAGAACACGGGAACAGAGCGAGCCGTCGGGATCGTTCCACTTCACCGTGTCTCCGGGCTTCAGTGCCCTGACCTGCGCTTCAGTCATCCTCCTCCTCCTTGAACCAGTCGGGGCTCATCCACGAAAGCTCCTCGCACATCTTCTTGACGCTGTCGCCGGATCTGACGGCGTCCTCGACCTCATCCATGATGCGCCGAGTCGCCTGCTCCAGGATCTCACGCGACGTGTTCGCTGGAAGCTGGGTGCAATAGCTGGCGTCGTCGACAGGCACCCACGCTATCTCGTCGCACAGGTAGTAGACAGAGAACCGAAGAAGATTGACGTCGTCTGGATCGTCCGGGTCGTAGTCCCCGCAGCGACCCTCTCCGATGTTCTCGAATTCCACCTTCACACTGTTTCGAATAAGCGAGATCATTCCTCCTCCTCTCTGCATAGCTCACATTCTTCGTCGATCGGATACCAATGTTCCTTGTGCTTCTCGCACTCGACCACCTGCTCGCCGGAGAGCCACCCGTCACCTACGATCACTGCTTCGGCGAAAGCGTTGCACTCCTCCAGCGAGAAGAAGGTATGTTCCGTCACAGGCCGATCCTTCGGCGGCTCGGTTTCGCCCCACCGCATGTTCACGATGAAGGCGTAGCCCTTGTCCTTGACCCTTTCCCAGAAGTTCTCGGCGCGGTCGAAGAGCTCCATGATCTTCTCTCGCTCCAGATCCATCGATGCCTCCAGCGCCTGCCACTCTGCCTCTCGCAGGAACTGGTGTACGCCTAGAGCCCGGAGCTCGGCTAACAGCCGCATGAACTGGACCGTATTGTTGCTCCACAAATCACTGGGTTTCGTCACGTCTCATCCTCTCAAGCCGTACGGAAAATCTTGCTCGACCCGATACTTGCGTCCAGCTTCGATAGTCTCCTTGATGAGGTCGAATGCCATGGGGGCGATAAGGCTCTCCGTGAAATGGCCTGGACGGCCGGGCGGTATTAGGATCATGCCGCTGCTATTCCACTCCACGGTAGGGATCCCCCTGGTCCTGAGGGCGTCCTCTGCCAACATCCTGGGGCCGTCCATCGCCGGCTCTAGTTGAACCACCCAGAGCTTCATCAGCTTCATCATAATCTTCTCACGCTTCTCGTACGGGGCCTCACCCTCGGGTCCTTCGTGGCTGCCCAGGGCTTCGTGCAGAAGCTTGTTCTCTGCATGAAGGCGTCGGGCGGCGTCCTCAAAGGTCTCCCCTACCTTCAGAATTCTCTCCGTCATTCATACGCTCCTTCCAGCCGAGCATGCCGAGGATCTTGACCGTCTTCCGGTTTGTCGCGTCAGAGGGATCGCCCACCAGCACGTACTCTTGCTCACTGTGGTAAAATGTAAAAATTGACATGGCGCAAGGGACAGCCCAAGTGCCCCCTTCCTTGAGTGAGCGGATCAGATTCTTCACCCACTCGATATCACTCTGCTTTGGGTCCCAGTCCATACGTCCTCCTAAAAAATAAGACCTCTTTGCAGAGGTCTTATGACAGGTTTCGATGCTGTGTTCGGTCTAGTCGGGAAGCTCGTCAGCCAACTCAGCCAACGCCTCCAGCGTGAGTTTCTTCTTCGTCGCCGGATCCTGGCTTGAGCGAGAAGGACCCTCGCCGAAAAGAGCTACGTGCTCCTCCGGCGTGCGCTGCTTCACGGGACTGACCTTCACCGCCTCTGGGCGGTCTCTAAACCCGTTGAGCAGTCTGATCACCTCGTCTGGCGCAAGCCCGTTGCCGGCCTTGGCGTCTTGGGAAGCCTCGGCGAACAGGCGGCCTATCTCGGCGTCCTCTCTCGTGCGAAGTGTGGACTCTACGAACTCCTCGTCCACCATGTCCTGCACCCGGGCTGCGGCCAGCCGATTGAGCACATGGGGCAGAGGAAACGTCTGTAGCTCTTTGAGAACGTCCCTGTCGGCCATGATCATCTTCACCTTCTGCCCAGGGGCCTGTCTCGTAGTCCAAACCTTTTCGCCATCAGCGAGCTGGTTGACGGATCCCGTCTGAGCGCACGTGTAGCACATGAAGCTGCCACCTTCCACGTGCAGATCACTGAGGATGCCACACAGGGGGCACTTGAGACGAACGACAGCGCTCAGGATCATGTTGCCACGTGCGTCGAGTAGATGCTCGTCCATGAGGCTATCCCTCCTGTTTCGGGAGTTTTTCGATGGCGAGGAGCTCCTCCTCTCGGATCACCATGTAGCTGCGCTCGCCCACAGAGATCTGGTGGCCTGTGTACTCCGCGAAGTAGACCGTATCGCCCACCTCTGTGCTCATCGGGTAGGTCGGCCGCTGCAGCGGCCCCTCAGGACTCTCCGGCGAGAGCATGGTCGCGGATCCGGGGCTTTCGATAGGCTTGCCCGGCCCCACGCCCACCACAAGACCAGAATTGGTCACCTTGCGAGCCGAGTCGGGAAGATGGATGCCCCCCTCCGTGACGCCGCGCTCCATGAAGGGTTCCACGATCACGCGATCAAACATCGGCTGTGGAATGTTCACTGCACTCATTCGACATCTCCTTTAGTATGAGAATCTTTCCTTCGCGCCGCTCCTTGCGGTGCGTTCTGATCTTGGTGTATCTGCCGAGGACCTCACCGTATCGGTGCAGCCGGCTCTTCCAGTATTCTTTGCCGCGCTTGCCCCACTTTTCGGCGTTCTCTCCGTGAGCCATGGGTCACCTCCTGTAGAAGCCCCGTTCGGACTCGAACCGAAAACCTACGGACCCAAAATCCGTTGTTCTATCCAGTTGAACTACGGGGCTGATTGGTCAGTCCGAGCTATCTACTTTGTACTTGTACTTGCAGGTGCGACACGTGTACTCCGTGACACACGACCGCACCTCCTCGCTGGTGCGTTCGTGTAGCTCTCCACGAGAGCTTGCTGCACGACACGACACAACGACATCAGGCGTCGAAGCCCAACCATTGGCGTAGCCAAGACTCTTCAGATCTTCTCGGGGTCGAAGGCAGGTCAGCATTCCGTGTCCATTGTAGCTCTGAGACACGAGATAGAACTTGCCGTGGGTAGTCTCGACGATGGTCATGTCTGGATCCTGATCCTCCAGCAACGCAGGCTGGCCATCCTCCTTGTGGAAAACGACCTGCGCTGCGTTGATCTCGGCCCACTCCTCCCTAGTGGGCGTCCGCCACCCCTTGACGGTGCCTGTCAGTTTCACTTCCTCGAACTGCATACGACGTCTCCTTTCAAAAGACCTGGTGGACCCGATCGGACTCGAACCGACGACATCCTGGTTGCAAACCAGGTGCTCTCCCAACTGAGCTACAGGCCCAGATAATCGGAGCGAGTGGATTCGAACCACCGACTTCCTGCTCCCAAGGCAGGCGCGCTAACCAGGCTGCGCTACGCTCCGGATGATGAAGCCCCCGGTCCGATTCGAACGGACGACCTGCGGTTTACAAGACCGCTGCTCTGCCGCTGAGCTACAAGGGCTAGAACGGAACCTCTTCTTCATCGTCGTCTATTTTATCTTTATTTCTAGCAAATAGTCCATCTTGAATATTGGTGAACTCCCCAGTCCACTCAGGGCTGTCGCCTGGAGCACAGTACAAGATGTACCTATCGGTGTCTTCGTACACCTCGGTAGGCAGAACCTTGACCGGCACTCTCCAGACGATGCCCCACTTGCCATACTTCAGCAGGTCCCCGCCCTTCGCAGTACAGTAGACCTTCAGCTCATAGTTCAGTACGCCGCGAAGGATCTCATACCCTCGCAGCACCCACACCTGCAGCTTGCGCTCGTAGGCCTTCTGGATCGTCTCGGCCGGCCGCCTCTTTCCTTTGTTGGGGCCGCGAGAGATCGTGCGATAGTTCCGCTTGTAGCCTACGATGACGTACTGCTTATAGAGCTGATCCAAGAGCTGCCATGTCTGGACGACGAACGATGCTCGTGTCCGATCGAAGCTCTTGATCTCGTAGTGAGGTTCCGTGATTCCGAACTGCTCCTTACAGAACTCTTCACCCAAACGACCTGACTTATGGGCGCGTGTGTCGAACTGGCTGCCTTCAAACATACGCCCCCTTTCATGTCATGAGGTCATTCACCAACTCCGTCGTCTCCTCGTCCCACAGATCGTCGAGAAGAGACATTCCGTCGTCCTCCTCGCCGTCTGGGAACTGGAGATCCTTAAAGTCAGCACGGAAGCCCAGACGCGCCGTGTCGTTGTCCACCTCGACCAACAAGATCGACGCGTCCTCTCTCCGACACTGCGGCACCCTTTCGCTCACGTGCGCGAAACCCTTCGGCAGGATTCCGTAGATCTTTCCGGTATTCCCCATGCCTTTGCTGGAGAAGTACCGCGTGTGGTCGTGGGCTTCGGGATCCCACTCGATCCTATCGCCCGTCTTTATCATCATGGGGCTCCTCCTCGGGTATCATCTTGTCGAGCCATGCCGAGAGCTCCTCGATATTCGAGAACTCGAAGAGGGCGCTCTCTTCGGAGAAGATGGTGTGCAGCAGGTTCTCTTCGAGGCATGCGTCCTTCTTGTACTTGCTCCACTCCGCGTCTACCATGCCGCTCCCGTCAGGAAACAGCCTCAGGTGGACCGTATTAACTCGCATGTTGTCCTTGACGCCTTTCGTGAAGCGTTCCTCCACGAGACGCAGGCGCTTCAGGAGCTGCGAGAAGAGGCTCGCCCTGATGCCGCCCCCCATGTCTGCGCCGCACCTCGGGCAGTAGAGCCATCTGGGGTGGCAGTCGTACTCACAGGTCGAACATACTTCAGGCCACTCGCCGCTCATCAGCTGCCCTCCTTGTAGTAGTCTGGGTCGTGCCGCATCAGGTCTTCACTGAAGAGCTCCTTGAGGCTCTCAGGGACCTGTCCTGCGGCCTTGGCGATGCCCAGGGCCTCCCGGCGGCTCACGAAGCGATCCTCGTCGGTCACGAAGCCGTTCGTGCCCCGAACCGTATCTCCTCGCTTAACCTTGCCCGGAAAGCCCTGGATGATGTCGCCGTGCATCCTGCCAGTGAACACACGGCCGTCTTGCAGCCTAATCGCTGCCGCCTTGATCCGCGACACGTACGGCCCCCTCTCTTTTACGCAGTCGCTCCTCGGCTTCACGGACCCACCGCTCACGACGTTCCACACGTTTGGGCCAGAGCCTGTCGCGTTTCTGCTCGACCAGCTGACTCGAAATCTCCGAGACGTACTCTGACAGTGTCAGGAGGCCCCAGCAGTGGATCCCGTTGTACCACTTGGTGGTCTTCTCGTCCGGGAACAGCGACGCGATGTCGATCTCCGGGTCCAGGACCTCAAGGTGGATCACTCGCTTGCGCCATCCCACCTTGAATTGGGCCAGAGGCGTCGTCACGATGAACCAGTTGGTGTAGTACAGCGTGAAGCCCGGCGCGTACCCGTTCTCGATGGGCTCGAAGGTGGCCGGCCACGCTCCCGCCAATTTGAACGCGGTCTGGAATTGCTCCTGCACGTCCGTGGATCGTTTGATCTTGTAGCACCGGACGTGGTAGACCTGATGGCGGTCTCTGTAGCAGTCATGGATGTTCACAGTGGACCACTGATGGCCGCATACCGCGCAGACCTCCCCGTCCTGGGGGATGCTGATACCTGATCTGGAGCCGAACAGCATGTCCTGGCCCGTTGCCTCGAAGAACTCGTCCTTCGTCAGCACAGGATCGAGGCCCTGGATCGGCTGGTCCAGGCCCATGCAGTTGCCGCACGAGTCCAGCCACCAGCGACCAAAGACCACGAACCCGTTGAGCTGCTCCTTCCGGCTGCGATAGGCTTCTCGCCTGAGATTCCTCAGCTCGTCAAACCCCTTCAGGGTCTTGATCGCTTCTGCGATCCCTTCCTTCGTGCTGTACTTCACCCTCTTTCTCCTTTTCGAGTGTGCCGTCCCACCAGCCGAGGTCCTCGGCCGTGTGGAGCAGGCAGTCCTTGAGCCACCCGGACATGCCGAAACGATCGGCGTTGACCAGGATGCTCCTGCCGAGATTGCCACCGTCAGCCATACGCTCTCCGGCAGCCTTCCAGTCGGCCAGCATCTCAATGAGGTCCAGCAGGTTCATAGACGCCACCCCGGCCTCGAAGGCCTCCGGATGGTGTCTGTTGTGCATGTAGTGGTGCTCAAGGGCTACCCTCATCTCTTTGAGGAAGCCCTTGTACTCTTTGCTGCCATATTCGGCAGTCTTCAGCTTCGGCGTGAACTCGTCGAAGATTGCCTTCTCGGGCGGCCGGAGCTTGCTCTCGTCATGGAGGGCGGCCCGGCGTCCCAGATCTTCCCGCACCTGGTGCACGAGCTCGGCCACTCGCTCCTGGTGCTTGTGCGTGTCCTCTGTCGAGTCGTAGGTCATTTTCTTCCTCCTTCCCGGCCCGAGGGAGTCTGTCCCAGCATTTGTCCCACGTACAAGGCGTGACCTATGTCCGAGATGAGCCCCTTCTTGGCAATCTTCGCGCGAATGGTGGTGGGCGTGCCTTCGAACTCCTGTAGCGTCTCGCCGGAGGGAGCCAGCAGTATTGCCTTGCAGCGCCCAGGCGTTGTGTCCTCGAAAACCCACTGGCCCTTCTCGTCCCACCACTCGCGGTATCTACGATGCTTCTCGACGAGCTCCTTCGCCGGACCCCAGCAGTCCTCGTAGATGTGGGCGCTCTGTGACACGATCACTAGGTCACCCAGGGCCAAGCTGTCCGTGTCCTGGAACTCTCCCTCGTACTTCAGGACGCCGCACCGCACATGCTCTTGGAGAGCACGCAGCCCGTACGCGTTTTCAGGCCATGCCTGGAACATGTCGTTGCTTCTGATGGTGGCCGTCATGTTGAGCTTCCCTTCGAGAATTCTGAACCAGATGTGATTGAGGCAGGGAGAGCCCTTCATAGGACTGTTGGCGTCCCATAGAGAGATGACCGCGCTGCGGGTTCCTCGATCCTTGGCCAGCTTCTTCATTACGCGGACCACCTGATCCTGCCCGAAGTGGGCTCGCATGAGATTGCCATACGTATACGACACATCGCTCTTTTTGTCGCTGCTCAACAGCTCCTTCTGGTACTTGACGAGATGCTCGTAAGAGAAAGGCAGGAAGTGCGGGGTCTCCTCCTCCGTGGGGTGAGGGGGCTGCGCCGTGATGACCATGACCAAGTCCACGATCTCCATGGTGTCCTGATCGTAATGTGTGGGCACACGCTTTCCGTAGGTCATGATGTAATGGAGCAGCTCCAGCCACCCATCGGCAACGGTCTTGGCCCGCAGGACCTGCACGCTGTTGGGGGCTGGAAAGATGTCCACGTCGGGACGCGGGGGTGGAAAGATCTGCGGCTCATGGATGTCGATAGGGCCACCACGATCATACTCTTTCACCGTTTCGACGATGCAGGCTGCGTCGGTCCGACAGTGCTCGTCAACATTGTAGACCCAGTTGGTTCTCGCACGCACGCTGTCGATAGCCTCGACAGGCACGTCGCCCCAGATACGGACACGGTCGTTGTGATCCGACGTGTACTTCTGGCCGGAGGCTGTGAAGCCCTGGCGCAGCGGGTCCATGTTCTGGAGAAAGGCAAGAGCGCCTATGCTAGCCCTCGAAATGTCCCTGCCGCAGAACAGGACCGTGTCGATGCGTGGGTTGGCTAAAAGATTTCGGATCAGCACATCGACACCGCGCTCGGCGGTGTAGAGCTGGCCGATGCCGGCGATCCTGTCCATGATGAGAGGATCGATCTCCTCCAGGCGCTTCTTCATGAGGTCGCGCTTGGTCCAGCCGCAGATGATCGCCACGTTGGACTTCGGGTTGCCCATCAAGATCTGATTGGGCAGAAAGGCGGGCCAGACGATCCCTGTGTTTTCCATGACGTCTCCTTCTGTTAAAAAATAAGACCTATGCTTTCACACAGGTCTTATGACAGAAGACAAAGGGTTTATCCCTCGTCCTCTTCCTCCTCGTCGTCCTCTTCCTCCTCGTCGTCCTCTTCCTCCTCGTCGTCCTCTTCTTCTTCCTCGTCGACGAGATCGTCCTCCTCTTCCTCGGGCTCGGGCTCTTCGGCCACGACAGGCTCATCGCCCTCTTCCTGAGGAATAGGCGCGTGGTGGTCGTCGCAGCCCTTGTGGGTCGCGTCCCACTCCTTCAGCCCTTCCTCGCCGCTCACGAGGTCGGTGTGCTTCCCGCACTTCTTGCACATGTAGCGCTCCTCGACGTCGCTCTTCTTCCAGAAGAGCTCATACTGGTCCATGATGTCCGACATAACTCTCTACTCCAAAGAACAGGGTTTGATCCAGCCGCAGTTCTTGCAGACTGAGCCGCATTTCTCTGCGATAGGCGACCCACACTGGTCGCACGTTGATTCCAGGCAAGGTTGTTTCGGTTCAGGCAGCGGCTCCGGGTCTGGTGCCAGCGGAGGCATCGCTGTGTTGTCGAGAAAAGGGAAGGTGCCTTGATTGGGATCCTCTGCGAGCTCTGGGGCGAAGACCGCCAGCGCGTCACGCATGAAGTTCTCTACCTCCTCGATGAGGAGATCAGACGGCTGGCCGTCGATGATCTTGAGCCCTTTGGGCGTGACCATGTAGATCACTCTGCAGCGTGGGCACACAGCGACGTCGCCCAACCAGAACCTACAGGCTATGCCACATCTGCAGATGCTGGGTATCATAGCTATTCTTCCTTCTCTAGGTCCTCGAAATGCTCCTTCACCCGAGAGAGCATCTCTCCGACGGTATGACATACAAACTTCTCCTCGTACGGAGCCTGCTCGAACAATGGTGGCCTGTGAGACTCGGCCCATGGCTCCATGGGCTCGTGGTGAGAAGGCACAGGCACCTTCTTAATTCTACGCATTCGCACGATAAAACCATTTGCGACACGCTCGACCGCCACTGTGGGGCCACTTTTGATGATGAGGAAACGCACAGCTTCGTCCATCCCCTCAGAGATTTCTTCATTCATCCTTGTTCTCCATCTGGTGTTCGAACTCCTCCACCACTCCTGCATGCTTCGTACAGGCGCGCACCGTGCGCTTGTTGCAGAGAAGCTCTGCCCACTCTTCCAGGTTAGATGCGTCGCAGACGACCCCGCAGATCACGCAGTGATCCTTGTACACGTGATGCCTAGCCTTGCTCTTCCTCGTCCTGTTCAATGCTCACCTCCATGTCTAAAGTACCGAACCCGTCACACACGGGCTTGACCTCTGGCTCGCGCCCTTCGAAGATCAGGAGGGCCACGACCGCCCCGTTCTCGCGGATGAAGCCGAAGGCCCCCTTCTTGTAGAACTCTCCGTCGCCGAGCTCGCTGCCCACCTTCTCGGCAATAGCTACGCGCTCCGCGTGACCTCCCCAGTCGGCGTGGGGCTCGGTATGCTCTTGCATTGGGTGCGCCCGGTCGGGACACGCAGGACAGGTGTAGAAGCTGGTGGTGGTCTTGCCCGTCTCTCGGATCGCGCTGATGGACAGCTGCGGCTCCGTCTCTCCCCCGCAGTAAAAGCAGTTGATCATCTCTCCTCCTGACAACTCTTGGAGTGGTCAGCCCGCAGATCATGTCCGCCCGCGTGGAGAGAATAGTCCCGCGCGGGAAAGATCGAATACGTGCAGCCAGACTCCAACTTTCCTACACACATGGAACAGGCGCTGTAGCTGCGCCCCCTGGTCTTGTTGATGACGACCCAGTCCGCCTTCATGCCGCAGACTGTATGGTGCCCCTCAACAGGCGGACTGGATAGCTCGAACTTACACTCGCACAAAGGACTCACGTTCATGGACTACTCCTTAACGGCCTCCTTCGGCGGTGTCTTCTGCCGACTGGGGCAGTCTGGATTACGGCAAATCTGGTGCATGGCCCAGCCGCAGTGGCGACACCTATTCATCCGACCCCTCCTTCTCTTCCTCTTCGCCAAAGATGGACATGGTGTCCGCGAGATACGAGAGCTGCACGACACCGCCCTTGAAGGCTTCCTTCAGCCATTCGTGGACGCTCTTGATGGACTCCGGCGAGATCACCAGCTTGCGGTCGTCCCGCTTCAGAAGAGACTCCATCCGCTCCTTATCATAGATTCTGAGCTGCACATGCTCAACGGTCGGATGGATAACGAGCTTCATGTCCGTCGTGAGCTCGATGGTCTGCTTGCCATCCCCCGGGAAGGCGTAGCTGCCGAGAATGTCGAAGAGGGCCGGCAGGTTCTCCTCGGTGCCCCGCATCACCCATTGCTCGTGCCCCACACGCTCAAGGGACCACGTGCCAGCAAACAACGCCCCGCTTTCGATCACCCGGTCTGCCAGAATTCTGTTGGTCATCTTACTCTCCTTAAAAAAGGAGCGCCCCACCGAAGTGGAAGCGCCCCGAGTCCTCACTCTTTGGTGTTCTTGAGCAGATTCTGAAGGGCTCCCGCAAGGCCGCCCTCGTCCTCCATCCTCTTCTTGAACTCGTCCCGCATGAGCATGGCAAGGACCTGAGACAGGGCCGGATTGTCCTCTGGCGACTGGCCCGCCTCTTCGAGCTCTACCATCATCTTCGACGCCGTATGGGCGAGGACCTTCTTGCTGATGGCCTCCTCGTGGTGCGTAGCCAGAATCTTGGCCGTGAAGGCTTGCAGGGCCTCCTCGAAAGAGATGTCCATCTCCTTCGCGATCAGCTCCACGTTAGAGACGGCGTGAGGCACCAGGCACTTCTCGATGCCAACAATGCCCCCAGCAACCGCCCCCACAGTGAGGTTGGTTGGCGTGCCCTCGTCGTTCTCGTACACCACGTGAGCATTGACGGTGTACGCCACGATCTTGGCCCCGCGTTTCTCGGCGGCACGGGTCACCTTGGCCGCGTGCTCGTGCCAGTGCTCTGTGTGATTCTCGTTGTCCTCGCAAAGAGCAACGCGCCTCTTCACGAGGTTCATGGCGGCCTTGAGCTCCTCCTCGGTGGGCTCATTGAAAGACATGTGGACAACCTTCCGCTTGGTCTCATCGTCGGTGATCGCGACGAGCATCGCGCCGGCCGTCCCCTT
>Ga0180437_10002926_pt1 | contig 26241 bp, 42 predicted proteins | sample SS_ome_4_FD_132410 | JGI IMG/M metagenome (GOLD analysis project Ga0180437, IMG submission 132410) | Hypersaline lake sediment archaeal communities from the Salton Sea, California, USA - SS_3_D_1 metaG | ecosystem: Environmental > Aquatic > Non-marine Saline and Alkaline > Hypersaline >... | reverse complement strand
TGGCATTATCTCAAAGTGTGCCGGTTGTCTCAGTTCAAGCAGATGATCCAAGAGATGTCTACATACGGGAGCTTTGGGCTTACCCACTTATCCGAGTTGGCTCTGGGCCGCGGTTGGCCCGAGTCTATTGTCAGAGAGGAGTTGCTGTAATGGTAGTAAAACTATGGAGATGCCAGGACTGTGGCAAAGAGTTTGATACGTTCATGGGAGCGCTTGACTGTGAGGTCGGGATCGATCCGATGAACTTGTCTGACGGTGACCTAGAGTCGGACAAGTGGTACACTCAGCAAGAGATCGCCGCAGAGTTGGGCAAGAGTCTGGAGGCTGTACGTCGCTGGTTCTATGGGAGGGCAAGCAAGATCTTTCCTCACCAGTTGGATCTGGCGTACCGAGAGGACAGCGACTGGGCCAAAGAGCATGGGGTCTTGGAGGGAGCTCACGGTAACGTCCGGTGGATCGTGCCAGAGAGAGATGTCCAGGCGGCAAAGGCCGCTTACGCCTCTCTCGGGCCGAGCGCCAAGGACTGGGAGTACAAAGGCCCAATCTACCACTATGACGGTGGAGGCTTTTTGTTCTACACGGAGGAGGTAGAGAATGTCTGAGGTTGATCCTCGTCTTTTGGAGAGGTTGCAGAAGCTGTTGTCTCTGGCAGATCCGGAGGCGAATGACAGTCAGGCACAGATCGAGGCCGCGCTGAGCAAGATCGATGAACTGCTGGGGCGGTATGGACTGACGATGGCGCAGGTCAAGTCATACGAGGCCGATGATGTGATCGGTAAGGGGCTGACGTACATCAAGTACAAGGAGGACGATGGTACGTTGATCTCGGGCAAGTTCAATGAGTGGCTGATCATCCTGGTCCATGGCATCGCATATGGCAACCATTGCAGGTGTCTCTTTACTCCGTCTGGGGGAGCTTTTTATGGACGGAAACAGGACGTGGAGGTCTGCAAGTTCTTGTTTGACAGTCTGACGTACAGGTTGATCTTGTTGTCAAGAGAGGAGAGAGATCGGTACTGTCAGGAGTACAAGGAGGATCACGGCAGGACGGCATGGAAAGCGTGGGGATCGTCGCATCCTCGGCCCTGGCGTCGGGCGTGGTTGGAGGGGGCTGCGCAGGGGATCGCCAAGCAGTTCAGGGAGATGCGGATCGCCCGAGAGCCACCGGAGGACGAGAGCACAAAGGCCGTGGTTGTCGCTCATGACAAGGCGATACAGACCTGGATGGACGAAAACCTTGGCCCGATCAAGAATATCACTAGTAGTCAATTTGCAGAGGCTCAAGGGTATAGGGCCAGGGCTCGAGGTCGGGAGGTTGGGGAGAGTCTGCAAATACGGTCTGGGATCAATGGAGACGCGGGAGCAATCGCCGCGCTAGATGCAGGAGCATAGGAGGTCAATCATGGGAGACAATGGATCTGGGTTCAACTGGGTAGAGCATCGAGACGAGGCAGAGAGGGCAACGTACGATCCGGATGATGACAAGTTACGCATCTATACAGACTTTGTGCCGAGGCCGATGTTTGACGCATTCAGGGCGGCGGGCTTTTCTCGGGCGCCCAAGCAGGGATGTTTTTTCCAGGTATGGACGCCGCACAGGGAGGACATCGCTCTCGCTCTGTGTGATACCATCGAGGACGAGGATAGTACACTGCAGGAGAGGGCAGAGGAGAGATACGGACGGTTCGCCGGGTACAAGGCCAATGCCGGCAGGAGAGCGACTGAGGCAATGGATGCAAGCCGCAAGGCCGTGGAGGGGATTCCGTTCGGACAGCCGATCCTGGTCGGTCATCACTCGGAGAAACGGCACCGGAGGGACATCGCCAGGGCGCAGAGAGCAGCAGATCGGGCCGTAGAGGAGTTTGACCGGCAGGACTACTGGTCATGGAGAGCGGCGGGAGTTCTGAGGAACGCCGGGCGCAAGTTCAACCTGGGGACGGTGTATAGGAGGATCAAGAAACTCAAAGCACGGGTGCGAAAGTCCAAGAAAGATGCTCGGACTTCTCCCGCAGACCGGAACAAGTATTGTCAGTCCTGGATCTGGGCAGAGAGGAAAGAGGAGAACGAGCTTTTCTGGGAGAAACACGGGCGGGGGATGCGGTATCACGACCTGGACCCAGAGGATCGGAGATCGTTCCGAGAGACGTATATCCCTGGGGCCATTCACCGCAAGCGGTTCTACCAGAGATGGATCAGGCATGACGAAGGTCTGATCGGGTACTGGCAAAAGATCTATGACGAAGTACGGCCCGATGGTCTGGAGGGGGGAGCGGAGAACCAGAGAGAGATCAAGAAAGGGTACTGGGTTCAGAGTAAGAGGTACGGCGGTTGGGCCCAGGTGGTCAGAGTCAACAAGAACCGGGAGGGCATGATCAACTCCGTGTCCATCGACACCAAGACCTATACTCGGAGGTTCGCGATCCGGATCTGGGATTATGAGAACATCAAAGAGATCAAGACGCCTGAGGAGTACGCTGCAATGTCTGAGGGGGAGCAGTTGGGCGAGGATCATACCGGTTTCCGTGGGGTCAAGGAAAAGGATCCGGAGAAAGAGGAGGCAAGAGAGATCGCCAAAAAGGTCTCTGAGGTAGAGCTTGAGGTCAGGTACGACAATGACTTTCATCCGACGCCTTTCCCTGTAGTGAGTAAAATGATCGACTGGTTGGATATTCCTTCCTTGTTGTCCATCTTTGGGCCGAATGGGCCTTTTCTGGAGCCGAGTAGTGGGGATGGGAGGATCATACAGGAGATCAAGATCAAGTTTCCTGACGTGACCGTGGGCTTTTTTGAGACAGACCAGAGATGTCAGGTACGGAGCGTCAATGCAGGAGGGATCTTTCTGGCAGAGGATTTTATGCAGATGCTCGAGTACGAGATCTACGCCGGGGTCATCATGAACCCACCGTACAGCAATGGTCAATGGAGAAAGCACGTCCAGAAGGCCCACCGGATGCTCAAGCAGGGAGGTCGGCTGGTCGCATTGGTGCCGACAGGTGGGATCTATGGGGAGTTTGCAGACTGGTTGACTGGGGTAGGAGGATACCGGGGCGAGGATCTGGGGAGCGTGTTCCCAGGGACCAAGCTAGAGACGACTATCGTCGTGGTAGAGAAAGAGTAGGGAGATCATGAAGTTTACCAAAGAAGGCAACGAATGGTTCTCGGAGTGTAGGGACTTCAAGATCGAGACGACCCTGCACGGCAGGATCTTGTTTCATCGTCATTACATGAGCAAAAAAAAGAACGACGCGTTGATCAAGAGAGCGGATCGCATTCGGTCAGCGGTAGATCTCCAGGGTCCTCTGCCCGACGAGTTTAGTGTAGAGGGGGTATAGGATGGACGAAGGGTATAGGAGTGAGGATCTGATCGAGTCTGGAGATCTAGAAGAGTCTATCATGGAGATGAAAAAGATCCTTGAACAGAGACAGGTCGCCCGGGTGACAATGGTCGGAGTGGTTGGCGAGTTGTGCGGTAACAAGGCCGTTCTGGACCCTCAGATCTGGGGAGATGTCAGCAGGATCTATAGGGATCAGGAGGAGATCAACGCCGCCATCAAGAGATGGCTCAAACGCCTTGGGGCTTGACTAAGATCTCTGGGGTATGGTAGAATAGAGACACTACTATAGCAGTGAGTTCAAACAAAAAGCCACCGCGCAGGGGCTCTCCCGAGCAGTGGTTTTTTGTTGCCACCTGTATGGGGCAGGGGAGGTCAAGGGCTTGGGGGATAGATGATCGCCTCGTCTGCTTCACAGGAGGGACAGACGTCAAGTTCTCGGACGGTTGACTGCCAGACGTGGTCACAGTTGACACACCGGAAGGCGCAGACAGGGCCCTCCCGGTTCTGGAGGTAGGAGGAGGCAAACCCGAAGGATGCTCCACCTGCACAGGCGGTCAGGAGTAGGACCAGAAGGATCTGGGCCGTGAGTCGCCAGGAGTCGCGCCGGCGCGTTTGGGCCGTGGCGAGTTCTACGTTGGTCTCCGTGAGGAGTCGGCGCACGTAGGCGTCCGTGTGGGCGACCGTACGGTTGACATCGGCCTCCCCTTCCTCCTCGATCGCGTCGACCTGGGCCTGGGCCTGGAGTGCTTGAGCCTTGGCCTCGTCAGTCTGGGAGGCTTGGATCGTTGCCCATAGCTCGAGTTCTGAGGGCTTGGAGGTCTGAGGACGTGAGGTGATCATGATCGCCGTAGAGACAACGATCAAACCCAATCCCGCAATCGCTCCCAGTAGTGCCGCTAGTTTCTGCATTGGAGGTCTCTCCTTTTCTGTGAACATGATCATGATGATCAAGATCTCCCCTATAGAGCTGGATCTTGTATATATGGGGGATCATCATGATCATGATCATGATCATGAGCGGGCCGCCTCTCGGCGGCCAGTGCTAAGAGTTTTCTGACTTTGGAACAGACCCAGCGCCATTGGTACTTGTGCTTCTCACAGCACTGGGCGCGCCCGTTGGTCAGGACGGTGTCACAGCCAGGGTAACGGCACACTCTCTTGACGTTTCGCTCCTCATAGGCTGGATCCTCTCCGTATTTTGTCGTGCCGTGGAGGTTGGCGAGATCGAGTTCTGGATCAGTGTAGCCGTCCGACATATGGGACTTTCTATGTGATAGATTCTACTACTCCCCCACCCCGTCTATCTCTCCAAAAGCGTCTGGGGCGGGGGAGGGGGCAGATGCAACGCTTTTAGTAGGGCCAGTCCGCGAACGCGTGGACGGAGAACGGGCCGAACTCGAGATAGCCCACCCTGGAGGATAGATCGGCCTCTGGCGTGAGGTCTATCCCCCCCAGAAGGAACAGAGAGCCAGCCGTAGGATCGTACCCCCAGGATCTCTCCAGGAGAGCCAGATCGATAGCCTCGTACGCCCACTGACTGGGAGCAAGAATCGTCTCTGCTCCGTAGAAACCTTGATCGACTATGGCTTGTATGTCGTCCGGAAACCAGGGAGAGTCTTGGCGGTTCAGGATGACGTGGACGACCCAGGTCCCGGCGCGTGTTTTGAGATCGGACAGCACACCGACTTCTCCTTGGATGGCTTTAGCCATGTGGTAACGGGCGATCTCAGTCTGGGAGGGGGCTTCCAGTGTCTGGGCAAAGACGTCCTTTGCACATTGGGATAGGACTAGGATCAAGGTGATCGCCAGCCAGACCAGGATCGCCGCCAACGTTTGCCGTGCTCGTTGTCTCTGTCTCATTCATTCTCCTCATTCTCTGGAGGAGCAACGTCGACGCTCCCCTGTAATAGGCCCTTGAACCATTCCTTGCCGCTGGCGTATAGGTAGGTGTGAGCGTTGACCGCCAGGGAGGTCTTGTATGCCATCCGGTTTACGATCATCTGGTTGGCAAGGATCTCCCATTCGCTTCTCTTGATCTTGTAGACCTTTTCTGCCGTGTTCCCGGTGAACTGTGCTGGCAGGACGGTGCGGGTCAGGGCTCGGGCATACCTGTACCACTTTTCTGGCTCGTGGGTTCTGAGAGTCGCCATCCTCTGCCCGCCCGGGACGACAACGGTCCCCTTGAAGGTGTGGACGACTTCACCATCTGCCAAGTGGTCCTCTATAGTTGGGAAGTCCCGGGCGTTAGTGATCCCTGCCAGATGGGGATCGACTTGCCCATAGGGCAACGGATACGATGGGTTCTCTATGGCAACCTTGTAGTAGTCTCGCGATGCCTTCCTAAAGGCGTGCCCCCAGATGACCAGGAGGATCGACGCCAGGATCTCGATTGCCCACTGGAATGCCCACCACACCCAGGGCCATCCCCTCCATAGAGAGAGGAGGAGAGCCGCTACCCCCAGGAGGCAGAAGTAAGAGATCGTGCGCCCTCCCGCATATCGCACGGCAAGCCGCCAGACTGTCTTGACCTGATCGAACTTGTCCCGCTGGATCGAGACGTCGCCGGTAGACCCGTATCCAGGCTGTCTAGGTTGGGTCATCTTTCCTCCGTAGTCGTCCCCTCTGGAGTTCTGCCTTGTACCACTTTTTGATCCTGGCGCGCCGCTCTCCCCGAGAGAGACCTTGCAGTAACGGATGTTTCTGGGGGATGCTGCGCCAGTATTGCTTGAAGGACATAACCCGCGCTGATCTTTTAGTGGTCATGTAGTGGCAACTCCAGTTGTTTGTTTTGGTTCGCTATGTCTCGGGCAGGATCGTATAGTGTGACGGTGATCTGGATCGTCCCGTTGGGGAGTCTGCCCGTTGTTTCATGTCTGGACGTGTAGCACTTGGCTTCGAGGTCTCCGAGACGCAGTTTCCTCAAGACGCCCTCGAGTTGTTGTATGGTCAGGCTTTGCAGTTCATCCACGGATCAATCCTTTCAGTCCGCTGGCGATGTCAGGAGGGAGGGGTGCGGCCTCTGAGCCTGCGCCGGTCACGTCTGGAGGAGAGACCTGCACTCCCTGTTCTCTGAGATCTTGGATCTCCTTGAGGATACGGGCCAGCATTTTCTCTTGTCGGCTCTCGCCCTGTAGGAGGTAGCGGATCGCTCGTCGGATCGACTGTGAAACGCTCCCCTCTTGAGCCTCTAGCCAATCAAGGATGTCCCGATCAGTCTCCGTGTTCAGGTATAGCGTCTTGGTTGTGTTCATTCCTTCTAACATCCTCCTCGATCGCATTGATCAAGTCAAGGACGTGATCACGCAACACCTCGAGTTCATCGCGCACAATGAGCAGATCCTTGTCCATCTGGCTATGCACGGAACTGGAGGCCTTGATAGCATCTGACAATCTGCTCATTAGATCTCTCCTTGTTTCTGGAGGTAGAGTCCGTAGCGCAGATAGCCTTGCACATTGGCAAAAACCGGATCGCGTGGCATGAAGACCTGCCGGTGTTGGTCAAAGTGATTGACGACAAACTCACCAATGAGATGCGCCCCACCACCGGTGATCAGGATCTTGTCCAGTGCCGCCCCACCGTCCCAGTGCTGTGTCGCCGCGCTGATGATCTCTCGGGACATTGGTTCCGAGACCTCCAGGATTGTCTGGGAGATGTCATACGCTTCGCCGTGATAGGGGACTTGCCCGAGCTGGATGTCCTTGACCAGATCGTGGTCTCGCCGCTCCAGTTGGGGGAACAAGTCAGAGACACGGGCCGAGATTGCGCGCACGATGTCCCAACAGCCGGTGGGGATCGAGGTCGTGCCGTAGGACACCTCTTGTCCCCTGGAGGTCGTCAAGACGTTCGTTGTGTGAGATCCAATGTCAAGTATGCCAACGGTCCCGGTCAGCCACGCGGGATCGACTGGATCTCCGTTGCCATCAAAGGCCATCGAGCAGAGAGATCCAAAGGGCTGTGGGATCACGTATGCCTTGACCTCGTAGGTGTGGGTACGGGTCACCTCTGGGTACTCTCTGGTCACTCGATGCGTGCCCGAGAGGAGGTCTTGCACCTCTGTTTTGTCGTCAAAGTAGGCCAACGGGAGGCCAGAGATCAACGTGATGCTCTCTGAGGAAGCGCGAGAGATCTCCGTCAGGGAGGCATAGAAAAGAGACTTGTACTGGTCAGAGTAGATCCAGCGTCGATCCTCTTGTCGGTCAATGAAACGGGATTGCGTGATCGCCGCCTCTCCGACGACTGTTCTCCCTACCCCGTTAGAGATGACGATCGCGTTGTTGGTGCCGAGGCCAAAGCGCGGGAGGTCTGGAGAGCCGGTCACGCTTGGAAAAGTGAGCTGCCCATCGCCTTCCGAGTTGATCTTTACTGCTCCGTATCCGATGTCAAGTCCTGCAAGCATGGTGCTTCCCCTTCGTTAGTTATGCCGAGTAGATCGCGAGTCCGAGATGTATTAGGGAGGACATAACCAATGACCTGCCCTTGCCGGTGATAGATGACCTCCAGGTGCTCCGTGTCCCTCAATGATAGTATTTTGGCGACTGTGAGGTCTCCGACGTGGATCTGATCCATAGGTACGTCCTCCTGTTTGTGTAGGTCCATTGTACCATACTCGGGCAATTCTTGTCAAGGGGAGAATTACAGGAATTAGGACAGTTGCCTCTTGACAAATGTTTGGGATCATGGTACGATATGCCTGACAATGAGTTGATCATGATAGAGGAGGATCGAAATGAACATGCGCACAGTCAACAGAATCAAGCAGGATCTGAGGTCGGCCCTGGGCAATTTGGAGTGGTTGCGGGAGGGGGCAGAGAGGGAGGATCGTCCTGGTGCGTGGTCGAACAGCGTGACCACGTCCGAGATGCACATCCGCGAGACTCGTCAAGAGTTGATGCGGATCGCCGGGGCCAATGCACGTTGGTCCGCATTAGCCAGTCAGACGCCCCAGATCGAGATATTCACAAGTATCGCGGACAGCGCACTCGAGTTGGTTGACACAATCGACGCCGCTTTGGATGGTAAGGAATGGGAGATCGCGCATACACGTCTCTCATACCCCGCAGAGCTGATCGCCTGGATCATGAAGGAAAAGATCGCCAGGGACCCGCAGCACGCAGTGAACGTCCTGAATCTCTCGGGAGGCCGGGCCGAGAGCTGGTCCAATCGTCGTTTTGCGGTCTGGGCCAAGACGTACCGTTGGTATCGCCGCAAGGGTCACAAAAAGGCTGAGGCGGTTCAGTATGCCCGCAGCTACGCAAACAAGGTGATGCTCGGGCAGGACTAGTGGGTAGGAGGGGAGAGGGGATCGGCCTCTCTCCCCTGTTCAAGTATAGAGAGGGGATCATGTCTGAGAGAGGACGCAAGATCTTTTTGGGGATCATGGTAGTGCTTTCGCTTTTCCTGTTGGGTTGTAGTATACTCGGTGACTGGACCGACATGGATCGGTCCAGGTGGGGTTGGGGCGGCGAGTACGGCGACGCGCCGCGAACCATCGACGGTACCCCGACCATGACACCCATTAACCCTGAATTGCAATGAACTGTCTGCCCTCTCTGAGAGGGGTCCAGGTGAATTGAACGAGATGACCGCCCCTGGCTTATCCGTCCTCTAACGGAGACGCCACGGCCTCCTCTCTATCAACTCATTGTCAGCCTGGTCCTCTCTCAGAGAGGGCAGACGTTTTTCTGGAGGTCGTCATGTTCTGGATCAAGGTAGTTGTGAGCATCGTGATAGGTTGTACTGTAGGTGTGATCGGAGACATCTTTTTCCGAGTCTTGATCAAGGTCTCTCCTCGACTGGTACCGGAGAGGATCAGAGTAGAGTATGGATGTTTCTGCCATTATCAGGAGCCATACGGTTGGGTAGTGATGGGATCATGTCCCTTTCATGACTAGGGGGATCGATGTCGGGCAAGTGGATCTGTCTTTTTGTTGGTCTGGTTCTCGGGCTGTTTCTGGGAACAAATCTGGGGATCGTTTTGCTCTGCGTGATGCAGTGTGCATCGCGCAAGGTAGAGAGGAGAGAGTCATGCCAAAGTATGGAGGTCGGACAGGGCGTTTCTTGGAGGGACTAAAGAAACTCTGCAACCAGGAGGGGGTACATCTAGTCCTTTATGACGCCGTTGACGAGGGCTTTGTTCTGGAGGAGATGCCAGAAGGCCAGAGAGTCAGAGAGTTCTACAAGTCATACGTGCACGGAGAGGGAGTTGTGATAGGGGAACGGCTAGAGGACGTCGAGAGGGAAAAGAACCCCATCTGCTTGCACTATGACTGCGAGTTGTTCAAAGATGGACAAGGGGAGATCGTTTGCGCCCTTTGTCAGTATAGGGCACCCAACCGGTAGTGATCTGAGGGGGTCAAAAACGGTACAGGTAGCTCTTGACTGGCTCTTGTGGGTATGGTACGATCAGAAACACGACAATGAGGGAGAGAGGGTCCAGTGTCTTGTGTCTATTTGTTGCATTTTAGTCGGGCTGTGGGTAGGTCTCGGCATCCCGGGAACGGGTATGAGGCTCATGCTCGGCACTATGTTGGGTTCACGACTAATCTGGAAAAAAGGATCAAAGCGCACCAAGCAGGTTGGGGAGGTCACCTGTGCCGGGTCGCTGTGGAGCAGGGGATAGAGATCGAGGTCGCGCACGTCTGGGAGGGAGCAGGACGCGACTTTGAGCGGCACCTGAAAACATCATACAAGAACGCGCCAAAAGTCTGCCCGTTGTGCTCCGAGTCTGGAGAGCGCCGGGCAGTTTCATTATGGGAGAGGTACAGGAGGGATCATGGGTAGAGAACAAGAAGACAAAAAGATCATCAACTTTGTGCCAATTGACCCAGAGACACACACCCAGTTGGTAGAGTTGGCCAATCAGCAGGGGATCAAGCTCAATGACTTTCTGGGGCTGTTGGCAGACGAGTGGGCTTTTACCTGGAAACCCCCAGAGGACAAGAGGCGGGAGCGCGCCCTGTTCTGGAACTGGGTAGAGTTGACCAGAAGGAAACGGATGCAAGACATGGTGTACAGTATGGTCAGCATCTACCAGCAGTTGGGAGAGTCTGAGGAGATGGCAGACATCATAGAGGAGCAGTGCAAGGTTGCCGGGATCTCACCGTCTGATCTACAGATGATACACGCCGAGGTCTCAAGTGATCCGTTGTCGTCCATCATCGCTCAGAGTAGGGGAGGAACAAAGTTCTCTCAGTGCTTGGCGTGGTTGAGCTCCATTTTTCGTCAGGTAGGACCCGAGATCGCCGTTAGGGATCTCAGGCAGTTGGCAAAGGCCGAAGGCTTTGCTTGGGCGATGGTCAACAAGGCCAAAGGCCAGATCAGGGATGATCCAGAAACACAGGTTGATCTTGTGTCTGAAAAGAGAGGCCATTACTGGGTCTGGATCATGTTGGACAGGGAGTCACAGAAACCGATAGAGAGGGGTCAAGATGCACACGGAGAGCGAGTACAAAACAGCACGCAAGGGAACGACAAGCAGCATAGTGAGAGTGGCTGAGCATAAGCACCATATGGACGATGGGAGGATCTTGTACGAATACGAGGTCTCTGAGGGAACGAACCAAAAGAGGATTGACATCGTCTATCTGACGCCTGGACAGGCAGCAGATGTCATCACGATTCTGGGGCATTGGTTGACAGGGGGCTGGAAACTGTATCGTGTCCAGATCCCAGAGGTCACAGAATGGGCTTACCATTATGCTCCGTCGCCAGGGAGCGCCATCGAGTTGCATCTGGCTGACCACGACATGTGTGGGTATGACGAAGCCTTGTGTGAGGAGGTAGACGCACAGATCAATGTCTGGGGCTTTGGCTGTATTCTCGGAAAAGAGAACCGGGAGGGACATTCGGTCCAGGAGTATGCAGAGGAGTTGGACAAACATCATGTCTGGGAGGCTCCCGATGGATCCTAGAGAGTATGGGCTACCGGATGGACATGAGGAGTTCAGGGAGGGACAGGAGGAGTCGCTGATCTGGGCAATGGAGCAAGAGGGCGTGGGGATCTTGGAGGCTCCGACCGGGTCAGGAAAAACAGCCATCGCCGCAGGGACCGCAAGCAAGAAACGGGTTGTGGCGTTGTGTCGGACTCGAGTCCTCCAGGTCGCTAACTATGCCCAAGAATATGGGTTCGATCCGTTGTTTGGCAAGGACAACTATCCCTGTATCCACCCCGAGGCCGAGGTCGGGGCGACGTGTGGGCAGTGCCTCTACCCTCAAAAGATGTCAGAGTGTGACTATTATCACGAATGCACCTACATCGCCCAGAGGGATCTTGTTCGCGGGAGTAGAAAAGCCTCGCTCAACTATGCCTACTATCTGAGGTCTCAGTACTTCAAGGACAATCGGCCCGACGTGTTGTTTCTGGACGAGGGTCACCAGTTGTCTGAACTGATCCTGGGTTGGGCAGGATGCACGGTAGACGAGCACAAGAGGGTCAAGTGGTATCTACCCGACTTTCCCATCCTGGAGGCTCAGAGGTCGTCAAGCTTGACGGCACCGCGGTCGGCGTTTGGCTCGTTCTCAGTAGTGACTCTGCCAGAGCCAGAGGATCCGATAGGTAAGGTCAAGGACTGGCTCACGGAGAGCATCAAGATCTTGCGCCGGCAGGTCGTGACGTATCAACAGTTGGCTCCGTTCAGTGAGGCATCAAGAACCAAGGCCCAAGACGGAGGTCTTTTACAGTACAAATTACAGACGACTCTAACGACTATTTGTATGAACGAGGACGCATGGTACATCGAGTCTGGGCCGACCGCCTTGCAGAGGCTGGATAGGATGTCTGGAGAGTACAAGCCCGCGCCGGGGATCGTGATCAAGCCGTTGACCGCGAGATACCATTTTCCGCACTTCTTTTTGAGTGAGGAGAGCGCGACGGTGATCATGTCGGCTACCATTGGGAATGCCCAGACGTTCTCCGAGGAGTTGGGGATCAGAGTCTACCAGGATCGAGTTATGGAGAATCCTTACCCCCCTGCTCGTCGGCCTGTGTATGTCTTGGATGCACCGGGGATGGGGTACAAGTCTGGCTTGTCTCACTACAAGAAACAGGCCGAAGTGATCGCCCGGGCCATTCTGGACTGTCCTGCAGAGTGGTCTGGTATCATCCACGTCACCCGTAAGAGTGAGGCGCCCAAGTTGCGTGACCGGCTGAAAAAGATGGGTCTGCGAAAAAGGGTCTGGAGTCCACCGCTAGAGCAAAAACATTGCCGGTTGGATTGTAGCCTCTGCCCGTATCAGGAGGAGGGCGGTTGTAGCAAGCAGGGCCGATGGTTCGGGACGAATGAACAGGCCGCGCTCTGGACCGTGCGGAAAAAGATGGTACCGGGATCGATCATGGTCTGCTGGCAGTTCCGAGAAGGGTATGACGGATCAGGGATGATCGAGGGAGTCTACTATCCCGAGTTGGATGAAAAGATCTGCATCGTTGCCAAGACGCCGTTTCCGAATCTAGGGAATCCATACGAGAAGGCACGGCAACGGTTCTCGGGCAAGTTCTACCTCCAGAGAACGGCATGGGATCTGGAACAGGCCCTTGGTCGGACTCGGAGAGGGAGAGAGATTGACTATGATCTACCGGGGGATCGTCGTGGTCTGGTAGCGATCGCTGATGGGAATTATGTGCGAGTCCAAAAATATCTATCAAAGGGGTTGCGAGAGGCCATCACAGAGTACTAGGAGGAAACATGCCTCTGATTGAACCAACGTTGTTTGGTACAAGGAACAAAGTACAGATTGCCATAGAGAGATTGCGAACATTTTGCCCGCCAGAAGGGTATTACCTCGCGTTCTCAGGAGGTAAGGACTCAGTAACAATCAAGGCCTTGGCTGATATGGCAGAAATAAAGTATGACGCTCACTACAACGTTACCACAATAGACCCTCCCGAGGTCACAAGGTTCATCCGAGATCAACATCCCGATGTTGTCTGGGAGAGACCCAAAAGGTCCATGTTCCGTTTGATCATCATGAAACAGTGGCCTCCTCTGAGGCAATGGCGATATTGTTGTGAGAGATTAAAAGAGAGAGGAGGAAAAGGACGCAAAGTACTAACCGGTATCAGGCACCAGGAGAGCGGGCAGAGAAAAAACCGGCAGATGGTAGAGACGTGTTACAGTGATCCCACCAAGACATTCATCCACCCAATTATTGACTGGTCAGACAGAGATGTTTGGGAGTTCATCAAAACAGAGGATCTCCCCTACTGCTCATTGTATGATGAAGGATTCCATAGGGTCGGCTGTATCTTGTGTCCGTATGAAGGTAACGCACAGAATATCCAAAAGCAGATCGAACGGTGGCCTCAATTTGTAAAAGCGTACATTAGGACATTTGATCGGCTGATCAAGTACAGAGATAGTCTAGGAAAAGAGACCACCTTCAAAACTGGACAAGAGCTTTTTGACTGGTGGATCGATAGAGGACACCGTAAAAAAGATCCTCAGGAGGCGCGACTTTTTGAGTGAAAAACATCAACCGTTAAACCAGGAGGATCTAAAGAAGGTTGAACAGGCCCTCAAGCGTCTGAGGGGCATCACCAGAGGTCTCAGGTATGGAGGCTATGGGCAGGAGTATCAACTTGCCCAAGATGCCTTGGAGAGTTGGGAGAGGATCAAGCCGTTAGTGAAACAGCCGAGGCTGTTGTGAGAGGGGACCATGAATAAACTGAAAGTCTTATGGACGTGTCCCATTTGCAGGAGGGAGACAGAGAGCAGTGTCAGTATAGAGGAGGCCAATCAACAGATCGCCGCAGAATGCCCAGAATGTCGTCATGTGATGATCTACGGAGAGTGTACGCACATCTTGGGGGTTGTCAGGGAGAACATCACCCAGAGTTCCAAGTCCGAGGTCTGGCTGACTCCTCCGTCAGTCTGGGAGCCAGCACGCGCCCTGATGGGAGGGACCATAGACCTCGACCCTTGTGCAGAGAGCCTGGGGAGTTGTACAGGATACTCCAGTGAGACCCCTAGCGGAACAGAGTTTGACTGTGACATTGGAGACGGTCGGACATGTGAGGAGTGCCAGTACGGGCCATATGGGGAGGGGGATCGATGGAACGTCCCAGCGCGCATCCACTGGACCAAGGCCGATGACGCTCTGAGCCAGCCTACCTGGATGGTAGGAGATGAACCGATAGACCTGTTCATGAATCCACCGTACAACAAGAGCAGAATCCAGAACAAGTTTGTTGATCGGTTTCTGCACGAGTTGTCTCTGGGGAGGATAGGCAGAGCGGTGATCTTGTTGGCATCGAGGACGGACACAAAGTGGTACCAGAAGCTGTACAGGTATCCTCGGTGCCATGTGAGAGGTCGGCTAAAATTCCTCAAGCCTGGACCCAACGGGCCAGTGGAGAGAGGTCCTGCCACGTTCCCCAGTGTGATCTTTGGAGTGGGGATCGATCCGTCTCTATTCTGGGGAGCATACCACCATCTCGGCGGGATCTACATACCCTATGTCAGGGGACGGTACGCAGATGGGCAGTTGGTCTGGTCATCATGATCATGTACATGAAGATCTCTTGACGGGGCACGTGAGATCGTGGTACTATTTGTCAAGAGTTTATCAAGAGTTTATCAAGAGAGGATTGCAGAATGAAAGTAGAACTCAGCATTGCAGACGATCGAGAACTCAGGCAACATATCAAGGATGTCATCCGTGGGGAGGTCCTGTCTATTGCCAGGGGCGAGATCAAGGGGATCATCGCTCAGGCTGTGTCGGAAAAAGCCATCCCCAGTGAGCCGGTAGACGTTGAACGTGTGATCTCTGAGGAGATACGCAAGCACGTCCGAAAGGAACTTGGAACCTCTAGCTACCGGGATCCTTCTTGGATACGGAATGAGGCTCGCCGTCAAATTGGAGAGTACTTGAAGGAACTCACCGGGAAACATCAACTAGTGTAGATGTTTAACTGAGGAGGATCAAAGCGCAAGGCCGGTTCGCATCCGAGCCACCCCCCTGAGTGTGGTCAGGGAACTGTCAAAGTAAACCATCACAAATTCTATGGAGAGGGATCAAACAATGTCACAGCAAGACGTGTTGTCAGTAGCAGAACAAAGACTCAAAGCTCTGGGGGTCAAGGTTGACGGTAAGCAGGCCGAGGTTCCCGCAGGAGGAGAGTTCCAGTCGTCGGGCTTTGTCGGCCCGCTTATGGCAGGGATGTTTTTCAGCATCTCCTCCCAGGAGAACTACACGCAGTACAATCGCGGTATGGCTGCCGAGAATCAGGTACCGTCACCCGACTACTTTGAGCCGATGGGCAATTGGGGGTACCGGTATTACTATGTCGACAAGGATGCCGCGAACAAGGCATGTGAGCTGATCGGGAGCACGAACAACGAGGGCAAGAAGATCCTGCCCCAGATGCTCTGGCACACAGAGATGGAACGCGATCAGATCCTCAACTGGGCATCGAGTGAGAACCGGCTCAAGTGGGCCGAGATCTTGTCTCAGGATTGCGCGGTCAAGACAACGGCCTCCAAGAAGTACAGGCACGAATATCAGATGATCACCTTGCCCTCCGCAGTCCAGGCCGCTGCCCTGTATCTGGGAATGCTCGACGCGCCGGTCTGGAACATGGAGGAGTTGCTGGACCGGAACACGGTGTACGACGACGAGTTCTTTGCTCAGCACTTTGGAGATCCGACCGCCAAAAAGGATGACCTGGAGGCGTTCAACGAGTATGTCCAGAGCATCATTGTCGAGCAGGGCGTACCGGAGAGTCAGGCCATCCGCATAGCACGGGAGTCTGGGATCGTCAAGGTTCCTTATCAGTTCTCGATCTACTGGGAGCGCCGAGACGTCCTGTGGAATGCTCTAGGCGAAAAGAATCCGGAGTCATGTCTGCCCATCGTCCGCGATGCGAATGGAGAGATCAGCAAGAACCAGCCAAAGAAGGCGGTCTCCAGTCTGCACTTGGACTACTGCATCAAGTTTGCGACGTCCCGTTGGGAAAAGCCGGTATGGGCCAGGATCATGTACGTGAGCGACCCCCGGGTAGACGCGACTTTTGACAGCAATGGGGAGGAACGTCGGAGCAACCTCGTTGTCATCTCTGAGATCTTTACAGACCGGAATGCCGCCGCGGAGGTCGTCGGGGCAGAGTCTGAGGGAGATGCGTCGGACGTAGCGGAGGCTCGGGCCGCAGTACAGCCCGCAGAGGTCGTTGCTATCCCAACCGTCCCGGCGAACTGGGCCGCGGTCAACTTTTCGCCCGAGATGTTCCTTGAGCAGATCAAGAACAAGGGGGACATCCCCGCCGCAGAGATCGCCAGTGGTCTCCAGTGTTCTGTTGACGAGATCAACGCTTTTCTGGAGTGGGGCAAGAGCAAGTAGCCTCGCCGGTCAGTATGTCAGGAGGGGAGAGATCTATAGGTCTCTCCCTTCTTTTTGGAGGTCGTCATGCCAATAGGGTATGATCCAACGGAGTGCCGTGAGGGATCGAGTCTGCCCAGTAGCGTTTGTCAATCTGGCATAGAGATCCAGGGCTTCGAGGAGCGAACCGGAGGGGATCTTGTGGTCACTCTGGAGAAACTGATCGTTCAGGATGTGAGGTCAAAGATACCGCCCATCGACGCCGTGTTGCAGAGATATGTTGATCATGGGTTCCTCGTACAACGCAAGAGTGGGTCTGACTTTGTCGGATCTATAGGGGATCTATCTGACATCCAGAGGCGTATGAGGCGGTGGGCCAGTCCGGAACGGTGTGTCTTGTTGATCACGGATCTCAGATTTACAAGAGATGGGTATGCCGTGTCTGGAGGTCGGGCAACGAAATGGACCTTCGAGAGCATTCGGGGCAAACTGCGTTGGTGGGCTGCGGTGGGGGATGGTACGAGATCTTGCCAGAGGATCAGGACATCTCGCAGTGGTTGACCGATATGTACGGGATCTTGTCTCGGGCGCAAGAGTCACCAGTGATCGCTACCGCGCCAGAAAAGCCGCTGCAAAAGATGGTAGATGAACCGGACAACTGGGTCACGACCGGAAACCTGTTCCCAAGAGGAGTAGGGAGAGCCAAGAGAGAAGCGCTGGCTCTAGAGTTGGATCCAGAGTGTGATCCAGTGGAGTCTCCACCGTCTCTGGGGGAGGTCTTGCTGTACACGACCTCAGGGCGGTTGAGACGAGCGCAAGGTTGGGGTCCAACCTTGTTGCAGAGAATGAGAGACTACTGTGGCGTCGAGGTCGGGAGAGTGATCAGAGATACTGGCGGCTTCTCTATGATCTCCCTCGTGTTCAAGGACCCCTTGCCTTTTGTCGTCTCTGGAGAGGGGATCGAGGTCATCCCTCTCCCTGATGGATCTACACGGTACATCTTTACAGAGTATAGCGCACTAGAGAACGTCGCCCTGGTTCTGGGCGCAATAGGGAGAAAAGAACATGGAGAGTAAAAGACAGTTGTATGTCGCAACAGGGCCCTTCGGAGTGGGTAAAACCACATGGGCCTTCGAGGCCACCTTGCCGGCAGATCTGGAAAAGGTCTACTGGATTGACCCAGAGGGGTCCGCGAACAACATCAAGGATCAGCTCAAAGAGATGGGCAAGCAGTTTGGTCGGTACGTCGACTTTAGCGAGAGATTCAAGGATAAACTGCCCTCGGGCGTGGACCTCTTGGATGCCATCAACAAGGGCAACCTGCCCTGGGCCGACAAGCAAAAAGGCGCGGCATTGGTAGAGTTCTACGAGTATGTACTGGAGGACATCACCAAGAATCTGACACCGGGCAAATATCAGACGTTCGTGTTTGACCCGGGAGAGAAACTAGAGGCAGGAATGGCGGCCTGGGCCGCGGCGAATCCCAACGTGGTTGGGGTCAGGGAGAACGCAGGATACGGGCGGTTCTGGAGTCAGGGAGTGTACCCCCTGTATGAGAGCCTTTTTGACGCCATATGGAGTCGGGGCGTAGACCTGATCATTTTGACGTTTCATCTCAAGACACCTTGGGAGAATGGACGTCCAGTCATGAACAAGGTTGTTATGTCTGGAAAAAAGATCCTCAAACCCAAGAGCCAGCTCATGGTCTGGCTGGTGAACGAACCGAACAACCCAAGGGGAGCGCCCGCAGGGCTGGTCCTCAAGGAACGTCTCGGGCGGTTGAGCATTGGAGACGACGGAGAATGGGACACGCAGAGAACGATCCCGCGCCGTATCCCAGAGTGTACGTGGAGACAGATCCGCAAATATCTCAGGGGAGATCTACCCTGTGATCTGGCGAATCCCGCACCAGGAGAGGTCCCGAGCCGGGATGAACTCGAGATGATCAGCCCTCTCCTGACCAACAAGCAGATGGAGCTCATGCTTCTGGAGGCCAAAAAGGATCTGGAGGAGACGGTCCAGATGCGCCAAGGTATGGCGAGTCAGGAGGATCCTAGGCCAGAAGGACCGATAGCAGATGCAGAGGTCGTCAAGGCCATTCTCGCGGCAAGGACTGAAAAGAGTGACGACACAATCAGGGAAGAATTATCAAAGATCTACCCCCTCCCGGTCGTGGTCGCCGCCTTTATGAGTCTGGGGAGTTGATAGGATGCCAAGGCCACCCAAAGTATTGTCAGGGGAGGAGGTAGACCTTTTGCGGGAGTGCTGGGAGGCAACCGGGACAGTGGATACGTGCCGGGTTGCGTACCAGATGGCAAAAGGGTTGGAAAAGCCTCCCTCCTGGGACACAATGAGGAGATGGCTGGCAATCTCAGGCATCAGAGATGACCCAACCGATCGAGTCGGGAGGTTGCAAGATAGATAGGAGAGGGGGACATATGTCCCCCTCTTTCAGATTGACTCTTGACAAACGTTGTTGTTTATGGTACTATGTTCGTGACAATGAGTTGAATTGAGTTGATCTGAGAGGAGATCTAGAATGTCTGTTATCAAGTTTTCTAAAAGTGAGTTTGAGCAAGTTCTCGCCGGGATCGCCCGCAAGTGTGATGGGGAGATCGAGAGGATCAACCATCAAGGTCTGATCAAGGGAGAACACGTCTACGCGTTGTTGCTGGCACGGTGCAACAAGGCGATTTTTGTTCGTTCATCGGTCAAGAGTGATGGAATGTCCGCAGACGTGGGCGAGGACTCAATCCGGTTGTGGGTCTCATATCACTACCAGGGACGTTGGGTTCCTCTAGGCAAAGAGACATACACCCAGAGAACGCAGGGCTGGGCCGACCGGATGGGGGTCAAGGTCTCAGAGTTGATCGAGGTCGCACTAAAGGATGGCAAGGTCAGGACGCTCCCAATCGGCAAGGTCTCTGAGGGTCCGAGCGAGAGCACAGACGGTCAGGAGTCGGAATCGCAGGCTGAGCCGGTCTGCCCGGAGTGTGGGTCAAAGATGGTACTCAGAACGGCGCGCAAGGGTAAGAACGCCGGCAACCAGTTCTGGGGATGCTCGACCTTCCCAAGGTGCAGAGGGACGCGGGACGTCATCATTTCCGAGCACTTGGATGGAACGCACGTCGATGCAGATCCTCAAGGGAACGACATCAACTGGTCGGTCTATCAGACCGCGATTTTTGAGGAGATCGAGAACGGGACCGGAAACCTCGTGATAGAGGCGGTCGCGGGGTCAGGTAAAACGACGACCATCGTCCACGGTCTGGAGTATACGCCCAAGGATGCAGAGGTCGCCTTCGTCGCCTTCAATAGTCACATCGCCAAAGAGTTGGCACGGCGCGCACCGGGACACGTCGAGGTCTCCACGTTGCACTCTCTCGGACTCTCGAATATCCGCAACGCGTTTGGTTCGGTCAAGGTTGAACCGAACAAAGTGCGGGATATGGTCAGGGATTACGCAGAGCGCCAGAGTTCTATCGACCGCTACGAGAACGTGATGCTCAACCAGAGTGGGATCGTCAAGCTCATATCCTTGGTCAAGGGGACGATGTCGGGAGACTCGGACGAGGACTTGATGGGGATCGCCTTCAACTACAACATCGAGTTGAACGATGCAGAGGGGGTCGTTTTTGAGGCCGTGAGACACATCCTGGTTCAGAGTAGAGCAGAGACCAAGATGGTTGACTTTGATGATATGGTCGACTTTTGCGCGACCGGGAGAGTGGGGTGCAAGCAGTTCGACATCCTCTTTGGTGACGAGGTTCAGGACTGGAACGCCGCGCAGATCGAGATGGCTCTGAGGTCGGTCAAGTCTGGCGGTCGCATCATCGGAGTGGGTGATCGCTGGCAGTCAATCTACGGGTTCAGGGGAGCGGACATCAATGCAATCCCGGGTCTGATCGAGGCCACCGGGGCCAAGGTGCTGCCCCTCTCGATCACCTATCGTTGCCCGACCTCGCACGTAGAGTTAGCTAAGACTCTGGTGCCGCACATCGAGGCAAGAGAGGGAGCGCCAGAGGGGACGGTCGCGACAGTCTCAGAGTATGACTTTACACAGAAGGTAGAACAGGGCGACTTGGTTCTATGTCGATGCAACGCCCCGTTGGTGAAACCGGCCTTCGACCTCATTCGACAGGGGAAAAAGGCGGTCATCCTGGGCAGGGACATCGGCAAGAATCTTCTCCAGTTGGTCTACAAGGTACAACGCAAGTACAAGGTCCACAACCTGGGTGACACTCTGGAGAAACTATCAGTTTACGTTCGCGTCGAGGTCTCCAAGCTTCTCAAGAGAGACGCAGAGATCAGGGCTGAGAACTTGATGGACAAGGCCGACACAATCTACGCTCTCAGTGAAGGATGCGAGACCGTTCGAGAGTTGGAGTCAAAAGTCCGCAAGGTATTCTCGGACGAGCACGCAGGGGTCACCTTCAGTTCAGTACACAAGACCAAAGGGGGACAGGCCAAGGTCGTATGGATTCTGCAACCGGGCCTAATGCCGCACCCAAAGGCTAGCCGACCCCAGGACCTTCAGCAAGAGCGGAACATACAGTATGTAGCCTACACGCGGTCAATGTCAGAGCTCTACTTCGTCAAGTAGGAATGAGGAGAGAGGGGAGCTATCTCCTCTCTCCTTTTTTCAGTAAAATGTCAAAGTGTACCATAATGAGAGGGGAGTAACATGGGAATAGATCCAAAGATCGTGCTGGTAGTAGGGATCAAAACAGAGGAACACCAGAGAGTGAGTACGCCGCTAGGAGAGGACGAGATACATGTCCCTCTCATGAAGTATAGAATACCAGGAACAGAGACCTGCGCTTTTCTGGAGGAGGGGACATTGTATGATTACCTGTGGCATGGCCCTCCGATGGGGAGTTCTCTCCGCAATCCAGGGAACATTGTCGGATACATCGTAGACAAAATAAGCCCATACAGTTGGATCGCCAGGGCCCTGATGCACATCCCTGAATGTGACAATGATCACTTTGTGGTAGAGATGCCGCTGCGGGAGTTCAGTGACAACGACACCTTTGAAGTAGAACAAGACGCCGGCGACGTTGTCTCGGAGCATCGGAACATCATCAACATGGGAGGATCATGGGGACTGTTCAACTCTGACCAGTGGTGGCATTGGGCCATAGAGATCTTGAGGATCGCCGGTTGGGAGGTCAAGAGAACAGACCTCAGATTGTACCTTATTATGGACTGGGCATAGGCTTTTGTCGGGAGTCTAGGCCGTTCTCGGCTTAGGCTCATTCCTGCGAAGAGCTAGGCACTACACGTAGAGAGGGGATCATGGGAACATATCCACAAATCGAGGTACAGGCAAGTTGGAGCGAGATCTTGATCGAGATCATCTTACAGAAAGGATGGGCGCACATCAAGATCAGAAAACAGAACAAAGACGGGGTCGTGCTGCCGAGCGACTTCAAGATCCAGTTGCCGCACCAGAGGGGTGACGAGTGGCTGTCTATGCAGGGATTGTATGAGCATATGGGTCTGGAGGGGTTGGCGGGGGATCTAGGAGTGGTGCTCGACACGATGTACATGAACTCGATCTACTGGACACGGTTCACAGAAACGGACATAGAGGTCTTGGAGAAAACGGCACGCCGGTTCTTTCCATCAGAGAGTGAGGCGGCATGAAGGATCAAGAGTTCCAAGTACGGGTAGAGTTGACATCGTTCACAGCAGTGGTCGACGTGGTGTATGGGTCTCAGTGGGCAGGGGCCGCGATCCGAAAAGAGCTTGACTGGGAGGACCCGGCATCAAGGTCGGTCCTGCCGGCGCGCATCTATCCCAACTTGAGCCATCCTGCAGGATGCAGCCGGGAGGAGTTGGAGCGGCACATCGCCATCGAGCTGCACTGGACTAGCATTGCCCAGTATCTCGACGCCCTGTTTACCAAAGAGGAAACCTTCAAGGATGGAGGGGAGGATCTGCGCAAGGGGATCGAGGACTTTACCAAGAACGCTTACCGCATGTTGATCGGGCCGTTGGAGGCATCAGGGCATGAACCTCAACCTGTTGGTAAAAGTACTCCTCCTCGGGCCTTCCTCGATACGGCATTCTCCCGGCACGAGAGTGCTGAACCGTTTGGTCTGGAGGACGAGCCGCCGTTCTAGGCATTGACAGGGCATCCGTTTTCGTGGTAGAATGGATCAACTTAATAGTTCACCGTTACCGCAGAGAGAGCCGCCATCCCAGGCACCCGCCAGGATCGGCTCTTTTTGCGTCCTGGCGTGTCAGGGAGAGGGGCGGTCTGGAGAGAGGCCAAATTCTGCCAATCGAGGCAGAGAGGGCTTTCTGGGGGGTCTTTTGGGCCAGTTTGGGCCAGTCTCTTGACAGGTTGGGCGTTTTTGTGGTATTATGGTTGTGACAGTGAGTTGATTATGATTGAATTTCGAGAGGGGTCCAAAATGTCCAAGGTAGAGATCAAGATGGCAATTCAGAAAAAGGTAGATCGGGTGCGTCGCTTCCAGGCCCTACGCGCCAACGCGCGCGACCAGGAGCGTCGGGATCACCTGAGTGACGTCATCGGCCAGTTGTTTGTAGAGATCGACGTCTTGGAGTCAGAGATCGAGTAGAGAATAGAAAAGGGAGATCGGAAAATGTCTAATTATGATTTTTTCAAGCATGAGGGAATGGACGAGGCGGCGAGCGAACTGCGGAACGCCCGGGATCGGGTCAAGGCCGAGAAGGTCAAGTGGCTGAATGAGATCGCCGGGACGTTTGCCTCTGAGGTCGTGGATTATATCTATAATCAGGATGTGGAGCCGGGGCCGCAAGGCCTGGAGGTCGCACGCGCACAGGCACAGATGGCAGTCGAGTGGAAACTGGGCGAGTTGATCGCCGCGGTCAGGTACGGTGAGGAACAACTGTAGAGAGGGGATCGAGGGGATGACAGACGAGCAGAAACGCTTAGCCAAGTTGAAACGGAGCCAGATACGGGATCTGGAGGCGTTGATCGGGACGACTCAGAACATGAAGTACATCGAGAGGATTAACAAGCGGATCGAGGAGTTGATCGACGAGGTCTTGGAACTGGAGGAGGGGTCATGAATTGTAAGGTCTGCGGAGCCGAGACATGGAACAGGGTCAAGGCCAAGGATGGGAGGGGCGTGGCCCTCTGCCCCAAGTGTGCCGGGGATGTGATCGACAACCTGGAGGCTGGCGGGGAGTACGTAGGGATGTCTGGGGACGGCGTTATGAGAGGGGTATCGTACGCCGACCTGCACGGACAGGTGACGGACATGATCCATTCTCGGATCGTAGAGCATTTCCAGGCCCCTGCCGTAGTCTAGGTCTGGAGGGGAGATCGAGAGGTCTCCCCTTTTTGGATCCAGTCAACATGTTCATGATCATGATGATCTCCCCTATAGGAGGTCGTCTATATATGGGGGATCATCATGATCATCATGATCATGATGATCCAGTCTCAGGAAAATGCTTGACAGGGGCCGGTGTTTTGTGGTACTATTGTCGTGACAGTGAGTTGATTCTAGTTTAGAGGAGGGACCAAATGGACCAGGAATGTCGTGAAATTATCGCCCAGGCACGTAAGATGTATCGAGAGGCGCGGGAACGCTTGGAGGTCAAGGTAGAGGTTTTCAGTCTGGGGGATCGTGGTATTCTCAAGTATGGGGATCTCTTGATGACTTACGCCGAGTGTGGTTTCTCTCGGGAGGATCTGGAGGGATCGAGCTCTGAGGATCTGGAGTATGTTGTCAATGAAGTTCAAGCTGAGTTCCGCAAACGCCTGGATGGGGCCAACGACCTGGTCTCTCTGGGGAATTTGCTAGCATCGTTTGGGTAGGTCTGAGAGTTTAGAGGAGGTTGTCAAAATGAGGTCCATTGCGAAGGTAGGTTGTATCTGGGAGGCGCACGGTACACGGTTCTGCCAGTTGGAGGTCGAACACTCGATCTACGATGTTGACGTGGAGGCCGACGAGCCGCAGATCCTGAACAACGCCAAGACGAGGGGCTTCGGCTGGGTCATGGGCAAGTGGTCTTACTGCGTGCCTCTCGACTGCGCCGAGGGGGATCTGGTAGAAGTAGAGTACGTGGATGCAGGGTACTGGAAGGTCCTCTCGCAGGAGTCAGTCACGCGCCTGATGCGCCCTCTCCGTAAGGGAGAGAGGATCGACGTGGGGGACGTGCTCGTAGAGCATCGCCGGTCCCTGCCCCGCTGGTACTACGTAGTGGACGTGGGAGCCGACACAGTCTCGTACTCGAGACTGCCGGTGGAGGTAGATCGATGTGACGCGACGCTGCTCAGGGAGGAGATCTCCAATCACTTCAAGGTCTACACGCGGAGGTCAATCCTGGATCTCAGGTAGTCTACCGTGGAACGGAAAAAGAGACCCTGCCTCGCGGCTGCGGTCTCTTTTTTTGTGGGCTAGCGCCCCTCCCTAAGTTGGTCTCATTGTACCATCTTTGGGAGGTCATGTCAAGGCGAAACGCCCCTGGAGGGGACAGGGGCGTTTCTCTCGGCATTCTTGGAGTCAGTCTTGTGTCTCTGAGACATTGTACCATGTCTGGAGCATGGTGTCAAGGGGTAGGTTGACGTAACTCCTGTTTCACGCCGTGGATGGACAGGGCCATAACGATGGCTACCGCGACAATCGAGACGGCCTCCTCGATGAATTGGATCCAGGTTGTCGGCGGGGGTCTCTGGAGGAAAAGTACCTGGAGCCAGTAGCCAGCGATGGCGATCAGAGATGTCCCTGTGAGAGTGATAATACGCTCCCAGAGTTGGGTCAAAGTCTCCAGTCTGGGCCAGAGTCGTTCTGCTAGTTCCCAAAGGAAAAAGGCAATCGTCCCTGCCCCACCTCCGGTGACGATCCAGATCAGTATGGAGGGGAGGGAGGTCCAGTCAACAGGCTGGAGGAGTGGGGAGAGGATCAGACCAAGGATCATGAACGGTACGAGTGTAAATAGAGCTGTCATTGTTTTTTCCTTTCGTTAGGGGATCATGTTGATCATCATGTTGATCATCATGATCATGTTCATATGCCTCCGAGGAGGACGGATAACTTGTCGACGCCCAGGCCAGCCGCTAGGCCCAGGCCGAGAGCTGCACCGGTCAAGAGCCAGACCCTTCTCTGGAGTCTGGCGAGTTGGTCGGTCAGGAGGTCTATACGGGCAGCGTTTTTGGAGCACTTTTTGGCATCCAGGACCATTTTGCCGAGCCGCTGGAAAACAGACCGGAGCACAGAGGGCAGGACTGGCTTGTGTAGGACGTTGTCTACGTACCCTTCCAGCAGTTCATTCTCCAGGGCACGATCGACATAGCCCGACATGATGACGATCGGGCCGCGATGCTCGTCTCTCCATCGTTGTAGGAGGGTATCGCCCTTTCCGTTTTTGAGTCGGAGATCGAGCAAGAGCATGTCGGCGTCCTGGATCTTGTCTAGCCCTCCCGCTAGGCTGTCTGCGGTCTCGACGGAAAAGGTCATGGAGGTCAGGACGCGGCGGGTTAGTTGTCGGATAGCATAGTCATCATCGACTACCAGTATTTTTAGGTCGTCAAACACTGGGCCTCCTACACGCAAGCTATCGCGACGGCTTCTTGTAGGAGCGCGCACAGCCGGG
>Ga0180437_10002924_pt1 | contig 26262 bp, 18 predicted proteins | sample SS_ome_4_FD_132410 | JGI IMG/M metagenome (GOLD analysis project Ga0180437, IMG submission 132410) | Hypersaline lake sediment archaeal communities from the Salton Sea, California, USA - SS_3_D_1 metaG | ecosystem: Environmental > Aquatic > Non-marine Saline and Alkaline > Hypersaline >... | reverse complement strand
CGTTACCGCATTTGAGAAAGTCCCGCTTTTTCAAGCACTTAGACAATTTGATGACACAGAAGATAGAGAGTATACTTGTAAACAACTGAAACTATTTAAGTTATAATGGGACACTAGTGGGACTGTCCCCATTTCTTATTTCTTATGGACTATTCTGCGGGCGGCGCAGGGGACGGTGGTGCGGGTGCGGCAGCTTTTTCCTTTTTCACGGCACAGCAGCAGGTCTTGTAGAAGAGGCTGAATATCGCAAGCAGTGCAGCCAGGATGATCATGACGATCTTGGCCCAGCTTGCGGTCCAAAAGAACAGAGCGATCACAATGATCGCCGCGGCCATCAGAAACCGGCAAAAGCATATCTTCATGACTTTCCCTCCTCCATAAATCTTTGTCCGAAATCTTATTAAAAATAACGAGGCCTTGTCAAAGTTATTTCAGAACGGAGAGAGAGAGGCGACCCCCGGTCAACAGACTACATGAAATCGTCGCCGGAAGATGCATTCTGGATGTAACCGCCGATGGCGTCGAGTGTCTTGGTGTTCAGCCAGGGATTGCTGAACGTCAATCTCTTGTTGAAGCCCAAGATCCCTTTGATGGGGAAGGTTGTAGGCTCCACGCCTCCCCGTATCCTTCGCAACTGATCTTCGCTGATCTGTGTGTCCTGCGGTAAATCTTCGATTTTGATTCTTCCCATGGTGCCTTCCTTTAAAAGTATGTAGATTTACTATATTATTCCAGGCACAAAAGCAAGGATAAAAATCGGTAACGGAACCGTTTTGACGGCTGCGCCCAGTCATGTTATAAGCAGAGATGGAAGAGTAAGAGCATCTCCAACTGTATAGGCGAACAGCCGACATGAAAGATCGATCCATGAAACTGGCCGTTACCGGGAAGGGCGGGACCGGCAAGACCACCTTGGCGGGACTCCTGGCTTATCTCTTCAAGGAAGACGGCTGTCAAGTCCTCGCCGTGGATGCAGATCCCGACGCCAACCTGGCTTCGGCCCTCGGTGTCCCGCCCGCGCAGGCGGATGCCATCATACCCATCTCCCGGCACACGGCCCTCATCCAGGAGCGGACCGGAGCCGCTTCCGGCCAATTCGGGCAAATGTTCAAGCTCAATCCGGAAGTCAAGGACCTCCCGGAGCGATTCCTCTATGACCATTCCGGCATCAGGCTCCTGGTCCTCGGCGCCGTAGCCAAGGGAGGGGGGGGCTGTGCCTGCCCGGAGAACGTCTTCCTCCGGAGCCTCCTCTCGGAGATCATCCTCAACCGCAACGAAGTCATCATCGTGGATATGGAGGCCGGGATCGAGCACCTGGGGCGGGCCGTCACTCGGTCCATCGACATGATGCTCATCGTGGTGGAGCCCGGCTCACGCAGCGTCTCCACGGCCAGGACCATCATGCGGCTCGCCCATGACATCGGGATCGATTCCTTCGGAATCATCGGCAACAAGATCCAGACCGAGGAGCAGAGGCAGTGGATCACAGATCGGTTCGAAGATGATCGAATCCTCGGAATCCTATCCTATTCCGAGATCATCCGCGATGCCGATCTTCAAAGGTTGCCCTTGATCGAGAACATGGATGACAGACTTCGTCGAGAAATACGAACGATCTGCGCAAAGGTGACCGACAAAATAGCCTCCCGATCACCCTGATTTCCAGGCCATTTACGAAGCGGGAAATCCCGGTCCAATACCTATAGCTTCGACCCCTACATTTACCGGCTTCACCCTCCGACCTTGAAAAATCCCTCCATATCGATTACAAGTAGGGAAATATCTGCGAGGACGGAGAGCGGACATGAGCTTCGAACCCAAGAGCCTGGCGACCGGCATCGGCAGTTTCCCGCATCCCAACGCCCGCGCCGCCTGCGACCTCATCCTCAGCACCACCCCGGAGATACCCTTCTGGCCGCAGCTTTCCAAGGCCGATTTCCGGGAGCAGATGGAGATCCAGTACAGCGAAGGCATGCCGTGCGTCGTCCTGGACGAAGCCAAGGCGCGGATGCATTTCGACACCAGCGGCGACCCCTCCGCCGCCCTGGGGGAATTCTACGAGCATGTGGTGGCGGACAACCTGGATTACTTCAAGATCTCGCCTGAATTCAGCCGCGGCATCCATGCCATGAGGGAGGTTCTATCCAACACCGACCTCCCATCCATCCGATATATCAAGAGCCAGGTCACCGGCCCGGTCACCTTCGGCCTGGTCATCGTGGATGAAAATAAGCGCGCCATCTATTACAACGAGGTCTTCCGCGACGTGGTGGTCAAGGCCATCACCATGAAGGCCCGCTGGTGCCTGGAGATGTTCAAATCCCTGGGGCACAAACAGATCTGCTTTGTGGACGAACCCATCCTCTCCGCCTTCGGTTCCTCCACCTACGTGAGCGTGCAGCGGAACGACGTCGTAGCCCTCATGCGCGAGGTGATCGATGCCATCCACAACGAAGGCGCCCTGGTGGGAACCCACTGCTGCGGCAATACCGAGTGGCCCATCCTGGTGGATGCCGGGGTCGACATCATAAGCTTCGATGCCTACGAGTTCGGGGACACCATCGCCTACTACCCGGAACAGATCGGCCGGTTCCTGCAAAACGGCGGGGCGGTCGCCTGGGGCATTGTCCCGACCTCCGACAGAATCCTCCAGGAATCACCCGATTCCCTGGCCGCCCGGCTGGAGTCCGGGATCAAGAAGCTGGCCGCCAAGGGGATCGACGAGGGCCTCATCCGGGACCGGTGCCTGCTCACACCCAGCTGCGGCACGGGCCCCATGTCGGTGGAGCTTTCTGAAAACGTGTTTCACACCCTCGCCGAACTGAGCCGCAGTCTGCGCCGCTAAGGCACAATCGGAAGACAGCACTTCAAGTTGGGGGGGGTTAATATTATGTGAGCGCTGATTTCTAAATCCTTCACGACACTCCCCCCGGCTTTCAAGCCTTCCTTGACAACTTTTCCAGTGGTAGTCTATATTTCCCAGCGTTGGCGGGGATATAATCAGAGCCATGCCCCCACTCGGCCGGCACAGCAAAAAAGTTGTAGGAGGTGATAGGTGAAACCGACTTTTTTCAGATCATCAGCCATCTTATTATTAACCGTCATCTTTTGCGTTTGGACTCCGGGAATACCAGCTCAGGACACGCAGGAGCCTGAGGCATTCAGAATAAAGCACGACGGCGTAGAGCTGCAGTGCTATTTCCACCGGGCCGCAGGCAAAGGCCCCTTTCCGACCATCATCCTTCTGCAGGGCTGGGCCAGCGGCGGCAAGGACTCAAGGCAGATCGGGGCTACCCTGGCCGGTTCGGGCATCAACTCCATCACGATCCATTACCGAGGAACTTATCTCAGTGACGGGCTTTTCACATACCAGGATCTCTTCAAAGATCTGGTTTTTATTTTCAATCTGTTGCAGACGGCAGAATTCCAGAAGAAATATGAGATAGATACCACGAAGATCATCATGGGGGGACACAGCTTCGGCGGGGCCGTATCCATGACCGTCGCCGCCAACCATCCCGAGATAAAATATGTATTCTCCGTCGGGGCTCCCGATCACGCCCAATTGGCGCGAGAGTATGCCGAAAATCCGAAACTGGCCGAGATGCTGGATGCGTCCTTCGCAAAACGGGAAGCGCCTCACGGCCCGGTAAGGGGGGGTGTGGCGGCATTACGCGATCTGGTGGAAAATCCCGACAGCCATGACTTGAGAAAGCTGGCCCCCAAATTTAAAGGCAAGAAAATATTGATAATCGGGGGCTGGGAAGATCCCGCAGCCACTGTAGACCATCATCTATTGCCATTTTACCGAGCCCTGAAACAAGCCGGCGTCGAGGACGTAGAGTTTACCGTATACCACACGGATCATTCTTTTCGAAATGTCCTAAAGCAATTGTCGGATGATATCCTGGAATGGATTTCGACGATTTGACTCTTGACGCATTCATTGTTATCGTTGTGCCAGCCCGCTCAAGGGATTACCAGTGATCGTCAAATGCTCTCGGTGCGATACCGACAATCCCGCTGACTCCAAATACTGCAAAGAGTGTGCTACTCCGCTTCCTTCCCAGGAGGTTCCTTCTCATCAGGTTTCCGTCACCAAAACCCTCGAAATACCCACCGGAGAACTTATAAGGGGGAGCACTTTCGCAGGCCGATACGAAATCATTGAAGAGCTGGGCCAAGGGGGTATGGGGAAGGTATGTCGCGTGCTGGATAAGAAGTTGAACGAAGAAGTGGCCCTCAAGATGATAAAGCCGGAGATCGCGTCGGACAAAAAGACATTGGAAAGATTCGCCCACGAGCTGAAGACCGCCCGCATGATAAGCCACAGGAATATCGGCCGGATGTACGAATTGATGGAAGCGGAAGGCGTGCATTTCATCACCATGGAATATGTGCCGGGCGAGGACCTCAAGAGCTTTATCCGGAGGTCGGGACATCTGGCGGTCGGCACCACCCTCAGGATAGCCGCCCAGGTGTGCGAGGGTCTATCCGAAGCCCATAGATTGGGAGTCGTCCATCGCGACCTGAAATCTTCCAACATCATGATCGACAAGCAGGGTCATGCCAAGATCATGGATTTCGGCATCGCCCGCTCGCTCAAATCCAAGGGCGTCACGGGCACGGGCATCATAATCGGCACGCCCGAATACATGTCCCCTGAGCAGGCGGAAGCCAAGGAAACCGACCACCGCTCCGATATCTACTCCCTGGGAATCATCCTGTATGAGATGCTCACAGGAGAGCTTCCGTTCGAGGGCGACACTCCCCTCAGCGTCGCCATGAAGCAAAAAGGGGAGATCCCGAGAGATCCCCAAGAGCTCAATCCCCAGATCCCGGGCGAGCTCAGCCGTTTGATTCTTAAATGTATGGAAAAGGATGCAGAGAAAAGATTCCAATCGGCCGAAGATATCATCGTTGAACTGACAAGCCTAAGTCGAGACTTCCCAACATCGCAAAGAAAAGTCCCGCCGAGAAAGCCTCTATCCTCCAAAGAGATAACGGTTTCTTTCAACCTGAAGAAGCTCTTCATCCCGGCTCTGGTCCTGTCCTTTTTGGTGGCGGCTGTAATCATCGTATGGCGAATCCTCCCCCAAAAGGAAGCGCCCCTCTTCGCATCGGGCAGGCCTTCGATTGCGGTCCTCCCCTTCGATGATCTGAGCCGGGAGAAAGATCAGGAGTTCTTCTGCCATGGATTCGCAGAGTCGCTCATCACGACATTATCCAAAATCGAAGATCTGCGCATACCCGCCAAGACATCCTCGTTTTCCTTCCAGGGCAAAGCCCAAGAATTAGAGGAAATCGGCGAAAAACTGGATGTGGCCACCGTCCTCATGGGGAGTGTGCAGAAAGCCGAGAATAGAATCCGCATCACGGCCCAACTCGTCAAGATCGCAGACGCATCCATCCTGTGGTCCGATCAATTCAACCGGGAAATGGATGACATCTTTTCCATTCAGGACCAGATAACCCTGGAAATTGTGCGGGAGCTGAAAGAGACGCTTCTAGGAGAAGAAAAAGCGAGTCTGGTCAAGCGCTATACCGAAAACGCAGAAGCCTATAATCTCTATTTGCAGGGTCGGTTCTTCTGGGAAAAAAGGACAAAGGAGGGATTCAATAAGGCGGTGGACTGTTTTGAGCGGGCGATCGAAAAAGACCCGAACTTCGCCTTGGCATATGTGGGTTTGGCTAATACATACGGTACCTTTATCGGCTACGGCTTTCTTTCAGCGGCCGAAGCTATTCCTAAGATCAGGACTCTGTTGAAAAAAGCATTGGCTATAGATGATGAAATCGCCGAAGCCCACGTCCTGCTGGCCCAAATAACTTACAGCTGTGATTGGGATTGGGAGGGCGCTGAAAAGGAATTCAAACTGGCTTTACAGCTCAATCCCAACTATGTGTATGCTCATCTCTGGTATGGGATTTATTTGGCAAAAAAAGGCCTTATAGACAAGGCCCTGGAGGAACAGGCACGCGCCTATGAATTGGATCCATTGAATATTGTCATAAACTATAGTTTCGGGAATTTTAATATCTTGGATCGACGCTATGACGCCGCGATTGAAGCCTACAAAAAAACCCTGACGATGGATCAAAATTTCATTCCAGCCTATGCTGGGCTAGGGAAAGCATACTTGTTGCAATCGAAGTATGAGGAAGCGCTGCGGGAGCTGGATAAAGCCGGGGAACTCATAAAAGGAAACGATCCCAGCCTTCTGACCATCAGGGGCATCATCCATGCCAAGTCCGGCAGCATGGCTAAAGCCGAAGGAGTACTTGAGGAGCTGCTTGGATTGTCCCGGCATAAGTATGTCTCGCCCTGCCTCATTGCTTCCGTCTATGCGGCGGTCGATCAGAAGGACCTAGCCTTCGAGTGGCTGGATAAGGCTTACAGGGAGCGGGATGAAGTGCTCACTGAGCTTAAGATCGAACCTTTATGGGATGATCTTCGTCCGGATCCAAGATTTTCCGAGCTGATGGAAAGAATCGGGCTCGAGTAATATCGTAAAAATGGCGCTTTTATTTTAATTCTCGATGTGAATATTATTTTTCTTGAGGACTAAATTGATATTTCAATATATTTTATTTTCGTTGATGGTTCTGGGATGACCAATCCTTCCTTCTCTAATCCCTTAATATGAAATTGAATGGCATCTCTCATTTGTAGGATGGTTTCTTTTATAGTCGGCCCCGTGGCTACGCATCCAGGCAGGTCCGGACTGTATGCAGAATAGTTTTCATCGGCGCGCTCTATGATTACGGGGTATTTAAACACTCTTTTGCCTCCCATGTTTTAAACCAGCCTGTTTTAATATGCTGTTGAGTGTACCTTTTGCGAGTTCGTCCTTCGGATGTCCGGCAATCGTGATTATACCTTGCTTACTGTTATGCTTAAACTGCCTGTGACTCCCTCTTCTTCTTACCATGAACCATCCATCCTGTTCAACGATATTATTCCCCTCTGTGATCGGGAATGAGCGCTCTAGTGCATCGCTTAGATGCACCGTCTTGGTTGACCATGCCAATATTTGCTGATATTCTTTTTCCTACTAGTTAGGGGATCACAGTGGCGATAAAGTGCCCGGAATGTCGAACGGATAATCCCGATTCCCAGAAATTTTGCGGTGAGTGTGCCGCCCCCCTCCATCACACTCAAGATATTCCCGCCACCGCAACGTTGACGATTCCCAGAGAGGAGCTTAGCCCGGGTTTTTTGTTTGCCGGCAGGTACCAAATCATCGAAGCCTTGGGCAAGGGAGGCATGGGCAAAGTCTACCGGGCGCTCGATAACGAGCTTAAAGAGGAGGTGGCCTTAAAGCTCATAAAGCCTGAGATCGCGACAGACAGGAAGACGGTTGAACGATTTAAAAATGAACTGAGACTCGCCCGCAGGATAGTCCATAAGAATGTGGCCCGCATGTACGAGCTGATGGAAGATAAAGGGACACGTTTCATCACGATGGAGTATATATCCGGCGAGGATCTGAAGAGCTTGATGAAGCGGTCGAAGCAGCTTTCCACGCAGACCGCCGTCTCTCTGGCCTTACAGGTGTGCGAAGGCTTGGCAGAGGCCCACCGGTTGGGTGTTGTGCACCGGGATCTGAAGCCCCAAAACATCATGATCGATAAAGCGGGCAACCCCCGGATCATGGATTTCGGCATCGCCCGTATGATGAGTGCCCCAGACTTGACAGAAGAGGGAGTTATTGTGGGGACCCCTGACTACATGTCGCCGGAGCAGGTCGATGGAAAAGAAGTGGACCAGCGGGCAGACCTCTATTCCCTGGGTGTCATGCTCTATGAAATGGTCACGGGCCGGGTGCCGTTCGAAGGCGACAGCGCGATGAGTGTCGCATTGAAGCACAAGATTGAGGCCCCGACAGAACCCGGGGAACTCAATGCGCAACTCCCAGACAGCCTCAGCCGATTGATCCTTAAGTGCATGGAAAAGGACAGGGAACAGAGATATCAGGCCGCAGGGGATGTGCTTTCGGAATTGATCCGTATCGAAAAGGAGATCAAGGGAGAGACCGAAACACCGAGAGAAAAGAAGCCTGAGGTCCCCGAACCAGGGGAACGCGCACTCCCAGATTCCATCGCCGTTTTACCCTTCAAGGATATAAGCCCGCAAAAGGATCAGGACTATTTCTGTGAAGGCCTGGCTGAAGAGCTGATCAATGCCCTCGCTCAAGTCAAAGATTTAAAAGTCGCCGCCCGGACCTCCTCCTTTTCCTTTAAAGGAAAAGACCAAGATATTCGCGAGATGGGGAGGATTCTCAACGTCGGCGCTATCCTCGAAGGGAGTGTCCAAAAGTCAGGAGACCGTCTCCGCATCACCACCCAGCTCATCGATGTCTCTGACGGATATCACCTCTGGTCCGAACGATTCGACCGGACCACAGACAATATCTTCGCCATCCAGGATGAGATATCCATGGCTGTCGTGGATAAACTCAAAGGGGAAGTGTTGGAGGAAGACAGGGAGAAAATCACGAAGCGTCATACAGCGAATAAAGACGCTTTGAATCTCTTTCTTAAGGGACGCTACTTTTTTAACCGACGATATCAGGGCGACATGATCAAAGCCGTAGATTTCTATCAAAGGGCGATCGATAAAGACCCCGATTATGCCCTTCCCTATGTGGGCATCGCCGACGTTTTCAACATCTTGGGCCAATGGGCCTTCATCCATCCCAAAGATGCTTACACGAGATCCAAGGCCATGCTCCAAAGGGTCATGGAGATCGACAGCTCGCTCAGCGAGGCGTATTCTTCTCTCGCTTTCATGACCATGGGTTATGAATGGGACTTCCCGGCCGCTAGGAAATATCTTCTCCGCAGCATCGAGCTGAATCCCCGGAACGCCCTCGCCCATGCCTGGTATGCCGAAATGTCAGCCACCTTCGGGAGAAAAGAGGAGGCTGTCAACGAAGCGAAAAAAGCCATCGAGTGTGACCCTCTGTTCTCCCTCATCCACTCTCTCCTTGGGGTTGTCCTTGCCGTTACGGGCGATGTGAAAGCGGGTCGGGAACAGATCGATAAGGCGATCTCCATGGATCCGGATCAACCGATGCCCTATCTCTTCCAGGGAATATTGTGTCTGATGAAACCCTCTCTCCCTGAAAAAGCCATCGAGTGCCTGCAGAAATCCGCCGGATCCGGGATGATCCTTGCATACGGTTGGTTGGGTGCCGCCTATGTCCTGGCAGGCCGAAGGGAAGAAGCTCTGAAAATTCTCGAAATTTTGGATAGGATAGAGAAAGAACGGTACATATCCCCATTCAAAAAGCTCGGGATCTATGTGAAGCCCGGCCTCAAGCACTTTCGTTTCATGAAAAGAAAATATGTCACCCCGCTGACGAAATGTGTGGTGTGCCTGGCACTGAATAGACAGGATGAGGCGCTGGAATGGCTGGAAAGGTCGGGGCAGGAACGGGACTACTTTTTCCCGGCGGTTATCAGGGTGATGGACCTCTATGATTTTGCTTGGGCGGAGGGAATTAAGGCCCATCCTCGGTTCAAAACCCTCGAGAAAAAAATCAAAATCCTGAAAAAAAGACCATCGCGGTCGGAAGTTTCGGAATCATAAGCTAAAGGAAAAAGGGAGCGAATGATGGATAATCTAGAGATTAATAAATCAATTGTCCGTGGCTACCTGGAAGAAGTGTGGAATAAGAAGAATCCTCGCGCACTGGAGAGGTTCATCGCATCGGATTATGTGAGGCACTGTGAGGCGATGCCGTCTCCTCTTCAGGAGCTTCACGGCGTTGAAGGCCTCGAGCGGATGTTTTCGATGGCCATGACCGCTTTCCCCGATTGGGATGAGCAGATTGAAATCCTATCTGCGGAAGGTGACAAAGTTGCCTATCTCAGCAAGGCGGCGGCCACTCAGGAGGGGCCGTTCGGGCCCTTCCCGGCGACCGGTAGATCATTCCAGGTGACGATAATCGGCATCCATAGGATTGCAGACGGAAAGATCGCCGAAACATGGGTTACCTGGGACAATGTCGCTTGGCTCACCCAGCTGGGTCACCTTCCGCCCGCCGAATAATTACAAGAGAGCTCCCGTTTTTACCCTGGCCTATCACCCTTAAATACATCGCCACAGATGATTGACTCTGCCTTAGGGATAATTCAAAAAATTATGGGGAATGGATGTGATATCCTATTTTATTACACTGATTTCCAATATAATAATTATGAGTAGAGAAGTGGTAAGGGCTCACGCCCTTGATATAACAGATCGAGGAGGGTAGAGATGAAAAAAGTCCATGTTTTAATCTGCATGTCGGTTTTATTAGGATTCATGGCTTGTTCCTCTTCAGAGGAGGGTGCGGAAGCCGATTGGGACCCGGGACCGCCCGAGCGGCCTCTTTTCTTCGAGTTCGAAGGCCTCAAATGGGGCATGACTCCGGCAGAAATAAAAGACGTGTGGGGAATGCCGGAGGAGGACATGACCTATCAGATGACCTACAGCAGCAAAGGCGGATATTTCCAGGTGAATCTGGGTTTCATGAGCATCCCCGCATTCAGAAATGTGCATGAAGACGTGGAAAGAACCGAGCCCGGCGATGAGCCCTATTATTTTCTCACCTGGGTTAGGTTGGCGAACGACTTTGATGACCTTACACCCAAAGACTCGTTCCGATCGGAGCTGGTCGAACGCTTCGGGGAGCCCCTGACCGAGCCGGCCCTATTCCAGGTCAACAATCTCGATCCGGAATATCATGAAATCTTTCGGGCCGCAGAATGCACCCTGTGCATCGCCGCATGGGCTCCGGCATCCGCAGATATGGGGCGGCCCGAAAATCTTCAAACCTTGTTGTACCGCCTCGCGCCTTCATCTCTGCTCGACGATATCCCGCGCTCCCGCTGGCAGAGCCTGCGCGGCTCAATTCCCCCGCGGGCGCCGGCCGATATCAAAGTCAAGCTGGCAGGTCTTGATCAAATCCAGGGTGACGCCTCCTTGCAGCAGATCATTGAGCAGATCGGGCGCCCGAATTTGTACCTCGAAGATTCGCCAGGGAATGGAAAGCTCTGTTATTTCTGGCTCACGGGCACCAATCTTTCCTTTAACATCACGGAAGGTAAAGAAGACGGCCATCGACATACATTCTATGAGGAGGACCTGCGCTAGCTCGTTTTGATATAGTGGTTGAACAGGGCGGCCGGGTGTGGAACATGCGGTTCGAGCGGCGCTAATTCACTTCAAGGGGGAGATTTCGCCGTTTCGGTACAGAAATCCATCGCCTTTTTTCAACGGACACCAGAATTTAATCTCGGGAAATTCCGATCGGGCCAGGCTGACGAATTTCTCCGCCTCAGATTCGTGGCCGCCGTAATGCATGGGCAGCATCACGTGGGGCTTGAACTTATCGATCGCATACAGCTCCGCATCATAGGTGGGGCTGCCGAAGACCGAGAGGAAAGCCAAATCAAAACCATCCGATTGATCGGACAGGTAGTCGATATTGTCCTTGTAGACCGGATTCAAGGCGCCGGCCCAACTGCCATGATCGCCCGAGAAATAGATAGTCAGGCCGTCCACCTCGATCAGGAAAGCCGACTCCGGGATGTTGTCGAAATCATGGAAAATATTCTTGACCTTCAACGGACCGATCGATTTAGATGAACGATCTTTGCCGAAAGCATGATGGCCCTGGGCCTCCCGGGCCTGCCAGCCGAATATATATGTGATATCGGGGATCGTCTTTTCCCATTCGAGTATGGTCGCATCGAAATGATCGCCGTGGCCGTGGGAGATGAAGACATAGACGTCTTGATCTTTGATCTCGGAGAGGTTGACGGCTCCATCGGAAAATGAAGTATGTCCCTGTTCTCCCTTTTCCACCAGGTAATCGAAGATCATCAAGGCGCTGGATGTTTTTACGGCCCACCCGGAGTGATAGAGATACCATACCGCGGCCTCCCCTTTTTTCAGTTGGAGGTCTGATATATTAGCGGTATCTCCGCTCTCGACGGCTTCGAAAAAGGATTGCGGAGCCGCGAAGATGAATAAAAAAAATGCCGCTATGAGCGAATGGGTGAATTTCCGTTTGATATTCATTTTTTCTCCTTACCTGTGATCAATCTCGAAGTCTTATTGAATACCAGTGGCCCATATATCAAGAATAACAAACTCAGCTTCTGTCTGCAAAGACTGGCTAGGATAAGATACGAGGTTGCGATTCCGCAGGGTGATTTGTGGTGTGCGGCTTGATGTTTTTTAGAGGTCGGTGTATTTTACAGGGAAGGTTTTTTTATGGATAAGAAACGAAGCCGAGACGCCACCGTCGAGCCCCTGCTGGAGAAAACCGCTCGGGCCGGAGTCGAGACCGTGTGGGAGCGGGCCGAACGGCAGAAGCCCCACTGCGGTTTCGGAGAAAAGGGCCTGTGCTGCCACAACTGCCACATGGGTCCCTGCCGCATCAATCCCAAGGGCAAGAGCCCGCAGAGAGGCGTATGCGGGGCCAACGCCGAGGTGATCGTGGCGCGCAATTTCGCCCGCATGATCGCGGCCGGGGCCGCGGCCCACTCGGATCACGGCCGGGATGTGGCCAGGACGCTCCTCGCCGCCGCCAGGAATCCCGATGCCGGCTATTCTATCAAAGACATCAACAAGCTCCACAAGGTGGCCAGGGTCTTCGGAATCGAGACCGAGGGCCTCACCAAAGAGGACATCGCCTCCGAGGTGGCGGAAAAGGCCCTGGCCGATTTCGGCCGCCAGGATGGGGAGATCGCCTTTGTGGCGCTGGCGCCCGAGACCCGCCAGGCCCTGTGGCGCCGGCTGGGGGTTTCACCCCGGGGAATCGACCGGGAGATCGTGGAGATGATGCACCGCACCCACATGGGGGTCGACCACGACCACCGCAACATCATGCTTCAGGGCGCGCGCACGGCCCTGGCCGACGGCTGGGGAGGGTCCATGATCGCCACCGAACTCCAGGACATCCTCTTCGGCACGCCCTCGCCCCTGCGCGGCCAGGTCAACCTGGGAGTGCTCTCCGAGACCGAGGTCAATGCGGTGGTGCACGGTCACGAACCGGTGCTCTCGGAGATGCTGGTCCTGGCGGCCCGCGACGGAGAGCTCCGGAAGCTGGCCGCCGCCCAAGGGGCAGCCGGCATCAACCTGGCGGGGATCTGCTGCACGGCCAACGAGATGCTCATCCGCCACGGCTATCCCATAGCCGGCAACGTCCTTCAGCAGGAGCTGGCCGTCTCGACCGGTGCCGTAGACGCCATGATCGTGGACGTGCAGTGTGTCATGCCCTCGCTCCCCGAGATCGCCCGCTGCCACCACACCAAGCTCATCACGACCTCGTCCAAGGCCAAGATCGAAGGGACCCAGTACTTTGGATTCACCGAACATAACGCCTTGGACACGGCCAAGGCGATCCTAAAAGAGGCGGTCCTCAATTTCCCCCATCGGGGCGACAAGATCGATATCCCCAAGGAAAAGATGGACCTCATCGCAGGCTTCAGCCACGAGGCTATAAACTACATGCTGGGGGGCAGGTTCCGCGGCTCCTACACCCCGCTCAACGATAATGTCGTAAACGGCCGCATCAAAGGTGTGGCCGGGGTGGTGGGCTGCTGCAATCCCAAGGTGACGATGGACGAGTGTCATGTGGGCCTGGTGGAGGAACTGATCGCCAACGACATCCTGGTGGTCCAGACCGGGTGCTCGGCCATCGCCTGTGCCAAGGCCGGGCTGCTTCTGCCCGAATCCGCCCGCAAGCACGCGGGCCGGGGCCTGGCCGAGGTGTGCGAGGCCGTGGGCATGCCGCCGGTTCTGCATTCGGGATCGTGTGTGGACAACAGCCGCATCCTGATCGCCCTGTCCGAGATGGTCAAGATCGGAGGCCTGGGAGACGACATCAGCGAACTCCCGGTGGCCGGGGCCGCCCCCGAGTGGATGAGCGAGAAAGCCATTGCCATCGGCCAGTATTTCGTCTCCTCCGGCGTCTTCACGGTGTTCGGCGTGGGCCTCCCGGTCGCAGGGAGCGAGGCGTTCTCCCGCCACATCTTCGAGGAGTTCGAGACGCTTTTCGGGGGGAAATGGGCGTCGGAGCCGGATGCGGGCAAAATGGCGGCCCTCATCATCGACCACATCAATCGGAAGCGCGAGAACCTGGGGATCGCCAAGGGCAAGGAGCGCGTGCTGTTCGATATGGAAATGCGGCGGGAGCTGGAGGTATGATTGGTATGACCGCCCGAGATGAGGGAATAACCATCAGGTCGACTCCTTGAGAATACATAGGTCCTGGTATCGGAGTAAAGAAAGTCTGCGCAAAAGATCCGAGAAACCGATGGATAGAAACGATTAGAGAGGGAGTGACTAACGCATGTCGAAGAGAATCGCAACCCGGGCCATCCGCGGCGCTCATACGCTGGTGACCCGCGCGGAGCAGGAGCTGGAACAGGCGCTCAACGAAAAAAGGTCGGAGACGCGCGTCGAATTCCCCAATACCGGGTATTACCTCCCCATATCCCACGGCATCCTGGGATTATCCATCGAAACCTTAGGGGGGCTCAGGGATCTGCTAGCCGAAGCCAAAAAACTGCTCCCTCCTCTCCCCGAGGAGCACAAATGGCTGCCCTATCTGGGGCACACATTGGACGCCGGCATGGCGACACTGTTCGCCGACGAGATCATCGAGGCCCTGAAGTACACCCGCAATCCGCTCCCTTACCGGACCGAGTCGAGCCCCAGCGAAGAGCAGCTCTGGCTGGGGGCGGCCAACGACGTCATCATGCGCGAGCGGGGCATCGAGTTCGTGGACGGCACGGCCCCCGGATTCGCCGCCGTCGTGGGATACGCCCCCACCAACCAGGATGCGGTCATGATCGCCCGCGAGCTGCAGGAGAAAAACCTCTATGTGTTCATGTCGGCCGACACGGACGGCCGCTCCATGGCCCGCCAGCTCCGGGAAGAAGGCATCCAGATGGGATGGGAGACGCGGCTGGTCCCCTTCGGCGACGACGTGACCGCCACGGTCCACTCCCTGGGCTTCGCCACCCGGGTGGCGCTTTCCTTCGGCAACTCCCAGCCGGGCGATTATCGGCGCATCCTGCGCTACAACAAGAACCGGGTGTTCGCGTTCGTGCTGGCCCTGGGGCCGGTGGACGACGAGAAGCACGCCCAGGCCGCAGGGGCCATAAATTTCGGTTTCCCCACCATATCCGAGACCGACATCGACCAGATCCTGCCCTCCGGGATCTGCACCTACGAGCATGTGGTCTCGCCGGTGGCGATCGACAAGATCGTGTCCAAGGCCATCGAGGTGCGGGGGCTCAAGATCACGATCACCGAGGTGCCGGTGCCGGTGCCATACGGCCCGGCCTTCCAGGGCGAGCGCGTCCGCAAGGACGACATGTATGTGGAGCTGGGCGGGCAGTCCAATCCCGGCTTCGAGTATCTTTCGACGCGTGCTCTGGAGGAGGTCGAAGACGGCCGGATCGAAGTCATAGGCCCCGAGATCGACGACGTGGAGGAGGGGAGCCGCATCCCGGTCGGGATCTGGGTCGAGGTGGCGGGACGTGAGATGCAGCCCGATTTCGAGCCCATCATGGAACGCTACATCCACGATTTCGTAAACTGCGCCAACGGCGTCTTCCACATGGGCCAGCGCGATGTCAACTGGATCCGGATCAGCAAGGAGGCCAAGGCCAAGGGCTTCAAGTTCGCCCATTTCGGCTCCATCCTGCACGCCAAGCTGCACGGCGAATTCGGCAAGATCTTCGACAAGGTGCAGATCCGGATCTACACCACCGGAAAGGACATCCTCACCTTGATGGAGACGGCCCGCAGGGTCTACCAGGAACGGGATGCCCGGCTGGCGGACATGACCGACGAGGCGGTGGACACGTTCTACAGCTGCGCGCTGTGCCAGTCGTTCGCCCCCAACCACATCTGCATCATAACGCCCGAGCGGTCGGGCCTGTGCGGGGCCTACAACTGGCTGGACGGCAAGGCCGCCCACAAGATCAATCCCACCGGCCCCAACCAGCCTGTGCTCAAGGGACGCGTGATCGACGCCGGGAAGGGCCAGTGGCAGGACATCAATACCTTCGTGTACAACAATTCCCACAAGACACTCGAGGCCTTCAATGCCTACAGCATGATCGAGTTTCCCATGACCTCGTGCGGGTGTTTCGAGTGCATCTCCTGCGTGCTGCCCTCGACCAACGGGGTCATGTCGGTGTACCGCGACTACCCGGGGATGACGCCGGTGGGCATGAAGTTTTCGACCCTGGCCGGGACGGTGGGAGGCGGGATGCAGACTCCGGGATTCATCGGCCACAGCAAGCACTACATCGGGAGCCGCAAGTTCATCAGCGCGGAGGGCGGGATCCGGCGGATCGTGTGGATGAACCGGGCCCTCAAGGAGGAGATGGCGGAGGTCCTCAATGAGAGGGGTAGGGAGGACGGCATCGACAATTTCGTGGACAAAATCGCCGACGAGACCGTGGCGGTCACGGAAGAGGAGGTGCTGGAGTTCATCGGCCGGAAGGGGCACCCGGCGCCGGCGATGCCGTCGCTGTTTTAGCTTACGAGCAGAAGTGCGCATGAAAACCAGGGTCATGAGAAATAGGTTAAGCGAGACCGTTTGATATTTTGCCGTAATCGGATAATCCATGAAGACGATCGCGATTTCGGGCAAGGGCGGTACCGGCAAGACGACCCTGGCCGCCCTCCTCATCCGCAGCCTTCTCCAGCAGGAGGCCGGCTCCGTCCTCGCCGTAGACGCCGATCCCAATGTCAATCTGAACGATCTCCTGGGAGTCGAACTGAGGGACACCGTGGGCGGGATCCGCGAAGACATGAAGGATGCCGGACACTCGCTTCCCGGAGGCATGACCAAGGCGCAGTTTTTGGAGTACAAGATCCAGACCAGCCTGGTGGAGTCGGCGGGCTTCGACCTGATCGCCATGGGCCGCCCGGAGGGGCCGGGGTGCTACTGCTATGCCAACAGCCTCCTGCGCGACATCTTGAACACCCTGAGCGCCAACTATTCCTGGGTCGTGATCGACAACGAGGCGGGCATGGAACACCTGAGCCGCCGCACCGTGCAGCTCATCGATTACCTGCTGGTCGTCTCGGATGTCTCGGCGCGCGGGATCCGGGCGGCGGGCCGTATCGGCCGCCTCATCAAGGAGCTGGACACGCGGGTCACCCACAAGTATTTGATCCTGAACCGGGTCCAGGGTGAGGTTCCACGGGAAATCAGGGCTGCCATAGGAGAGGAGGGATTGGAGCTCCGAGACTCGATCCCGTATGATGCGGCACTTTTAGAATTGGAGCAGACCGAGCGGCCGGTATTCGCATTGGATCCGGATTCGGATTCCGCCCAGGCCGTCGAACGGCTCGTCATGAGCCTGATGATCGGCTGACAGCCTCGCGGCCATTCGAGGCTTGATTATTACCCCTAAGAATTATAGACTCGGATATCTGAAAAAGGACAGACCATGACATTCGAGATCCCCGCGGAAACCAATGCCGGGCGTATCGCGGCGGTCACGATCGGCGCTACGCCGGACCGGGGCGGCACCCGTTCGCACACCGTAACCATCGGCGGGAGCAATGCACTCCCGTTTCATTTCTTCGAGGGCGAGTTTCCTCATCCGCCTGTGGTGGCGATGGAGGTCTTCGACAGCCCGCCCGTCAAGTGGCCCGAATCCCTGCTCGACGTCTATCGGGACGTGATCGATAAGCCCGGTGAAATGGCGAAAAGGTGTGTCGAGGAGTACGGAGCCGAGCTCATCAGCGTGCGCCTGGAGGGAACCCACCTCGAAAAGGGAGACAGGAGCGCCGAGGAAGCGGCCGAGATCGTGCGGGAGGTGCTGGAGAGCGTCGAGGTGCCGCTCATAATTTCCGGGCACAGCCATTTCGAGAAGATCAACCAAGTCATGAAAAAGGTCTGTGAGGCGGCGGCCGGGGAGAACTGCCTGATAAACTACGCCGAGACCGACAACTACAAGACCATAGCCGCGGCCTGCATCGCCTATGACCACACCGTGGTGGCCCAGTCGCCCATCGATGTCAACCTGGCCAAGCAGCTGAACATCCTGTTGACGGACATGGACTTTCCCCGAGAGCGGATCGTGATGGACCCCCTGACCGGGACCCTGGGCTACGGCCTGGAGTACACCTATTCCATCATGGAGCGGATCCGGAACGACGGCCTGGCCGGAGATGCGATGCTGGCCTTTCCCATGCTGATCAATCCCGGATACGAGACCTTCCAGGTCAAGGAGGTCCGGGCCGCTGAGGAGGATTATCCGGAATGGGGAGATCCTGAGAAGCGGGGCGCTTTCTGGGAGATCGCCACGTCCGTCAGCCTTCTGGCGGCTGGGGCGGAGCTTTTGATCATGTATCACCCGCAGGCGGTGAAGGCGGTCAAGAAAATGATCGCCGGCATGTTTGATGGAGCCTGCAAGGGGAGGGGTGTGTAGAGATGGCGCTGTCGGGACTCGAGATCTTCAAGCTCCTGCCCAAGACCAACTGCGGCGACTGCGGGGTGCCTACCTGTATGGCGTTCGCCATGAAGCTGGCCCAGAAAAAGGCCGAGCTCGGCGACTGCCCGCATGCCTCGGATGAAGCCGAGGCGGCCCTGGGCGCTGCGGCCGAGCCCCCCATCCGGCTGGTCAAGATCGGCGGGGCCAATTCCCTGGAAGTGGGGAACGAGACGGTCCTTTTCCGGCACGAAAAGACTTTTGTCCATCCTACCGGCATCGCAATCGAGATCAGGACCTCGGAGGGCAAGGAGCGGATGCTGGATAAGATCCGGGCGGTCGAAGGCTATTGTGCCGAACGGGTAGGCGAGGAGATGGCCGCGGATCTGTTCTTCGTGACCTTCGATACGGATAATCCGGATGATTTCGTGGCGGCCGTCCGTCTGGTGAAGGAGCATTCCTCCAAGGGGGTCATCCTTAATTGTGCGGAAGAGGGAATGAAGAGAGCAGGGAGGCGGAGTGGAAGTGAGCACGGTGGGGAAGAGTGGAAGGAAAGAGAACAGAACGGAAGCGAGCAGAGGGGCGTGGTCGAGAGGGGAGAGGCGTTAAAAAGGGCGGTGGAACTGCTCAAAGACGACCGGCCGGCTGTCCTTCTGGAGGGTGAGCTGAGGGATGAGGATATCGAGCTGGCCAAGGCATTCGGCGCAAGCCTCATCCTGACTGCGGCGACACTCGAGGGCCTGGAGAAACAGGCGGTAAGGGCGCGGGAGGCCGGGCTGACCGACCTGCTGCTAAATCTCGAGGCTCAGAATCCGGGGCGGCGGCTTCAGAACAACACCATCCTGAGGCGGGGCGCGCTCAAGAAGAACTTCAAGCCGTTCGGGTATCCGCTGTTTGCCCGGCTGGAGGCCGTCGACGAGTTCGATCTGGCGGCGCTGGCATCGCTCCATCTGTGCAAGTACGGGTCCATCATCGTGCTGCCCGAGTTCGACCGGGCTCTGCTCTATACCCTGTTTACGCTGCGCCAGAATATCTACACCGATCCCCAGAAGCCGATCCAGGTGGATGCCAAGGTGTATCCCATCGGAGAGCCCGGGCCGGATTCGCCGGTCTTTGTGACCACCAATTTTTCCTTGACCTATTTCATGGTCTCGGGGGAGATCGAGAATTCGGGGATCTCGGCCCATCTGGTGGTGACCGACGTGGAGGGCCAGTCTGTCCTGACGGCCTGGGCGGCCGGGAAATTCGTGGGCGAGACCGTCGCCAAGTTCGTCAAGGACATAAAACTCGAGGAGCAGGTCCGAACCCGCAAGATCGTGATTCCGGGATTCGTGTCCCAGATAAGCGGTGACCTGGAGGACAGCCTCCCCGGCTGGAAGGTGATCGTCGGGCCGCGGGAGGCCTCGGACATCCCGTCGTTTGTCAAAAGCGTGCCGCTGACCTGAGGGGCCGGGTGGCGAGGCGGTCCGTCTTCGTCCATGGGTATGGATCACGCTGTTCTTTTCCGGCATCGGGGGTTATGGCTTTGGGCGGCATTTGATAGAATAGAACCGGCCATGTCATAGTGAGGGCAAATAATTCGAAGGCATGGGTATGAGTGTAATGGGGAGATTCGGAATTTCTAGGCGTGCCGGCGGGACCGTTATCAGCCTTGGGTCTTTAGGGATTTAAAATGAAAAGCTATCGAGTTGAATTCCTGCCCTTCGATCTGGATGTGGAAGCACCAGCCGGGGCGACGGTTCTGGAGGCGGCCAAGCTGGCCGGGCTCCCCCTGAAGGCCGGCTGTGGGGGCGAGGGGACCTGCGGCGACTGTGTGGTGCGGGTGGTTGAGGGGGATTATCAGAAGAAGGCCTCGGCCGCACTTTCGGAGTCCCTGGTCGAACAGGGATATGTTCTGGCCTGCCGGACCGAAATCCAGGATGACCTAACGGTCCTGCTGCCCGAGTTTCAGGAGCTTTCCATCCGGAGAGGGGCAGAGGCCCGGCTTTTGGATGAGCGTGAGATATCCGGATTCTGTGAGGTGGAGCCTCCGGTGAGGGTCCTGGAGTTGGAGGTGCCGGCACCGACCCTGGAGGATAATTTCAGCGATCTCAAGCGGCTGGAGCGCGAGATCATGAAACAGAGCGGTTGGACGGAGGTGGGCTGCACCTATTCGGCCCTTCAGCAGCTTCCGGAAGCGATCCGGGTGGACGGGGGGCGGGTCCGGGTCGTGATCTATAAGTCCGGAGCTTGTATGCAGACTCATCCGTTGACAGAAGATGCAGTTCACGTAGAGGATGAGGCGGAGGCAGAGGGAGAGACACGAATCGTGCTGCAGAGGCAGTCCCGGCCGGTGATTTTGGATGTTTTACCGCAGAGCTCGGAATTCCGGTTGTGCGGCCTGGCCTGTGATATAGGGACCTCGACCGTCGCGATGCATCTGGTCGACATGGCCACCGGCGAGATCCTGGCATCGGCCTCGAGCCTCAACCAGCAGGTCAAATGCGGCGAGGATATCATCTCCCGCATCCACTACGCGCGGAAGCCCGGACGCTTGATAGAGCTGCACCTCCTCATCGTCGGCACGATCAATCATCTGATCGCCGAGGTCACGGACGCCGCATCGGTACCCGAATCCGATATCTATTATGCATCCTTCGCCGGCAACACCACCATGCTCCACCTGTTCCTGAATCTGGAGCCGCGCTATATCAGAGAAGAACCCTATGTGCCGGTGGTCAATCAGGCACCCGAGGTTTCGGCTCAAGATGTCGGCCTGGACATCAATCTTGAGGGGAGGGTTTTCTTTGCACCGGCGGTGGGGAGTTACGTGGGAGGGGACATTACGGCCGGCCTGCTCTGCACGCCCATGCTGCGGGAGAGAGAGGGTGTTTCGATGTTCATCGATGCCGGAACCAACGGCGAGCTGGTGGTGGGGAACCGTGACTGGCTGGTGACCTGCGCGTGTTCGGCGGGGCCGGCTTTCGAGGGCAGCGGCATCAAGTGCGGCATGCCGGCGGCCGAGGGCGCCATCGAAAAGCTTGCGATTCGGGAGGACGGGTCCTGTGACTATGTGACTATAGGGGAGGGGCCGCCCAAGGGACTGTGCGGGTCGGGCCTGGTGGATCTCCTGGCGGAGCTTTTTGTCCATGGGTATATCGATCGTCAAGGGAAATTCGATCCTGATAAGAGCCGGGATATGATGGTCGAGGAGGAGGGAGGCCGGGGATTCCTGGTGGAGCGTGCCTCAGCCTGTTTCTGGGGGAAAGATCTGGTCATCACCGAGACCGGTATCGCCAACCTGATCCGGACCAAGGGGGCGGTCTTTTCAGCCTGCGCCCTGCTCTTGAAAAACGTCGGCTTGAGCTGGGATGAGATCGAGGCGTTCTATGTGGCCGGGGGATTCGGCCGCAGCCTGGATATCGAAAACTCGGTGCGCATCGGGCTGCTGCCGGATCTGGATCGGGGGCGGTTCCACTATCTGGGCAACAGCTCGCTGCAGGGGGCGTATCTGGTGCTTCTGAGCGACCGCAACAAGCGGCTGGTGGAGGACCTTGCGCGGAACATGACTTACATCGAACTCAATACGGAGCCGGGGTACATGAACGAATACACCGGCTCCTTGTTCCTGCCGCACACGGACATGCGGCTTTTTCCGTCGGTCGAGCGTGTGCGGGGGAGGCGACAAAATGCCTGACGACATTCCGACCAGAACCTTCCGATCCGACGTCGATCCGAAATCCCCGGATATGATCGGACATAAGTACCGGCTTTTGGAAAAGCTGGGAGAGGGGGGGATGGGGGTCGTTTATAAGGCCGAGCAGGTGGAGCCCGTACGGCGGAGCGTCGCCGTCAAGATCATCAAGCTGGGCATGGATACCAAGGACGTGGTGGCTCGATTCGAACGTGAGCGCCAGACGCTCGCGGTGTTGGATCATCCCTGCATTGCCAAAGTCTATGACGCCGGCGCCACGGAGACCGGGAGGCCGTATTTCGTGATGGAGCTTGTGCGCGGGATTTCAATCACCAAATACTGTGACAAACACAAGCTGGCGACCCAGGAACGCCTTAAATTATTCTCGATGGTCTGTATGGCCGTCCAGCATGCCCACCAGAAAGGCGTCATTCACCGTGATCTCAAGCCATCCAATGTCCTCGTGCAGGTGCAGGAAGACCGGCCCACCCCCAAGATCATTGATTTCGGGATAGCCAAGGCCACCGAGCGGCGCCTGACCGAGAAGACGTTTTTCACCCAACAGGGGCTGATCATCGGCACACCCGAGTATATGAGCCCCGAGCAAGCCGAGATGTCGGGGCTGGATATCGACACCCGGACAGATATATATTCTCTCGGGGTGATGCTGTATGAGCTTCTCGTCGGGGTGCTGCCGTTCGATCCCGCGACGCTGAGGGCCGGCGGCATAACCGAAATACAGCGGATCATCCGCGAAAAAGAGCCGCCCAAAGTTAGCACCCGGCTGAGCGGCCTCGGATCCTTCCGATCGGACATTGCCGAATCCCGGAACACTGATCCCAACTCCCTGCGGAAAGAGCTTTCGGGGGACCTGGATTGGATAACCATGAAGGCCATGGCCAAAGACAGGACACGACGGTACGCTTCCGCGTCGGAACTCGCTGCCGATATCGAGAGATACCTGAAGCACGAGCCCGTATCCGCCGGTCCTCCCAGCGCCGTCTACCGGATAAAGAAATACGTCCGAAGGCATCGAGTGGGTGTGGCGGCGGCCGCGCTCGTGATCCTCGCGCTGCTGGGCGGGATCACGGGGACCGGAATCGGTCTGGTCAAGGCCAAGAGGGCCGAGAGGAAGGCCGTGGTGGAAACGTTGACCGCTCAGCAGGTCTCGGATTTTTTGGTGGAATTGTTCGCTGTGTCGGATCCGAGCGAGGCCAGGGGCAATTCGATCACGGCCAGAGAGATACTCGACCGGGGTGCCGGGAGAATAGAGAAGGAACTGAACGATCAGCCCCGGATTCAGGCGCGTCTCATGGAGACCATGGGCAGTGTGTACAGAAATCTGGGGCTCTACGATCAAGCCGGCCCCATGCTGGAAAATTCACTGGAGGTGACGCGCAGGCTCAATGGAAGCGAGTCGCTCGAAGTCGCCGAGAGCGCCCGCATCCTGGGGATTCTATATGACATACAGGGAAGATACGCCGAGGCGGAGTCTCTTTTTCTGGAGTCCATAGCCATCATGGAGCAAAAACTCGGTCCGGCCGACCAGGAGCTGGCAAGAAGCGTCAACAGCCTGGCCGTAGTTTATTGGAATCAGGGCCGTTATGGAGAGGCGGAGCCGCTTTTCCTGCGGGCTCTGGAGATCAAGCAGAAAGCGCTCGGGCATGATCATCCTGATCTGGCCAACACCATGACCAATCTGGGAGTTCTTTATCATCTTCAGCAAAATTACGAGGAGTCGGAAACCTTCTTCCAACGGGCCTTGGAGGTGACGGAGAAGTCACATGGGCCGGACCATCCGGATGTGGCGACCAATCTCAACAATTTGGGGTCGCTGTACGAGGATATGGGGAGGAATGATGAGGCGGAATCCGTCTACCTGAAGTCCCTGGCAATCTGGGAAAAAACCTTGGGACCTGAACACACGGATGTGGGGATCGCCCTGCACAACATGGCCAACCTCTATCGAGATCAAGGCAAATATGAAAAAGCCGAACCCCTGTACCGGCGCTCGCATGCGATATTCGAGAACGCTCTGGGGGCCGATCACCCTTATGCGGCCATTAGCCTCCGGGAACAGGCCAATTTGTACCGGGATTCGGAGCGTTATTCGGAGGCCGAGCGGCGATACCGGCTGGCGCTGCAGAGTTTTGAAAAAATATTGGGCCCGGATCACCTGAATGTGGCCGAGACGCTGGAGAACTTCGCGCTCCTGCTGCGTAACATGAATCGGGCCGGAGAGGCGGAAGAGCTCGAAGCGCGGGCGGCTGCCGTCCGCAGCCGGCATGAGAAGCGAAATGGGGATAAAATGGGGACTGTCCCCATTTTCCCTGTCCCCATTTTCCTAGGGAGGAAAAAATGATGCACGTATCCTTAGCCAAAAAAATTATTCTTTCCTGTGCCGTGACCGTCCTGGCGGCGGTCGGATTCCATGCCGAGGAGGGCATGTATCCCATCAGCGAGATCCATAAGCTGGACCTCAAGGCCAAAGGGTTCGAGCTTCGCGCCGATGAGATCTTCAATCCCGACGGCCTGAGCCTGGTGGACGCCATCGTCCAGGTGGGCGGGTGCACAGGATCCTTTGTCTCCCCCGACGGCCTGATCATCACCAATCACCACTGCGCGTACGGCGCCGTCCAGGCCGCCAGCACGGCCGAAAAAGACTACATCCGGCTGGGGTTCCTGGCCGCCGATCGTTCGGAAGAGATCGAGGCGAAGGGAGTCACGGCCAGGATCACCGAGTCCTACCGGGACGTGTCGCAGGACGTGCTCAGCGTCGTGAAAGAGGACATGAGTTTCGCCGAGCGGACCAAGGCCATCGAACAGAAGATGAAGGCCATGGTGGCCGAAACCGAAAAGCAGAATCCGGGCAAGCGGGCCGAGGTGGCCGAGATGTTCAGCGGCAAGACCTATGTCCTGTTCATCTACACCTATCTCAGGGATATCCGTCTGGTTTATGTCCCGCCCCGCTCCATAGGGGAATTCGGAGGGGAGGCCGACAACTGGATGTGGCCGCGCCATACCGGGGATTTTTCCTTCATGCGGGCGTATACGGCTCCGGATGGATCGCCGGCCGGATACGCGGAGGACAACATACCTTACCGGCCCCGCAAGCAGCTCAAGATCGCGGTGAACGGCGTGGACGAGGGGGACTTCGTGTTCATCCTCGGTTATCCCGGCCGGACCTACCGGCATCAGACCGCCGCCTATCTGGCCTACGAGGAGGAAGTGAGGATGCCTTTTATCGCCGACTGGTATGCCTGGCAGATCGGAGTCATGGAGGAGATGGGACGCGAGAACCGGGAGTTGGCCCTCAAGCACCTCTCGCGCATCAAGGGCCTCTCCAACACCATGAAGAATTACCGGGGGAAGCTCCAGGGCCTGCGGCGGCTCGATCTGGTGGGGAAAAAGCGGGACGAGGAGATCGAACTCCAAAAATTTATCGACGGCGACGCTGAACTCAAGGCGGAATACGGGACCGTACTCCAGGAGATTGCGGACATCTATGTCGAGATGCGGGAGCGCGCGCCGTATGAGCTGCTTTTGACCTCTCTGCGCAGCCACGTCAACCTGGTCTCGTTCGGCCTGAGTGTGTATGAGGCCTCGATCGAGCGGCAGAAGCCGGACTTGGAGCGTGAGTCGGCCTACATGGATCGCAACTTCGACCGGACGAAGCAGAGGATCCGGCTTGCCCTGCAAAATTATTATGAAGACACGGATCGGGCCATATTCAAGGAGCTGCTGATGCGGGCGGCCGACCTGGCGGAAGGGAACCGGATCGGGGCGCTGGAAAGGATCTTAGGGGGAGGCGATGCGAGAAGCGCCATCGATGACTTTCTGGAGAAGGCTTATGCAGGATCCAGCCTGGATGACGAGGATGTCTTGCTGGCGGGCCTCGAAAAAACCGAGGCCGAGGTCAAGGGTATGGATGATCCTTTCCTGAGGCTGGCCGCCGACCTCTATCCTGAATATAAAAACCTTGAGGAGGTTGGGGATGCCCGCAAGGGACGGCTCGACCGGCTGTCGGCCCTGTTGGTCGACGTGAAGATGAAGTTTCAGGCCAAGGACTTTATCCCCGACGCCAACCGGACGCTGCGGCTGACGTTCGGGCGGATAAAGGGATACCG
>Ga0180437_10002923_pt1 | contig 26265 bp, 22 predicted proteins | sample SS_ome_4_FD_132410 | JGI IMG/M metagenome (GOLD analysis project Ga0180437, IMG submission 132410) | Hypersaline lake sediment archaeal communities from the Salton Sea, California, USA - SS_3_D_1 metaG | ecosystem: Environmental > Aquatic > Non-marine Saline and Alkaline > Hypersaline >... | reverse complement strand
CCCCAGACCGCTCCATTAGCTCCTTAGTATGTAAATGCCCGGTAGACAGGTAGATATACTCAGCATCTGACATATCCTGCCTGAATCTGGGCTCGGAGAAAAACTTGCCCGCCAGCCCGGTTATCTTAGTCAAATGGCCGTGATGCCAGCCCAAAAACACCTTGCCCCACTTAAACTTGTAGTAGGGAAATACGCTGTTATCAACTGTAACACGCTTGTTGTCCTTGAAGGCTATTTTCATGATTGCCTGCAACCATAAAGAACCAGCAATATCGTGGTTACCCTCGCACATTATAACGTGAACATTCTTGTGCTTACGCAACAGCATCTCTACGGTCTTCAGGCACGTTTCTACGGCCAGCTGGACCAGCTCTGAATATCTCCCGCTGCCATCCAGAATATGCTTTGAGAGCGGCGTTACCGCAGCTAATCCATCCCAGTGCAGGAAGTCACCCATTTGACAGAATATAGCCTGCTCGGAATCCGGGCTCCCGGCCATCATGTCACTGATACCCTCGTACAATGTGCTCTCAGCTATCTCCAGATCCCACTCGTCCCCGGTCTCATCTTTGAAGGCATATGCTCCGATGTGGTAGTCGGTTATTGTATATACGGTGCAAAGGTCTTTAGTTGTCTTCTCGGGTTTCTTAACTACAGGCCACGGCTTCACGCCCTGAGCTAACTCTTCGGTAATTTCGCGCATCATCTCCTGCATGCGCTCTTTGTCTACTTCAGTCTTTACCCACTCAATCTTGGTATTACCGTCAGCATCTACAAGCGTAGACCTGCCGCGGAGTCTATATCCGTCCGGGATGCCGCCATCAAAGCCCATTCCCTTTTTAGCCGCGTTGGCCTCTATTGACGCCACTATTGCCCTGACGGTTCTCTCTTTGATCCCGATCTCTTCGCCAACTGCCCTAGAAGTACCGAGCTCCATATATAGCTCAATGATTTCCCGCTGATATTCAGTTGTGCAGTATTTTAACAGCTCAGGACTGATAACCTTACGCCCGCCATTCTTTTTCATGTGAACAACCTAATTACTATCCAAAATAGATATATCGTCACGCCGATCAAAGAAAATAGTATGGCGTTTAGAACAAAGTTCTTACGTCTGTGGGCCTGTCTTTGTGCCTGTCTTTTGCGGTTTGCCGTAATAGTGTCCCGGTCCCGCATCATCTCGATGTACGCCTGCTCTCCGTACCTGAGACAGATAGACATGCGTAGATCATATTCCTGCTGGGCAATCTTTTTCTTGCGGATCATGTTATCCATTGCTTCCTGCTCAACAGACTTCTTGTTGGTCAGAGCTTTGAATAACGGAGGATTCTCTATCTGTTCTTGAGCGTCCTTAACCTCTCTACAGGCATCGAACCAAGCACCTAGAGTTTTGCCCATACTCTCTAGTTCTTTGCCCATCTTAATGCCTTTCTGCAACGCATTAAACGCAGCTGTTGCAGTGGCTACTGCTGATACCGGATCAATCATCAGTACACCCGGACGCCTTCTTGATTTACATCAACCAAGATCGGTTTGCAGTAAGCCGTAATAGTTTCTGTACTTGGGCTTCCTCTCCTCCTCAACTTAGCCGCAAAACTATTGCAGGTATCCAAGTTAAAAAAACACATAGCCTCCCGACAAGTATCGTTAGCTACCTCCACGCCTCCAATGGTCATGATTAATACGAAGACATGAACCATTCATCAAACTACCCGCACCTTCAGGTTGTTGCCTGTCAATGCTGTAATCCTGACCTTATTCTGGGCAGGAGCGTCATAGTCATAATCAGTACCCAGTATCGCGCCTTTATTAAGTACATTGGCATCGTAGTTAATAGACACACCATCACTGGATGGAACCGTAGTCCCACTGGTTAGGTTAAATACTATGGCAAGGTCTAGGTCATTACCCAGTGTAAAGTGATTAGCGTCAGATACAGCGTCTAGCTGAGTCTTGTCCATTTGGTTTGTGTAGGCTGCTGTACTGTATTGATATACAGAGTCTGTAGTAGAGCCAACAATAAACATCTTAGTGCCGTCAGAATTAAATGTTATTCCTGTTGGTGATGTTTCTTGTGAAGCTACAGAAAAGTTTTGAGCATACGTTGCGGTAGATATATCAAAACCTGTGGAAAGCGTATACTCGTTAACATCGTCACCAGTGCTACCAATAATGTACATCTTAGTTCCGTCAGAATTAAAAGTTAAATCTAACGGCGCTGTATCCTGAGCTGAAACGCTAAAGCTATCTACAAAAGATGAAGTTGATACATCAAACCCTGTTGATAACGTATATTCATAAACAGAGTCATTAGTAATACCTACAACAAACATTTTAGTCCCATCAGTGCTAAAAGCTACACCTCTTGGAGATGTGTCTTGAGCAGACACGCTAAAAGAATCTACAAAAGACGCAGTAGATACGTCAAACCCTGTGCCTAATGTATATTCATTTACGTCGTCACCATTAGTCCCGACAATAAACATTTTTGTGCCGTCAGAATTAAAGGCGATTCCTTGAGGATATAACTCTTGAGAAGAAACAGAAAATGCTTGAGAGTATGAAGCGGTTGATACATTAAAACCTGTGCTTAAAGTGTATTCATTTACATCCTGCCCTGTTTCACCAACAATAAACATCTTTGTACCATTAGCATTAAATGCTATTGCTTGTGGCTGCGTATCTTGAGATGAAACATCAAAGCTAACAGAGTCATAACTAGCGTTAGCTAAATCATAGCCCACAACAGCACCTTCCATAGCCTCCTGCAAAGCATTCAACTCTGTGTTGGTAGTCGCGTTAGTCCAAGTAGTAGACGCATAAGTACCATTGGAGTTGTACTGCCAAGTGCCTGAGTTGTTACGGACAATAGACCGTATGCCGTCAGTGTTATCGGCAATCTTCCAAGTAGTCCTATCGTCTGTGGAGACTGCGTAGTAAATACTTCCATCACCAGCAGCTTCATCTGCGGTCATAGAGTTAATGTCTGTCCAGTAAGTAGAGTCTGTGGAGTTTGTGGTGTGAACTGCGTGGTAGCCTGATGGGATGGCTGCTGATGCTAATGTGTACTCTTTTACGTCATCTTCACTAAAACTAACAATAAACATTTTAGTTCCGTCAGTATTAAAAGCTATTCCGTATGGTGTTGTATCTACTGAAGATATGGAAAAGTTTTGGGAATAAGAGGCTGTAGAGATATCAAAGCCAGTGCTTAATCTGTATTCGTAAACAGAATCTCCTGAAGCACCAACAATAAACATTTTATTTCCATTTGTGCTAAAAGCTAATCCGTATGGAGATGTGTCTTGCGAAGCAACAGAAAAGTTTTGAGAATAGGATGCTGTGGAAACATCAAACCCTGTACTTAATGTATATTCGTTTACGTCATCTGCCTGAGAGCCAAGAACAAACATTTTTGTTCCGTCAGTGTTAAACGCTATTGATTGTGGAGAATTATCTTGTCCTGACACGCTAAAACTATCTACAAAAGATGCTGTAGAAACGTCAAAACCAGTAGATAATGTGTACTCATTTACATCATCTCCTGCTTGACCAGTAATAAACATTTTAGTTCCGTCAGTGTTAAAAGCTATTCCTACTGGGCTTGTGTCTTGAGAAGATACGGAAAAACTTTGGGTATAACTAGCAGTAGAAACATCAAAGCCTGTTGACAATGCATATTCGTAAACAGAATCTCCGATAGTCCCAACAATAAACATCTTAGTGCCATTGTTGTTAAAGGCTACAGTTCTTGGCTGAGTATCTTGTGAAGCAACCGAAAAAGAATCAACAAAAGTGGCAGTAGAAATATCAAAACTTTCTTTACCACTCAACTCCAAATCACCATCAGTCGTGTTATACACAACGGCATACATCTCCCAAGAGCCTGAAGCTACTTGAGCGTATGAAGTGGGTGCTGTGGTTTCAAATATTGCGCCAGCAGTAGAAGTTAGAATAAACACACCGCTGTTAGCGTAGATAGTCTTGCCTACGTCAGCAGATGCGAATGAGCCTGTGCCGAGAGTTACATGAGAATAATATGCAATGTCAACATTGTATTCATTAACATCTTGTCCAGTATAACCAACTAACAACATTTTAGTGCCATCAGTATTGAAGGCTATGCCCCACGGACTAGCGTCTTGCGCCGATACTGAAAAACTTTCAGAATAAGTCGCCGTGGAAACATCAAAACCTGTACTCAAAATGTACTCATAAACAGAATCACCCACATTTCCAGCGATAAACATTCTAGTGCCATTAGTATTAAATGTTATTCCTCGTGGGCCAGTTTCTTGAGAAGCAACAGAAAAGTTCTGTGAGTAGGATGCAGTAGAAACATCAAAGCCTGTAGATAATGTGTATTCATTAACATCTTGACCAGCACCACCAATAACAAACATCTTAGTGCCATCGGCGTTAAAGGTCATTGATTTTGGATTTGTATCTTGTGCGGATATTGAAAAGTTTTGTGAGTATGTTGCTGTGGATATATCAAAACCTGTACTCAAAGTGTACTCGTTTACGTTATCTCCAGACTCACCACTAACAAACATTTTTGTCCCATCAGTATTAAAGGCCAATCCTGTTGGCCCAGTTTCTTGAGATGAAACAGAAAAGTTCTGAGAATAAGTTGCTGTTGATACATCAAATGCCGCAGAAAGAGTAAATTCGTTTATTTCTGCCCCACCATATTCAGCAACAAACATTTTAGTGCCGTCAGTGTTAAATGCTATATCTGTAGGTTCTGCGCTTTGAGATGAAACGCTAAAGCTATCAACAAAACTAATTCCGCTAACATCAAACCCAACAAAATCCAAAGTAGTCGCAGTAGCAGAGTCCAAACGTGTGTAGTTCTCTGTAGTAGAATTAACGTCCCAGTTATTATTTGTTGTTCCCGTCTGCGCTACTTCTTTAGTCACGCCCACAACAGGAGACAGCACGTTACCTGACAAGGTAATTGTGGCTGCTTCACCGCTTGTGAATGTCTTGGTCAGAGAGCCAGAAGTTACTGAGATGTTGTCTATCTCAGTGTCAAGAGTATTGAGCTGAGTCTGAGCATCAGAAGTCAGGTTATCAATAAAGTTAATAGTAGCCGCGCTATCGGCTATGTCTCTTGATTTGCTCATCTCTATACCTCTGGCTCAGTAGGCCAAGTAATCGTGTGTGGGAATCCTGCTTGTGAAGGAACATCCCGTAGTGCTTGTCGGTAGGTAGCCCATTCAGTTGACATAGTAACGTCTGACATACCCATCCAATCTGTGTCTTTTAGCTTTTGGTCACGCTCAGACCTAACATTAGCCGCAGCTTCTGTATCCAATCTAGCCTGATAAGCTGCCTCATGTTCTGCCTTAGTGGTAGTAACGCCATCTTCCGTAGTATCGGAAAACATATCCCGCTCTACCCACGCCTGCACCCAGTTGTTATTCGCGTCCTGTTCTGCGCCATTCCGCACAACTACCTTGTAGTCACCAGTAGTGTCTGGCTTGGGCGTTTCTAATACTGGGTCAATGCCTAGCGTTTCATAGACGTTGCTATTCCATACTTTAGGCAAAGAAACATTTGGATTGAGTTTGCGGATTTCGCCTTGAGTTTTTAGCTCACCGCTTGAACGTACTCTAAATTCCATAAGTCACCTATGCTATTGCTAAGAAAAAATAAGTTCCGCCACTAGCATTCAATCCTGCTGGAGCGGAGCTTGTTACTGTAAAACCTGCGTTTAACGGGTCTATGTAGTCTGTAGATGTGACTTCTGCTGCTGCGGAGTTCAATAACAGATATGGATCGTTACCTGCGACAATGCCTCTTGCGCTGTCCCAGACGTATTTTCCGTCTCCAGTAGCATCTGCTCTTTGGATATATACAAATCTAGCTCCAGAGCTAAAGCCGCAATCAACACTAACGTCTGACCCAGTTCCTGTGTATGTTCCAATTTTACTAACGCCAGCCACTGAAGCAAAAAGATAAGCTATATGGTCATATGTGTTTTCATTTGCAACAACAGCATTAGCAAGAGTAAATGATGTGCTGTCTGCTGAGCTAACAAAGCCTCCTCCTGTAAAACCATTAGTTCCATTTAAAGCAGATTGTCTATCGTATGGATTTGTATTGTAGTAAACAGACGTAACTGTATACCAATCATTAAAACTTCCACCTGATGAACGTTTTTTACATATAATCCACTCAGGCGCTACGCCTAAGTTATGGTTAATAGCGTGTCCTGCTACACCATTACCAGTATAAGCCACCACATCAAAGAAGCCTGTGGCGCGTTTGAAGGCCCATTTAACGGAAGTGTATCCAGAGTAAGCATTCCATCCCGTTCCTCCTGTGTCAGCGCCTAACGTAAAGCCGTCCATATCTAAAGAAACTAGAGCCGTCCCATTAGTTGTGCTTTCTGAGGAGGTGTACTCAGTAAAAAGCTGCTTATTTACTCCACGCAACCTATCTGTAACTTGCTGTCCATAATTAGCGTTGCTACGGACGCCATTAATAAGTAAATCAGGGCTAAAACCTATCCCTGTAACAATTTTTGTGGCCTGTGTCGCCGTTACTAACTCTGAATTAAAAACCTCAGTCCCAGACTCAGGAGTCTTCATAGGTCTGCGGATTGCTATGTAGATGTATGTTGCAGACCCTATTAATGTGCTAAAGCCTGTAGCATTTGGGTATATTTGTGATGTTGAAGTTTCAGCTACTGACGAGTTAGCTTTTAATCTTTGTGCATCACCGGAAGAAGGCCATCCACGCATAACATCATGCATATCCCAGTCGCCTGTTGTGCTAGTAGGTTTTATCATTATCCAAGCAGGCTCAAAACCTAAATCAACAGTAGTATTACCGGTAAAACTCCCGCACTTAATAATACTCTCGCTGCCATCGTCTCCAAAGCCTCCTGCGTCGTGGGCGAATAGGTAGGCGACGTATGAACCACCAGAAGCGTTAACTCCACTGCCTCCTCCTACAGTAAATGAAGAATCGCTTACCGCTGTAACAGTGCCTCCAGTGGACGCCGCTGCTCCTGTTTGGTTTAACTCAAGCTCTTGGGATGTTCCAAGTGATATATGGTAAACTTTCCAATCAAAAGAAGAGTCAGTTCTTTTAATAAAAATTGAGCCTATAGTTGAGTTAAGAGCATGTGCTATTGTCTGAGAAGTCCCATTCCCTGTCCAAGTAACTACATCAAAGAACTTCTCAGCCTTGCGGAATGTCCAAGAGACGTAGTTTTCACCTGAAGCATTTACAGCGGAAGAAGAGGATAGACTAAAACCATTTGAATTAAACGATGAAAGACGCTCTGTATCTATTTCCGCTGCCGTTGAATCAGAAACTAAATGTTTAGGCCAAGTGCCTATCCTTTCAGTGTCGTACAGATTGTTATTTCTCGCAAGGTCTCTACTTTTAAGCCACACCAAACCACCTTCGCCATCTAAATCAATGCCGTTGGTTATGGTCTGTGTAGAACCATTTCCTTCATACAAATAAGTAGAGAATACATCCTCTACATACCCGAGAGTGCCACCTGCACCTGCCGCTGCTTGTATTAGCTTTTTACTCATTATGCGAGAGCCTGTCCTGCTGTGAAGCCGTACCAAGTCGTACCGCCGTCATGAGTTATGAATACAAAGTAATCAACTGCACTAGCTGTGGCTGTGAGTGTTGGTGCTGTGGCTGCGGGCCAATCAACTGCTGCGGGCCAAGTCACTGTGTATCCCGAAGCACTAGCGTCTTGTACCAGCTTCAAGGTAAATGAAGAAGACTTGCCACTAGCCGCTGGGTTTGAAAAAGTAAACGTAGTGTTCTCAGTTAGTGTATGAGAAAAGTTCGTACCATCTTGAAGGTTTACGGTCGTAGCATTAGAGCTTGAAGTAACCGCTGTATACTCTTCTGATATACCGTTATCAAAGGTCACTACACCGTTAGCGTCTGCTGTGACTGTCTTGGACGCTTCTGTTAATCCTAGAGTAGTAATGTCATTGTAGTTGACCTCGGCTGCTGTAGCCGTGAGTCCTAAATTAGTAAGTGCAGTAGCAGCACTGGCAAGGTCTGAAAGATTATTAGCAGTAGCTGCGTAGTCACTTGTTGCTGCTGTGGCTATCGTGCCTAGACCTAAGTTAGTCCGAGCTGTTGCCGCGTTATCCAGATCAGATAGGTTGCTTGTGATCTGTAGGTATCGAGCATCACTCTGTAGCTTTGTGTAAACGTCCGCTAGGCTGAATGCGCCATAGGCCACAATAGATACGTTGTCACCTGTCGTGGCTCCTGTAGTCAGAACAACAGTCGTGCCATTAGTAGCCGTGAAGTCGGTTGTGGGTATTAGCCTAGAACCGTTCAGATATACATCAACAAAGCCCACATCATAGGTAGCGTTAAAGCTAGTCTGCCCGGACGTTGCTGTGTACTCCTGACGCTCGCTAGTGCCATTTACTGCTGAGCCAGCTTCAGTCCACGCCGTCCCGGTATATACGAACATCGTGTCTGATGTGGTGTTGAAGTACAGTTGGCCTGCTGCCGTGCCTGTGGGCTGTGTGGCGTAGGCTCCTAAATACTTGCTGTTGAAGTCAGCCAGAGCTGCTTCCGCTCCTGTCTCTGCTGTGGCCGCGTCTGTGGCCGAGGAAGCGGCTGCTGTGGCACTTGTCGCTGCATTGGTTGCAGAAGTCGCTGCCGCTGTAGCTGATGTAGATGCGTTGCTTTCGCTGGTAGCCGCATTGGTAGCACTGGTAGCTGCTGCTGTGGCGCTGTTAGCTGCGTTTGTCTCACTGGTTGCCGCGTTAGTCTCACTCGTAGCTGCGTTAGTCGCAGAAGTTGCAGCAGCCGTTTCTGAGTTAGCCGCATTGGTCTCTGACGTTGCAGCCGCAGTAGCAGAGTTAGCAGCAGCAGTAGCTGAGTTTGAGGCATTGGTAGCAGATGTCGCAGCGTTAGTCTCTGAAGTGGCTGCATTAGTGGCGCTAGTGGCCGCAGCAGTCGCGCTGTTGGCCGCATTCGTTTCAGAAGTAGCCGCGGCTGTTGCTGAATTAGCAGAGTTTGTGGCGCTTGTGGCTGCCGCTGTTGCGCTGTTCGAAGCATTGGTCTCAGAAGTAGCAGCGTTGGTTGCAGATGTAGCCGCCGCTGTAGCAGAAGTCGCAGCCGCCGCAGCACTGGCTGCCGCATCAGCAGATGTGCCTACCCAGTAAGTCGGGCGATTAGCAGCATCTGTAGGATCATTGCCTTGATTGCCTGCTTGCTGAGATGTGTAGAGCACACCGTCAGTTCCGACAGCATTCTGATTGTCTGCGTAGGTTGCCGTAGATATCCAAGCAAAACTCAGCAGCACCCAGTACGATGTCGCGCTGGATGGGTTGTTGTTTAAGTTAGTGTTCTGAAGGCTCTGGTACTGCTCACCATCATAAGTGACTACAGCGCCTTCCTGATAGGTTATGCCTGAGTTCCATTCTACTGAGTAGAGTAGCGTCCAGTATCCTGACGTAGATGTCGGATCGTTGTTCTGGTTACCTGCGGCGAGAGATCGGTAGTATTGACCGTCACTGCCTAATACCACGGCATCAGCACTGTATATCTTCGTAGCTACCCAGCCATCACCGAATACACTGGCAGTCTGACCTACCGGGTCACGAACCAGTATCTGTACGTCATTCTTGTCTACCAGTATCGCCTTAGCAGTACCGCTAAAGAATATGTTTGGCTGCCTACCAGCCGCGCTCAGAATGACCGGATTGGTGTTAGCGATAGTCTGGTTGATGTCGCTGAAGGTATCCTTGAGAGTAGTCGTTCCGGTCTCGTAGAAATATATCTTACCGCTGCTCAGCGGATCGCCAGCGTCATCAAAGTATTGTGCGTTTATCTCGCCGAATCTAGCCATTATTCTTCACCGCTTGTACTGTTCAAAAAGTAATTAGCCACACCTACGGCCAACGCTCTTTCTCTAATATTGGCTGGAACAGTGTTTGCCCAGTTGTTAAATACCTTGCTCTTGATAAAGCTAGCCTCAGCTCTATCTGTGGGCTCTCCTCTTGCAGCTCTTACAATGATTCTCTTAAATGTGGGATCTCCCATCATTTGACTAGCAGCTTTTAGTGTATCCTCTGGAGCAGACTCCAAAGCCCATTTTACCCAACTACCAGCTATAGGTATTTCTCCGAAAAACTTGCTGATGAATCCATTATCGTTATTCATCATCTCCATTGCGTTAGTTATACCAGTTTTGGGAGCAGACGCCGCTGCATCTGCATAAGCCTTTGATATAGACGCTAAGTTATTGAGATATCTTGCACCGCCAGCAGGAAGGTTTTGGAAAAGCAATTCTCTAGCACCAGAGTCTCTCTTTATTTTGTTCCACCAAGCAGCAAATTGACCGGGTGATAATTCTACATTCGTTCTTCCTCCACGAGTAAAAAGACCGCCAAGAGCCGTTACTACAGCTTCTTGTCTCATGCTTTCTGGAACAGCCTCTATAACCTGCTTGAACAACTGGCTGTTTCCCTCAGACAACCGATTCATAGCTCTGGTTAATTGAGGAACAATATTTTTTTCCATATTCCTACCAGCAACATTCTTGGCTATCTCTTCGAGACCTTTTCTCTCAGCAACAAGAGCTTTTGCTGTTTTCCATACCTGAGACATAGCGGGATCAATGTCTCTAAGAGCCTGATCCTGCGCCTCTGTAAGAGCGTCATACAATCTACCGAGCTGGAATGATGCAGCGTCTCCCGCAAACATACCTCTAGACGCGCTACCGTATTGTTCTCCTATTTTTTGCCTTAGCTCATCAAGTCGTGTGTAGGTCATTTGTCCAGCTCTACCAGTTGCTGACATTGATCTTTGCACTTCTCTAAATAACTGCTGCTCTGGCTGAGATAAGTTTCTTACACCGCCTGCATCTATTGCTTTTGACCTAAGCGCGTCCCTAAGCGGACGCAAATTAGTTATCCTAGCTCTAGGATCAATCGTTGCGCTGATCTTTGCGTAAAGAGCATCAGACTGAGACCTCAGACCGTCCATTGTATCGCTCATTTCTTTCTTAATGAGATCATCTACGGCAATTAAGTCCCGGCTTCCTCCAAACTCGTCTATGAAGTTTCCAGCCCTAGCGGATAGCTGATCTATAAACTGCTTCTCCGAGTTAGCCATTGCTGAGCCCGGAATCTGAGCAAGAGCCTGTTCAACTTGAATATATTGAGGATTTTGAGAAACCATTCTTGCCGGAGTAATTTCTTCTAATCCTAACTCTTCAACAGCGCGAGCCCGTCTAGGGTCCGGCTGAACAACATCCGCCATCCGCTCTGCCGCTTGCGGAGCTCGCCCGGTTGTTGCTTCTCTTGCCACCCGGGATATCTCTGGAGCCGCTTCCTCTTCAAGCGTTCCAGCTACCTGACTTCTCATTCTGGCTTCTTGTCTTCCCGCAGAAACCACGCCGGGCAAATCTGAGGCCACGCTAAACATCGGAGCCATAGCTACTTCTCCGACATTAAACTCACCGCCGGCGCTTCTTTGTCCTAACTCTATTGCTGCTTGAGCTGCGGCTTCCAATCCCGCCCGGGTCAACACAGTTCTACCCAAACCAGCAGGAGTTGCCGCAGCGATTGCTGACATTGTTTGGGTAAAATCTCCCCAGCTTAAACCCGGCTTATTAACAACATAAGTTTGAGGATTATCAGGATGTTTTATGTAAACACCGCCTCTTGGCCCTGTGCTTACCTGTATTCTAGGATCGGCAACTTTTAGTATCTGCGCGAATTCGTTTGGATCGAATGTCAAAGCACTAAGAGCACCTAGACCTACACGGCCCATAGCTCCGCTTTCAGGAAGCACCTCGCCGACTCTATAAGGGAGAAGCTCTCTTGCAGATTGCTGCTCAGGAGTAAGAGGAATGTCGGCAACCAGAGTTTCTGACTGCCCTATTTCCCTCAAACCAACAGGATCGCTAGTAACAACAGGAGCTTGACTTCTATCTGGGATTAACTCATCCATTATCTTGCCTACTTAATTTTTACCCTAACGACAGTGCCGTCTGGCTCAGTGTATGAAACCAAACCTCTGTTTACTTGGTCCTTTGTTATATCGCCAGCGTTATAGGCGCTCTGAGCAGCTTGTAAATCAGGAAAAGTTACAGAATCTTGCAGCATTGGGTTAGCTGAAACCTCATCTCTAATCCGGCCTAGAGTTTGCATTCTCTTAGACTCTGGATTGAAGTACGCGCTCATAAATCTTGCGTTAGCACCGAAGTCTGTAGCTGTGTTCTGCAAGTCTGAGTAAGCATCATATATAGATGGTATGCCTGCCGCAGTAACACTGTTAGCCACATTCATAAGCTGGTCAACATTGAAAACCTCTGGATTTGTCGGGTCATAAATTGCTAATAGCTGACGAGTGTCTATACCTCTTCCTGCCAAAACATCAAGAAGAACATTATACGGAGTATCGGCCCCGGCAATTTGCCTAGCATCAGCATCCGTAACAACACCCGGTGATATCAATCGAGCTACGTTCATAATACCCGCATTGATTGCTGATCTGCTTCCGGCTCTCATTTCTTTCTCTAAGCCTTTGACCTTGTTGTAAGCAGTCGTTATCTCATCCACGTTTTGATTGAGCTTTCTAGCGCTAGTACCTACTTCACGCAATTGACTTATAGTTAGCTCGTCTTGCTTCGGCATCTGTATCAGGCCAATCTGATAAGCACTAGCTATCGCAGAATCAAGCGATGGTATAGCAGACATAGGATCATTCATCAGCATCTGCATGAGATTTTGCGTTGCATCACTAGATGCGCCAATCCTGTTTTCTAGTTGAGCCCTGTCTCGCAGAAGCTCAATAGCCTGATTCACGTTTCCAGCGTCCAGCAAACCTCTGATTCTTACAGCGTCCTGAGCAGCAGACTTAGCAAGTGTTTCCTGCATCTGGAAATCCTGCATAGCCTTCTGTCTGTCGTACTGCTCTTGCTGCTGTACTTGCTGCAAAAACTGCGGGCCTTGACCTGTGTACGCAGCCTGCAATCCCTGTAATACAGTGCTTAGCTTTGGGCCTTGCTGCTGTGTAGGCATTCTGCCGCCTAGTAGTAAAGAGTTGTCAGCCATCTGAATATTCCTATCTTAGCCGAAACCAAACGATATTGGGCTTCTGAGAATCCCTGTAGAGCTTACGTTACCGCCGAATTGCATGTTACCGGGATACACTGTTGCGCCAGAAGGAGCTATAGTTGGTTGAGCAAAGTATCCTTGCGGGAAGTAAGAACCTATTTGAAATGTGCTTCCAGTTTGCGTTGGTGTCTGCACTTGTTGCTGCTGCTGCGGGAACATCTCAGCCAATTGCGAACCAACTACCGCACCGCCAAGAGCGCCAACAATCGGGCTCTGGCCGACAAATGTCTGAGCCGGAGGAACGCCAGCAAGTTGAGAGCCTATGTTGGTATAGCCTTGAGCCTGCAACTGCGCTAATTCAGTCTGTGCGGCAGCATCACCCGCTGCGGCTGACTGCTGCAAGCGGCTTATTAAATCAGCCTGACCAGCAATTAAACCTTGCGTCCCTAAGCCTTGCTCTCTTTGCAAATTAGCAAGCTGAGATGCTGCCGTACCAAACTGGCCTGCGAGCTGTTCGCCTGCGCGAGTTCTCATGCCTGCTACGTTCAGTCCTGTCTGAGCCGCAAGGTCTGCTGCGCGAGTACCGATACCCAGCGCAATGTTGGAGCGGCCTGCACCCAATCCTGTGAGTAGATCAGACTCTCTCACGCCTAACTGCTGCGCCAGATTAGCCAACTGCGTACCCTGCTGAGTAGCAGCTTGCAATCCAGAAGTACCGCCGAGCACACCCAGATTAGCTAATTGCTGAGCGCCGCCTGTGGCGATATTAGCCGCACTGCCTCTAGCGCCAAGCCCTTGAGCTGACAGCGCCTGAAGGTTAGCTATCTGGTTCTGCAAGTCCTGTGAGGCCAATCCGGTTCCGTACCGGGCCAGCTCCTGCATGACTCTACCGCCTCCCAGACCGCCTCTGGCGGCTGCTGTACGAAGAGCTGCACGCTCACCCTGCTCTCGCAGGAATTGCATCTGTGGGCTCTCCTGATAAGCCTGCTGGAATGCCTCTGGGCCTAACGCGCCAGAGAGTGCCATTTGCTGTTGCAGCGCCTGACCGCCAGCCTGAGCGTATGGATCAAACATACCCTCTGCTCTTTGAAAGCCTGACTCAATATCAGCCCTAGCTCCTCCCAGAGCCTGCTGTAGAGCGCTTATGCCGGTCTGAGTACCCTGCATGATGTCTTGTCTGGCTTGGCCTATACCGCCTCTCAGGGCTCCTATGCCGCCCATTGTGCCAGCAGTTAGCTCTCTTCCTGCTGCGCCTGCGGTAGTACCTAAGAGCCCTGCCGCAGTTCCTGCACCGCCTAACGCAGCTCGTTCTGCTGCTGCCAGACCTACAGGCAGTTGTGCGCCAGCCATCGCGCCTGTTCTGATATCTCTCCTTAGGTTTGGATCAGTTGCATCAGGCACTGTAGTAGCTGCCGGAGTTGTAACTGTAGTAGCTGCCGGAGTTGTAACTGTACCGCCCGGCGTAGGAGTCAACGTGGCTCCCGTAGGAGGCGGCTCTGGAGTTGTTTGAAATGTACGTTCCAGCTCTGTAACCGGAATACCAGTGTCACCTGACAGATTCATTAACGCAACACGCTCTGATGTGCCGTCAGAAGTCAGCCCAGAAAGCACCTGAGACGCTCCCTGATCCGCTATCTGGCCTCTTAGCGTGGCTGCCGCCGTAGCCCTAGCCTCAGCTCCGCGTTGCGCTGCTGCCGCCCTGTCTGCCTCTACTTGTGCGAGACGGGCGTTCTCTGCCTCTATGGCAGCTATTCTTGCTGCTTGCGCATCTCGAGTTTGCTGGCTTTGAGAAATAGGCGTTCCGCTTGCAACCGCACCAGCGGCTCCAGAAGTGTCAATCTTTTCTGCTAGATTTGACTGCTTCTCTATGACCTGCTCAATCGGAGGCGCATCGTTTATAACCTCGTTGTAAGCCTGCCTCGCTACCGCAGGATCAACACCCAAAACATTGGCGACATAATCAACGTCAGCGCCAACATCATCCATTAACCTTGCGATCTCTGGAACCGTGGCGTTTGGCGTAGACTTTATAAAGTCGAGAACAATAAACTCGGCTTCTCTTACGCCTTCTGTATCTTCTCGCTTGCCTCTAATCATAACGGTATATTTCCATCTGTCTGAAAGCGCATCATCGCCTGTTGCATTTGATCAACTGGCGCGGCTGCTTGCATATTTGCTTGCGGCGCACCCTGACCTTGAGACACCGGCGTAAATTGCATTTGCTCTGGATTTATAAGCGGATCAAGCACGCCGTAATCTAACTGACCGCCGACATTCTGAGCCTGCGGCATATATCCTAAAGAGCCAGTTCCAAGTATTGCAGATTGCATAAACGGCTGAGCTTCAGCGATTCGCTGCTGGGCCATATAGTTGCCTTCCCGGAATTGTTCTAGCTGCGGTCTGAACATTGAACCAGCCAGCGCCAGAGCCCTGTTTGCGCTTTCTTGCCTGATATCCTGAGATCGCTGATATGCCGGAGCTAACGGTTGCAAAGCCTTTTGACCAAACTCTCTGATCAATGCCATTTGCTCTGCTCGCTGCTGAGCAGATTGAGCGGCAGCTTCCTCGCCCATCTTGTTGGCTTCTCTTTGGCCCATATAACCAAGAGCAGTGCTGCCTATGGCAGTTAAGCCCTTAGCGCCTCCAAGAGCCCCAGCTATGCCCTTTCCTGCCGCAATTAAAGGTCCCAAAAATGCCGCCATAATATTCTCCTAAACCGCTATCCAGCCACGGGTACGGTCACCGCCGATCTCTGGCTGCATCTTTCTATATTGAATTGATCCCGCACTTCCAGTGGTGTCGAGATATAAACTAAACTGTACCGCCTCAACAACTCCCTCCGGGCTTCCTGCACCCGTGATAGGAATAGACAGCGAGGCTTCCTGCGTAAACTGCCTAAATGGCTGCTCCATCGTGCCGTTAGCGTCAACTATCGGCTGTGCTGCGTTTAACTTGTAGCTCATTGCGTTGCCACGATATCAGCAGTCATCTGTATAAATACAGGCTTCACAGGGTCACTGATCGTGAACCGAAACAGCTCGAACCTCGAAGCCCTGCCATTGCGATTCCATATCACCCTGCGGTTATATTCACCAACCTTACCAACGCTACGGAGTCTCATGTCGCTCCACACCTTTGCGTCAGTGCTGCGCTCCAAACCTACCTGCGGGTCAACTGCGTCAGCGTTGCCTACTCCGCTCTCAACGGTAAGCTCCAACTCCGGAACAACAAAGCTCTCCATATTGTTCTGGAAAGGCTGAGTAACTATTGTCCTGCGTATCTCTGTCCCATACTCGGTGTAGGTATCCTGATCTAAAAGACCTATGCGCCCATCTACCAGATCACCAGCCCACAACTGATTGTAAGCCCTCACCAACGCAGTTACGCGATAAGCACCAAGAGAACCATCTACAAATGACTTCCTTTCGTGCCATCGCTTGCTAATCGTGTCATATACCAGCGTAGTACCCGGCAACGCAAAGCCAACAAAGTACGCGCCTTTCTCTGCGTATGCCCAGCTAAATATGTCTGCTACCTGCGTTTCAGTCAGCTCGCTGAGCTCCTTGTCTATAGCAGTCGTAGATATCTTTACTACGTTGTTACCATTCAGAGCCCAGATGGCCGGTGACTCGTTAGCACCAGCGCCAACAAACACAAACGTATCCTGTATGGACTGAATGCTAAACGGGCTCGATATGCCCTTGCTCAAGAACAACCCTGTCCGCTGAAACGGAAAGTCAGCACCGCCAATGTTTTGAAATGCTTCTATCGTCTGTGAACCGCCGATAAATAGCTGGTTCTTAAATACAACCGGAGCAACAATCTCATCCGGATCAGACTCAGCAGTACCGAAGTCTAGTGCGTTATACGACAGACCATCATTCAGAGCACTGACAATAAACTTCTTAGAATCTGTAGTAAGACAAAAATAACCATCTATATAGACTACCTGCTGCGGGTTACCGTTAGCTGTGAAGTCAGCATCCGTAATCTGAGCGAACGAATCCGTAACGTGGTTGTAAATGTAGCCGTTACCTCCCGGCACTAAAACCAGCATCTGCGTACCATTGTCAGCCATTGATACTCTACCGGATCCGTCTATTTGACCGTGATCTGTTAGAACATAGCTGGCTGACATACTGTATAGCTTTCCATCAATAACAAAGTAAGGCACACCGTTCATTTCATGTGCGCCACGGCAGTTATTGATGTCACTTGCGCTAGCTACTTGTGTAAGACCGGGCGTGCCAAACAGAGTCTCCTGATTTAACGCAGGAGCCTGAGCTATATTCGGATAGAAGTTAGTGCATTCCTGAGCCGATATCGGCAGAGAATCGCTCTCATAATATCCGTGAGCTATTGGCAAAATAACCTTCGGCATTAGTTCACAATACCCACAATTGCATCAATCAAAACAACATTATCTGTGCTCGTATCGTTACCAATATAAAGCTCAATGTAATCATTTTGCGCCAAGGAAACATTGAAAAACGTAGAAGCATTGGCAGACTCGGCTGAATCAACCTTTCTGGTTATTTTGCTGCCAGCTTCAATTGTTCCGTTTTTAGCAACCTGTATGAATACTTCTTGATTGTTTGCAGAAACAGGACTAAACGTAGCACTAACGTGAACAGCAGCAACTCTCGCAGTAGTACCGTTGTAGACAATCTTTCCTGTTGTATCTCCTGTGAATCCAGACTGTATGCCAACAACATAGGTTGCAGAAGCCTTAACGGGAGTACCAGCAGTTGATATTGTTGTTGCTCCAGTGTTTCCTTGAACACTAACCTGAGCGTATGGTTGCGCTTCAGCGTCAATCGTAACGTAGTTGCTTGTTGATGTTACGCTTATTCCGTTTCCTCCAACAATACTCGCTATATCAGGAGTTGCGTCCGTTACGTTAAGTAACAACGGAGAGCCAGTAGAATCAGCAGCAAAGTTATGCTTTAGCTCAACGCCGTTCTGAGCCGATACACTAGCCAGTATGCCAGCGCCGCTCTCTATGTTTCTGATCTTGTTTACTGTGCCATCAATGTCCAGAACAGCCGTTCCGGTAGGATCACCAGTTTGCGTGATCGAGCCAGTAACACCCAGACCTCCAACAAAGTTGGCATAGGTAATCTTGTAATTTGTGCCGTTTACAAAGTAGTCCATAAACGCGCCAGACTCTACTGTGGTCTTCGCAACAAAATCGGACTTCTTCCTGCCTTGTGATCTATCAACCATTAGTATTTAGCTCCAATCCTATTGCGCCAGTAGACTCAGCCAGTATCTCTTCTTCTGACTCAGGATAGAAATGACCGGGAAAGCCAAACAGCGTATCTTCGTTTCCTGATCCAATGGGAAGTGTTGCAGGCATCTTGCTCTCACCCATTGTCTGACCTATCAACCGCATTGTGTTGAATCCATCACGCGCAGCCTTGATCAGACCTTGTGAGATCACACCGTTGTAGTCAGGCGCAACCTCTATCGCCATATTGGCAATCAAGCCTCTCAGAGCGCCTGTGGGAATCGTTACGTCATCACCTAAGTCAGATACCTCTGTGTATCCTAACTGGACTCCCTGAGCGTCTAGCTCGCTCATATAGTTGTTCATCGCGAAGATGAAATCATTGTACTCATCTGGCTGGAGCGGAGATTCGCTCGCCTGTACTAGAATTCTTTGTAAGGATGCCTTAGCAACCTGCGCGACAGTAGCCATTACTCGTAAGTATTTCCGTTCATGTCTTTTTTGGGTGAGCGTTTAGTGCGCTTTTTTCTGCGCGCCTTTTCTGCCTGCTTCATACCTTCTTTGGTATATGGAAACTTCTTACCGTTTACGTTTGGCATGACTACCTCACTCAAATTTAGCTTTAGACGTTTTCTTTTTGCTCTTTGACTTCTCAAGAGCCTCAGCAGTTGGCGCGCCCTTTGAGCCGGGCTTTCTCATACGCTCAACCTTCTTGCCTGCCTTCTTCTGTCGTTCGATCCTTTTGCGCTTGGCGTGGATGTTATCCCACAATCCTTTTTTCTTGCCTGTCTTACTCATATTTGGCCTTCATTGACTTAGCGCCCTTACACTTCCAGCGCTTGCGACTCAGATTGTTAGGAGTATTCGGATCGTTTTGCTTTTCCTTTGATAGCCCCTTCTTAATACCAAGAGACCGAGCACAGTAGGAATCACCCTTAGCTGTACCCGGCCTAACTCTTGGACCACCGCCTTTGGCCTTACCAGCCTGCCCGTAGGAGACCTTCTTGCCGCTGGCGGTGACCTTTACTTTAGCTTTGCCTTTTTGCGGTTTAGCCATAAAAAAAAGTAGGGAGCCGAAGCTCCCTCAAAAACCTCAGGAGTTATACGCCGAAGCCTTGTCCAGCCATAAACGGATTGAATGTTGCGTATGCAGGCAACAAGTCAAAACGAATCTTCTGGGTGTTGGCGTCACCATCTGCGTACTTACTTACACGGATGCTCATACCGTCTTCGGTAGTCGCAATAGTGTCTGTAGAGTACAGCTTAGGCAGCTTGACAGTACCCATACCAAAAGCCTGCTTAGTGAAGAACAGGTTTGGCTGATACAGAGTAGCTGAAGCACTCAGGATAGTAACAACAGCACCGTTGGCTGGTGCAGCGTCTACAGTGTTGTACTGACCATTAGCCTCATAGATCGCAGGGCCTGCAACGACAATGTTACCCGCACCGCCAGTAAGAGTTACATCAGCAGTCACAACACCTGTCCAAGCCACGTTGGCTCCAGAGGCATCGATCATAGCTGTGCGAGTGTCTAGGTTCAGACGGTTCACATCAGCGATAGTGACCATATCACCAGCCTTCACAACCATACCAGAAGTGAATCCAGTAACAGCCAGAGTCTGAGTCATAGTGTCTTTCGCTGTGACGTAAGTCGCATCAGGAGCGGCAGACAAAGTACCCGCACGGTCAGCGCCAGTGCCAGAAGTAAAGCTAGCCAGAGCGTTAGAAGTCAGAGCTCGCATACCGCCGAAGTTCTGAGAGATTTGTGCATTCTCCCAAGCGGTGCGGACCAACTGATCAGACGCATTCAGGCCATTCTGCACGTTAGCAAGTGCGCTAGTGGTGAAAGGGTTCATCAGGTAGTAACGCTCTGCCGCAGCAGGTACGCCGATGGAATCCATCAGTGCGCCGGCGCCTGCGACATCACCCCAAGCATCAACGGCAGTACCGTGAGAACCATACTTCAGAGAAGAGTTCTTGAGCATATAGCTAGCAAGATCAATCTCAAGGTCAGTCACGATGCGGCGTGCCATAGGAGCAAGAATCTGCTCCAACTGATCAAGCTCAAGAGCTTCTTCCACGTTGCCCCACTCGGTAGCTACGGTGAAGTAGTTCTGAACAGTACCAGTTGCTTTACCAGCAATGATGTCTGACTTAGTGGACGATGAAATGTCACCGCCAGAAGTACGAATGGAGTTGTAGTCGTGCGGACGCTTGAAGTCTACAGTGCTACCACTTGAAGGGTTGAATTTGCCACTCAGGAGTTGAGTGTCTACGGTTTTAGTAACAACCCGGCTGGACTCGAATGCCTCTAAAAAGACACGAGCCACCTTCCGGGTGACGTTGCTGTTAAGATTATTAGCCATTTTCGGATCACCTCATTCATTCGAAAATCGCCCCCTTCGGTCCTCGCGCTTTAGGCGCTACACCAGCTTTTGCTGGCTGCTCAACCGGGTCAGGAGCGGCATTTACTTTAGGTTTCAATGCAGCAGCCTTTTCTCGTACATGAGTCGCTATCCTTACAGCAGCTTGCGCCGGGCTCATTGCCCGGATGGTGTCTAGCTCGGTCACGTTCTGACTGAGGTACTTCGTTATCGCCGGTCCCAGATCGTCTTCTAAGATATAGTTGACTACATCATCCGAGATGCCAAACGAAGCGACAGCATTACCTGCTGCCTGTAATTCCTCGTTAGAAATGCCAAGCTGCACAGCTCGCTGCGAGTAGGTAGATACCTTCTCGTTCAAAGCCTCCTGCTCTTTCATCAGCTGTTCATGCTGCAAACGCTGTACTTCCTGTTGTTGGAAGCGCTGTTGTGCGTCAAACGCAGCCTGTCTAGCTATGGCTTCATCGCGCAGTCGGAGTTGCTGCTGGTACTCCTGATCACTCAGGGCGTACGGGTCAGGCTCCTTCGGCACGTTCGGCCTTTCCTGTTTGGGCATCTGCTGCTCAAGGGCTTGCAATCGCTGCTTTAGCTCTTCGGCCTCTCGCTCTTTATCCCTGAGCTTCATGACCTTTTCAGCTATACCGCGGTTGTATGCCTCTTGCTGCACCGGGTCAAATCTGGCCCGGACCTGACGCCAATCAGGATCGGTTTGTTTCTCCTGAACCTCTTCAGTATCCGTAGATGAGTCGGAATCAGTTTCCTGATCTTCAGTTTCTACCTCTTCAAGCTCTATTTCAGCCTCATCGAGCGTATCTTCTGGTTGCATCTTACCTTCCATAAATGCCGTCAAATAAACGGTGACGTTCCGTGCCTCCAAGAAAGCGTGGAGTTCGCTATGGCGTTACTATACCACATATTGTGGTTTTGCAACTATTTTAGGCGGGAGCGGCAAACTTTGGCCCGGTTCGTTATAGATTTACACCGGAGGACTTGCACCTCTATTACACTCCCATAAACTTTGTTATACTAATGTTATGAAACTTCAAACAAATAGTTCTCTTAGCCTTGATTGGTACGAAGCAGTTGAAAGTGATTGGCAAAACTTTGAAAGTGCCGATCTACTTAACCAGTTGATGATGGACGATGGCGTTGCCTCCGATGACCGATTCATAATTTGTAAGCATTATGAAAAGTTACGGTCTGACCAACCCTCGTCTAATTAAATCATCTACCATTTCTCGCGTAATAATACCGTGACCTCCGGGTAAGAAGGCTTTCATTGTAGGGCTCGAAAGTGATCCCCCTATAGGAAAGTCTCTGCCTGCATCTAACTGTTTCTGCCTAAAATTGTAAAATCCTTTATCTTGCGTTCCAGCTAAAGGATTAAACTCAAATATATTTACCTTCTCGGTATCTCTTAATGCGCCTAGCGGCCTGCCCAGTAGCGCTGACTCATACGAAGGATGATCTGAATCCAAAAACCTTCTATCTGCAACGGCTTGCGGGTCAAGCTCGTAGATCATGTCTATATCACCGAATACGGGCTCAAATTGAGTTGGATCAGTAACAATCGCTCTTGCTTGCGATCTGCTTAATGATCCAGCGTCTCTAAACTCATCTAACGCTTTGGTAACCGCCTTCCTATCTCCTCCAAGCTCTTTAAGATACTCAGGAGTAGCGTTATCAATACCAACCCAATCAGGGATTGGCTTCTTGTCATCTGTTTTAGATCCTGTGCCTTCTCGGATGCGCCTATCTAACGCAATTTTATCTGACCTGCTCATAACTTGCTGAGCATACGGAACCATTATGTCCGTGCTCATTGTTGCGAAGTCTGGGCTTGCTGGCCTCATTCCAAAAGGAATAAACGCTACTGGTCTTCCTCCGAGAGCTTGAGCCGCAGCCGCTCTATTTAGCTGCCCCATTACGGCTCCGGGCGCTGAAGCGAATGCAATGCCTCTTTCTAAATTCTGAGGCTGTAAACCAAAATATTTACCGCCTCGCATCACCGCGTTTACTGGAACGTCATTCACTGAAGTTACTGTTTCTAGCCCGCTTCGTGATGTATCGGACATACCCGTGATAAATGGTCGATCAACTAAATCCTCTGCACTCACAATAGGAGCAGAAGAGATAACTGGGTCAGTCATTTCAACAGTCATTTCATTTACTGACTTAGGATCACCAACTCTCATCAACAATTCTGTATCTCTCGTTACTTCTGGGATGTCTCCTCCGAAGTAACGGCGTAAACTTGACTCGCTTGTCTTGATTCCTTTTGCCGCAGCATCACCGACAACAGGAATCATACCAGCAGCCAGAGCCGTTGAATCTACAGCAGTGCCAATCAGGTCACCAGAGCCAATAGATTGACGCAGGTCTCCTACGCCCATCGCATCGCCTACCCCGGGAATAAAGTCCAGCGATCCTACCGCAGTATCTACCAACTGGCCTGTGCGATAACCTTCTCTGCCTGCAATATTACTGCCGCCAAAGTAGTTGTTGAGAAATGATCGAGCGGTCTCTCTGAACGCAGGATTGAACGGATTGTATGAGACAGGCGCAGCCATCACGCTCTGATTAGACGGCACGGGAGCTTGCGCTGTAATGCCTCTGCGGCTAAGCTCTCTCGCGGCTTCCTGTCTGTCCCTCTCGTCAACCGGCAAAGGATTCTGCTGCGTGTAGCCAGACAAGTCCTCTACGTTCATCAGGGACGTAGTAGGTTCAGGAACAAACTGGCGCAGAGATGTTTGCTCAGCCACCGTTCACAATCCTCATCAGGTCCATATCGGACATCATTGACATCCGGGCTCTACGCTCCTGCTCGTCCATCATGTCGGACATCTTCTCTTGATTGTCGAGCTGATCGCCGAATGCCTTAATGTTGGTGTGATCAATGACAGCGCCCGCCTTTTCAGCCTCTACCTGCGCCTTGATGCGATTGGTCTGGGCATTGAAGACATCAACCTGAGTCTTAGCCTGCTCCGCTACTAGCTCGTTCTGATCGTTCTGGGCCTGTAGCTGTATCTTGAGCGTCTCGTTCTGCACCTTCTGAGCGTCAATCTGGGCCTTCATCATGTCGGCCTGAGCCTTCATCTGCTCTGCCTGTGCGAGCACCATAGCGGGATCAGGAGCCTGTCCCTGTCCCTGCGCCTGCATCTTGGCGGCCATCTCTTGCAACTCTTCCTCGGTCATCTGAGATTGAGGAATGAGACCTTGAGCAATCATCTGCATGCGCTTGCGCTCTGCAATCTGTGACGCGGCTGGCGTAGAGATGTTCTGGAGCAACAGGTCACCAGCGATCTGCATCAGGCTGGGATCAGTCTGTGCCAGTGTCGTAATGGCCTCAATGGTCTCCTGCTGACGGTTGCGGAAGCTGGGACCAGCCCGACAGGTAACGTCATAGGTTCCAACTTGCAGATCATTGACGGTGACAATCTCGCCTGTAGCGTTGTCAATAACCTTCTGATTGATCGGGACCATATCATAGGACTCATCCTCCCGGAGTATCCTGACCTGTCGCTCGGTGTCGTACACCATAGGAATAGCATCCTTCAGGAGCCTTCCTGTGGCCGCTACAGCGATTTCTATGCTTCTGCTGTACTTGAACGTGCTGTTAGTCCCACGGTCCTGTAGCTGCTTGATAGCGACTCCAGATTGCAGGCCCGGATTGTCACCCATATTCGCTGCAAACATACCAGCCGTCTGACCAATGATTCCGCGCATCGCCTCGGAGATAGTCCGTAGACCGGGATTGATCTGAGCTCCGCCTTGCTGCTGTGGGACCGCAGGAGACTCTGGGTCTACGTTGTAGAATTGTACTGGGTCTGCGTTGGTGTTCAGTGTCTGGAGCTGCTTCTCATGACCACTAGCCTGAGCCATTGTCATCCAGTATTTAGCCCTCGGCGCCAGCGCACCTTCCTCAATCTCCCGGGACACGCTGTAGTTCATTACCCGTTGCGGATCAAGCAGCTTCTCTACCACGCCCCAGTAGATTGTCTTGTTCTCGAATATCTTGAAGTTGGCGTAAGCCGGGACCACTGGGATGCGGCAAAATACGGTCTCCTTCTTGTCTTCAAGGAAGTCTTTCGCATCAAAGTACCTACTGCATACATAGTGCTTCTTGCGGGTGCGGCGCTTGACCTCAGTCACGCCAATGGCAGCGAGATCATCAACAACCTTCTCAAAGTCATCATTGACCTCATGAACCTGACCGTTGGACATCATGACCAGCTCGCGGTCCTCTGACTCCATATACAGGAATTCACCAACCACAATGACCTCAGCCTTGTCGTAATAGGCTTCGCCCTCACGGTCATCATCTACGCTCTCAGCAGAGCCCTCCGGCCATCTGGCCTCATACTCATCCTTTGACATCGGATGCAGCACGAAAGCATACCGACTGTCGGACTTGTCCTGATTCTCAGCCGCAGGATCAAACCAAACGCGGTCAACAAAGTTGCCGATGTGCTCAATCGCTAGGTCTTGGTCAAAGCTATTGTCATCAACGTACTTCTGGACCACACGCCAGCCATCCATACCGCCGATTACCATATTCCGGGCGGACTGCGCGTAGACTGTCTTTGCGTTAGAAAGCTGCTCAATGTTGCGGATGATGCCGTCATAGGCCATCGCAATGTCTTTGGTTGCGTTGCCGCCGGCGGGTGACACGCGGATATCGTAGTCGCTCTGCTCTATCTCAGAGGCTACCTGATCCACGATAGGATTGACCATATCAAACGTATAACGCGGCTTGGATTCGTTTGAGTTCCACCAGTAGGGCTCCCACTGGCCGTCTCGCTTATCAAGGAACAAGTGCGCCTCTCTGACGCGCTCCCGGTTGTCCTTGTCCGCCATCTGACACTTGCTCAGCAGGTCTATAACGTCCTGATGATCTTCATAATCAGCCTTGTAACTAAGGTCAGCTTCCGCTGCGCCCCGGCTGTCTAGCTCTTTGCCATCGTCATACTCAGCCATATTGCTTCCATCCTGAGAAGTTTATCTCTACAGGTTTGACACTATTAATTTTTGGCGAGTGCATAGACATCATAAGAGCATCGCCCATATTCGGTGAAGGTATTGAGTAGGGCTTTTTCGCCATCTCTACCTTGCTCAAAATCTGTATCTTACCACTATTTGATCGTTTCAAAGGTATTCTGCACACCTCAGATCGTAATTGTTCAATATTGTCAATATCTGATGACAGGCTTATGAGCTCTTCCGGGTTGATGTACTGCCCCTTTTCTACGGCCCGATACGTTGCCTCGAACCTATCACGCAGGGTCCACCACATCTGAGCTCGCTTGTTGAAGAAGGTCTCTCGGTTGGTCTTTGCCCTCTGGCTTCCTCCCAGCGTGTACGGCATCTCTGGGTCATACGGCGATTCAGAGCCCTTGAACATATGGTACTCCATCTTCTTGCCATCCAGTGCCTGATCTACCTGCCGCTTCAGGCTTATACCAAGACCGTCACAGTCCCAGATGAAATGATCAGCCTGAGATGCTATTGCTTTCTCTAGCGCCCAATCCATACCCTCGTTGGCATCACCTGTTACTTTTTCACACACATCTAGGAT
>Ga0180437_10002921_pt1 | contig 26279 bp, 27 predicted proteins | sample SS_ome_4_FD_132410 | JGI IMG/M metagenome (GOLD analysis project Ga0180437, IMG submission 132410) | Hypersaline lake sediment archaeal communities from the Salton Sea, California, USA - SS_3_D_1 metaG | ecosystem: Environmental > Aquatic > Non-marine Saline and Alkaline > Hypersaline >... | reverse complement strand
TTCGAAAGAATACAGACGCCGCTGTATTTACCGTAGCCTGCCAAGTTTGGAAAGAGCAGGGCCTTACCGACTTGTATTCGGCCCTGTGGATGTATCTCCTCCGGGAGCATGGGTGTCTTGGTTTCGACCCGACCTTCACAGAAAAAACAGGGGGATGACGCCTTGGCAAAGTCCGGGAGCGGATCGTCTTCAGGCTGTGCATCCAGTCCCTTGGAGCTTATTATGCGTGAGGTATATCCCAGGAGCGGGTCCGTCCTGACCTCGATCTCCTCCTCCGTGACCTGAAAATCTTTCAGCGGATGACGAATCCGCGCGGTCACGGTTCGCTTTTCGAATCGAATAGGCGGCATGCTAACCCTATCATATTGAAAAGAAGACGCACTACATCAGCACGTCACTTTATATGACGTAGAGAGAAACTAAAGTGTTCCCAGACTCAAATCGCCGTGAATCTTGATGACCTTCCCGTCCTTATCTACACGCAGGTCAGTGTCAGGAAAGTATTTGGGAATCGTCTCTCGTAATTTCTTCAGGGCCTCGTCTTCGATTTCCTTCTGTACTTTCTGGGGAATGTCCTCCAGCGTGGCCACGTCAACGTCTACGATATAACCCCTTCCGAACTGCGATCCTGCACCCAGGGTAAACTTGGCCACGATATCGAACAGACCGTCATGGGCTTTGCTGGATGTCTTGCCCCTGCCAGACCTCACCGGATGGAGACGGTACCTGCCCTCGTACTTATCCTCCAGGAAGTCGTCCAACTCATCGAGAGCTTTTTTTAATTTTTTCTCCCACTTGACCAAGCTCGGATGACGCACGGTATCGTTTCCTTTCCTGGACCGGAGAGGATGACCATCTCCGGTCCCGACTGCCCGTCTACTTGTCCAGCACGCCGTTCTGATAGTCTACAAAGGCCCGGGCAATCTCTTCTGTGGAGTTCATCACGAACGGCCCTCCTTTCACGATGGGCTCGTTGTTCGGATAAGCCGACAGGAGTAAGAATCCCGCCTTATCCGACACTCCTTTTATTTCGATCATGTCATTGTTGTCCAGCTCCGCCAATTCTTTCTCGTGCACCATGTGAGGATCGCCATGCGGATCGATGAGCACGGAGCCCGTGTGGACGTAGCAGAAGCTGTTCATTTTTGGATCGATTGGAAATTCAAAAACCTGTCCTTTATCCACGGCCACATCAAAATAATGCGTGTTGACCCAATTGGTGGCAGGACCCGTTGTTCCGTGATAGCTGCCGGAGATGATTTTTACAAACATACCATCGTCTTCGACAGTTGGAATATCTTCCGGCGACAGATGCTGATAACGGGGTGGAATCATCTTATCCTTGGCCGGCAGGCTCAGCCAAAGCTGATACCCCCATAACAGGCCCTTGGTTCGCTCGGGCATTTCGCTGTGCAGAATGCCCCGGCCGGCCGTCATCCACTGTACACACCCATCCGTCAGCAGGCCCCCGTTTCCCTTGGAATCTTCGTGACGGAAGGCGCCCTTGATCATATACGTGATGGTTTCGATGCCGCGATGCGGATGCATCGGGAATCCGGCGATGTAATCCTCGGGATTGGCGCTCTTGAACTCGTCTAGGAGGACGAAGGGATCGATGTGGTCCAATGTGCGCGTCCCGATGAGGCGATGCACCTTCACACCGGCGCCCTCCTTCACATCCACACCCCGGACTTTTGTCTTGACTTTACATGTATGAGAACTCATGACCGTATCCTCTTTGTTGAGCCTTGATTCACGATGATACACTCACGAACCGATAAAACCGACGTTTTGTCACATATCGTCAAATTAGTACACGTCTGTTTCGGGCATACCATTCTTTTACCTTCCGATACGGCATGGGTTCCCCTGGCGCAAGAAGAGGTCACGAGCATTCGTTGGAGAGGTTTGGTCTCGTTTGTTGAGGATCGATACATTGACTATCCTGACAAAGGATACGGAACCGGATCGAACTCACTTTAATGGCTGCGGGCATCCGTCGAATTCACATAAACTTACATATATATGAAGGACATGTGTCCGAACCATACGATTCCGATTCACGTTCTTCGCTTCAACTTCCGAATCGGGCCCTCAATCTCGGGGTGGATTCGCCATTCGCCTTTATCGTACACCCGAGCACTCCACGGAAACAGAACCAAGTCGTCCGTCTCCAGGATGACAATATCGGGCTTGGCCCATGTATGGGATATCAAACAGGCTGTGATGACCCGTTTTGCACCCCGTTCTCTGGCCCCCTCGGCCACCATTGACAGCGTCTCGCCCGTATCCGCAATCTCGTCCACAACGGCCACGACACGATCCGTCAATTCAGCTTCAGGAAGCGTGACTTTCCATACAGGCTTCTCGGAGACGACTACGTCAGCCTGCCGGCGCGTTAACCGGACGGGATACATCTCCTTGCGAAGCATGCAGGATACGGCCGTGGCCGGCAGCAGGCCCGCCCGGGCGATGCCGATAATCATGTCAACATTTTCAGGAGCCAGCCGTTCCGCCAAGTACTTGGAGAATGTGGCGAAATCATCCCAAGTCAATTCTCTAACCTGGTCTCTCTTGTCGTAATCGTAACTCTTCATTCTTCTTCGATCATCCGATTCAGCATCCGGATGGCATTCGTGTTGTTGGGATTGATGTCCAATGATTTCGCGTAATTTTTGATGGCCAGTTCTTTCTCCCCCTTCTGGAAGTACACTTCTCCCAGGCTGTCGTACGCGTTGAAGGATTCGGGAAAGAGTTCGACGTTGAGCTTGAATATGGCCACAGCCTCGTCGATTTTTTCAGAACCCAAAAGCTGATACCCCAAGGTGTTGAGTTCCCGCTCACGGAAATCGTAGGCTTCTTCTTGATGGGCCTTCAGCTCATGATAGGTTTCGATGGCCGACTCTATGCCGTCCTGCAGAATGACGTCGTGCAGGGCTCTTGCGATGGACTTCTTCGGCGGGTCGAACGGCTGCTCGTATAAAATGTTGATGATGCCCTGGGCCATGCCTCCCAGATTCGCTCCCGGCGTGTTGTTGAACAGTACGACGAGATGTTTAGGCTGAACAACACGAAGAATTAGGGTGTTGAAACCATTGATCCCGCCGCCGTGACTGACGGTTAGGACACTGTCTGCCGTCGTTCCTACTGGGAGATACCGTATCGTCCAGCCATAGGCGTAGTGTCCCCCCAGACCAGGAAAATGGGGTTTGAACATCATCTCTTTGTATTTTTTGGACAGGAGTTTCTCCGTATACAGGGCTTGATCCCACAGGTACAAATCCTCCACCGTGGCGTACATCGATCCCGCTGCGTAAGGCAGTGACATATCCAGGTATTCTGCATTCACGTATCCGTCGAATGTTCTCGTATACCCGGAAGCACGGTTGGGAATGAGGGGAGCGTGGCGGTCGTATCCGGTATCCGCCATGTTCAGCGGCTGGAGAATTCGTTCCTGGAGAACGGTTTCATATGTCTTGCCCGTTAGTTTCTCGATGATGGCTCCCAGGAGGAAATACCCGGAATTGTTGTACCGGAACTGGGAGCCGGGTTCGAATTGTAAATCGCCGCTGCAGAACGATTGGATGAATTCGTCCACTGTGTAAGGATCGCGGCTCACGTCCGGAAAAAAGTTGGGCTCCTCCGTATAACTGGGGATGCCCGACGTATGCGTCAGCAGATGGTGTATCGTGACTTGATCCCCGGTATCTCTGCGGTAATCCAGCAGATAATCGGTGAGTTTATCGTCGAGTTTAATGTTGCCTTCCTCCACGAGCTGCATGATGAGCATCGCCGTGAACTGCTTGGTAATGGAGCCGATGCGAAACTTCGTATTCGGCTCGTTGGGAATGTTCCATTCGCGATTGGCCAGACCGTATCCTTTCTGAAAGATTACTTGGCCGTTCTTTGCCACCAGTACCGCACCGGTGAACTGGCCGTAGTCGTAGTACATTGAAATAAGCGTATCGATCTTTGTGATATCCTGAGCATCCAACGCGGTACTCAAAACACACAAGATAAACAGTAGACATTTCAAACCTACCGAATGTATGCTTTTCTGCCGTACCATTTTAAAACCTCCTTGTCAAAACAATCGGGTGACTTCATGACACTCATTCAAATGAATATGTTATCTATAAATTTAAGATCATCGATTTTCACTCTTCACAAAAAGCAACAATACCGCAGAAAGGACCGCCATTCCCATTGAGAAATAAAACGGTGCTGTGATTCCGATCTCGTCCCAGAGCAGACCAGCGACCAGGGACGCTGGAAAAGCACATAAACCGATGAACATTTGAAAACCACCCAAGCTGGCGGCTTTATAATTCATCGGGGCCAGTTCCGAAACATACGTTTTCTGGACGGGCTCCATAGCACCACGATGCAAACCGTAGGACACAAAAATCATGAGAACACCCGGTCGACTGGGAACAAGAATAGCGGTTATACATACCAGCATCCATAGCAAAACACCCACGTATAAAACAGCTTTTCTACCTATCTTGTCAGAAAGCTTGCCGAAAGGCATTGCGGTAAAAGATGCAAGCAATGTGAACAACAGATAGAATACAGGGACAAATGTTGTTCGGAATCCTTTAGTACTTGCATATAGTAATAAAAAAGAATAACTGAACGTACTTAACGCAAAACAGACACTCGAGGCCAAGAACAACAGAAACGGGGTGTTAAAATCGCTTAAAGAAATGCCTCTGTATATCTTTTTATCCGATATGTTTCGTTCCCGAATACAGAGAACGATAAGGAATGCACCGACGGCCGACGGAATCGCTGCCAGAAGGAACAGATTTCGGTAACCGATTAATCTGAAACACAAAAGACACACGAGTACACCGCAGACGGCGCCCAGGTTGTCAACCGCCCGGAGAAGTCCAAAATGTTTTCCACGGTTCTTCTGTGTTGAAATTTCGGCAATGATGGCATCTCGAGGGGCTGCACGGATTTTTCCGGCTCTATCCAGTATACGAAATGGCACGAGAAACGGCCAAGTTCCAGCAAACGCGTATCCAACCCTGGACAAGGCTCCCATTAGATAGCCTGTCCAGATGAACACTTTCCTTTTTTTAATCCTGTCTGAAGTGTAGCCGGCGACCGCTTGAGAGATCGCAACAACGGCTTCACCTAAGCCGTCGATCAATCCCAAAACAGCCATGTTGGCATTCAGTATGTTTGTCACAAAAAGGGGCCATATAGGATAAATTATATCCGATCCCAGATCGTTCAGGAACGATGCCATTGCAAATGTGCGGATCGTTTTTTTTGTCTCCGGGTAAGACATTCTACTCGTTATCCTTCAACCTGATAATGACGAACCATGGAATTTATCGCGGACTCGGTTAACAAATGGAACCGGCAACCATCAAACATTAGTATCTTTATCTATTCGTGTTGTCGATTTTAAACATGTCCAGTGTTAAATCCCCGTATAGAACGATTCCTGAATGATATGTCCAAAATAATCCGGTGAAACGATCATCGACCCTTAGCGATCAGGTTCCCAAACTTTCCACGATTCCAGTTCCAGCGTTACAGAACCGATGAACACCTTCATCTTGGCCTTGAGGGGAGGGCGCCGTGCATCCCTGGCGAACCAGCCGCTAAAATGTCCCTTTAAACCTGCAATCCCGCCACCCATCACATATCCTTCGAGATAATACGCCGGAACCGACTCTTCGAGGGCACCAATTTTCACGGAACCTTTCGCTCCTTGGAAGTCGATGATGGCCAGTTCGACCTTGCCGTCGTCCATATAACGCACCGTATCGGTCTTCGCGTCATGCACATGCGCCCGCGCATAATAGAGAAGGGAGGTTCCGTCGTATAGTGTTCCCTCAAACGATGTCGTATCGACGATCTGATTCACGGGATCCTTCTCGTCGGTCATATCGATATAGACCCGGCCGTTGATATGGTCGATCCGGTAGATTGTATGATACGTCACGCCCTCGATTTTTTCATCGCATTGGAACAGGAACACCTTCAGTGTATCGTCGAAAAACGTCTCATAAACCGCATGATGACTCACGAAAAACAGGGTTGGATTTGAGTCGACGAACAGCCGTATGTGATACGCCCGCTGACCGTCGATGGATACCGTATCGCTGATTTGGGCGCGGAGCGTGCCCAGGCGCAGGAAGGACCATTTGACCTTGTAGATCAGTTCCTCGCCCACAGACCATTGGATTGGCTGCTCATCCGACACTAGGGGAATACGGAAGATGATGCACATGAAAAATACGATGAGGACGACCCATTTCTTTTGCATATAAAATCCCGGCTTCATTGGATCATTAAAACACCTTTTTCAAAACGAGCATTTACGATAAGGTACTGACTTCATCGTCTCCTAAAGAAATCGTCTGCACGACCGGATTATCCGCTCTCGCCCAGAACCCTTCTTAGATTGCCTCCCAGCACACGTACCATCTCATCATAGACCGTGCCCTTATCACGACTCGACATTCTTTTCTCGTACAGATTCTGGATCAGACGGAAGAACCTTTCCGCCGATACGGCTTTATGAGATTCCTTCTCCTGATGCTCGAGGCAAGGTGAAAACAACGAGAAATGAATGCTTCTGGTTCCCAACGTATCCATGATTTGTGAGAGTTGATCCGCCTCTGTTTCTGGGCAGCATTGCACTGTTAAGAGTGCGTTTTTATCATCCACGACGCGCCGGTAGGCGTCCTGGTTTTTCAGGATATCCTTCACCGGCGCCTGGACAACGGCCTTACCATTGTAGGCTTCTATCACCGACATCGTCACACCCGGATCGGTAAGACCGAGGACCAGCAGGATATTTTCCTTTTCGCATACTCCGAGGACGCTTTTACCCCACGCGCTCAGTGCAGAGCCGTCGAAAACGGGATCATGGGAATCGTCTAACCGGATTACGTCCAATCCCAGCCTGGCAAGCTGACGAAGCCGTCCTTCCTTCCCTCCAAGGAGCGTCGTGCCCGACATACCCAGCGCTGCAGCCAGAATGCCCGATCCTGCTGCCCTGTTCAGCGAACCGCTATCCTCATAACGCATCACATGATCGCAATGCTGGCCGATCCATCCGTCGAATGCATCAACGGCTCCAAACAAATCGGGCTCATCGCTTTCATCCCATGATTGGATATCCATGACAGCAACCCGGACACCCATGCCCACGGCAGCATTGACGTGTTTTTCCAAACAGTCTTCTGAACAGTCTTTTGTACACGTCTTCATACTATAATCGATTTGATCCCCGAACAGCGTAAAACATCGGCCCCGTGCGTGTCCTTCGTACAGCAGGCTGGAGGGATAATCCCCCAGATCAACGAGCAGTTCGTAGGCACGGTCGCCCACAAACTGGAGAGAAGCTACGTTGATGGTTTCGATGTTATCCTCAACACGATGGTAGAACGGATGACGCCCCGTCGAATGAAAGCCCAATGCCGGTATGCCCTGCTGTATAAACGGGGCGTGATCCGATCCGCCGAAGCCCCACCCCCTGCCGACACGCAATTTTTTATCCACGGAGTCGGGCAGTGCGTTCAAGACGTCGTGAAAAATCTCTGAAAAGTAATTACGACCACCCACACTGCCGCCACCGTCACCCTGACCTTCCATGTCGAAATTGAACATCATCGCGATCCTGTCTCCGGGTATGGTGGGGTGATCGGCAAAATGCGTTGAGCCCAGAAGCCCCTGTTCCTCGCCGCCAAAACCGGCAAAGACCACAGACCGACGAAGCTTCTGCTCACGGTTCGCCAGGATCCGAGCCAGCTCCATGACTACGGCCGTACCCGATGCGTTGTCATCGGCGCCCACGTACACGTGTCCGCCAGGCACGGGCCCGTTATGATCCATATGCCCGCCGACCACGATGTATTCATCCCTCAAGACCGGATCGCGGCCTCGAACGATACCGATGACATTCTCGCCCTGTCCGGGATCAATGTTGTCAAAGGCTACATCCATCTTCATCGTCTTTCCCGTAGCGAACGACTGAGTCGATTTTTTCAGGTCTTCCAGTGTGTGATCCATGTTCTTCATCGTTCCCTGAAAGATGTCGCGTGCCAATTTTCTGGACACAGCCGCGGACATCAACCGGGACTGATAACCGCCTTGGCGAATCGTGCCTCCCAGAACCGGGAATTCCCTCCGCATCATCAGGAGGCCCGCAGCGCCCTTCTCGGCTGCCGTTCGGATGCGATAATCCCGGTCGTTCCCCTCCAGGATATCCTCCTTCCCTTCGGGCAAGCCACGGTAAATCAGGACGATCTTGCCTTGCACGTCGATACCGGCATAATCATCCCAACCCTTCTCCGGCTCGGAGATTCCGAATCCAGCGAAAACGACTTCGGCCTCCACAAGGCCCGATCCGGAATTGAAATACACGGCATAATCGTTTCCCTCCTGGTACGGGACAGGACCGAACAGGCCGTTCTCCAATTCTAGGTGGGATGGCTTCATCTGCCGGGTAACCAGCATGGGGAATTCCTGGATGTAAGACCCGTCATCACCTCCGGGCTCCAATCCCCATTCTTTGAACTGGCTGGCGATCCACTCCGCGGCGGCTCGAGCACTGACCAGTCCTGTCTTTCGACCCTCGAACTCCGGTTTACACAATGTTTTAATATTTTCGTATGCACGATCTCCACTGAAACGTTCCTGTGCAGATACAGTCAGCATGAGACCGACAAAGAGTATCAAGAAAAACAAACATTTATGAAACCGCATCGTTCCTCCTTTCCGAAAAAATCAAACAAGTGAAAACGACTCGTCCATGACTATTCTATATATAATCCTGGAATTTATCAAGCACTTTTATTGACGCTTCATCCGGCAGGCATCGATCCAAACACATCCTGCATCACATCCAGGGCGAAACGGGCAGATACCGTAGCCGGCCCACCTCCCATCTCGATACCGACCTCGATGGCTTCCAGAACTTCCTTCGCGGAAGCGCCCGCCTTGGCAGCCTGCCGGATATGCCACTCCATGCAGGATTCGCAGTTGATGACCACGGATATACTGGCAGCCATGAGTTCCTTGACTTTTTTAGACAGCGCTCCGTCCGAGTAGGTCGCTTTCTCCATTTCGAGAAACGCCTTGTATGTTTTTGATTTCATCGATAGAAGCTGCTGATGAGCTTCTCTCCTTTTCTGTGCAATCTCCTCGATCTTGTTCATACCCGTTCCTCATGAGAGATGGATTTCTGAATGGTCTGATGCTTCTTGACAAACGCTGCCAGCGATGCGCCTCCTGCGAAGCCTGAAAAAAAGACGATCAGAATATGCGGAATCGTAGTTTTGCTGCCGATCATCGACATTCCCGATGCGATGCCCGCAAGAATACTTACGATAATACCCACCAGTGCGATTCGTCGCTTTCTCGTCAATCGATCCTCCTCGCGAATTTCTCAGGTTTTCTTCTATCTATAAGGACCCCTCTATCGATCCTTTTATTCAATCCATCGCCTTACTGCATAACGCATAATTTGCTCGATGGGGTTCGGTTTTGCCCGGAATCTCGATGGTATGAAGTGTGATGATATTAAAATAGCGCCCGAAAAGCATCCTCACTTCCGTTTCCGAAGAAAAATACAGGACTGTCCCCAGGGGTGTCTTTCGGTACTTGCCCGATCCGCCAAAATGCGGATCCGTATCGCTGAACGATACAGACAGATAATAGCCTCCCGGATTCAACAATCGGATAACGTTCTGCAGATAACGATCTCTGTGCCCGGGATCGATATGATGGAGGAGTTCCCAGTCGTAGGCAAAATCGAACGTACCCAAATCATCCGAAAGACGGTCGAGGAGATCGGCCGCTACAAAACGGCACTCAATGCCTGCCTCCCGGGCATTCTCTTTGGCCATACGAATGGCCGTGGGCGACACATCCACACCCGTTGCATCGAACCCACGTGAAGCCATGTAAATCGTATAATGGCCCAAGCCGCATCCCAGGTCGATGCAGCGACAGGATCCTGCGATTTCTTGTTCCAGCAATTTAACCAGCACATCCGGCGGTTCCCGCAAATTCCAGGGTATGTTCTCCGGAGAGACCGCGCGATAGATGGCCTCCATTTCCATCGAACCGTCCGACGATTTCATCGTAACTCACTTTTTATGCGGATCATATCTTAGCACACAGGGTGAACGGCAGCATTAGGTCTTCGCCCGACGATGCCTCCGGGCAGTCGTCCGGGGCTTTTGTTTCGCATCCTCTACCGAATACAGATGATAGGCACAGTCGGGCCCCAGCAGCTTGACGGCATCCTCGTGAGGAAGAACGAGCTTGCCCTCCAGAATGAGACGGCGGTACTTGTATTTTTTACGGATGAGTTCCGCTTTGTCTATGCTCATTCAACTACCAGCTCGATCCTGCCACTTTCCACTGCCCCTCTTCCAGAACAAACTCGATGCTTCCCTCGACTCGCTCCCCGTCGAGTTCACCGCTTACGTTCAGCACGACCGACTCACCCTCCACCGTTACCTTTAAAAATTCCACATTTTTTGGAAGGAACAACGTCATGAATCCCATCATCTCCTCCGCATCGGGTCCGGAAAGCTGTTCTGCCGCTTCGGCCGATACGACCTTCTTCAACGCTTCTATTTCTCCGGACTGGACGGCTTTCTCGTAAGCCCTGTAAACGGCTGCCTGGGGACTCCCGGCAGCTGCATCTTTATCGGCTGCGGAGGGAGGTGACGCCTCTTTCTTCCTACGAATGGCGGCCTTAAATGTGGCTTCATACGTGTAGGTTGTACCGAAAAATTCGCGCGGATTTTTCGTGTACATTTTACCTTCAATGGTGCTCTCGTCGAAGGTGACCTGTTCGAAAACATCATCTGTGGACAGTCCGCTGGGGCTGGCCTCGAAGGCGTTATGGCGAATCTTCACGGAGATGGGTTTCTTCTCGGCATTCACAGTCATCTCGACACAGTGAAGCGTTCCTTCGGATTCCATCCGATTCCGTTCCGCCCAATCCTCCACAGCTCCATCACTCAACGGGATGTTCGTGACGATGACCAGGATGTCTTCTTTGGTTTTGTCGAAAAATCCCGGCTGGGCCAAAGCATAGACATGCTGGAGTTTGGATGCTTCACCATTCACGATGAGCTGTCCCTCAGCCTTCCCCTCTTCAGGAGTGTACGATACGGCCCCCAAGAGATGAGCGAAGAAGATCCCTCCGACTACTGCTGATACGAGTATAAATTGTTTAACGTATTTCATATAGACGCCCTCCTGCTGATTATGCTCTATAAAAGTCTTTGCTCTTAAATTCGTGAAGAATACGACATTGTTCGAGTTTCAAACAATGATCGGATACGAAACCGTTTTGACCGGCCGTATATCAATATAACGATGACGGATTCATCCAGGACAATATCCTCTTCCAGTGAAGCGAATTCCCTGTCTTCACGATATCCTTAAAATCCTCCTCATATTCTCACCCAGTATGGCCTCTTTTTCTTTGTAGGAAATCGGCAGACCCTGAACTCGGCGAATGTTCTGGGCCAGATTATCCTTTCCATAAGGCGTATCCGATCCCAAGACGATCCTGTTCGCACCGAATGCATGTATGGCTTTCTTTAATCTCACCTCGGAGACCAGTTGCGGTGTTGAAATCTCAAAGACAAAATTTGGTAATCGCCCTGCCCAATCCTGTAATAATTCCATCCCTAAAAGATGTCCCATGATGAACATCGTCCGGGGATGATCCTTCAAGAAATCAATCAATTCGAGGATGTCTTTTTTACTCGCCGCATGGACGAATACAGGGATATCGATGTTACCCGCCCATTCGGCAAGTCGATGAAATCCTGCACTATTGATTTCGAATCTCTCCCAGCATTGCTGCAGTTTAATCCCCTTAAACCGCCACGCTTCGTATTTTTCATCCAGTTCAACGGTGATATCCTCTCTTCGTGGATCGGCCCAGTAAAACTGTAAAATCCGGTCGGGACATAGGCGTGTCAGTGTATTGACGTACGCATTCCTTACGTCCAATTTTTCTGCAGCCCTCGTTATCGTTATCATCCTTTTCGTGAATGCGTTGACAGCGTAGATGACATCGCGATGGGGAAACCACTTGGCGATATCGGGTAAATTATATGTCTTTGTACTATCTAATTGACCAGCCGTTAAAACGACTTTGGACACGCCAGTATCATCCAGTACTTTCAGGATACTGTCAATCGTTAAAAATTCACCACACGCATGGGCGTGTGCATCGATGATCATCCCGTTATACTCCCAAGATCATAAAACCTCATGGGGCAACGTCGGCTTTCCCTCATCACGCCTATTCTGTTTTATCCACAACGACATCACCCCCCTTCATCACCCAGCGCACGTTGTGAATGACCACGTCGATGTTTGCGAGAGGATCGCCCTCAACAGCCACGATATCCGCATAATACCCGGGCAGGAGTGCCCCCAGCTCCTCCTCCATGTCCAGGAGTTCTGCCGCATTCACCGTGGCCGTGGCCAGCGCCTCCGCAGGCGTCATGCCGGCCTTGACAAACCAGGTGAGTTCCCGGGTATTCTCCCCGAACATCGTGAACACGGCATCCGATCCCATGGCAATCTTCACACCGGCCTTGTGCGCCCGCCGGGTGGTCTCAACATTCCGCTGGATAAATGCGTGCAGGCGATCCACCACATCGGGTCCGTATCCGTAGATGTCTGCGTAGTCGGCGTAATACCGATTGTGGTCGATGGTCGGGACGTAGAAGATGCCTTTTCGAACCATTTCGGCCAATGTTTCATCGTCCAAATCGATGGGATGCTCCAGCGTATTCGCCCCGGCCCGGATGGCATCACGTGCCGCATCGGGCCCGTACGAATGCACGGAGATGGGTTTACCCATAGCATGGGCCACATCCACGGCTGCTTTGATTTCCTCAAAGGTATACGTCTGGTAACCCGTCAGGTCGTCGGCACTTCCCGTGGACGCGAACATCTTGACCCAGTCCACCCCGGCGGCGATCTCCCGCCGCACGATATACATGACCTCATCCACCCCGTCGGCTGTACCCCAGCGGCGGGGCAAATGTTCTGTTGTAGTTGGTGAAAATGTTGGCAGTATACCGTATCCGGATACGAACATCCGCGGCCCCACCATGGCACCCATGTTGATCAAATCGCGCATGGCAATGTCGATGCGGTCGCAGGTGTTGGGATCGAAGGCACCCAGGTCGCGCACCGTTGTAACACCTATTTCCAGTGTTTTGTGGGCATTTTCCCGGGCCAGATACGTAGTCATGGCAGGGCCCAGCATTTCCTGAAGCTCCCACGGCGGTTTACCAAAGGATGCATCCCAGTAATAGGTCATGTGCGTGTGTACGTCAATCAGCCCGGGAATGGCCGTGTATGCCGTCAGATCGATAACCTTTGCATCTTCGGGCAAATCCGATTCTTTCGAGTCGATACGCTGGATTCGGTCGTTCTTGACCACGACGACGGCATTCTGGATCACCTTGCCCTTGCCGTTGACCAACCGGCCGAAGCGGAGCACCGTGATCTTCTCAGTCGCCAGCGTGTCGTGAGTGTGTGCCAAGAGCAGGACGACACCCATCATAACGACAGCGAAGGTTGGACGGTTTGTTAACCTCCGTTCGACTGTGTGTGCACTCCTCGTTTTCATGATCACCCTCCTCGTTTGATATGATCACATCCAGACTCGCAGCCCGCCGAATCATGCGTCATCTTTTATTCGCCTTTTTCCAGCCTGGCTGAGAGCCGATTTTCGCTTCATCGTTTTGATATAATCCACATGACGGAACCTCAACGCCGACCAGTCCTCATCGATGGACACTTGCATGACGGGTTCGAAATTCTTCTGTCCAAAGACCTCCCAACCCTCATCCCTGGAAATATCGCATGTGTATTTTTTCGAGGACTTCTTGGGGTACGATACCCATAGGTGCCCGTCGCCATACAGGTTATCGATGGCCCTATTTCCGCAAGCATTCACTTCCTCCCGGCTTCTGACGAATACATGAACAAAACGATACGTCTGCCGGGGTTCGTGATGAATCTCGGCAGAGATGGTATCCATGATGACTTTGTATTCTGCCGGCGGGTTGATGATCAGTACAGGATTCTGATCCCTGAGTCCGAGTTTTTTTAATACGGGATTACTTTCCATACGTATCTTACCTTCATTCCAGGGGCAGGATGTTTTATTTAGGCGGAAGCTGCTGGACAAATGCTCGAGCCCGATCCAGCCATTCCGATAACGCCTCGACGCTGGCGCATCCTTCGGGCTCTACCATGATCCATCCCTTCATCGGGCGTCCGGTGATGTCCAAAGGCTTCACATGCGGCCGTGCCAGAGCTGTTTGGGCCTCCTCATCGCCCAGCCTCAGGATGAGAAAATCTTTGTACACGCCGCACACCATATTTCCGTTCAGCAGATAACCAACGCCTCCGAACATCTTCTTATGATCCGTGTTTTTCCATGACGAAAGGACACCCCGGATGCGTCCGTCGAGCTTCTCATCATAGGGCATATGTACTCCTCTCTATCGTTTGCCCGTTTATGGCTGTGGCTGCCATCACTCTTCGATCCCATAGACCGAGTCTGCTGCGTTACGATTTCGGTTTCATCCCCTTGGATAATCGATAAAGAGGGATAACCATACGGGTATCGGTGGCATTCGTATGACTGTTTGGAAATTACAAAAAAATTGGAGAAGGTTCAACCGATAAGTTCAAAATAAGACACACACGCCGGGATAGTAACCAGCTCGATGGCGCATGCATCCGTCACCAGAATCGGCAGGTGCATTTGTCCTCCGAGGAGTCACAACACGCCCATCTTCACCACCGTTCCACCCAGAGCCACGAGCTGAAAATTAAAGACACGTCTCGGGTTCATGGTAAGGGGGATTCACGAGGTAAGTATTCATATATCACGGTGATGATGAAACCGATGTGTCCCACACGGCTCTTTCTTCAGCATCCAGTTTGCGAAGATTCAGGAACGCACTCCGAATCGTGACGATGAGCAAGAACAGAGCTCCCAGTCCCAGCATGACATCCAGCCAAAAAAATCGAAATCCGAAAAACGTGATTCGTTTGACAAAAATCAAGATCGTGTTCACGATGATCAGGAGAACCCTGGCCTCGGTGGTGGAAATTCGCTGATATGATATTTTAAAGATGTTAACCGTATTCGTGGCGAGGTACGTGTTTATCGATGCAATGAAAAACAAGGCCATAACCAGCCAAACAAAAGGCTGGCTCACGACGCCCGAATAGGCCAGGCCGAAAATCAGACAACTGACACCGAAGGCATCGATGAGGTGATCGAGATAATAACCGTACTTGGGACGTTGTTGGTTTCGTACCCGGGCCAGTGTGCCGTCGAGACTATCTCCCAGCCAGTTGATGACCAGTCCGGCACTGGCGATCCCCAGCAGCCAATCTCGATAGGGTGTGAAATAGTACGCCAACCCCGTTATCACAAGCCCCAACAGGCCCAGAAAGGTCAATAAATCGGGCCCAATCCATCGGGGAATCAGTGGCGCTATCCACAGTAGGGCCTTCTTCTCAACGCCGGCCAGGATACTCGTCTGCCAGCGGTCTTCACTCTTTGCCTTCTCCTCGGAATTCTGCATGTCCACCCCCCTGTCTTGGTCTTATTTTATTAAACAATTATAAGAGGGATTCGTTCCTAAATTCATACATCGATGGCGTACGAAGATTAAAGAATGAATTCTCGCCTCATCGATATCCGTCGCAAGACCGACAGGGTATCCCTGACAGAAAAAGCAGAATAATGCTTCGGACGCTAGGTCAGATAGAACAAAAGGATCGATTCCCTACGGGAGTACCTGGTTAGAAAGCTATGCCCCTGAAATATACGATTCCGGATTCGACTGATCCTTTCCCGATTTTTACATCAGAGGGTAATCATGAATAATGTGTAGACACACGAAAGGATGATACCCTGAGGATATGGCGATGGTTGAAGCTGAGACGAGAATGCGGGCTCTTACGATTTCACGAATACAGATGCTTGGCAGATGGGAATGTGAGTGCTCAATTTCCCGACAGGAGAAGCGGACAAAAGATACGGATAACGATCGTACCGCAAATACAGATGTTCAGTATACTCGCAAAAGGTCGGATACTGTGAGGCTGTTTAAAAATTTTCGTCCTTTGAAGGATACAGCGATTCCTACGGGATGTATATGATCGGACGAATTATAAATATTGGTCAGAGATACCGCTCCACTTCCCAGGGGGTCACCTGCATCAAGAACTCCCGCCATTCCTGCTGCTTTGCTTGTATAAAGTGTCTAGCCAGGTCTTTGCCTAACAGGTTGCATAAAACTTCGTCGTTCTTTAGCGAGTCCATGGCATCCCCGATATTGGTCGGCAGAGTGGCGATATCCATTTCATCCAGTCTTTCATCGCTAAACCCATACACATTTTCCTCAACAGCCATGGGAGGCTGGAGTTCCTTTGCAACACCATCCAAACCGGCTTCCAGCATTCCTGCAAAAGCAAGGTATGGATTACAGGAAGGATCCGGGCATCGCAGTTCCAGTCTGGCCCCTTCCCGTGCCTTACTCGCTGTGACCATGGGAATGCGGATTAATGCCGACCGGTTGATCCTGCCCCAACAGATATAAACGGGCGCCTCATACCCTGGTACCAGACGCTTATACGAGTTGACCGTCGGGGCCACCAGCGGAGCCAGGCTCCGGGCATGCTCTATCTGACCGGCCAGAAAGTGATAAGCCAGTTGCGAAATATTATAATGGTCTTTTCCATCGTAGAAAAGATTTTTACCCTTTCCGTCTCCCAGACTTTGATGCACATGCATCCCGTTTCCGTTGATTCCGAACATGGGCTTGGGCATGAAGGTAACCTTTAGGCCCTTGGCCATGCTGTGTGTTCTCAGAACATGCTTCAGCGAGATAATGCCGTCGGCAATCTTCAGAGCATTATCGTAAGACAGATCGATCTCATGCTGACCCTGACTCACCTCGTGATGATAAGTCTCACAATGGACACCGAAGTTTTCCATGTGTCGCATCGTATCCTGGCATATCTCCACAGCCCGACTCTGAACGCCCAGGTCAAAGTAGCCTTTCATATCATGGGGTTTGAGTTCTGGTAGAGCCTCTCGGTCCAGGAGGAAAAACTCGATCTCTGGGCCGATGTAATATACATAACCCATTCGCTTGGCCTTTTCCAGTGTCCGTTTTAATACGCCTCGGGGATCACCCTCAAACGGCTTCTCATCAGGCAGGTATACATCGCAAATAATCTGAGCGCACCGGCCGTTGGGTTCAGTCCAGGGCAATATCGAGAATGTGTCCACATCTAATTTGAGTAGCATATCCGATTCATATATCCTGGCAAATCCCTCGATGGATGAGCCATCGAACCATATACCGTGCCTTAAGGCACTCTGTATTTGGGCCGTTGGAATAGTCACCTTCTTCGGCTCACCCGTGATATCCGTAAACACCAGATAGATAAATTCGACTTTCCCTTTTTTAATCCGTTCAACGATTTCTTGTTCTTCCAAAATCTACCTCCTTGATTTTGTTTATATCTTGCATTATAATGAAAAACACGCCTATGTATCCGATTCAAATGATTGTATGGCAAGCAAAATCAAGGCCATCCTGTCACTAAAAACAGAAAATCTTCCGCTTGTATTTAAACGATTGATATTTAGACATTAACAGGCTGTCGAACACTGGGTGTCGAAACAGATGCACTTCTCCAAAATCCTAGAATATCATACATTTTTGTAGAATAACAATATATTTCCTACATTTTTGATGGCATCGCATTTCCATAACAGTTCATGAGGTTTATATGGGGAATTATCCAGTCATGATGTTTTTCATCCTGAATACGTCATATGTTTTTTCCTCTTCATCCGTCGGGTACAACGTAGCGAACAGGTCGTTTCTACTCGGGTTTTTAAAAATGCATATTTGTGTTGACCTTTATCCTACAATTTTGTATTATTATATCAGTGTAGATACAATATTGTTATTTTAGATTGAATAGGATGACTCCATCATGCAAAGCCCATCTCAAGCAAAAATGAAAAAGACAGGCGGATCGAGTGCTCTGGTCCGGAAATTATCTATTCTGACGGATATCAACCGTGTCCTGAGCCGAAGCCTCGATACTGACCTTCGCATCCCGTTTCAAGCTGTTCTTCAGATTCTGCAAAACTCGTATAAAATAAAATCCGGTGCCGTCCTCCTCATCGATGAGAACGGAAAGACGCTCTCCATGAGGGCTTCCGTCGGTTTTAGGAGCCCGCCAGACGACGTGATCTACAAGATGGGCGAGGGTTTGACGGGCCGTATTGCCGAGACCGGAAAGCCCATCGTGGTTCCCCGTGTTAGCAAAGAGCCGTTGTTCCTAAATCGGATGAAGTCCTGGAATCCCGACGAGGACCGGGAACAAAGTTTTATCGGCGTACCCATCCAACAAGATTATAAAACGCTGGGTGTACTGATGGTCAACTTCCCGTACAGTCCCAAGAGGGATTACGATACTGCTTTACAATTCCTTCTCTCGGTGAGCTCTACACTCCTCCAGCCCATCCAAGCAAAACAAGCCATCGCCAACGAACGAGAGCGTCTTCTAGACGAAAACGTGATGCTGAAACAAAAACTTCAGGGAGAATTCAGCTTTCACAACATCATCGGTAACAGCCATGAAATGCGGGACGTGTACGAACAGGCTACGCGTGTGGCCCGCACGAATACAACCGTACTCTTGCGGGGAGAATCGGGTACAGGCAAGGAACTCATCGCCGAGGCGGTCCACTACAACTCCCTCCGTTCCGATAGGCCTTTCATCCGGGTTAACTGCGCGGCCATTCCCGAAGGACTCATCGAATCGGAATTCTTCGGATATGAAAAAGGCGCGTTCACCGGGGCTACGGCTCAAAAGAAGGGACGCTTCGAGCTCGCTGACGGAGGCACCATTTTCCTGGATGAAATCGGTGAGCTGAGCGCCATGACACAAGTCAAACTGCTGCGCGTCCTCCAGGAACAGGCCTTCGAAAGAGTCGGGGGAACGAAAACCATCAGGGTAGACGTTCGGGTTATCGCAGCTACCAACGCAGACTTGGAGACGTTGATAGACCAGGGAAAATTTCGCACGGACCTGTACTATCGCCTGAACGTGTTCTCCATCTATCTGCCACCCTTGCGGGATCGAAAGACAGACATCCTGCTCCTGGCCGACCACTTCATGCTGAAATACGGGAGGCAGCACGGCAAGGCCATCAAGCGTATTTCCACGCCGGCCATCGACATGCTGATGCGCTACCACTGGCCTGGTAACGTACGGGAGTTGGAGAATTGTATCGAAAGGGCCGCCATCGTATGCGAAGACCAGGTCATCCACAGCTACCACTTGCCTCCGACCCTGCAAACCGCCGAAAGTAGCAATACTGTGCCCCGTCTTTCGCTGGACGAAGCTGTGATTTCCTATGAAAAGGAACTCATCCAGGATGCGCTTAAGACCACCCGGGGAAACCGGGCCAAGGCCGCACGTCTACTGAATTCCACGGAAAGGATCATCGGTTATAAAATAACCAAGTATCAGATCGACGTCAAGCGCTTCAAATCATGACTTTCTCATGGTGGATGGCGCCGTCTCTTATGATGCAAATTGCCCGCCGGAGCATTCCACCGTTGTGACAGCTGATGGATTCCTGGCTGACATAGTCGGGATCGGACTGTCCCCTTCGGTATGATGGAATCATGTATCAAGAATTGTGGAGAAAAATAATCAACGACGGCCATAATGATAGCGGTGCTAAATTCGATCACGCTGCATGACCATGATTATCACCAGGCGGGAATCACACAAGAGGAAGGTTGATAATGAATACAGGATTTTCGGTTATTAAACGATTAATCCGCGCTCTACCACGTACTCTTGGGACGCCTCTTCCCAAACTGGGCACGGCACGGGGCATTCTTTGTCACGTATTCTTTGACCAAATTACACCATACGGCAGAAAACGTTCTGCAGCTCTCCGCTCCATCGATTCCCTCATCCTTGGGAAACGAGGCGTGCTCACAACGAAAATCACAGAATCGGATATTCGATGACGTCACACCCGCATTTTCTTCATGCTCAGACATGTTTTATCTTTCATCCTTTATCTTGATATAACGCGTATGAACGGTGATCATTCCTTTTTTCCTAACAGTTGCAACATCTCTTCGATGTCCGTGGTTGGTTTCTCACACCGATGATCTTGACAGATATAGGCCGTGGCCTTTCCCTGGGAACCCGTCTGATGTTCGGTGTATCCGGCCAACGCGATGATTGCAGGCGATTCCTCTTCTATGGGACGAAACAGAACGACTTTATTGGGCCGGTAATCCGATCGCAATGCCTTTAGCATCTCGCTCGTATCTTTCGCCCCTGAGTCACCGGCAATCACGACCTCAAAAGAGGGGCCCAGGGCGAAATCCAGGGCCACCATCATCTGCGTGTAGGTCGAGGGCGACTCGGCCACATTCTTGGCGAAGGCACCTCCCAATCGTGCCGCATATCCTTCCAGATCATGGTTCGCTGTCATCCGCCCCAGCCGAAGCAGGTTCAGCATGGCCACCGAATTACCAGAGGGAACGGCCCCATCGTAGATCTCTTTCGACCTAATCAGGAGTTCTTCACCACCGTCAGCCGTGAAATAGAATCCGCCGGCATGGTCATCCCAAAAATCTGCTAACAGCAAGGCGTTCAACTCCAGGGCCGTTTGTAAGTACTCTACCGTGAACGTTGCCTCGTAAAGTTCGATGAGTCCCCATATTAAAAAACTGTAATCATCCACATGGGCCGTGATAGCCGCCTCCCCATCCCGATACCGATGGAGCAACCGGCCGTCGGGTGTGCGCATGTTGGCAAGTATAAACCGGACGGCCCTCTCCGCCGCCTCCGCGTATCGCGGTTCGTCCAGTACCTGAGTCCCTTTGGCCAGGGCCGCGATCATCAACCCGTTCCAATCCGTTAAAATTTTATCGTCCTTATGGGGATGAATGCGTTTTTCTCGTGCCTGGAAGAGTTTTGTCCGAGCTTTTTGCCATTGCTCCATCATCTCAGCACGGTCCTTGCCTAACTCGTCGGCCAATTGAGCGAAGGATTTTTCGAGGTGGAGGATGTTCTTGCCCGTCTTCTCTCCGGTGGCCTCATCATGGAAATTTCCACGCTCTTTAATAGTGTAATAACTTGTAATGGGCTCTCCCAGCAATTCTCCCAACACATTCAGGATTTCCTCCCGGGTCCAAACGTAAAACTTTCCTTCCTCACCCTCGCTGTCAGCATCCTCAGCGGAATAAAACCCACCCGACGGTGATGCCATATCTCGCAGCACGTACGTGAAAATCTCCTCGGCCGTGTCCGCATACGTCTGCTTTCCGGTAGCCTGGAACGCATCCAGATACGCCATAGAGACCAGCGCCTGGTCATAGAGCATTTTCTCAAAATGAGGCAGAAGCCAGCGGCTGTCCGTCGAATATCGATGAAAGCCGTACCCCACATGATCGTAAATACCGCCGAGCCGCATCGCCTGCAGGGTTTGCTCCGCCATATCCAGGGCCTTTTCTGTTCCCGTTCGATGCCAGTACCGGAACAGAAAGAACAGGTTGTGGGGCATTGGAAATTTCGGCGACCTGCCAAACCCGCCATGCCGGGTATCGAAACGCTTCACGAGATGCTGAAAAGCATGCTCCAGAGTGGACTCATTCAACTCTTCGCCCGACATATGAGTGGTAGACTGACGAAGAGCCGCGATAACTTGATCCACGGATTGATTCACATCCTGACGGCGTGTCTTCCATATATCGTCGATTCGGGGTACGATGTCCAGCATCCCGGGCCTGCCGAACCGATTATCCCTGGGTATATACGTAGCCGCGAAAAACGGCCTTTTCTCCGGTGTCATCACGATGTTCAGCGGCCACCCGCCGTTGCCGGTCATCAGTTGACACACACTCATATATACGTTGTCGATATCCGGACGTTCCTCCCGGTCTACTTTGATGCACACAAACACATCGTTCATCAAACGGGCAAGTTCGGCATCCTGGAAGGATTCGTGAGCCATGACATGACACCAGTGGCATGTGGAGTATCCGATGGAGAGGAAGATGGGCTTGTCATCACGACGTGCCTTCTCGAAAGCTTCTTCCCCCCAGGGGTACCAATCCACCGGATTATCGGCATGTTGAAGCAGGTAGGGGCTTTTTTCATGCTGCAAACGGTTGTTTTTTATAGAAGATTCTTTTCCCGGAGCATGAGAGGATGAATCAGCCAATAATAGGGCCTCCGCTCTTTTTCCTGCCTGGTTGATGTATACGCGTTAAAAATGATCCCGCAATGTTTTATCGATGGACGCGGGCTGCCGTCTTCGTCTCAAATTCTGATATTCTCAACCCGAACCATCCTGGCTTGCTGAATGCTGACGATCGATTACAGGGTGACGATGGTTCCTTCATTTCTGAATACGATGAAGGAGACATCCTCTTGGGATGCACTCACCGCCTCCTGCGATGCTATCTTATATCCACACCCACAACGTCCGTGGGCAGACTTTCGTTCCCCGTCCCGGGCAGGAGCCTACCGGTTCCGGCAACGGCGGATACACGGTAGTAATACGTCCGGCCCTTGTCTACCTGAACATCGGTATACCAGGTCGCCACAGACGAGGCGAGTCCGTTCCCGCCGAAGGGATAGCCCGGCAGAGGCTCGAATGTTTCGACCGTATCCCGATAGATCATGTAATAGGCAGCTTGGACCTCAGCATTCCATCGAAGATGGACACCCTCGTCTCGCTTGTATGAGACCGTGAAGCCACCCGGTGTCGCCGGGCGATCTATTATAAAAAAGGTACCCCCGATATCCGTGGCTCCACCGTGTTCGTCAGGATTTTCACACGTATAGGCTACCAGCAAACGATCTTCCAAACCGACGATGCAAGGAGACGGGTCTGCACTTTTCACAGCTAACAGGGTGGTCTCTTTTTCCCAAGTCTGACCCCAGTCATAGCTCCGAACACAGCTGACACCCTCGGGCCAAAAATCTTGGAATACGCAGAGCAGTGTGCCATCTGGAGTGATCAGCAAATCCGGGTCCTTGCCCACGATCCCCGATTTTTCCAAGGACGACCACGTCTCCCCTCTGTCTTCCGACACGGACATGTAAAGGAATCCTTCCGGATCGTCGGATTCTAGCAGACAGAGTATCCTTCCATCGGGAAGCCGGATCAACGCCGGTTTCGTGTAGGCGAGGCGTTCCTCCGGTTCTTGGGCAATCACATGGATGTCCTCCCATGTCTCTCCCCCGTTCCGCGACATCACGACAAATGCAATTGATAATTCTCCATCTCTTTCCCCGTAAGCAGGGAAGAGGAGCGTACCGTCCTGGAGTTCCAGGATGGCATCGGAAGTGGCCGTCCATCGGAATCCTTCCAAGGGTACCATTCGAGGTGAGGTAAATGTTTTACCGTTGTCGAACGAGCGGACAGTAAAGCATCCGATGGATGGGACGCCCTCTCTCTGGGGATCGTTGCTGGATTGGTGAAAGTTGACATAAATCAATCCATCCCGAAGCTGTGTGATTGAAGGAGCCCGGCAGTCCCATGCCGTGCTCGCGATGGTATCGGGTGGCGACCAGGTTTTTCCTCGATTTTCCGACGTGATGCGGAGAAGATACCCATCCGGAGAAGTCGCGTCTGAAGCCTCTCTGAAGACCACGGTGATTTCTCCTGTTTTCAATCGGACGGCTCCTGGATTTGAGGATGCCCGCTGGCTTGTGTACAGGACAGCAGAACGTTTCTCGCCGTAACGGAGATCATCGACGCGTGTACACGCATTGATGATGAATACCGTTAAAATTAAAAGTAGAATATATCGCATAAAACTTTACCTCCACGCATGTGACCGATTACCGTCTGTTTTTCCATTTGTTATTGTTTTCGATGATGAATGAGCGAAAGGAAAAACGCTTGTGGTCTGCCCACATCTGAACCGGTTATATCATCATTCAAATATCCTGCAAAACTCGGTAAACTCGGATGTATTCAGAAAAATCCATTGAACACGATCGCATTACTCATCTTGAGGGCGGCTACTCGACTGATACAGCTGTACAATCGCATAGCCCACGAAAACGATCAACAAGCCCACGACTAGGCTGATGCCAGCCACCATTCCGATGAGGGTGATTATATCTTGCTTGGCGGATGTCCTTCTCTGGCGCAGAATCCCCATGATGATGGTATCGTAGAACACCTTCCCCGCAAAGATGATGAACAGTAGAATTCCCAGCAGCACACGGGTAAAATCCACGGGGCCGCTGGTAGCGTGGCGTAAAGGCCACAGGAGCCACAACACCAGAACCCACTTAGCAATCTCCAGGGCCGTGCGTCCCCAGTCTTTCATGACGATCTTACGTTTCGCCGAGCCGGTTATTCGCGTCATCCTTGCCATCCCTCCCCTGCTTCTGGATCGATCCAAAAAGCATCCACGATATGCCGTATGTACGATTGGGCTCCCCGATCCGTGACGGTCACCACGTCGAAGCGACAGTCGACTCCCTCCAATTGTTTGTCCATCAGATAACCCATGGCCACCTTCCCCAGCTGTGCTTGTTTTCTGGAATCCACCCACTCTTCCGGTTCCCCAAAACTGTCGTGGGCCTTTGTTTTCACTTCCACGAAAACGACGGTCTCGTTCTCCATGGCAATAATATCGATTCCACCCCGCTGGGCCCGATAGTTACGCTCCAGAATCCGGTATCCCTTTTCTTCCAGCATCCGTGCCGCTTTATCTTCGCCCCTCCTGGCCACTCGCCTCTTGTACCCGCCGTGAAGACTCATCGATCTTTCCAGCCTTTGATTCGGAACGTCTTACGATGAATATCGCAGGGCCCATGGATGCAAAGGGCCTGAACATGCTTTTTTGTACCGTACCCCTTGTGCTGGGCAAAACCATACTGTGGATAGGTCTCATCATAGGCTACCATCATCCGATCTCTCGTAACTTTTGCCACGATGGAGGCTGCAGCTACGGAAAAGCTCTTCCGGTCTCCGCCCACGATGGGCGTTTGTGGATAAAATTTCTCGGGCAGTGGCCGTCCGTCGATGAGCACGTGTTCGGGACGGATGCCGAGGCTGCCGATGGCCATGCGCATAGCCTTGAAGCTGGCCCGGAGAATGTTTATCCTGTCGATTTCCTTTTCTGAGACGATCCCCGTGGCCACTGCCAGCGCCCCGTCGTGGATCTTCTGGAACAAGTCGTCCCGCCGACGGGCAGAGAGCTTTTTCGAATCGTCGATGCCTTCGATGTACACCCGGGATGGAAATATCACGGCTGCAGCAACGACGGGTCCGGCCAAGGGCCCTCGTCCTGCCTCATCGACACCGGCCACGTATTGAAGGCCTTTCTCCCACAACACTCTCTCATACCTGAGCATCGCCTGGATGCGCATGCTCTCTTCCGTCTGGACGAACGGCATTTCTGTCATCATTCAAGACGTCCCGCTTCTATTCTACGGCCCAATCCGGTACATGTTTAAGAATATTTCTCCCCGATGTATACCCTCCCACGCTATTCATGGATGGCTGACTGCTGATGGTAATTTTTTACATCGTCAAGACGATGCTTCTATAAAACACGTCTACGAAAACACGCTAAAAAACGTTACCGACTGTCTCCTTCCTGCATGGCATGTGCATCTTTGAGCTTCTGAATATTCTCATCGATATGGGCAAGCCGTTTGGCCATATCGTTCATACGCCACTCCAGGGATGAAAGCATCCAGAATTGAAAATGCGTCACCTTCGCCTCGTTCTGGAGGAAAAAGAATATTTTCAAAGAGAGCAGGACAATCCCTAATTCTACGGCGGGAAGCTCCAACGTAGACGGAAGAAATGGAGCCGCGACCAAGGTTGCCAGTATGAATGCGATCATCAGCCAAGTAAACACCTTGCTGATCGTCGAGGGCTGTCCTCCGATGCTTCCCACAATCTGACGTATCTTCTCTTTCTCTCTGACGAATTGTTCCAGCTCTTCACGGCTGAGATCCTTGATATCTCGAATTTGGCTGTCGGTGATTCTTGTCACAGATCTCTCCTTTTTATTGAGATTTAGGGAGAAAGCGGTTGATCCAAACCGGAAGAACGCTCATCCCATGCACTGTCCCGCTTCCTCGAAGATAACAGAATAACATCTTTCAATTCTTCGGCATTCCGTGCGTCCAACCACTTC
>Ga0180437_10002919_pt1 | contig 26282 bp, 37 predicted proteins | sample SS_ome_4_FD_132410 | JGI IMG/M metagenome (GOLD analysis project Ga0180437, IMG submission 132410) | Hypersaline lake sediment archaeal communities from the Salton Sea, California, USA - SS_3_D_1 metaG | ecosystem: Environmental > Aquatic > Non-marine Saline and Alkaline > Hypersaline >... | reverse complement strand
TGGAAGAGCTGTTGTCCCAGATCCGCGCGGAGATGGATCTGGAGAGCGACGCCGAATACGAGGTCATGTCGGAGATCCGCGCGCACCTGGAGGAGGCCTGGGCGGAAGCCCGGGCCGGGGGCCTCAGCGAGCGCGAAGCGCTGGCCGAGGTCAGGCAGCGCTTTGGCCCGGGTCGCGAGGTCGGCGCCAGCCTGCATCAGGCGCACCTGGGCTGGGGCACCGCCGATGGTGTCCTCTCCGCAGGACTGCCCGTGCTGTGCGCGCTGGTGCTGCGCTGGCTGGTCTTTGCCCCAGATGGCACGGCCCTGGGCTGGCCGGAGCTGCTGAACCGCCCCTCTTTCTGGGTAGTGGCCCTGGTGATGCTCCTGGTCCCCCTGCTCAAGTTCGGGCGCTGGCGCTACGCCATGGCTGGCTGGCTGGTCTTCTGGGCACTGACCGTGATCTTCATGAACTGGCCAGCCTTGAGGTGGTGACGGGTCTGGCACCGGCGACAGAACAGAAGACACGGTCCGGCCGGGGCACCTGCCTGGCATCGAGACAAAGGGAGGGATTCAAGCTGTGAACGATCTAGCGGTCATTGAGACCATCCTGCGCAACCGCTTTCACTTTTTCATTGACATCCGCGACGGGGTGCAACTGCAGGCCAAGATCAAGGCCATGCTCTTTTCGAGCATCGTCTTTCTGGCTCTGTTCGGAGCGGTGATGGGCTCCACGCACAGCCTGTGGCAGGCACTCAGCTCCGCGGCCAAACTGCCCATCCTCTTCCTGGCCACCCTCATCGTCTCCTCGCCCACCCTGTACTTCTTCAACGTGCTCTTTGGCTCCAATCAGAGCCTGACGCAGAACGTCGCGCTGATCCTCACGGCGATTACCGTGACCTCAGTGCTGCTGCTCAGCTTTGCCCCCATCGTGCTCTTCTTCTTGCTCACCACCAGTGGCTACCAGTTCTTCAAGCTGCTGAACGTGGGCATCTTTGCCGTCTGTGCCTCCATGGGCGTGCTATTCTTGAGCCAGGGCATGGCCATCGTGTCCGCATCGGGCAAGGAGGGCAGCGCGGCACGGCTTGTGGTGATGTGGCTGTGGGTGCTGGTATATGCTTTCGTCGGCAGCCAGATGGCCTGGACGCTGCGGCCCTTTATCGGCGCGCCCAGCATGAAGTTCGAGCTCTTCCGGCAGCTGGGGGGCAACTTTTACTCCAACATCTTTGCCAGCATCGGGGAACTGCTGGGCTTTTTCGTGGTGCGGTAGGAGGTCAGCATGACGAACGACAAGCAGCAACCGAGTCCCCTTACCGCTCGCGAATTGCTGGACCTGTTGCTGGATGCGCTCTTGGAAAGGCAGGCTGAACGCCAGCAGGAGGCTGCGCCGGTCAAGGAGGGGAAAGCCAGGCCAGGCAGGCCCCACGAACCACAGCCCAAGGAACAGAGGCGCACGCCCACCGCCAAGCGTTTTCTGTCAACTAGGCCGCCACGACCCGGTGAAGCGGGGTGGGAGCCGCCAGCCAGGGTGCCATCCATGCACCTGGAGCGCAGCCTGGGCCGTTTTCTACTCCTAATCGCTGTCCTGCTGGTCGCCGTGAACGTGCCCATCAACCGCTACGGCGTCAGCCTGGCGCGCATCATGCCCGACTCAGCGGCGCTGGTCATCCGCGACGGCCTCGTTCTCAAGGGCAGCGGCCCCGAGATCTACATGCTGGACGACGACAAGCTGCGTTGGATCAGCAGCATGGATGCCTTCGAACACCTGGGCCTAACCTGGGCCGATGTGCACGTCGTGGAGGACGGCTTCCTGGAGCGCTTTGAGCAGGGCCGGCCCATTCATGTGCTGCTCAAGTGCGAGGGGAGCCCGCACATCTATCGTTTGGAGAACGAGCAAAAGCGCTGGATCAAAGACATCGACACCCTCCTGGCCGAGGGGCACCGCTGGGAGGACGTCAGGACCGTGCCCTGCTCCTACCTGCGCAGCCTGCCAGACGGGCCACCCATACCGGAGGATGCCGGCCCGCCACCGCAGCCCTGATGCTGAGCACTAGCCCAGCGCCACGTCCAGGATCATCATCACCGTAAAGCCGAACATGGCACCCATGGTCGCGACATCGGTGCTGATGCCGCGCTGTGCTTCGGGAATCAGCTCCTCGATCACCACAAAGATCATCGCCCCCGCGGCAAAGGCCAGCGCATAGGGCAGGATCGGCCGGGCGATCAGCACTGCCGCGGCACCCAGCACGCCAGCGATGGGCTCCACCACCGCGGACAGCTGCCCGTACCAGAAGCTCTTGAGCGGCGACACACCCTCTCGCCGCAGCGGCATGGAGACAGCCATGCCCTCGGGAAAGTTCTGAATGCCAATGCCGAGGGCCAGCGCAAGAGCACAGGGGACGCAGGCTCCCGGCAGGCCCGCGCCCACCGCGCCAAAGGCCACACCCACAGCCAATCCCTCTGGGAAGTTGTGCAGCGTGATGGCCAGGATCAGCAAAACCACCCTTCTCCACGTGGTGGGGATTCCTTCCGCCTCCTCCATGGGTGCCCCCAAGTGCAGGTGCGGAAGCACCATATCGATCAGACGCAAAAAGCCACCACCCAGCAGGAATCCGATCGCCGCCGGCACCCAGGCGGGAAGCGGTCCCCCCTCCGACATCTCGATGGCCGGTGCGAGCAGCGACCAGTAGCTCGCCGCAATCATCACCCCCGCCGCAAACCCGAGCATCGCATCCAGCGTCTTCTTGCTAACGTCCCGACGTGTGAACACGGCCGCAGCGCCCAGCGCCGTCATGAACCAACCAAAGCTGGAGCCCAGGAAAGCCTGGAGTATAGGAGAAAGCCTGCCTATCGCTGCTAGCATGTGATCATGCCTTTCATGTGTTTTGTGCCTTCATGCAACCACTGTGGGCACCGCCTGTCAAGATGGCTCACGAACGCTGCACCTTGTCCTGGAGCTCATACAGCTTGTTGATGGCTTCAAGCGGTGACATCGATGAGATATCGATCTCTCGGATCTCCTCCAGGACGGGGTGTGTGCTCGCAAGGAATGACAGCTGCTGCGCCTGTTTCAAACGGCGCGGCGGCGCGCCCGTGGGCGAGCGCTGGGCCTCCTCCTCGAGGTTGCGCAGGATCTCCTCGGCACGCCGGATCACCGGTTTGGGCAGTCCTGCCAGCTGCGCGACGTGAATGCCATAGCTGCGATCCGCACCACCGGGCACGATCTGGTGTAGGAACACCACCTGATCGCCCTCCTCAGCCACCGCCACGTTGTAGTTCCGCACGCGCGGCAGAAAGCCGGCCAGTTCGGTCAGCTCGTGGTAGTGGGTGGCAAAGAGGGTCTTGGATTGCAGGCGGGGATGGTTGTGGATGTACTCCACCGTCGCCCAGGCAATGGAGATGCCATCGTAGGTGCTCGTGCCCCGTCCAATCTCGTCCAGCACCAGCAGGCTGCGCTCCGTGGCATGGTTCAGGATGTTCGCCGTCTCCACCATCTCCACCATGAAGGTGCTCTGCCCAGCGTGTATCTCGTCCTGCGCGCCCACCCGCGTGAAGATGCGATCCACCAGGCCGATCTCAGCCGAGTCCGCCGGCACGAACGAGCCGATCTGCGCCATGAGCACGATCAGTGCCACCTGCCTCAGGTAGGTGCTCTTACCGGACATGTTGGGCCCGGTGATAACGAGAATGGCCTCGTCCGGCGTCAAGCGCGTGTCATTGGGGACAAAGGGCGCTTCGTGCAGGCTCAGCTCCACCACCGGATGCCGTCCAGCCACAATGTGGATGTCGCGGTCTTGGCGCAGAATGGGCCGCACGTAGCGGTTCTGCTGCGCCACCTCTGCCAGCGCCGCAAACACGTCCAGCGTAGCCAAGGCCTGCGCGGTGCCCAGTATGCGCGTTGAAGCCGCGGCCACCTGCTCGCAGACCTGCCGGTAGATCTGGGACTCGAGCTCTGACCGTCGCTCCTCAGCGTTGAGAATCAGCGACTCGTGCTCCTTGAGCTCAGGCGTGATGAAGCGTTCGGCATTGACCAGCGTCTGCTTCCGTACATAGTCCGCGGGAACCTTGTCCAGATTGGGCTTGGTGATCTCCAGGTAGTAGCCAAAAACCTTGTTGTAGCCCACCTTCAGCGACTTGATGCCCGTACGCTCGCGCTCCTGTCGCTCCAGGCCGGCAACCCAGTCCTTGGCATCTCGAGAGGTGTTGACCACGCGATCCAGCTCGGCCGAGAAACCCGGCGCAATCACGCCCCCGGACGCCAGCGTCGCCGGCGGATCCGAAACAATGGCCTGCGAGATCAGCTCCACAACCTCATTGCAGGGGTCGAGCCTCTCCGTCGGCAGCGCTGCGGTTGCCTTTGCATCCATCTCTTCGAACAACGGCAAGAGCGCCGCCACCCTCTGCAGAGAGTCCCGCAAGGCCATCAGGTCGCGTGGCCGAGCAACGTGCTGCACCGTGCGGTTGATCAGCCTCTCGACATCCGCCACCCCCTTGATCAGATCGCGAAGCGCCACGCGATGGGGCGTGTCCTCGTAAAAGACCTGAACGCCATCGTGGCGCGCCTGCAACGCAGCCCGGTCCAGCAGCGGCTGGCTGATCCACCGGCGCAGCATCCTGCTGCCCATTACGGTCCGGTTCTCGTCTATCACGCCTAGCAGCGAACCTGCCACGCTTCCACTGCGGATGGTGCGCGTCAATTCCAGATTGCGCCGTGTCGCCGCGTCCAACATCATAAAGCCATCGGTGGAGTAGGTGGTGAGCTGTGACAACTGCTCCAGTGCCGTCTTCTGCGTCTCCGACAGGTATTGCACGATCGCGCCGGCCGCAGCGATGGCCAGGGGCAGCCCCCCACATCCGTAGCCGTCCAGTGAGGCCACCTTCAAGTGCTCAAGCAGCGCCCGCTGGGCATTGTCGCGGTCGAAATGCCAGTCCGCATACGGCGACGTGGCTTCCGCCGCCGGCCACGACTTGGGCAGCTCCGCCTTGTCGCTGACCAGTATCTCGGCCGGCTGCAGCCGGGCCAGTTCCTCCTCAATCTGCTGCCAGGCTCGCGGCCCCTCCACCTGCGTGGTTCGAAATTCGCCCGTAGTGATGTCCACAAAGGCCAAACCCACACGGTTGGCATCCGCGGCCACGGACGCCAGGTAGTTGTTGCGCTTTTCCTCCAGCAGTGCCGGCTCCACGATCGTACCGGGAGTAACCACGCGCACCACTTCGCGCCCCATCAGCCCCCTCACTGCCTGTTGGTCGGTCTGCTCCACGATGGCCACCTTGAGTCCCGCGCTCACCAGCCGCGCCAGGTAGGTCTCCACGGCGTGGTAGGGAACACCGGCCAGCGGTACGCGCTGGCCCTTGCCCACTGGGCGCGAGGTCAGCACAATGTCGCAGACGCGGGAGACCAGCTCGGCGTCTTCGTCAAACGTTTCGTAAAAGTCGCCCAGACGGAAGAACACGACCGTATTGGGGAACTGCTTCTTGATGCGCAGGTACTGCTTGCGCATCGGCGTGGACATATCGCACCCTCCAGTCCAAAGATGCCTCGCCAAGCGGATGCAGTATAACGGACAAGCATTGCAGCGTCAACCAACTACGGTGCTGGCATAGACACCGAACGGTCCATTGCTTGGCGCCCGCGTTCACAGAAGGCACGAATCTACACCCTTCTTACAACAGCGCAAAACCAGCGTTAAGGCGCCCTCCTAGTATGTGGTCGTAAGGACGGGGAGCAAAGCTCTCCACATCACCAAACAAGGAGGCACAACATGAAGCGCTTGGGAAGAGTTCTCGCAGTGGTAGTGGTGTTGGCCCTGCTGACGACCGCGGTGGTCAGTGCCGAGCAGGCCGAGGGCACTGGAACGATCAAGGCCATCGGCGCAGGAGTGGCCCGTGTCGAGGGCGATGGCAGGGTGGAGATCCGTGGCCTGGGCATCGGCACGGTGTGGGTACGCAACGCTGACGCGGTCAAGGCTTCCGGCCGCGGCATTCGCTGGGACCTGCCCGGAAACGTGGTCTATTTCGTGGGCTGGAAAGGTCACATCGAAGCCGGTGGCGAGGAGATCGTCGTCAACATGATCGGCAGCCTGATCGAGTTCAAGGCCTCGGGCACCGGCACGGTGCATCTCAAGGGGCGCGGGCACTACTGGATCAACGGCGAAGAGGGCCTCTGGGCTCCGGACGGGGCCTCGGTAGAGCTCTAGGCAGCCAGCATCACCGCACCGGCCTTGCAAGGTAGCTCTAGCAAGCCGAACAAGGTCGCAGGACGGGCTGTTGGGAGCACAGACTCCCAACAGCCCGTCTGCTTTGCCGAGGTTTTGCCTTCTGTGCTATAATCAGCCACACACCACGAGGAGGTAACCCCATGGAAAAGGACCTGCTCACTCTTGCTGATCTGTCCGGCGACGAGCTTTGGCATATCCTCAATGTCGCCCAGGAGTTGAAAGAGGAGTGGCTGGAGGGAAGCAACCAGCCGATCCTTATGGGCAAGACGCTGGGGATGCTCTTTCAAAAGCCCTCGCTGCGCACCCGGGTCTCCTTCGAAGTGGGGATGCTGCACTTGGGTGGCGAAGCACTCTACCTGTCGCCGGACGAGATAAAGCTCGGCCAGCGCGAGTCCGTCGAGGATGTGGCTCGCGTGCTCAGCCGCTATGTCGATGCCATCATGGCCCGCGTTTTCTCGCACCGCGATGTCGAGACGCTGGCCAGCTACTCCCGAGTCCCCGTCATCAACGGACTCTCGGACCGCTACCATCCCTGTCAGGCTCTCGGCGACATGCTCACAATCTTGGAAAAAAAGTCCGTGCTGCGAGGGCTGAAGATAGCATGGGTTGGTGACGGCAACAACGTCCTCCATTCGTTACTCTACGCAGCCAGCAAGGTGGGTATGAATGTGCACGTCGCCACACCGCCCGGCTACGAGCCGGCCATCGACATCGTGGAGCAGGCCTTTCGCTTTGCTGCCGAGACCGGCAGCACGATCGAAGTGGGCAATGACGCGCAGGCTGCCGTTGCGGGTGCCGACATCGTCTACACCGATGTCTGGACCAGCATGGGCCAAGAGGCCGAGACGGAGCGGCGTCTCAAGATCTTTCCACCGTATCAGGTCAACGGCGCCTTGCTGGCCCAGGCTGATGCCGAGGCCATTGTCATGCACTGCCTGCCCGCCCACCGCGGTCAGGAGATCACAGACGAGGTAGCGGACGGGCCTCAGTCGGTGCTCTTCGACCAGGCCGAAAACCGCATGCACGCGCAAAAGGGTCTGCTGGCTGTTCTGATCGCCAAGAGGTAGCGCTGGACGACAAGGCTCCCAAACCGTGGCCTCGGTGACGGCCGACTGCAGCCACCTGAGACGACCGCATCCATTGCGCATCGCCAGCCACTTACCGGCCGAGCCAACATATCTCGGGGGCAGGCACGTCGCCACGGCCAGGTCGTGGAACCTCCGAGCTTCCCGTTGCGTCGAGTAGTGCAGCCGTTTCAGACGAGAGGCGCTTTGTGTCAGAGATTCTCTGGGTTCTTTCCCGCATCCAGTTCACCGACATCCTAGACATCGGTCTCGTAGCGATCATCCTGTATGTCGTTCTGCAGTTGATCAAGGGCACCCAGGCCATACAGCTGCTGCGGGGTGTCATCATCCTCATCTTCCTGGCGGTGCTGCTGAGCAGCATCTTGCGGCTCACAGCCTTTAGCTGGCTGATCGGAAACGCCGTCCCCGCATTGCTCGTCGCCATCCCCGTGATCTTCCAGCCCGAACTGCGCAGGGCTTTGGAACGGCTCGGTCGTGCCGGCGGGCTGATCGACCGCCCGATGCGCGAGGCTGCGGCAAACCGCGCCATCATCCAGGTCGCACGTGCGTGCCGCATGCTCTCCGAGGCCGGTCACGGGGCGCTGATTGTGCTGGAGAGGAACACCGGCCTCGAAGACTATGTCGACACCGGAGTGCGACTCGACTCCCAGGTCTCCAGTGAGATCCTGCTGACCATCTTCTTCCCCAGCACCGCCCTTCACGATGGCGCCGTGATCATCCGCGAAGATCGCATCGTCGCTGCGGCAGCGCTGCTGCCCTTGTCCGATAGCCACGTCACTGACCGCCATTTGGGCACGCGCCACCGCGCTGCCCTGGGCATCAGCGAACAGACCGACGCCATCGTGGCCGTCGTATCAGAAGAAACGGGAATCATCTCCCTGGCTCACAATGGTCGCATGGTCCGCCATCTGGATGAGAACCGCCTGCGCAGTATCTTGCAGAAGCTGTACCATAGCTATGCGCCGCTCGACCTGTCCGCCTGGCTGCAGCAGCGCGTGCGCGTCCCGTCTATCACTCAGGGCAGCGAGGAGCCGCAGCCATGAGACTGTGGCAGAGCTTGGTCTCCAATCTCAGTTCCGCACTCCTGGCCCTCTTTCTGGCCGTTGTGGTTTGGGTGGTGGCAGTCTATGAGACCACGCCTCCGCGAACCGAACAATTCCCCACCCCGGTCAGCATCGCCATCGAGAATCTCGGCGAGAATCTGACCATCTCCAACAGTGTACCCCGCGAGACCAGAATCACGGTCCGCGCCCTGGGCGACACATGGGAAGAACTCAGCACTAGCGATTTTGATGCCGCGATCGATCTCGCTGGCCTTGGGGCGGGTGAGCATGAGGTTCCGGTCAGTCTCTCCACGACCAAGGAGGATCTCTCCGTCCTCGAGATAAACCCTGCCAGCATCACTGTGGACCTGCAGGAGGTTGCGGAGCGCAAGGTACGCGTGCGCGTCAGGCTGCTGGACGAGGAAAGCATCCCGCTTGGCTATACCTTCCGCCTGCCCGTGGCCACCCCGGAGCAGGTCACGGTCACCGGGCCAAAGGCCTCCACCGAACTGGTTGCCGAGGCGGTCGTCGAGGTCAGCCTGCGAAACGCACGAGACACGGTTTCGCAGCAACTGGCACCGATCCTGCTCGACGCTGATGGGAACCGTGTGTCAGGGCTTGCAGTGTCCCCGCCCACTGTGGCCGTCAGAGTCGTCGTCGAGCGCCAAGTCGGGTATCGTGACGTTACCGTGCGTGCAACGACCGAAGGATCTCCTGCACCGGGTTATTGGGTCAGCAACATCACTGTTGAGCCGGTGCTGGTCACGGTCTATGGTCAGCAGTCCGAGATTGAGGCCCTGCCTGGCTTCCTGGACACCGAACCCATTGACGTGACGGGGGCCACCAACGACGTCATCAAGCGAGTCCCCCTCGCACTGCCAGAGGGCGTGTTGGTTCTGGGCGAAGGATCCGGCGAGGAAGGCATTCTCGTTCAGATCAGTATCCAGCCGCTGCTCGGGGGTCAGACCATCCGCAGCGAGTTGGAGCTGCGCCAGCTCTCCTTCGGCTTTACCGCCACGGCATCTCCAACAGCAGTGGACATCATCCTGTCCGGACCACTGCCTGCATTGCAGGAGCTGCAGCCCAGTGATGTGCGCGCCGTGCTGAACCTCTTTGGCCTCAGCCGGGGCACGCATAAGGTGACGCCGGAGGTGATTCTCCCAGAAGGGCTTGGGCTTGAGGTCAAGAGCATCGTCCCGGACATTGTCGAAGTCACAATCGAATAGTGGGCCCATCGGGGCCATCTCTGGCTGATGACGCAAAAAGGCGAGGTTCTCTCGAACCTCGCCCTTCTTTGTCTAGCTGACAGATGCAGATGCCGTATGCCTGATCTGGGTTACCGCTTTGTGTACTGAGGCGCCTTTCGTGCCCGCTTCAGTCCGGGCTTTTTCCGTTCCTTCTGTCGCGGATCACGCGTCAGGAAACCGCCCTTGCGCAGCACGGGACGAAGCTCAGGGTCGGCCTCGAGCAGAGCACGCGCGATGCCATGGCGCACCGCTCCTGCTTGCCCAGAGACTCCCCCGCCTTCCACCTTGACCATGACATTGAACTGCTCCTGCATGCCGGAGGCGCGCAATGGCTCGCGCACATTGATGCGGTCAACCTTGCGTACGAAATACTCTTCCATCGGCTTGTCGTTGACAACCATCTCGCCAGTACCCGGGTAGAGCCTCACCCTGGCCACCGATGTCTTCCGTCTCCCGGTACCGTAGTAATACCTAGATGCCATGAGCGCACACTCCTCCAAATGATTCCAGCATATCTCCGTCCGCGGTTCGACTACAGCGCCAGGGGCTCTGGCTTCTGAGCTGCGTGCGGGTGCTGACTCCCAGCGTAGACCTTGAGCTTTTTCAGCATGGCGCGACCCAAGCGATTCTTCGGCAGCATCCCACGCACGGCATGGACAATGACCCTATCAGGATGCGTCTTCAGCTGCTCCCTCAGGACCACACTCTTCAAGCCTCCAAGATACCCAGAATAGCGGTAGTACATCTTGGTGTCCAGTTTGCTGCCAGTGACTACGATCTTCTCAGCATTGATGACAATCACGTGGTCGCCCATGTCCAAATGTGGGCTAAAGTCCGGCTTGTGCTTCCCGCGCAAGATGCGGGCGATACCCGTCGCCAGGCGCCCGAGCGTCTTGCCCCGGGCATCGACCACGTACCACGCGCGCTTGATATCTCCAGCACTGACGCTATGTGTCTTCACTTTCCTAGATACCTCCCCAACTGCCTGACCGCCAGCCAGCGATGCAATAGCTGGTCGCTGGCCTGCGCTTGCTATGCCGGGCACGGCATCGAACTGGTGTACTGTGGCGATCAGTAGTTCACCCTCTTCAAACATAGCCCCTGCGGCGGCGCGGCAACAGCCGCTGCCTCCTGGTGCCCAGGTTGCAGCAATCCGGCAATACCATCCACCGAAAGCTCCCCCGCTCCAACCGCCAACAGGCTACCCATCAGCCTGCGCACCATTCGCCGCAGAAAAGCATCTGCCTCAATTAGCACTCGAATGAGGTCGTCCGTCCCCTCGCACTCTGCTCTGCGCACAGTGCGCACTGTGTTATGACCACTGGGAGCGCTGCCAAAGGCCCCAAAGTCGTGCCGGCCGAGCAGACAATCGCAGGCGTGCCGCATCGAATCGATACTCACGTCGCGCGGCTCGTGATGGGCGTAACGCTGCAGCAGCGGTGAGCGCACCGCACCCGTATACACAGTGTACACGTACTCTCGGCTACGCGCGCTGTAGCGCGCGTGAAACCCTGGCGGCGCCACTTCCAGCTGAGCCACGGCAACGTCCTCAGCCAGAACCGCATTCAGCGCTCGGTGCAACTCCCGGAGCCGGTGAGCCCACCTCACCGTGAAGTGAACGACCTGCCCTTTTGCATGGACCCCGGCGTCGGTCCGCCCCGCGCCTACCACTCGCACCTGCTGCCCCGTCACTGTCGCCAGTGCCCGCTCCAGCTCTCCCTGTACAGTGCGTCCCTCTTGCTGCAGCTGGAACCCCACAAAGCCTGTGCCGTCGTACTCGACCACTGCCTTAAGCAGGTACCTGCACCCCGACTGGCGTGGCTCCGACTCGGCTAGGCTCTCTGTCCAGCATTCAGCAGCGTCTCGCCCCTCCTGTGCTCCACACCCGCGGTCTAGCCCGGCAAACACCACCATCGGCGTGGTGCCCGCCAGCGCCCGACCAGCATTCATTCCACCAGCTCGAGAATCACCATCGAAGCTGCATCGCCCTTGCGCGGACCCAGCTTCATCATCCGTGTGTACCCACCCGGCCTATCCTCAAACCGAGGGGCGATTTCCTCAAATAGCTTCTTGATGAGATCGGGATCACTCACCGTACGCACAGCCAATCGACGGGCATGCAGATCGTTCCGCTTGGCCAGCGTGATGATCTTCTCCACCTGGCCCCGCACAGAACGTGCCTTTGCTTCTGTGGTACGGATGCGCTCGTGGCGAATCAGCTCGCTCATCAGATTTCGGAACAGCGCCTGGCGCTGGCCCGTATCGCGTTTCAGGTGTCGGCCAGCCACACGATGTCGCATGGCGTCGGCCCTCCTTTCTCCATCTCGACGAGTTCAACCCGGATGCGCTCCGCATCACGCAAGCTGCCGGCGGCGGTCCGGGTCTGCCGACGGAACGGCTACTCGGCTTCAGCGTCCTCGTCGTCTTCCAGGTAATCGCGATCCTGCAGCTGGCCCAAGATCTCCTCCACGGACTGCTCTCCCAAACCCGGCACTGCTAGCAGGTCCTTGGAGTCCCCGTCCTCAATCTTGTCCAGCACCTCGCCGACACTGGCAATCCCCGCTCGCTTCAGGGTGTTCTCAACACGGGTCGAAAGGTCTAGCACTTCGATGGACGTTTCGTACTCATCCTCTTCGCCGCGCAGGTAACCCTTTTCCCGTAGCTTCTCCATCAGCTCGTCTAGCGACTTTTGACCAAAGTTGCGGATCGCCAGCAGCTCCTTGCCTTGTCCCCGCGAGACCTTCTCCAGCACCTCGCCCACCTTGGTGATGCCGGCGCGCTTCAGACAGTTGAAAGCTCGCATGGAGAGCTCCAGCGCCTCGATGGGAGTCTCATAGACCTGGCTGGAAATGCCCTCATCCTCTGGCAGCATCTCTTCCAGCCCTTCCGGCTGGACCTCGGTGAACGATGCCACCGGACTCAGATGTCTCACCAAGATCTGCGCAGCGGAGCTGAGCGCCTCTGCCGGGCGAATGGTGCCGTCCGTCCAGATCTCAAGGATCAAGCGATCGTAATCGGTAACCTGGCCGACCCGCGTGCGCTCAACCTTGAAGCTGGTCTTGACAACGGGCGCGAAGATGGCGTCGACTGGAATCTGCCCGATGGGCAGCTTCTCCCGCTCCTCCGCTGGTGAGTAGCCCTTGCCTCTCTCGACCGTGAACTCAATGTCCAATTCCGAGTCCGACGAGTCCAGCGTCAGGAGATGCAGCTCCGGATTGATGATCTCGACGTCCGGCGGGCACTCGATGTCCGCGGCAGTGACTTCGGCGCGGCCCTTGGTGCTCAGCGAGAGGCGCATAGGCTGATCGGCAAAGTAGCGCATCCGCAGCTTCTTCACGTTCAGGATGAGCGCAGTCATGTCCTCCCGCGCATTCGGGATGGGTGAGTACTCATGATAGACGCCACTCACGCGCACGGACGTTACTGCTGCGCCAGACAGAGACGAGAGCAGAACGCGCCTCAGCGCATTTCCGATCGTGACACCATAACCCGTTTCCAGTGGGCTGATGATGTACCGACCGTAGCTCTTTGTACTGGCATCGCATTCTATTCTGGGCAAAACGAACTTGAGCAACTAACTACCCTCCCTTGGTGCACACCACGTGGGCCGTGCATCGCCGGCCAATCCACCGCGCAGGCTTGATGAGCTCCCAGTGGGAAGAGTCCTTAGCGCGAGTAGAACTCAACAATCAACTGCTCCCGGACAGGCACGTCTATCTGTTCACGCGCCGGGAGGTCGACAAGCTGGCCGCGCATGTTCTCAGCATCAAGTGCAAGCCATTCCGGTGCGGTGACATTCTCCACCGTCGTCGCCAGGTCTTTGAAGTAGGCCATCTTGCTGCTGTTGTCGCGCACAGCAACCTTGTCGCCAACCCTAAGCAGCATGGAGGGCGTTCGTGCCCTGCGACCGTTCACGTCAAAGTGACCATGGGTCACCAGTTGCCGCGCTTGGTCGCGCGATGTGGCAAAACCAAGTCGGAAAACGACATTGTCCAGGCGCCGCTCCAGAATCTGCAGGAGATTGGCGCCTGTCAGACCCGTTTGCTTGACAGCGAGATGGAAATAGCGCCGGAACTGGCGCTCCATCACACCATAGATACGACGCGCCTTTTGCTTCTCCCGCAGCTGAATACCATAATCAGAAGTCTTGCGACGAAAAGATCTGCTTCGCCCATGCATCCCTGGCGCATACGAGCGACGCTCAAAAGCGCACTTTGGCGAATAGCAGCGATCCCCTTTCAGGTAGAGCTTTTCGCCTTCTCGTCGGCAGAGTTTGCACTTTGACCCTGTATACCTTGCCATAAACCCTCCTCACAACCGGACACCACTGGGTAGACCGGTTCGCTGGACACCGCCCAGCTAGACGCGACGCTTCTTCGGCGGACGACAGCCGTTGTGTGGGATAGGCGTCACATCGGTAATCGAACGCACGCGCAGACCCGCATGCTCACCCGCCGCCTGGATGGAACGAATAGCCGCCTCCCGGCCAGGTCCCGGGCCCTTGACGAAGATGTCGACCTCTCGCACGCCCTGATCAACGGCCTTCCTCGTCACGTCCTGTGCCGCCAGCTGAGCCGCGTACGGTGTACTGCGGCGTGAGCCCTTGAACGGCGGTTGCAGCGTCGCTGGGCTTCCCCAGAGAATCACATTGCCCTCAGGGTCGGTGAAGGTGATCACTGTGTTGTTGAAGGTGGCGTGAATGTAGGCCCTCGCGCGCGGCGTTGCCTTGCGCTCGCGGCGTCGTCGGCCGCCACCTGTTCGCCTTGTCTGCGGCATATTGCCTCCAATGACTCAGATGACAGGCTGACCCCTATGAGCCAGCCCCAAAGCTGCTACTTCTTGGCCCGCGCGCGCCTGCGGCCCGGGACTGTCTTGCGCGAACCGCGCTTTGTGCGGGCATTCGTTCGCGTCCGCTGGCCCCGTGCCGGCAGGTTGCGGCGATGCCGCGTGCCCCGGTATGACCCTATGTCCACCAGGCGCTTGATGTTCATCGTCACGGTGCGTCGAAGGTCCCCTTCAACCTCGTATTCGCGGTCAATGAACTCGCGAATGCGCACCGTCTCAGCCTCTGTCAGGTCCTTCACCCGAGTATCGGCATCCACACCCGTAGCGCTGAGGATAGCCTGGCTCCTGGTCTTGCCTATGCCGTGGATATAGGTCAGCCCAATCTCCACTCTCTTGTCTCTTGGCAGATCTACTCCCGCGATTCGTGCCACTCTGACCCTCCCGTTCACGCGCGCTTGACGCCGTTAGCGCCAACCGCCTCCGCCCGTTACCCCTGGCGCTGCTTGTGGCGTGGATTCTCGCAGATTACGCGCACCACGCCGCGCCGCTTGATGATCTTGCACTTGTCACAACGTCGCTTGACCGACGGCTTTACCTTCACGAAAGAACCTCCCCCGAGAATGCACTCGGCTAGACGACTATCTCTTGATGAACCCTTCGTAGTGGCGCATCAGCAACTGTGCTTCTAGCTGCTTCATTGTGTCCAGCACCGTGCCCACCACGATCAGCAGACCTGTGCTGGTGACCAGCATCTGGCCTGTGCCAGTGACGCCCCGCAGCAAGAACGGCAGGATCGCGATCACCCCGAGGAATACGGCACCGACAAGGGTGATCCGTCCCAAGACACCGCGAAGGAACTCGGCCGTTCGCTTGCCCGGCCGGATGCCCGGAACGAATCCGCCCTGCTTCTGTAGCATCTCCGCCAGATTCTGCTGCTCAAAGACCATATCCGTGTAGAAGTAGGTGAAGCCAATCACGAACAAGAAGTACAGCACCCAGTAGATCGTGCCCTCCGAGTTGAACACTGCCGCCACGGCAGTGGCAACACTCGCCAACCAGGTGATGCTCGAATCCACGAGATAGCTGGCTACCACACCAGGCAGAAGCAGAATCGACACCGCAAAGATCAGCGGCACCATACCCGCGGAGTTCACCTGCAGCGGAATGTGCGTGCTCTGCCCGCCGTAGATCTTGGTGCCGCGGACGCGCTTGGCATACTGTACAGGGATGCGCCGCTGCCCCTCCTGGATGACCACAATGGCAATGACTGTAATGGCCGTGACCACCAAGAAGAACACAAGTCCAACGGGATTCCCCAGCAGCAGCGACCCCACACGGCTCGGAATGTCGGCCACGATGCCACTGAAGATGATCAAGGACATACCGTTGCCGATACCTTGCTCATCAATGAGTTCACCCATCCAGATAGAGAACATGGTACCCGCCGACAGCGTCGCCAGAGTCGCTAGGGTCGGCAGCAACGTCGCCCCCGACAGCCCAAAGTTGGCCAGTGCCCCGCCCCGCTGCAGCAGTGTAGCTTGGCCGAAACCGTGCAGGAATGAAAGCGGAATGGTGAGCAAGAGCATGTACTGGTTCAGCTTGTTGCGCCCCGCCTCGCCCTCCTTGCTCAGCTCTTCCAGCGCCGGAATGAACGGCTGCAGTAGCTGCACGATGATCTGAGCAGTGATGTAGGGATAGACGCCCATGGCCATTACCGAAAAGTTGGACATGGCGCCGCCCGAGAACATGTCCAGCAACCCCAGCAGCTGGTTTGCTGCGAATAGGTTACGCAGTGCTTCCGTGTCAATGCCAGGCACGGGCACATGCGCTGCCAAGCGCACGATCACCAAGATGAGCAGCGTGAACAGCAGCTTGCGCCGCAGATCTGGGAGCCTCAGTGCATTGGTAACGGCTTGCAGCATCTTTCCTCCGACTCTGACGCCAGGCGCCTAGGCCTTGATCCACTCCAGCTCGACGACTGTGCCGCCTGCTGCTTCGATCTTTTCCTTGGCATTGGCTGAGAACCGATGTGCCGAAACAGTCAGTGCCTTCTCGATGTCGCCATCTCCAAGGATCTTGACCGGATCACGGACAGACTTGATAATCCCAGCCTCGACCAATGCCTCTGGGTCCACTTTGCTGCCCTTTCGGAAGCTGGCCAGTCGGTCCACGTTCACCACACTGTAGGTGATCTTAAAGATGTTGGTAAAGCCCCTCTTGTGCGGCAATCTCCGCACCAGAGGCAGCTGGCCACCCTCGAAATACGGGCGTACGCCGCCGCCGCTGCGGGAGTTCTGACCCTTTGTGCCGCGGCCAGCGGTCTTGCCGCCACGGCCCGCCGTGCCCCGCCCCACTCGTTTTCTGCTCTTGTGAGCCCCCTTCGAGGGCCGCAAACTGTGCAGCTTCATCGCCATCTCCCTGCCGTCCTGCCTAGGTCGAGATCTCCTCGACCTCAACCAGGTGCGCAACCCTATCCACCATTCCACGCAGCACCGCTGAATCGTCGTGCTCGACGACGTCACCCAGTCGCTTCAGGCCCAGTGCCCGCAGTGTCCCCTTCTGACGCGCAGAATAGCCAATCTCACTCTTCACATACGTGATCCGCACCTTGCTCGCGGCCTTCTTCTTCCTAGGCATCGGTCTTGCTCCACGGCGCGGCGAGATCTGCCACTGTCTTGCCCCGCCGCCGTGCCTCTTCCTCAAGGTCCTTGAGCTGTCTCAGACCACGCATTGTAGCGCGAACGACATTGACCTTGTTCGAGCTGCCGAGCGATTTGGTCAGAATGTCCTTCACACCCGCTGCTTCGACCACCGGGCGGACAGCAGTGCCGGCAATAACACCTGTTCCAGGCGAAGCAGGCTTCAGAAGCACTTTCGCCCCCCCAAACTCGGCGATCACGCGGTGCGGGATGGTTGTGCCCTGCATCGAGATCTCGACCATGTTCTTCTTGGCTCGGTCGATACCCTTTCGAATGGCTCCGGGCACTTCGCGCGCCTTGCCCAGGCCGATGCCTACCCTTCCCCGCCCATCACCGACCACCACGAGCGCTCTGAATCCAAAGTGCCGACCACCTTTGACCACTTTGGCCACGCGGTCAATGTGTACGACACGCTCTTCAAGCGCTTCTTCCTCTTCGGCTTCGAACTCAGCCCTTGCTCTGTCCGCCATTCACTCCTCACTTTCAAAGCCGCCTGACCCTGCCTGCCCAATCCATAAGGGAGGCTAGAGCTGCAGGCCACCTGCTCGGGCACCCTCGGCGACTGCCTTGACCCGGCCTTGGTAGCGGTACCCCCCGCGATCGAACACCACGGCTTGCACGCCTTGCTCCTTGGCACGCTGCGCTAGCGTCTTGCCGACCAGCTCGGCCTGCTGGGTCTTGTTCAGCTCACCCAGCTGTGTCCGAACCTCCGGATCTAGCGTCGAGACGGCCAGTATCGTGAATCCCTGCGAGTCGTCGATCAGCTGAGCATAGATGTGTTGCAGACTTCGATAGACATTCAGGCGAGGGCGCTCGGAGGTGCCCTCCACCCGCATGCGAATGCGCTTGTGCCGTTTGCGGCGTGCCGCTTCCGTAATCCTCAGCTTGCCCACTTCTCACTCCTTACGACCGCTTTGCAGGTCCCAAAAGCGCGACTAGCCTGCAGCGACCTTGCCAGCCTTGCCGGCCTTGCGCCGAACGTGCTCGCCCAGGTAGCGAATGCCTTTGCCCTTGTACGGCTCCGGCTTGCGAATCGCCCTAATCTGCGCCGCGACTTCCCCAACCAGCTCCTTGTCCGCACCGTCAACATGCACAATTCGGCTTCCCTGCTCAACCGTGAAACTGATTCCCTCCGGTGCGTCGTACTTCACGGGGTGCGAGTACCCCACCTGCAGGACCAAGTCGCTGCCTTGAAGCTCTGCCCGGTATCCAACTCCCACGATTTCCAGTGACTTTCGAAAGCCTTTGGACACGCCCTCGACCATGTTGGCCAGCAACGCGCGGGTCAGGCCATGCAGCGCCCGCACCGATGGCTGGTCAGTCGGGCGCGTGACCAAAAGCTGCCCTTCCTGCAGCGCAATGCCAATGTGCGGGTGGAAATCGCGACGGAGCGTGCCCTTGGGCCCTTGCACCGTGACCGTCGGGCCATCGATATCCACTCCGATACCCTCCGGCACCGGTATCGGCGTACGTCCTATGCGTGACACTTCCCCTCCTCCAACCCTTCCGGGCGCCCTGCCCGACCGCGGCCAGCCTGGGCGCATCAGCTCGCTACCAGATGTAGCAGAGCACCTCGCCACCGACCCCCAACTGATGCGCCTTCTTGCCCGTCATCACACCATGTGACGTCGAAAGCACCGCAATCCCAATGCCGCTGAGCACAAGAGGGATGTCCTCTCTCTTGGTGTACGCGCGGCCTCCTGGCTTGCTAACCCGCTCAAGGCCCGAGATCACGGGCTCCCTGTCCTCCGTATACTTCAAATGCACGCGGAGCTTGGGCTGAGGAACGTCCTTGGTCACGTCGTAGTGATCGATGTAGCCCTCTTCCTTCAGCACACGTGCCAGCTCTACCTTGAGCTTGGACGAAGGCACAGCGACGTATCGCTTCCGCACCGCCAGACCATTCCGGATGCGGGTCAGCATGTCAGCAATCGGATCAGTAACAGTCATGCAGAGTCTCCCCTCGCACAAGATCCTTGGACAAAGATCCCAGCTGCGTGCGCAAGCCTTACCAGCTGGACTTGATGACGCCAGGAATCAGACCGCGAAGCGCCAGTTCGCGGAAGCAGATGCGGCACAGTCCAAAGCGCCGTATGTACCCTCGTGGTCGGCCGCAAATGCGGCACCGGTTGCGAACGCGTGTCGGGTACTTGCGTCGCTCTTCCTTGGCGATCATTGACTTTTTAGCCAATTCAGCACTCCTTTGTCCCAGCAGCCAGCGCTCGACGGGCGCTCAGCGCATCACTAGGATGCGACGCCGCTCCTTCTGAAAGGCATCCCCAGAAGCTGCAGCAAATACCGAGCCTCATCGTCGGTGTGCGCGGTTGTGACGATCGATATCTCCATGCCCCTCACCTGGTCGATGGAGTCATAGTCCACTTCTGGCCACACCAGCTGTTCCCGCAGGCCCAGGGTATAGTTCCCCCGTCCGTCAAACGAATCGGGCGACACGCCCCGAAAGTCCCTGACGCGCGGCAAAGCGATGTTGAACAGTCGATCCAGAAAGTCATACATGCGGCTACCGCGCAACGTCACTTTGGCTCCGATCGGGTTGCCCTCACGCAGGCGAAACGTGGCGATGGACTTTTTTGCCTTGGTGATGATAGGCTTCTGTCCTGTGATGGCAGTCAGATCTCGGCTTGCCGCGTCCAAGGCCTTGGCATTCTGCAGTGCCTCACCCAGCCCAATGTTGACCACCACCTTGACCAGGCGCGGTACTTCCATCACGTTTTGGTAGCCAAAATCGCGTTGCATGGCAGGAATGACTTCTGTATTAAAGAGCTCTTTCATTCGCGGGACTCGTGCCATTGGTCGTTCTCCTGAGCAGCCGCCTACTCAATCGTTTGATCGCACTGCTTGCAAACCCGCACCTTGGTGCCATTGTCCAGCACGCGGTAGCCAACCCTCGTGCTTTCCTGGCAGTGGGGGCACACCAGCGCCACATTGGAGACCGGTATGGGGGCCTCGCGCTCAATGATGCCAACCTGCGTGCGCACGTCACCCGTGCGTCGCTGATGCTTCTTCACCAGGTTGATACCGGACACCACCACACGATCGCGATTGGGATCTCTGCTCACGCGCCGCGTGCCCTTTTGCCGGCGCCGGCTCGGTGAATCCTTGCCTGTGAGCACCCGATGCACCGTGCCCCGCAAGCCCTTGTCATCACCGCTGATCACCTCGACGGTATCGCCCTTTTTGATCTTCATTCTCTAGCTACCTCGCACACCCATACGCCCTCCGCCGCCGCATCGCACCCTCAAAGCCCATCAGGTGCTAGAGCACCTCCGGCGAGAGCGAGACGATTTTCATGAATCCCTTTTCGCGCAGTTCCCGCGCCACGGGACCAAAGATACGCGTCCCTCGCGGGTTCTGCTCACGATCGAGAATGACGGCTGCATTCTCATCAAAGCGAATATACGAACCATCCGGTCGCCCGAACTCCTTGGCGGTCCGAACGATCACTGCCTGTACCACTTCACCCTTTTTCACCACGCTGTCGGGCGTCGCGACCTTCACCGAGGCCACAATAGTATCGCCCACGTAGGCATACCGCCGCCGCGTGCCACCCAAGACCTTGATGCACATGATCTCTCGTGCGCCGCTGTTATCGGCCACCTTCAGTCTGGTAAAGGTCTGGATCATTGGACTCGCTCCAAGATCTCAGCAACGATCCACCGCTTCTCTTTGCTGATCGGTTTGCTCTCCTCTATGCGCACCAAATCTCCAGTACGGCTAGCATTTTCTTCGTCATGCGCTTTGTAGCGGCGAACATCCTTGATGACCTTGTCGTACAGGCGATGCCGTTTGAGAGACTCCACCGCGACCACCACTGTCTTGTCCATCTTGTCGCTGATCACGCGACCAACCATGGTCTTTGGCTGCTTCTTCATGCGCCTGGTACCTCACTCTCCGTCTCAAGCGCTCGCGCGTGCAGGATGGTCTTGATGCGCGCAATGCTGCGCCGCACCACCCGAATGCGCGCCGTGTTGTCGAGTTGCTTGGTAGCCTTGCGGAAGCGCAGGTTCAGCAGTTCCTGGTAGGCTTCCTGCAACCTCTCGTCCAGCTCAGTATCACTCAGATTCCGTAGATCGCTCGCCACCGTCACTGCGCCTCGCCTCCTGTCCCAAAGTCATCTTTGGTGACAAACTGCGTGGGAATCGGCAGTTTGTGGCTGGCCAGACGAAAGGCCTCTCGCGCCGTGTCCTCGGCCACACCGCCAATCTCAAACAGGATCCGTCCTGGCTTGACCACGGCCACCCAATGCGAAAGGGCACCCTTGCCTCCACCCATGCGCGACTCGGCCGCCCTCGCCGTCACTGGCTTGTCCGGGAAGATGCGGATCCATAGCTTGCCACTGCGCTTGACGTAGCGGACGATCGCTCGACGCGCCGCCTCGATCTGACGGCTCGTGATCCAGTATGGCTCTAGAGCCTGCAGCCCGTACTCTCCAAAGGCCAGCGTGATCCCACGTGTGGCACGGCCCTTCATACGTCCGCGATGGGCCTTGCGATACTTGATCCTCTTGGGCATCAACATAATAGCATCTCCTAGATGACGACGGCGAACTGTTGGCGACCCTACGCCTCGGAGGACAGGAGCTCCGGCGTCTGCTCTTGCTGCCCTTCTGGCAGCAGTTCCCCACGATAGATCCACACCTTGACGCCGATCCGTCCCAGCGTGGTCAGCGCTTCCCTGCAGGCATAATCGATATCAGCTCGCAGCGTCTGCAGCGGCACGCGCCCGTCCCTCACCCATTCCCGCCTGGACATCTCCGCACCGCCCAAGCGCCCGCTGCAGGCGACCTTGATCCCCTGTGCACCGGCACGCATGGCCCTTGTGACAACCTGCTTCATCGCTCGCTTGTGCGAGATGCGCCGTTCCAGCTGCTCTGCAACGTTCTCCGCCACCAGCGAGGCCTCCAGATCGGGCTGGTTCACCTCTGAGACCTCGACAAAGACCTTCTTCTTCGTCAGTTGCTCCAACTGCGAACGCAGCGCATTGACGTTGGCACCCTTTCGACCAATAACCACACCCGGCCTGGCGGAATGAATGGTGATCCTGATCTGCTTCGGAAAGCGCTCTATCTCCACCTTCGAGATCGCCGCACGCTGCATGCTCTCTCGGATCGTCCTGCGGATTGCGGTGTCCTCCAGCAGAAGGTCAGCGTACTTCTCGCCCTCTGCATACCAGCGCGCCAACCAGTCCTTGTTGTAGCCAAGCCTGAAACCCAACGGGTGTACTTTACGCCCCACAAGCGCCTCCTTGCTCGATCCGATCCCGAGAGATCTTTCCTATGCCGCCAGCCCCGCCTCAGTGCCTAAGACAACTGTGATGTGCGTCGACCGCTTCAGAATCGGTTTGAACCGTCCTCTAGGGCCAGGCCGTCCCCTCTTCAGCGTCGGGCCTTCATCGGCAGAAATCTTGGCGATGTACAGCTCATCCGTCGACAGACCATAGTTCTCTTCTGCATTGGCCGCTGCGGACTTGATGACCTTGGACACGGGCACGGCGGCCGCCTTTGTCGAGAAACTGAGCACGGTGAGCGCCGCGCCCACTTCCATTCCGCGCACCAAATCTGCTACCAGCTTGACTTTACGCGGCGACATGTGCACGTACTTCGCCACAGCTCTCACTTCAATGTCCATCCCAAGCTCTCCTGAACCCGCTTCTACCAGCCCCAGAGTCTCCTGTCACTACACCAGGACCAGACTCGGCTATTTGATGGCCCGCTCACGCGTGCGATGGCCGCGGAAGATGCGCGTATGCGCGAACTCGCCTAGCTTGTGACCCACCATGTTCTCGGTGATGTAGATAGGCACATGCCGCCGACCGTCATGTACCGCTATGGTGTGTCCGACCATCTGCGGGAAGACCGTTGACGCACGGGACCAGGTCTTGATCACGCGCTTGTCCCCGGTGCGGTTCATCTCTTCGATCCTCCGCAGCAGCTTCTCGTCTACGAAGGGGCCCTTCTTTAGCGATCTGGACATGTCTCTGGCTCCTCATCCAGTGCAGTGAAGCCAACCAGCCTTGCGCTGGCTAGCGCCGTTTCTTCGAGCGGTGACGGACAATCATCTTCTCCGTGGACTTGCGGCGGCGTGTCTTCTTGCCCAACGTCTTCTTACCCCAAGGGCTCTTGGGTGAGGGCATGCCGATGGGCGCACGCCCCTCCCCACCACCGTGGGGGTGATCGCGCGGCGTCATCGCAGAACCACGCACGCTCGGCCGGAAGCCCATCCAGCGCTTGCGCCCCGCCTTGCCCAGCTTGATCCGGCCGTGCTCCATGTTGCCGACTTGGCCGACGGTGGCCATACAGCGGCGATGGACCAGCCGCACCTCACCCGAAGGCAGTCGCACTTGGGCGTAGGTCCCTTCCTTGGCCAGCAACTGGGCCGAAGTCCCTGCCGAACGCACCAACTGCCCGCCCCGCCCTGGCTCGAGCTCAATGTTATGCACCATTGTTCCGAGCGGAATGCTATCTATCGGCATGGCGTTTCCCGGTCGGATCTCTGCCGTCGGACCCGACATCAGCGTGTCGCCAACCTTCACCCCAAGCGGCGCCACGATGTAGCGCTTTTCGCCATCGCCGTACACCAGCAGCGCGATCCGCGCCGACCGGTTGGGATCATACTCAATCGTTGCTACGCGGGCAGGGATCCCCACCTTGTCGCGGCGAAAGTCAATCTGGCGATAGCGGCGCTTGTGTCCACCGCCACGGTGGCGGACTGTGATCACCCCTCTTGTGTTGCGCCCGGCCTTTTTGTAGAGCGGCGTTACGAGCGAGCGCTGCGGCTCTGCCGCCGTGATCTCCTCAAAGTCCGAGCCGGTCATTCCGCGTCGGCTGGGCGTGGTTGGCTTGTATGTTTTGGTTCCCATGATTGACTATCCCCTGTGCGTCGCCCACCACATCAGGCGCTTCATGCGGTGCAGCAACGCGTATCAGACAGCAACTACACGCCTTCGAAGAACTGGATGCTGTTGTTCGGTGCCAGGGTAACGACGGCCTTTTTCCAATCGCGCGTTCGGCCCAGAATCCTTCCCCAGCGGCGCTTCTTGCCGCGCACGTTCATCACATTGACACCCACCACTTCCACGTTGAACACCTGCTCAACCGCCTCTTTGATCTGGCGCTTGTTGGCACGGACGTCCACCTCGAAAGTGTATCGACTCAGGGTGTCAGACTGGTAGCTGGATTTCTCCGTCACAATTGGACGTTTCAGAATCTCATACGGGTCCATGGTTGGTCCGACTCTCCTTGACGCCTCAAACAACTAGCATGCGCGTCAACCCAAGATCTGCTCAATCACCTCGAGTGAGCTCAACGGCAGCACCAGAGCCTCATAGTTGAGGATGTCAATCACGTTCAGGCAATCAGCGCGAATCGTCTTCACGTCCGGAATGTTGCGCGCCGACCTCTCGACATTGTCGTCCCGTTCCGCGAGCATGATCAGTACACTGCTGCGAACACCCAACCTCTCAAGCAGCGACAGAAGGTCTCGGGTGGCCGGCTGTCCCATCGAGAGTTCGTCCAGCACGACGATGCTTTCTTCCTTGGCCTTGGCCGAGAGCACCGATCGCAGCGCCAGGCGCCGCATCTTTCTCGGCATGCGCTGGCGATAGGACCGCGGGTGCGGGCCAAACACGATGCCACCCTTGCGCCAATGTGGTGCGCGGGTGCTGCCTTGACGCGCTCGGCCGGTGCCCTTTTGGCGCCACGGCTTCCTGCCCCCTCCGCTCACGTCACTTCTGGTCTTGGTATCAGAAGTCCCCAATCGGGCGTTGGCCAGCTGCCGCACGACCGCCTGGTGAACAACCGCCTCGTGCGGTTCCAGTCCGAATATGTCTTCGCTGAGCTCGATCTCATCGACCGTATCGCCGGTCATGTTGCGAACACTGATGCGCATTCCCAGTCTCCTACGAACGAACAGGCTTGCCCAACCCCCAAGGATCTGGGGCGAACATCCAAAGGATGACTACTGCTTCACAGCCTTGCGGATGAACAGCAGGCCTCGCGGTGCGCCCGGCACGCCACCCCTGACAGCCAACAGATTGCGCTCCTGATCAACCGCGACGACGCGAAGGTTCTGCACGGTGACCCGTGTGTTTCCCATCCTGCCGGCCATGCGCATCCCCTTGCGCACCCAGCCGGGCGTATTGCATGCCCCGATCGCTCCCGGGGCCCGCCGTCGGTCAGACTGCCCGTGGGTAGCAGGCCCGCCTGCAAAGCCGTGACGCTTCATAACACCGGCGAAACCGCGACCCTTGGGTTCCCCGATGACATCGACCAACTCGCCAATCTCGAAGAGACCCACGTCCAGCACCTGGCCAATCTGATAGCGCTCGACATCGTCGGTGCGCACCTCGCGCAGGTGACGCAGAGGCGGCAGATCCTTCAGATGTCCACGCTGTGGTTTGTTCAGCCGCTTCGCTTCATCGAATCCCAACTGGACGGCGTTGTACCCGTCCTTCTCCAGCGTCCTAATTTGCGTCACATAGCACGGGCCGACTTGGATGATGGTGACCGGAACGACCTCACCACGATCGTCGAAGATGCGGCTCATCCCAACCTTCCGCCCGAGTATCGCTTGTCTCTTCGCCATGTTCACCCCACAAAACTTGGGAGCCATGGCGCAGACTGCCCGCTCATGGTCTCCCGTTCGTAGCCCGTCACCCAGATCTGTTCCCCACAGGTGCCGCAGCTGGGACTATGGATCCGGTCACAGCGCAACCAGGCTGTGAATCAGATCTTGATCTCGATGTCCACTCCAGCGGGAAGGTTGAGCTTCATCAGTGTCTCAACCGTTTTGGTGCTGGGCTCAAGCACATCGATCAAGCGTCGGTGCGTTCGGATCTCAAACTGCTCTCGAGAGTCCTTGTCGATGAAAGGCGATCGCGTCACGCAGAACTTTTCGATGCGCGTCGGCAAAGGCACCGGGCCAACAACAGCTGCACCGGTATCTTCGGCCGTCTCTACGATTCGGCGTGCCGATTGATCCAGAAGGCGATGATCGTATGCTTTGAGTTTGATCCTGATTCGCTGTCGCTTGGGCATGAACGTTTACGGCACGCTTCCCATCCCACCGTTTCGCCAGCACAGCCGCTTGGCGCAGGCCTTGGCGAGGCTTCAAAGGGACCCGGTTGGTGCCTTTACCTCCTTACTCAATGACCTTGGTAACCACGCCGGCGCCGACGGTGCGTCCACCCTCGCGGATGGCAAAGTGCGAACC